>Ga0209062_1003292_pt1 | contig 18977 bp, 18 predicted proteins | sample Coa_R2_2_FD_187158 | JGI IMG/M metagenome (GOLD analysis project Ga0209062, IMG submission 187158) | Surface soil microbial communities from Centralia Pennsylvania, which are recovering from an underground coalmine fire - Coalmine... | ecosystem: Environmental > Terrestrial > Soil > Unclassified...
GTAACGCTGCTGCTCGATTCGGCCGACCGGAAGAAGCTATGATCGAGACCTACGGATATGCCCGCGCCGGTGTGCTCGGCAACCCGAGCGACGGTTACTTTGGGAAGACGCTTGCTTTCGCGATGTCGAACTACCGGGCGCGGGTCCTGCTTTATCCCAGCGGCCGGCTGGAAATCAAGCCTTCCAAAGCCGATCTGCCGGTGTTCGAAAATCTCGAAGACCTGTACCGGACGACGCGCTGGCGCGGTTACTACGGCGGCATCCGCATCATTCAGGCGTTGATTGTGCGGTTTGTGGATTACTGTTCCGCGCACGGTATCGAGCTGCCGAACCGCAACTTTACCCTGGAGTACGAATCCACCATTCCGCAGCGGCTCGGCCTCGGAGGTTCCAGCGCCATCATCACCGCCTCGCTGCGCGCGCTCTGCGCATACTACGGCGTCGAGATCCCGCTGCCGATCCAGGCCAACCTGGTGCTCGAAACCGAAACGCGCGAGTTGAACGTTCCGGCCGGCCTGCAGGATCGCGTGGTCCAGGCCTTTCATGGCCTGATGTATATGGATTTTTCGCGCGAGCTGATGGAGCAGCGGGGATACGGCGAGTACGAGAGGATGGATCCCGGCCTGCTGCCGAATATTTATGTGGCGGTTCGCACCTCTTTGAGCGAGGGCACGGAAGTGTTTCATAGCAACTTACGCGAGCGGTGGCGCCGCGGGGACCCCGAAGTGGTCGAAGCGATGCACACCTGGGCAGGTTATGCCGCCGAGGGCCGCGAGTGTCTCCTGACGCGTAATTACCGCCGTTTTTCCGAGCTGATCGACGCCAACTTCGACCTGCGCTCCCGCATTTATCAGATCGACCGCGGTAATCTCGAGATGGTGCACACCGCCCGGCGCGCCGGTGCGGCCGCGAACTTCGCCGGCTCCGGAGGCGCCATTGTGGGCACTTACGAAGACGAGGCTATGTTCGGGCGGCTCACGGAATCCATGAGGCCGCTCGGTATAAGCGTGATCCGGCCCAAAATCATTTAACCTCATTTGCGTGCATGGCGGCGCCCAAAACACGGGCGCGCTCTCGGTTACACTGAGATTTGCCTCCGAAGACTCAACTGCGCTATCGCGATGCCGGCGTCGATATCGACGAAGCCGATCGCGCGGTAGGCTCGATCAAGAAGCTCGCCCGCGGCACCTTCACCCGCGGCGTGCTGACCGATATTGGCTCGTTCGGCGCGTGCTTCGAGCTGGCCGGGATGCGGCGCCCGGTGCTGGTGAGCTCGGCCGACGGCGTCGGCACCAAGCTTAAGGTCGCGTTTCTCACCGGCCGGCACGACACGGTGGGGGAAGACCTGGTGAATCACTGCGTGAACGATATCGCCGTGCAGGGCGCGCGGCCCCTGTTCTTCCTCGACTATTTCGCGGTGGGAAAGCTGGATGCCGGCATCGCCGCCGCGGTCGTCTCCGGCATCGCCCGTGGATGCCGTGCCAACGGCTGCGCCCTGATCGGCGGCGAAACGGCCGAGATGCCCGGACTCTATACGGATTCGGAGTATGACCTGGCCGGCTTTATCGTGGGCGCGGCGGAGCGCGGCCAGTTGCTGACGGGCGCGAAGATCCGCGCCGGCGATGCGCTCCTCGCACTGCCGTCCACCGGACTTCACACCAACGGCTACTCGCTCGCGCGCAAGCTGCTGTTCGAAGTCGCGGGCTACGGCCCGAAGACGCTGCTGCCCGACGTCGGCGCGTCCGTGGGCGATGCGCTGCTGGCGGTGCACCGCAGCTATTTGAAACCGCTACGGGCCCTGGCCGATGCGGGCCTGCTGCGCGGCGCAGCCCACATCACCGGCGGCGGCATCACCGATAACACGCCGCGCATGCTGCCGAAAGGGCTGGCCGCCGCGATCGATACCTCGGCCTGGCAGATTCCACCGCTCTTCGAGGTGCTGCGCCGTATTGGTAACATCCCGGATGACGATTACCGCCGCACGTTCAATCTCGGCGCAGGCATGATCTTCGCGGTGCCGGCGCGCGGCGCGGGGCGTGCGGAAACGCTGCTGCGGAGCCTGGGAGAGCGGCCATTCCAGATCGGGGAAGTGATCGCGCACCAGCGAGGCCGGCCGCGGGTGGAATACCGGTGAGCCGTCTCGGCATCCTGATCTCCGGCCGCGGCTCGAACTTCGAAGCCATCGCGGATCGCATCGTTCGCGGTGAACTGCCCGCTGAGATCGCGGTGGTCATCTCCAATCGCCCCGATGCGCACGGCCTCGAAGCGGCCCGCCGCCGCGGACTCCCTGCGGTCTCACTTCCGTCCCGCGGCCTCGACCGCGAGGTTTACGACCGCATGCTGATCGAAGAGCTGCGACACCACCAGGTCGAGCTGGTGTGCCTGGCCGGCTTCATGCGCCTGCTCAGCGCCGGATTTATTCGCGCCTTTCCGCAGCGGATTCTCAACATTCATCCTTCCCTGCTGCCGGCCTTTCCCGGGCTCGACGCCCAGCAGCAGGCGCTGGAACACGGCGTCAAGATCACCGGCTGCACCGTGCACTTTGTAGATGAGGACCTCGACGCCGGCCCGATCATCCTGCAGCGCGCGGTTCCGGTCGAAGACGACGACACGGTCGAAACGCTCTCGGCGCGCATCCTGGCCGAGGAACACCGCGTCTACACGGAAGCAATCCGCATCGTGCTCTCCGGCCGCTACCGGATCGAGGGCCGCCGCGTGCTTTCCATTTGAAGAAATTCGGAGAGTTTCATGGGCGGGCCCGGCCCGCGCTCGATTTGCCGCCGCACGGCGCGTAAATAGCGCCGCAGCACACGCTGCTTCTGCGGCTCTTCCAGGCGGCAGGCGTGAATATCGAGCAGAATTTCCACCTCCCAGGATTGAAACGCGGTTCGGCGGGTTCCGCCCTGCAGGATCTCCGTGATCAGCCGGTCGAACCGATGTAACGTAAGCTCCCGTTCGGCCGGGTCGTCCTCTTCCCACCCCATATATGGGTTATCGGACGGAAACGGTCGATATATATGAACCGGCATAAAAAAGCGGGCACACCCTCGGGCGGCCCGCCATCTAGTGGGGACTAACTGTTCACTCTCCATAACCCTTACCGCGGTAAAAAAGTCTCCATTCGGATGCGCCTCCGCCGTAGCTCTTTGGAGCTATGGGTAACGCGCGCCGGAAACCGTGCGTCCTCTTCGGTAGTGAGAGCTTCGGCTCAGCGGAGGGTTGGTACCTTTTGCGCCATCGCGCTGGCGGTCTGCCTGTATTCCGCTCCGGGATTGCGCGCACAAACCGATAGTGCCAGCGGGGAGGAACTTCCCGCTCCGCAATATCCTGCGTTCGAGCCCGATCTGGTTCTGCACCCGCTGCCGGTCGCCCCGGTTTCCAAACCCGCGAGCGTATTCAACCAGCAACGTATTCTCGGGGTTATCCCTGATTACCAGACGGTGAATGGTTCGGCGCCACCTTTGACGGTCCGACAAAAGTGGGAGTTGGCGTACAAACAGTCCGTCGACCCGTTCAATATTTTCAGCGCCGGACTCGGCGCGGCATTTTCTCAGGCCGGTAATCAAACCCCGAAATTCGGCGTGGGAAGCGCAGCTTTCGGCGAGCGGTTCGGCGCCGCGCTGGCGGACGCCACGACACAGAATTTCTTCAGCGCGGGCTTGCTGGCGACGGTGCTCCACCAGGATCCGCGGTACTTCCGCATGGGCCCGCGAGCCTCAGTGGGCAAGCGCGTGCTGTATTCGCTGAGCCGGGTGTTTGTGGCGTACCAGGATTCCGGAAAAGCGACGTTCAATGCTTCCGGCATTGGCGGGATGGCGCTGGGGATCGCCGCCTCCAATAGTTATTATCCCGGCAGCAGCCGGCGCGGGATCGTGATGGCGGGGCGGATCGAGACCAGCCTGTTTAGCGACGTAACCGGCAACCTGATGGCCGAGTTCTGGCCTGACATTCACGATAAGTTCTTTCGCAACGGATTCCTGCACCGCAAGAAGCCGCAGCCGTAAGAGGCGGAGGGCTGGCGGTCACAGCCCCGCGCGTTGCACGATCAGCGCCAGCCCGGCCAGGATGGCGCACAGCAGCGGAAACCAGTCTCCCCAGCGCGTATACAGCGTCTGCTCGCGGACATAGCTGAAGCCTGTAAACGAAGCCGCCTCCGTGTACCGCGGCAGCGCCCCGCGCAGGCGCCCGGCGGAGTCGATGGTCGCGGTGATTCCGTCATTGGTCGACCGCAGAATCCAGCGGCGATTCTCGGCGGCGCGCATGCGCACGATCGAAAGGTGCTGATCGCGCGCGGCGCTCTTGCCGAACCATCCGTCGTTCGAGATATTGACCAGCACCTCGGCGCCACGGGCGGCGAACTGCCGCACGAAATTGGGAAAGACCGATTCGTAACAGATGAACGTACCCAGCTTGTGCTGCCCGACCGGCGACACCACGACCTGCCGGCCGGGAGCGAAATCGCCCACCTCGGTCGAGATGTGCTTCGCCAACACGCCGAACGGCCACGGCACAAACTCCCCGAACGGCACCAGGTTCACCTTGTCGTAACGGCTCACGGGAAAGCCATCCGGCGAGACCAGCACCGCCGAGTTCAGGGGCGCGCCCTCCGGCGTATGCGCCACCACGCCGACCAGCAGCCACGTGTGCGCGGTGCGCGCCAGCTCGTCCACGTAGCGGCGGAAGCGTGGATCTTCGTAATAGTAAAAAGGCGCCGGCACTTCCGGCCAAACCGCGAGCGCTGGCCGCTGAGCGGTTTGCCGCAGCGCCGATTCGAGCGTCAGCGCGACCTGCCGGCGCTCGGCGCGATCGAGCGTCACCGGAGTCCAGTCCTCGGTTTCGGAGATGTTTGGCTGCAAGAGCACCGCGCTATCGTTGCCGCGTTCCGCCGGCGGCATGGCCGGCAGCAGGAACAATAGCGGCAGAGCCAGTAGCCAGGCGAGTTCGACCCGCGGCCGCCGCAGCAGCGCCACAGCCAGAGCGGCCGCCGTCGCGGCAAAAACGAAAGAAAGACCGTAGACGCCGGTGTACGGCGCGAGGCGGAGCGGGATGCTCATATCGATCCCGGCGTTGCCGAGCGTGAGCCAGGCAAAGCCCAGCGGTCCGTGAGTCACCTCGATTGCAACCCAGAGCGCGGCCACTGCGGGGATCGCCCACCAACGGCGCATGAGGATGCCGGCCAGCAGCGCAAACAGGGCCATGTGCAGCGCCTTGGTGACGGCGAACAGCGTGAACACGGCCCACCCGGCGATCTCGCCCAAGCCGCCATGAACGGAGAGGACAAACTGAATCCAATAGCAGACGCCGAACCAGTAGACCACGCCCCCGGCCCAGCCGAGCAGGAAGCGCCGCGCGGGCCGCGGCTCGCGCGCCACCGCGACCAGCAGCGGCGTGAGAGCGATGGGCGCGAACCAGACGATCTGGAAGCGCGGGACTGTGAGCACCAGGAGGACGGCCGTCGCCAGCGCCAGCACCCAGTTCCATACGGCATCCCCGGGCAATGGCCACAGCCGGTGCGCATCCGATCTCACCGAGGGAGTCAAAATCTGGCCGCGCCCGCTTCCTCGCTCACCCGGTCCGCCATGTACGAGCTGCGCACCAGCGGCCCGCTGAAGACCGCCTGGAAGCCGAGCGCCAGCCCGTATTCGCGATACGCCTCGAACTGCCGCGGGGTGACGAACTCGGCCACGGGCAGGTTGCGGCGGGTCGGCTGCAGGTACTGGCCGATGGTCGCGATGGCGACACCGGACGCGTGCAGGTCCGCCAGCAGCGCATGGACTTCGGCTTCCGTTTCTCCGAGCCCCACCATGAAGCCGGACTTGGTGAGCGCCGCGGGCGCGTACCGCCGAGCAAAGGCAAGCACCTCAAGCGACTGCCGGTAATCCGCCTGCGGGCGCACGCGAGCGTAGAGCCGCGGCACGGTCTCGACGTTGTGGTTGAAGACGTGCGGCCCGGCGTCGAGGACGCGCGCCACGGCGTCGAGATCGCCGCAGAAATCCGGCGTCAGCACTTCCACCCGCGCCTCCGGGAGCGCCTGCCTCACCTGCCGCACGGTCTCGGCAAAGTGCCGGGAGCCGCCATCGGCGAGATCGTCCCGGTTGACGCTGGTGATCACGACGTAGCGAAGGCGCATGGCCGCAGCCATGCGCGCCACATTGGCGGGCTCGGCCGCATCGAGTTGCATGTCATGCCGCCGCGGATTCCCTTTCGGAACCGAGCAGAACCCGCAGCCGCGCGTGCAGCGGTTGCCGAGAATCATGAAGGTGGCGGCGCCGCGGTGGAAGCACTCGTGAATATTCGGGCAGCGCGCCGATTCGCACACCGTATGGAGGTTGAGATCTCGCAGGCCGGTCTTCAGCCGGTGGAGCGATTCGAAATGCGTGCGCCCCTTGCGCGCCCACTCCGGCAGGCGCGGGCGCGCCGGGGGCGGCACGGGATTGCCGATCTGGACCAGGGAATCGTTCACGCTACTTGAAATTGAAGAGGATGGGGTGGAACCCCGCATTTTCGAGGTCGGTCTTGGCGCGGCCCAAGCCCTGCTTGTCGCCATAGGGACCGACCAGCACACGCGTCAGGTTCTTGGTGCCGGGAGTCACGACCACCGGCAGTCCCTTGTCCTTGAGGCTCGTTGCCACGACCTGCGCGTCGTGAACATCCTTGACGGCCATCAACTGCCAGTAGGTGCCCGGCGCGAGCGCCGGGGCGGCGGCCGCGGAACTGTCCGCGGGCGCTGGAGTATCCGGCGCGGGTGGCGCCGCAGCCGCGGCGGCCGGATCGGATTCGGCGGGCGGCGCCGTAGCGGCAGCGCCATCGGGCGGCTGCGCTGCGGGTGTCTCCGGCGCGGCGGCCGGAGGGGCGGCACTCGCCGCAGGGGCGGGCCGGTTGGCATCCACGACGGGCGCCGGTGCGGCTGCGGCGGTCTCGCTGACCTTGCTCGAGCGCGGAGAGCTCTGCCCCACCACGTACCCCATCGCAAAGGCGACCGCGAACAGCAGCACCACGATGAAGAAGCCGCTCAGCAACTGGCGGTTTCCCACCACTAATTCGAATTCGCCGGTTTCGTTGTTTCGCATGCGTTACGCTTTAGAGGGCGGCTGGCCGTCGCTTCCGAGGCGCTCCAGCGCGCGACCCACTGATGCAATTATATCGACCGGCAGGGGGAACACGATCGTGGTGTTCTTTTCCGTGCCGATATCGATCAGCGTCTGCAGGTACCGCAACTGGATCGCCGCCGGCTGCTTCTGGATAATTTCCGCCGCCATGCTGAGTTTTTCCGCCGCGGCGTATTCGCCCTCCGCGCTGATGATCTTGGCGCGCCGCTCGCGCTCCGCCTCCGCCTGCCGTGCGATGGCGCGGATCATCTGCTCGGCCAGATCCACCTGTTTGACCTCGACCAGCGTCACTTTCACGCCCCAGGGCGACGTGTGCTGGTCCAGGATCGATTGCAGCCGCAGGTTCAGCTTTTCCCGCTGGCTGAGGAGTTCGTCGAGCTCCACTTCGCCCAGCACGCTGCGCAGCGTGGTCTGCGCCAACTGCGACGTAGCATAGAGGAAGTTCGATACTTCAACCACCGCCAGCCGTGGCTCCACCACACGGAAATAGATCACGGCATTGACCTTCACGGTCACGTTATCGCGCGTGATTACGTCCTGCGCCGGAACTTCGAGCGTATCCACGCGCAGCGAAACCCGCACCATGCGGTCGATGGGCGCGAACACCAGGATGATTCCCGGGCCCTTCGGCTGCGCCAGCACGCGCCCCAGCCGGAAGATGACGCCGCGCTCGTATTCGCGCAGAATCTTGATCGAACTGAGCAGGTACAGAATGACGATGAAAATTACGATGGCGCCGAGACTCGGAATATCGGGCATGGCATCTCCTCACGAACGTTCACGAAGCGAGCGGCCGGCTGGCCGCGGGGTCGACCGGCTCGACCATGAGCCGGAGTTTTTCCACCGCAGTGACGCGCACGCCGGCGCCGGCTGCCACCGGCCGGGATGAGACCGCATCCCAATACTCGCCGTGCACGAATACTTTTCCTCCCGGCGCGAGATCGGTCAGCGCCGAGCCGACCTCTCCGATCATGCCTTCGCGTCCGGTCTCCACTTTGGCGAGCCGCGCACGTACCGCGAGCGAAACCAGCATCGCCGTAATGAGCGAAAATGGCAGCACTACCGCCAGCGCGGTGAGCCAATGGATCCGCATCTCCGGTATCGGGCTCTTCACCAGCATAACGGCTCCGAGCACCATGGCGATCGCGCCGCCGACGCCGAGAACGCCGTGCGTCGTGAATTTCGCCTCCAGCGCGAACAGAACCAGCCCCAGCGCCAGCAGCGCGGCGCCCAGCCAGTTGATCGGCAGCACGGAAAGTCCCGCGAGGCCCAGCAGCAGCAGGATCGAGCCGAACACGCCCGGCGCGATCATTCCCGGCGAACTGAACTCCACATAAATCAACAGGGCGCCGATGACCAGCAGAATGAACGCGATGTTCGGATCGGCAATCCCCTCAAGGACGTCCTGCCGCAGCGAGGGCCGGTACACTTCGACCGGGTCTCCGGCGGTGTGCAGCGTTACGCTGCGGCCATCGAAGCGCGTCACGGTGCGGCCGTCGAGGGCCGTCAGCAGGTCGTGGTCATTCGGGGAAATCAGATCGATCAGGTGATTGTCGAGCGCCTCCTGGTCGGTGAAGGATTTGCTCTGCCGCACCGCAGTTTCGGCGAGCGCCGCGTTGCGGCCCCGCTTCGCACAAATACTGCGCAGATAGGCCGCCGCATCGTTCACGACCTTCTCCTGCATCACCGCATCCATCTGGCCGGTCATGGCCACCGGATGCGCCGCGCCGGCGTTGGTGCCGGGAGCCATCGCCGCGATATCGCCCGCTTCCAACAGGAAGAATCCCGCCGATGCCGCGCGCCCGCCCGCGGGTGAAACATACGTGACGACGGGAACCGGCGATGCCGCGATCTTTTCGATCGTTTCGCGCATTCCGTCCATGAGGCCGCCGGGCGTGTTCAGGCGGACGATGACCACCGAAGCATGCTCGGCAGCTGCGCGCTCAATTGCCGCGCCCACGATTTCCGCTGTAACTGGATGGACCACGCCATCCACATTGACGAAGACCGCCGGCGGCGCGGCCGCGCAAATCAGCGCGGCCAGCCCGAATGCCACCGTAATTCTGGCGATTCCCTGCACGTTCGCCTTTCGGCCGGCGGTACCCGGCCCTACTTTAATTCTAAGGCAGCCAATCGGTTTGAAAAATCACCCACGGTGCGGCGCTCTAATCCGGTGGATTGAAACTTTTTATGAGTAATTGCCGCACGTTCGGATAAAATAGAGAGGAATCGATCCGGAAGATTCCAAAACCAATCGACATGACTACGAAGCGTAAAACTGAAAACGATCTCGTGGTATCTCCGTCCATGCCCGCTGTGACGGGGCGGCGCAAGACGGCTACCAGAACGCGCACTCGCCGCGCGGTTGAGCCGGCTGAAACCCTGGCGGCTTCGGCGCCGGAAACCGATCCGATTACGCCTGAACAGCCTGTCGTGACAGCTCTGCACCCCTCGCACGAGGAGATTGCGCAGCTCGCTTATTCCTATTGGCAGGCTCGGGGCTGCCAGGGCGGATCGGCAGAAGAAGATTGGCTTCGCGCCGAGCAGGCACTCCGCGCAAAGGCAGTGGCGGCCAGTTAGCCGGCCGCCCCGCCGCTGAAGTTATTTATATTTCCGTAACACGGCGAGTAACCGGCCCTGCACCTGTACATCGCGCGCTGGCGCCACAATTGGTTTCAATGCCGCGTTGGCCGGTTGTAGGCGAATCATATCTCCCGGCTCGCGATAGAGCCGCTTGAGCGTGGTCTCGCTCCCGCGCACCAGCGCCACCACGATATCGCCGTCATGCGCTTCCTCGATGCGCTCGACCAGAATCAGGTCCCCATCGCAGATGTGATCCTCGATCATCGAGTCCCCGCGGACTTCAAGGGCAAACGTGTCGCGATTGCCGGCGAAGTCCGCAAAATTCAGGACCTCGCGCTGCTCCACAGTCTCCACCGGCGCCCCCGCCGCGATCCGGCCCACGAGCGGCACTTCGAGCCCGGCGGGTTTCGGCCGGCGCTGCTCCTGCAGATATTTCGGCGCCAGTTCGAGCGACCGGCTCTGGTTGAACCCGCGTTTCAGGTACCCCTTCGACTCCAGCACCGAAATATGCTTGTGAACGGTCGCGAGGGAGGCCAACTCCAGCCCGTGAGCGATCTCCTCGTAACTCGGGCAATACCCGTTCTCATCGACGAAGCCCGCGATGAAATCGAGCACCTGCTTCTGCCGCTTGGTGAGTGCCATGCGATGCTCCTGGATCTATTGTGGGCGAATAAAAAGGGAAAATCAAGAGGGTTGCTGCTCATCCGTTAAGCGGCTATTAGCCGGAGGCACAGTGCCTCGCGGTTGATGAAATAATAGCAAGGGAGGGTGTGATGTCGGAAAGCCCTGCGGCGCCGGTTTGCCCGGATCGACATAGACTCGCCACCGATGTCCAGGAGTGCTTGATGCGCATCGCGCAACTGGCCCACGCCACCGCAGACGCCATCGCCGCCGGAAACCAGCAGCTTGCGCTCGAACTCGACAAGGAGGCTGAAAGCGAGATCGGGAGGAAACAGCGAGCTCTCGGCGCTCTCCGCCAACACCGCAGCGATCACGGCTGTTAGCCGGATTGCGGTAGGGACAACTGCCCGGCGAACTTTCACATCAGCGTCAACGGATCCACATCGATCACCAGCGCCGTCGCCCCCCATTTGTGCTCCAGCGCGTAATTCCGGACCCCTTGTAGCAGCTCATTGAGCGCCTTGCGGCTCGCCGCCTTAATCAAAAACTGGTAGCGATATTCGTTCTTCAGCCGCGGCACGGGCGCTTCCGCCGGGCCCATTACGCGGATCTTCTCCGGCGCCGGCAGCAGCTTCAGGCTCAACTCCGTGCTCATGCGCATCGCCACTTCCTTCTTTTCGTTGCGCACCAGCACATTCGCCATGGCGCTGAAGGGCGGGTAATGCATCATGCGGCGGAAATGCAGCTCCTTCTCGTAAAACGCCTGGTAATCCTGTGCCGCGGCGAGCCGAACCGCGTAGTGATCGGGATTGATCGTCTGGATCAGCACGATCCCCGGCACATTCCCGCGCCCCGCGCGGCCGGCGACCTGCGTCAGTAACTGGAATGACCTCTCCGCCGCGCGAAAGTCCGGCATGCCGAGGCCGATATCCGCGGAGATGACGCCGACTAATGTGACATTCGGTATGTCATGCCCCTTGGCGATCATCTGCGTGCCCACCAGCAGATCGTAATTGCCCTCGCGGAAATCGTTGAGAATGGTCTCGTACTGGCGTTTGCCGCTGACGGTATCGCGGTCGAGCCGCGCGATGCGCGCCGCCGGGAACGCCTGGTGCAGTTCCTCCTCGACGCGCTCCGAGCCGAGCCCGAGAAAGTAAATATGCTCGCTCGCGCACTTAGGACAGGTCGAGGGCACCTTCTCCGCGTACCCGCAATAGTGGCAAAGCAGCCGGCGATCGCGCTTGTGATAAGTCAGCGTCAGGGAGCAGTTCATGCACCCGGCGCGCTCGCCACAGGCCCGGCAGGCCACAAAGCTTGAGAAGCCGCGCCGGTTGAGCAGCACGATGGTCTGCTCGCCATTCTCCAGACGCTCCCCGATCGCCTCGATCAGCTTGCGCGAAAAGGTCGCCTGCTTGCGGGTTTCGAGAAACTCCTGCCGCATGTCGATGAGCTCGACGGCCGGCATCGGCCGCGCCTCGATGCGGCCCGGCAGCTCCAGCAGCGTATACTTTCCGCGCTCGGCGTTGTAGCGGCTCTCGAGACTCGGGGTCGCCGAGCCCAGCACGACGCACGCACCGGCGTGCTGCGCGCGCACGATCGCCACGTCCCGCCCGTTGTACCGCGGCGTCTCCTCCTGCTTATAGCTGCCGTCGTGCTCTTCATCGACCACGATCAGCCCCAGGTTGCGCACCGGCGCGAAAACGCCGGAGCGCGTCCCCACCACCACCGTGGCGCCGCCGGAGCGGATGCGCCGCCACTGTTCGGAGCGCTCGACATCGGTGAAAGCGCTGTGCAGAATCGCGACCTGATCCCCGAAGCGCGCGAAGAACTGGCCCGCGACTGCCGGAGTCAGCGCGATTTCCGGCACCAGCAGCAGCGCCCCGCGTTTTTGCGCGAGCACCGCTTCGATCGCATTCAGGTACACTTCCGTCTTGCCGGAACCCGTCACGCCATGCAGCAGAAATGTACGGAATTCCCGCGCGCAGATCGCCGCGCGGATCTGCTCGTACGCTGCCGCCTGCGCCGGGTTGAGATCGTGCCGCGTGCGAACCGGCCCGGCCAGCATCGGCGCCGTTTCCGGCCGCAGCACCACCAGCCGTTTGCGGGCCAGCGACCGCGCCGCGCCGCTCGCGCCTTTGACGGTCGCCTCCAGTTCCTTAAGATTGTGCGAACCGGGATGCAGCTCGAGAAAAGCCCGCAGCTCGCGCTCCGCCTTGTTCAGCTTCGGTTCCTGTTCGGCCTCCTCGTACGCCAGCTCGACCCGCAATCGCTCGGAGGGCGCCCGCAGAGGATCGCGCTCCCCCTGTACCTGCTCCGCCACGATGAAGCCCTTGCGCTCGATCGAACGGATCGCTTTGTCCGCCAGAGGCAGCGCCTTGGCGATGTACGCCGCCGAAAGCGGGCGCTTCTCCAGCATGCGCAGTACCTGCGCCACGGGATCGTCCGGCGCGGCATCGAGCAGCAATTGCCGCGCGGCATCGCGCCCGGCATCGGTCAGGCTCCAGACCTTGCCGCGGCGGATCTCGGCCGCGAGCGGCAGCATTCCCCGCAGCACTTCGCCCAGCGGCGCGCAGTAATATCCCGCGATCCAGCGGCCCAGCGCCAGCAGCTCGCCGCTCAGGACCGGCTCGGAATCGAGCAGCCGCAGCGCCTCTCGCGTCGCCATAGCCGGCGGCTCGTCATGGCACCTCAGGATCACGCCCGTCAGCTTGCGGGGCCCGAACGGAACCAGCAGGCGGCTGCCCGGCTGCACGCGATGCCGCAGCGTCACCGGCAGCGCATACGTAAATGGCTGATCGAGCGGAACCGGCAGGCTGACATCGCAGTAAAGGAACGAGCCCTCGGGCATGAACCCATAGGATAGCGGGCTGCCGGGCTACCATGAAAACGATGTTCGATTGGAAACAGGACCCGCACCGCCGCTTCAACCCGCTCACCGGAGAATGGATCCTGGTCTCGCCGCACCGGACCGACCGCCCCTGGCAGGGACAGGTCGAGCCGGCCGCCGCGCCGCAGGCGCCCGCCTACGATCCCGCGTGCTATCTCTGCCCCGGCAACGGCCGCGCCGGCGGCGCGCGCAACCCGGACTACACCTCCACTTTCGTCTTCGACAACGATTTCGCCGCCCTCAAGCCCGGCACGCCGCCCGACCGGTTCGAGCGCGATGGCCTGCTGATTGCCGCCGGCGAGCCCGGCATCTGCCGCGTGGTCTGCTTCTCCCCCAAGCACAACCTGACCATCGCCAACATGGACCTCCCCGATCTGCGCCGCGTCGTGGACGTGTGGGTCGAGCAATATAACGAGCTCGGGTCTAAGCCGTTCATCCGCTACGTCCAGATTTTCGAAAACCGCGGGGCCATGATGGGCGCCAGCAACCCGCATCCTCACTGCCAGATCTGGTCCGAGTACACCATCCCCACAGAGCCCGCCAAGGAACAGCACGCGCTGGAGCAATGGCGCGCCGCCCGCGGCGGCTGCCTGCTCTGCGAATACGCCCGCATCGAGCGCGATGCCGCCGAGCGCACCGTCGAGGAAAACGACGCCTTCCTCGCCGCCGTTCCGTTCTGGGCCGTCTGGCCGTTCGAGACCATCGTCATCGCCAAGCGCCACCTGACCGCGATCGACCAGCTCTCGGATGCCGAGCGCGACGGCCTGGCCGATATCCTGAAGCGCATCACGGCCCGCTACGACCGCCTGTTCCAGACGCCATTTCCTTATTCGATGGGCTTTCACCAGCGCCCCACCGACGGCGAGCCGCACGAGGAATGGCACCTCCACGCGCACTTCTACCCGCCGCTGCTGCGTTCCGCGACCGTGCGCAAATTCCTGGTGGGCTATGAAATGCTCGGAACGCCGCAGCGCGACATCACGCCGGAAGCCGCGGCCGAGCGGCTGCGGCAGGTGTAGGCGGCGCGGGCCCACGGCCCGCGAGGTTCCCGCAGTCTACGACGGTTGCAGGCACTCCGCGATCTCCTTTTCCTCGATCGCGCCCTGCTTGATCATCTTCCACCACGGTTCGGTGATATCGACCGTGGTGGCGCCCGGACCCGAGCACAGGCCGCCATCCAGGATCAGATCCACGCGGCCATCCATCATGCCGAACACTTCGATGCCGCTGCGGCACGTCGGGCGGCTCGAAATATTGGCGCTCGTCGCGATCAGCGGGGCATTCAGCATCTCGATGAGCCGCTGCGCCACCGTCGCGCGGGACTGCCGCAGCGCCAGCCGGCCCGTATTGCCCGTCACTTTCAGCGGGATCTTGGCCGAAGCCGGCACGATCAGGGTCAGCGGGCCCGGCCAGAACCGCCGTGCCAGGACCAGGAACCGGTTGGTCATTTCCCCGGCCAACTCCTCTGCCATCATCAGATCGCGCACCAGAATCGGCAGCGAGCGGTGCGGCTCGCGGCCCTTGGCCCGGAACACCTGGCTCACGGCGCGCAGGTTGAAGGGGTCCGCCACCAGCGAGTAGAGAGCATCGGTGGGAATGGCTACCACGCGCCCGCGGCGCACCGCGGCGGCGGCCCGCTCCAGCACTTCCGGCTTTGGATCATCAGGATTGATTTCGACCAGGTCAGTAGGCATGACGGGCGCGGCTTCACCTCACTGCGCAGTCGCGTTGGCCGAGTCGTCTTCGATGGCCTCGGCCACATCCAGCGCCATCTGGTACCGGCCGAACGGAGCGCTCAATTGTACCCCCTGCACCATGTGCCGTACCCGAACCACCATCTCGCGGGCAATGGCCACGCCTTCCTGGCGCGCGCGCTCGGCGTTGTCCACCCGGCGCATGCGCTCCATGAACTCCTCGGGAACCGGCACGCGCAGCTCGTTGACCATGAACTCGGCGTTCCGGAAGCTGGTGAGCGGCCAGATCCCGCAGATCACCGGGATGCGGACGTGCTCGGTCCGGCGCAGGAATTTTTCGAGCAGATCGAGATCGAACACCGGCTGCGTCACCACGTACTCCGCACCCGCCTCGACCTTCCACTCGAACCTCCGGATCTCCTCGTCCATGTTGAGCGCCCCAGGGTTGGCGCCGACGCCGATCAGCATGGCGGTCTGCGATCCCATCGGGTTGCCGCCGATATCGAGCCCGTGATTGAGGTTCCGGACGATGTTGACCAGGCCGATGGCATCCACGTCGAACACCGCGGTCGCGTCCGGATACGCGCCCATGCGCGGCGGATCGCCCGTGATGCAGATCAGATTCCGGACACCGACGGTGTGGGCGCCCAGCAGTTCGCTCTGGATACCGAGAATATTCCGGTCCCGGCAACAGAAATGCAATACCGGCTCGATGCCGGCCTGCTCCCGGATAAGCTGGCAGGTCACTTGCGCGCTCATGCGGGCCGAGGCCCGGGGCCCGTCCGGCACGTTGATGCAGTCGATGCCCGCTTCCGCACAGCGGCGGGCGCCGTCGATTTCGCGAGAGGCGTCCACGCCGCGCGGCGGGAGAATCTCGACGAACGAAACGAACCTACCGGCCGCCAGCCGCGCGCCGAGCCGCGATTTTTCGGCCATCGGCACGGGAGCGAGAGCCTGTGCCTTCGCCTGCGGCTCCTCCACCGTCACGGCCAGGGCTTTGGCGCCAGGTTGCAGCGAGCGGGTCTCCGAGCGGATCAGCTTGATGTGATCGGGCGTCGTGCCGCAGCAGCCGCCCACGATCTTCACGCCCGCCCACAGGAGCCGGCGCGCGTACTGCGCCATGTATTCCGGCGAGCAAAGGTAGATATTCCGTCCTTCAATGCGCATGGGCAGGCCCGCGTTGGGCATGGCGCTCATGGGCTTGGAGGAAAACTGCATCATCCGCTCGATGGTTTCGAGCGTTGCCTTGGGACCCACCGAGCAGTTGAGGCCGATGGCATCCACCGGCCAGGAATCCATCTGCCGGGTGAAGGTCTCGGTATCTGTGCCGCCGGGGAGGTGGCCGAAGTCGTCGATGGTAACCTGCGCCACCACGGCCAGATCGTCGCCGGCGGCCTCGCGGGCGGCGAACACCGCCTCCCGGAGCTCCTCGAGGTTGCCGAACGTCTCCAGGATCAGCAGATCCGCGCCGGCTTCCGCGAGCGCTTCGATCTGCTCGCGAAACGCGGCCCGCGCTTCCGCAAAGGATGTCGGACCGAGAGGTTCGATACGGACTCCGAGCGGCCCCACAGCGCCGGCCACGAACGCCGTGTCGCCCTTCGGCACGCTCTGGGCGGCTTCGCGCGCCAGCCGCACCGCGGCGCGGTTGATCTCGCGGAGCTTCTCCGCCATACCGAAGGCCGCCAGCCGCGGGCGGTTCGCGCCGAAGGTGTTGGTCTCCAGAATCTCGGCGCCGGCCTTGGCATACTCCTGGTGGATCTGCCGCACCATATCCGGCGCGGAAAGGCAGAGCTCGTCGAAGCAGCGGTTGATGAACACGCCGCGCGAGTACAGCATCGTGCCCATGGCGCCATCGGCCACGAGCACGCGGCGGGAGAGTCGATCGCGAAATTCCTGGGCTCGGTTCACAGTGCAGTTCCTATGGGAGGTGGCGGCGAACAGCTATGGCGATTTTAACGCAACGCGGCCTCGTGCCGGAGTTCACGCTGCGGTCCGGGCGCTCCCCTCGACGCAGAGCCACAGAGGCGCAGAGGAAATCGCAGGTTTGTCTCCGCGACTCTGTGTCGCTCCGTCGAAGCGCGGCCGAGGTCCAAATGGAAGCCCGAAGAGCCCCGGGAATGCATTTTTTTCTTGACTTTCCTCTCGAACAACTTTATATATGAATCACATTGCGATTTTCCAAGTCGCAAAATTTGATGTTAGGGAGAATCAATCGATGAAGAGCGCAACCAAGAAAGCCGCCCCGAAGAAGAAAGCTGCTCCGAAGAAGAAGAAGTAGCTTGGGCGCGCCCGCAAAGGGCGATACCAAAGGATTCACTCCGAGGCCCCGGTTTTCCGGGGCCTTTTTCATTTTCTGGATATTTCCCTCCCGATTCCCGCCGGCGCCGCTCCTCATGCCCGCCGCTCTTCCTTCCGCAGCAACTGCACGCGGAATGTTTCCCCCATCCCGAATAGCAGCGTCTTGAGCTGCATGCGGCGCCGGAGCGCTTCCGCGCCCTCCACGCCTTCGCCTTCGCCCAACGCGGCGGCGAACCGGTCTGCCTCGCCAGCCGTGAGCAGTGTCCGGGCCAGGGTTTCGAACCGGTCGAGCGCCAGCCCCCGCGTCGCGCCAAACTCCTCGAGCGCCGTGAAATTGACGTGCGCCGTGAGATCGCGCTCGCCGGGATCCTCCAGCACATCCGTGCGGGCGATGTGGCGGCGGTACGACATCAGCGTGCCTTCGGGGAAGCGCACCGATTCCGCCCGCGTGTAGCCGTAGTCGATGGTGAACACAAAGCCGCGGCTGAGCAAGCGCGCCGCGCGGCCGAGCTCGTGGAGAGCACTGAGATTCACTTCGTAGCGACAGCCCTCGGCTGGCTCAGGAAAGTAGCGGCGAATGTAGTCCTCGGCCTCATCACACACCTCGCCGCCCGGCGTCCACTCGAAACGTCCGTCGCGGAATCCGACGAGTTCCTCGCGGAACGCCCCGCCCGTGAAAATTGCCACGTCCACTGGAAGTGCATCGAAGAATTCGTTCGAAAAGACCACCCCGGCGAACGTATCGGGCAGCGCATCGTCCTGCCCCACCTCGACCGGAATGTAGCGCCATCCGGCAAAGTGCGGCGCCATCTCGCACCGTCCCGCGCCGAGCTCGACCACCGTGAAATCGGCCGGCCCGCCCAGTTCGCGGTAAAGCTGCCGGATTCGCGCCGCGATGAGAATCCCAAACACCGGCTGGATCTGCTCCGCGGTATAGAAGTCCCCCTGCGCGCCGAACGGGTCGGGCCGGCGCCGGTAGTAGCCGTGCTCCGGGTGGTACAGCGCGACCTCCATGAAGCGGCGGAAGGGAATGGGGCCGCCGCGCCGGATCTCTTCCGCAAGGATCTCCGCCGCGGGCGTCACGGCTGCCCGTCCCGGCTTTGCGGTGTGCGGAGGAACATCTCGACCAGATAGTCGTGCATGCAGTCGTAAAGGTAGCGCTGGAACGTCCACGGGAACTGCGGATGCTCGATATCCCGCTCATGGATCGGAGCGTAATAGGTGTGGAGACCGAGGCCGGGGTCTTTCATCCGGATGACGAGCTCGATCCCGCCGTTGTGCTCGCGGGCGGAGAAGGCGAGCAGCGCGTGCTCGTAGCGCCGCGTCTCGGCCAGGACCTTCTCGAGAGGCGTCACGCACCTATGGTAGCGTGGGAGCGGATATGGCGTTACCCGGAACCGTCAGGGTGAAGCTGAGCTCGGAGGCGGCAGAGTCTATTTCGATCTCGCCCGTGGTCGTACAGGACCTCCCTCTTCGCGACCTCATCGAGCACATGCTGCCCGTCGCGGGCAAGGACGAAACCCGTATCCGCGAGCTCCTGCTGCGCGGCACGCTGGTCAGCGGGGCATCGCGATTCCGCTGGGCGGGCTGGGAGGTAGATGCCGAAAGCCTGCGCGAATTGCTGGCGACCTTCCCCGATTCCGACCCCGCCCGCCGCTTCGCCGCCGCTCGCTGCATACGCGCCGTGCTGCGCGGAGCGCGGCAGGCCGTCGAGATCCCCCGGGAGGCCGCGGCCCGGAAGGGGTGGCTCCGGCGCGCCAGCTTCTGGGATCTCCTCATGGAAAC
>Ga0209062_1003293_pt1 | contig 18969 bp, 15 predicted proteins | sample Coa_R2_2_FD_187158 | JGI IMG/M metagenome (GOLD analysis project Ga0209062, IMG submission 187158) | Surface soil microbial communities from Centralia Pennsylvania, which are recovering from an underground coalmine fire - Coalmine... | ecosystem: Environmental > Terrestrial > Soil > Unclassified...
CGTTGCTCCACAGGACGCGGGCATCGGTCCAAAGATAGCCCTCGCGGCCGTTCGGAAAGCGGTCCAGAATGCCGTAAACGCTGACGGCCGCGGGCAGGAGGCCGGTGATGAAGTGGACCAGGTCCACGTAATGGCAGCCGATATAAGTGAACGCGTCGGAGTGCTCGGCGGTCATCCAGTTCTGGAAGTTGGAGTGGCGGTAATACCACTTTTCGAGCAGGCAGGCCGTGCCGAGCCGGAACTCGCCGAAGCGGCCCTCGCGGTAGGCGCGGCGGGCGAGCAGGCTGCGATCGTCGAAGCGCTTGTGGTATTCCACGCCGACGAGGAGATTGCGGCGGCGGGCCTCGTCCCGGATAGCGGCGGCCTCAGCGTGGCGCAGCACCAGCGGCTTGACCACGCAGACATGCTGATCGCGGTGAAGCGCCTCCATGACGGCTTCGTAGTGCAGTTGGTCCGGCAGCGCGATCACCGCCAACTGCCGCGGCGGCAGACCGGCCAGGACCGCGCGGTAGAGTTCCGGCTGTGGCGCGGGCGCGGGCGCGGCCGGGTGCATGCGAAAGGACTGGCCGGGAAATGCGCGGCGGATCGCCTCCGCTTCGGCGAGCCGGCGGACGGATTCGTGCGTGGAGGCGCAGACGGAGATTTCGCCGATCCGCCCCCGTCGCTGGAGATGAAGCAGCGAGGGCAGAATCTGATCGTGGGCGATCATCCCCGCGCCGATGAGGAGGACATCCATCACGCACTGGCCGCCTGCCGCACGCTTTCCGCGAAGGCTTCCTCCAGGGCCTGGACGCTCTCGATCACCGCGTCCTCCGGAATCACCAGCGGAGGGCAGATTTTAATCGTCGCGCCGCCGAACCCGACGGGGGCGAACATGAGCACGCCCTTGTGCAGCGCGCGCTGCACCACGTCGAAAGCCAGGTCGGCATCGGGCTCCGTGGTGCCGGGCCGGACGCAGGCCAGGCCGGCGACCAGTCCCTTGCCCGCGACACAGCCGATCTGCGGGAAGCGGGCGGCCATGGCCTTAAGCCCGCGGTGCAGGACGGCGCCGCTCTTGCGGGCGCGCTCCGCCAGCTTTTCGTTCAGGACCAGATCGATGGAGGCCAGCGCGGCGGCGCAGCAGACGGGGTTGCCGGCATGGCTCGAAGTCATGCTGAGCGGCGGATACAGATCCAGCACCTCGGGACGGCCGGCCACGGCGGAAAGCGGCAGCGAGCCGGAGATTCCCTTGCCGAACACCGCAATATCCGGCACGATACCGTATTGCTCGAAGCCCCATAGCGTGCCGGTGCGGCCGAAGCCGGCCTGGATCTCGTCACAGACCAGCAGGGCCTTGTGCCCGGTGCACCACTGCCGCAGCGCCTCCATATAGCGCACGGGCGCAAAAGCCGCGCTCCCGCCCTGATAGGTTTCGAGAATCACGCCCGCCACGTTCTGCGGCTCGACGCCCCGCTCGCGCAGGGCGCGCTCGAAACTCTCGAAGGATGTGTCCGGTGTGCGGAAACCGTCCGGAAAGGGGACCTGCACAAAGCCGGGGTCCAGGTTGACGATCCACTGCTTCAGCTCTGGGATGCCGCCGGCCTGCTGCGCCCCGAGCGTGCGGCCGTGGAACGCCTTGTCATAGGAGACGATGACGTGCTTGGAGCGCCCGCCCGTCTTGACGCCCCAGGTGCGGCACAGTTTCAAGGCGCACTCTACGGCCTCCGAGCCGACGCTGTAGAGAAACACCTTCTTGAGCGGTTCGGGGAGAATCGAAACCAGCTTTTCAGCCAGCCGCGCCCGCGGTTCATTGGCGAAAGAGAAGCTGGTGAGCAGATGGGCCTGGGCCTGGGCCGCAATCGCATCGGCGATCTCCCGGCGGCCATGGCCGGCGTTGGCGATGAGCACGCCGGAGGACCAGTCGATCCAGCAGTTTCCCCAGGCATCCCAGACCTGAAAACCCTCCGCCCGGTGCCACACCACCGGCGGCTGGCCGCGCATGGCGCGCGGCTCGCACTCATACAGCTTTTCGAGCGCCGGAAGCGACTCCGGAACCGGCAGCGGGGTCGCTACCCGCCGGTATTTCGTTTGAACCGGCGGAAAAGAGTGCGGAGCCAAGGTAAATTCTTTTCCCATGTGTTCTAAGACCCAAACACTTCAGTATCATTCTGAGTATGGCACGCGCCGGGTGGCTGGTCCTTTGGTTCTTGGTGTGGGTGGGGGTGGCGGCGGCGCAGACCCAATTGAACGTAACCCACGCCCCCGGCGGCTTCGTGGGAAGCAACGCGTGCCGCACTTGCCATCCGGACGTCTGGCATAATTTTTACCGCAATCCGCATTTCAAGACCCTGGTTTCGGGCGACGCGCCGCCGGCGCGGAGCGGCTGCGAGGGCTGCCACGGCCCGGGCGCGGCGCACGTGGAGGCGCGCGGCGGCAAGGCGACGATTCCGCACGCGTTCTCGCTCATGACCACCGCCCAGGTGATGGAGGACTGCCTGGGATGCCACGCGCGCGATTTCGGCAAGGTCAACATCCAGCGCTCGGAGCACACGTTGAACGGTGTGGCCTGCACGAACTGCCACTCGATCCACCATTCCTCCGCGTCCCGCCACCTGCTGGCCAAGCCGGAGCACGAGCTGTGCTATACCTGCCACGCCACCATTCGCGCGCAGTTCGCCATGCCCTCGAAACACCGCGTCGACGAGGGCTTCATGGAATGCTCGGACTGCCACAATCCGCACGGCGCCTTCGCTCCCACCTCCGCGATGGGGCAGCGGCCGCGCATGGTCGAGCAGGCTCTGGGCAATGAGCAGCCGTGCCTGAAATGCCATGCGGATAAGCGCGGGCCGTTCGTTTACGAGCATCCCTCGGTGGCGGTGGAGGGCTGCAACACTTGCCATTATCCGCACGGCTCGATGAATGCCCGCCTGCTGCGGCGGCCGGTGGTGTTCACGCTCTGCCTGGAATGCCACAACGGCGGCGGCTCCGGCACGCGCAACCAGGGCGTGGATATTCAATCGGCGCGGCACAATCTGCTCGACCCCCGATTCCAGCGGTGCACGGCGTGCCACGTGCGCATTCACGGGTCCAATGCCGACCAGTATTTCCTGAGGTGAACCGCATGGCGACGCGTATCTGCATTCTCGTGGGACTGGCAGTGGCGGCGGCGGCCCAGGAACCCGTGGCGCCCACCCCGGCGCAGGTCGGCGGGCCGCGCGGCGAAAACAGCAGCGACTACAACATCACGCAGTCCTGGGAACTCGGCTACCGCTGGGCGATGCCGGGCGGCGATCTTGGCATGTACCGCAGCGTCGATAACTACCATGATGGCGCGCGGCTGCTGGGGAGCAGTTTCGCCATCCGTTCCCGCGACGGCCACGGCCGCCTGTTCGACGAGATTCTGCTGAACACTCTGGGCCTTGGCGGCGATCCGTACCAGTCCGCCATGCTTCACGCGGAAAAGAACGGCCTCTACCGGTACGATCTGCTCTGGCGCCTGGACGATTACTACAATCCGGCCCTGACCGCCACGGGCAATTACGGTCTCGGCATTTCCGGCGCGGTCCCGCTGCTCGCAACCCAGGGGCTGCACAGCATGGATACCGAGCGGCGCATGCAGGACCACGAGCTGACGCTGTTCCCTCAGTCGCGCATCCGCTTCCACCTCGGTTACGGCCGGAACACGGAGGATGGCCCGGCGCTTTCCACCGCGCAGGAGTTCGATCCCAACGGGAGCGGCTACCCGGTGTTCCTGGATGTAAAGCGCCACTGGAACGAGTACCGCCTGGGCGCCGAATTCGATTTTGCCGGATTCCGCTTCACCGTCACGCGGCGCTGGGATTTTTTCAAGGACGACACGCCCTACTCGGCCGCCGCCGGCGCCATCGGCTCCGCCACGCCGGGCGACCAGACCGTGCTCAATCACTTCAACCGCGCCGCGCCCATCCACGGCGCCAATCCCGGCTGGCTCGGCAACCTGTTCACGCGCCGCAAACGCTGGGGTATGGACGCGCGTCTCACCTATGTCAGCGGCAATAACGACTTCCTGCTGGATGAGCTGGCGCTCGGCACGAGCCAGTTCGGCGCGGCCGCTGCCCGCCAGATCGTTGCCGGCGGCAATGCCCATCGCGACGACCTCGCCGGCAACTTCACCGTGCAGTTATTTCCCACCGAACGGCTGACCGTGACCAACGGGACATCGGTGCTGAGCAACCGCACGGACGGGCCTTCCAGTTACACCGAACTAGACAACGGGCTCAACACCGGCGCGACGGTTTACTTCCGCTATCTCGGCGTGCGCATGTACACCAACGCGACCACCGTAGATTACCGGCTCACCCCGAAGCTCGGCTTTTTCGCGGGCTACGATTACTCCGACCGGCCCGTGCGCACCGTGGAAGGGCTCACCATTCCCGCCTTCGCCAACTCCACCGAGAACGATGTCTACCAGGTCAGCAACCATATGAACTCGGCGCGCGCCGGAGTGCGCTTCCGGCCGTGGAAGCCCTTCAGCGTGACCCTCGACGCGGGCATCGGGCGGTCGAATAACCCGCTCACGCCGGTCAGCGAGAAGAACTTCCACTCGATCCATGGCCGCGCCGAGTACCGCACGCGCCGCGTGCAGCTTTCCGCGGGATACCGCCAGGATTACAACCTGAACGCGCCCTCCACACTCACGCCGTTCGATTCGCATTCGCGGCAGTACAGCGCGGGCGGCTCCTGGACGCCGCGGGATTGGTTTTCGATCGACGCCAGTTACCTCAAGCTGCACCTGGACACTACCGGCGGCCTCGCGTTCTTCGCCGGCGCCGGCTTCCGCACGCAATTACAAACGGGCTATGTGTCGTATTACTTGAGCAACATCCATTCCGGCACGCTGGCGGCGCACTTCGCCGTCCGGCGGCGCGCGGATGTGTACCTCGGATATTCGATCACGAAAGATACGGGCGACGGGCGGCCCGCCCCGGCGCCCGCGGGCGTTACGGACCCGATCGCATCGCTGCTCGATTCCGTGCAGACGTTCCCGCTGACCTATCACGCGCCGATGGCGCGCTTATCGATCCGGATCTCGGAGAAACTCCGTTGGAACGCGGGATATCAGTTTTATAACTACAACCAGCAATTCAATTTATTGGGCTACTACCAGAACTTTCACGCGAATACGGGGTATACGAGCGTTCTCTGGAGTTTTTGAGGGCCGCCGATCGCCACACCCACACCAGCGCCGCTCCGATCAGGATCAACGCGGCGCTCAGCCCGACCCAGATTCCGGGCGCGCCCCAGCCGAATCGGAAGCAAAGCGCATACGCCACCGGCATCCCGATGACCCAGTAGCCGATGAGGTGCGCGATCATCGGCGTGCGCGTGTCGCCAACGCCCCTTAGCGCGCCGGTGGCCACGATCTGCAGGCCGTCGAACAGCTCGAAGAACGCGGCGATGCGCAGCAGCACCGCGCCCGATGCGATCACGGCGGCATCGGCGATGAATACGCGCACGATCCAGCGAGGCACAGTCCACAGCGCGACGCCGGCCGCGCCCATGAACAGGCTGCTGAGCAGCAGGGCCGCCCATCCGGCCGCGGCCACGCCGCGCGCGTCCTTGCGTCCCATTGCCTGCCCGACCCGCACCGCGGCGGCGGAACTGATCCCCAGCGGCACCATGAATGTGGTGGCGATGACCTGCACAGCGATCCCGTGGGCGGCAAGAGAGACCGCGTCCAGCCGGGCCGCCAGCACCGTGACGACGCCGAAGACCGCGCCTTCGAACGCAATCTGCCCGGTGGCCGGCAGCCCGAGCGCGATGAGCCGGCGGAGGCGCGCCAGATCCGGCCGCCAGCTCATCCGGAAGAGCAGTCCGCCCGTTCGCCGCTCGTTCCACACCACCGCGCCCCCGAGCACCAGCATCATGTACAAGCGCGAAAGGGAGGTCGACCATCCGGATCCCGCCAGGCCCATCGCGCGCGCGCCCAGATGGCCGTACATCAGCGCCCAGTCGCCCGCGACATTGACCGCGTTGGCGCTGACGAGCGCGAACGTGATCGGGTGCACGATATCCACCGCCTGCAGATAGCGCCGGAACGCCGTGGCGAGCATAAACGCCGGAATTCCCCACAGCAGCGCGTGCGCGTAGGGCGTGCACTGCTCCATGACCCGCGGATTGGCGCCAGAGGCGGCGATGATCGGCAGAGCCGCCAGGATCAGGCCGGCGATCAACGGCGTGATCAGCAGGCCGAGCCAGAATCCATTGATCAGGGTGCGGCGGCAGTCGCGCGGATCGCCCGCGCCATGCGATTGCGCCACCAGCGTATCCATGCCGAGCAGCATGCCGATGAAGCTGCTGGCCAGGGGATAGAAGATCATGTTCCCCAGGATTCCCGCTCCCACCGCCGCCGGGCCGAGCGGCCCGGCCATGATGGTATCCACGATGCCCATCACCATCCCGCCGACCTCGGCCGCTGCCAGCGGCGCGGCCAGCCGCAGCATGGGACGGAATTCCCGTTTCAGATCTGCCAGGGCGAGGGACATGCAGGCTACGCCTTGGGGTGCGCCTTATCGTACACCGCCATCAGATCGGTGAGCGAGACCTGCGTGTACTTCTGCGTGGTGGAAAGCCGGGCGTGGCCGAGCAACTCCTGAATCGCGCGCAGATCGGCTCCGGCCGAAAGCAGATGCGTGGCATACGCGTGGCGGAAGCTGTGAGGATGCAGCGAGGGGTCGCCGGCCAGGCACGTGGCGTAGAGCTTGACGATCCCGGCGATGCCTTGCCGCGTGAGGCGTCGTCCGCGGTGGTTCAGAAGCACGGCCGGCTCGTCGCGGACCACGGGCCGCTCGCCCAGATACCGCTCCAGCGCCTCCGCCGCCTGGCGCGGCAGCGGCACCTGGCGCTCCTTGCGGCCTTTGCCGCGCAGCCGCAGCCAGCCGGCGGTGCGGTCGATGTCCTCCAAGTTCAATCCGGCGAGCTCGCTGACCCGCATGCCGCAACCGTAGAGCAGCTCGAAAATGGCGCGGTCGCGCGCCGGGTGCGGCCGCTCGAGCTTGCGCGCGGCCACCCCATCGAGCAGGCTGTTCACCTGTTCGGCCGAAGGCACTTCCGGCAGGCGTTTCGCCGCGCGTGGCGTCCGCACCAGCCGCGCCACGTTGACCGGGACCGCGCCTTCGCGCAGCATGAAGCGGAACAGCCCGCGCACCGCCGCCAGCTTGCGCCGGATGGTGACTGGATCGAGCTTCTGCCCGTAAAGCCACGCCAGCCACTCGCGCAGGATCAGCAGATCGACCGCCGATGGCGCGGGCGGCGCGGCTTCGGGCGGCGAGAGGAATTCGAGGAACTGCGCCAGGTCCGCGGCGTAAGCGTCCACCGTGTGGGGCGAGGCGCCGGTCCGCACCAGTTCTTGCCGGTACCGATCGATCTGGCGCGCAAGCTCCGAGGCCGGCTGTAGGGGCCGGGCATGCCCGGCCCGATCCTCAGACGTGGACATGCAGGTATTGATCCAGCGCTTCCAGAGCGCGGCGGCAGACCTCGGCGTGGCGCGCCTTCTTGTCGTGCCGCAGCCGCTGATACGTCTCGGGATCGAGCTGCGGCAGCAGATCGAAGGTGATGTTGGCCGGCTGGTAGCGATTGGGGTCGGCGCCCGAGACGTAGCGGCAGAGCGAGCCCATCGCGGTGGCGGCAGCGAGCGGCCGGGGCTCGCTTCCGGAGGCGAGCGCGGCGGCATGCATCCCGGCCATCAGGCCGGTCGCGATGGACTCCACGTAACCCTCCACGCCCGAAATCTGACCGGCGAAAAACACTTCCGGCCGCGCGCGCAGTTGCAGCGTTGGCGTGAGGAGCGCCGGCGCGTTGATGTACGTGTTGCGATGGATCTGGCCGTAGCGCAGGAACTCGGCGCGCTCGAGGCCGGGAATCATGCGGAGGATGCGCGCCTGCTCGCCGAACTTCAGGTGGTTCTGAAACCCGACCAGATTGAAGCTGTCGGCGCGCAGGTTTTCCTGCCGCAACTGCACCGCGGCCCAGGGTCTCCGTCCGGTGCGCGGGTCGATGAGCCCCATCGGCTTCATGGGACCGAAACGGAGCGTATCGCGCCCGCGCCGCGCCAGCTCTTCGATCGGCAGGCAGGCTTCGAAAAAGGGCGTGCCGCTCTCCTCGATGTGGGAAGCCACACTTTCCGCACGCAGCAGCTCGTCCACGAAGCGCTCGTACTGCTCGCGATCTAGCGGGCAGTTCAGGTAATCGTCCGTGCCCGTGCTCGATTTGCCATAGCGCGAAGCCCAGAATGCGATCGAGGTATCGACCGAATCGGCCTCCACGATCGGGCTGATGCTGTCGAAGAAAAACAAGCGGTCCGAGCCGGTCAGCCGGCCGATCTCCTGCGCCAGCGCATCGCTGGTGAGCGGGCCGGTGGCGATGATGACGATGCCCTCCGGGATGCGCGTGACTTCCTCGCGCCGCAGCTCGATGCGCGGCTCGCCCGCCACCGCCGCCGTCACCTCGGCGGAAAAGATCTCGCGGTCCACCGTGAGCGCGTGGCCGCCGGGCACGCGCGCCTTTTCGGCCGCGCGCAGCAGCAGCGCATCGCAGCGCCGCAGCTCCTCCTTGAGCAGCCAGGACGCGGTGTTCTCCTGCTCCGATTTGAGCGAGTTGCTGCACACCAGCTCGGCCAGGCGGTCCGAGCGATGCGCCGGTGTGGGCCGCACCGGACGCATTTCGTAGAGGATGGCCCGCCCGCCCCGCCGCGCAATCTGCCACGCCGCCTCGCTGCCGGCCAGCCCGCCGCCGATGATGTGGATGGGTTCCCGCATGCCCGAACCTTCAGGATAGCCGATTGATTTTCGCCCTGGCTCGGGGTCGTGATGAGCCTGTTTGCTCGCCAGAAGGCAGGTTCACGGCAATTCGACCTCTACCCAATCTCCGTCCTTCAGTTGAAAAATATCCCGCAGCCGAACATCCGTCGCGATCTCGATGATGTTCCGCGAGTGATGCCCTGTACCTTGTTCATTTGGATCCGTGCGGAGCAGAAAAGCAGGGCGATCGAAAATCCGGCACGGTACAATGCTCACCGAGACGGTTCCTCCATACTCCTTCGCTTCTAGCCGCAGGACACTCGCCGGTAGAGAATACGGAGCGGGCAGTTCGATATTGAGCGTTCCTGGGTACAGCCGCATACCGGTCTTCTCAGCGTAGAACGCATTCAGGCGTTCGATCCAAAAGCCGAAATTCGCGCGCCCGCTGACCACTCTGCCTCGGAGCCGCTGCATATCGGCCTCGATCCGCTACCCGGCAGCCTTCCGCAGCGCCTCGTCCAGCGCTGCCGGCCACGTCGCCTCGCTGCCCGCCAGCCCGCCGCCGATAATGTGGATGGGGTCCCGCATGCCCGTTCTCTTCAGGATAGCGGATTGTTTTTTGGCCCTGGTCGTGAGCGTGTTGCGCGAGCCTGCGCGACTTAGCCCTGCCGTGCCTCCTGCCGGCACAGTAACCGGGTCATCCCGGTGCTGATGCCCGATTAGCCATAACGCCAAGGCCTGCGACCCGGGCTTCCCTTCGCTTCCGGAATTGCATACAATCTCTACCGATGCCCAAGCAACTGATTCTTCTCGTTAGCGGCCTGTTCCTGCTGGCGGGCGCCGGCCGGGCCGATTGGCAGCAAGTGGAGGCGATGCAAGCCGGGGCTCCGATCATGGTGACCTCGGGCTTCGTCACGAACGCGGGGAAATTCGTTCGCGCCAGCGCGGACGCGGTCACCCTGGAAACACAGACCGGCCAGGTGACGGTGCAGAAGGCCGACGTGGATGACGTCTATATTTTCCGTTCGCACGCCGAACGTGTCCACCGGGCGCTGCTCTTCGGCGGCATCGCGGCCGGCGCTACGGCAGCGGCCCTTTTCCCGCTGGCGGCGATAGCGGCTCACCCCAACTACGTTGCCCCATCGATCGGCACGGCCGGCGACGGCCTCGCCTTCGGACTGGTTGGATCGCAACACCGCATCAAGCGCATCTACCGGCGCGACTGACCCGGCGCCCGCTATCCCGCCGCCTTACGCAGCGCCTCGCCCAGCGCCGCCTGCCGCTGCTCATCCAGCTTGTGCCCGCCAGCGGTCACGTAGAACACGTCGATCGCCTTATGCGCCTGCGTATCGATCAACACCACCTCGATATTGGCCCCGCTTGCTGAAATCGCCGAGGCCAAATCGTACAGCAGCCCCGGCCGGTCCTGCGCGACAATTTCCACCAGCGTGGCGGACCGGCTGGCGTCCGAATCGAACGAAATCCGCGGCGCGAATGCCGCTTTGCGGCTCGGCAGCGGCGGTTTCGGCCGATGGCGCAGCAGATCGCGCACGTTCAGCTTGCCCGCAATCACGCGTTCGGCCGTGGCGCGCAGCCTTTCCACTTCCGGCGGGTTGAGGTCCAGCGTGCGGTGCGGATCCTCGAACGCGAATGTATCGAGCACCAGGCCCTGGCTGTTGGCGAATGCCTCCGCCCGGACGATGTTCATCCCGAAGCTGGAGATGGTCCCGGCGGCGGCAGCGAACAGGCCGGGGCGGTCGCCTGCGATCAGCGTAAGCTGCCACGCAGCGTCCAGGCGCCGCAAATCCACGGCCACGCCGCCCGGCGCGCTCGCCCGGCGCGCTTCGAGCGCCAGGTGCATCTCGATCTCTTCCGGCGTGTGGGTCCGCAGGTACCGCGTCGGCAGACCGCGCAGGAAGTCGGAATCCGCTGCCTCCACGCGCTCCGATTCCAGCTCCCGCGTGAATTCCGCGTGAAGCATCAGGTAGAGCTGCCAGAGCTGCTCGGCGCGCCACGGCGTCATCGCGGCGGGATTCACGGCGCTGATATCGGCGTACGTGAGGAGCGCCAGCGCCTTCAGCCGCTCCACCGTTTCCACCTGCTGCGCCAGCGCGTGGATCGCTTCCGGGTCGAACAGGTCGCGCGACCGCATCGCCGCGGAGAGATCCAGGTGACGGCGGATCAGGAACAAGACCGTATCGCGCTCCGGCGGCGGCATGCCGATGCGGCGCGCCGCGGCTTCCGCCAGCCGGAGGCCCGCATCCACGTGGCCTTCCCCGGCCGCTTTGCCCGAATCGTGGAAGAGCAAGGCGAAGCGGAGCACCGCGGGCGCCCGAACTTCCGCCAGCAGATCGCGGAATGGCCCGTCCGCCGCCGCGAGTTTGTCGAGCGCCACCAGCGTGTGCTCATCGACCGTGTATCGATGATAGAAGTCCCGCACGACCAGGCACTCGATTCCATCCAGCTCCGGAAAAATCGCGCCCAGCACCCCGCAGTCGTGCATGGCGCGCACCGCGGCGGCAGCGTGCGGCAGCTCCAGAATGCGGGAAACCGCCGGCCACAGCGGCGCGCCCGGCGGCTCCGCGAAATGGCGGCGCAACTGCGGCAGCCGGTCCTGGATCTGCTGCTCGGCTTCGAAGGATGGCCGCACACCGTGCCGCGCGGTGAATTCGAACAGCTCCAGCACGAATTCCGGCTGCGCCGCGAGCCGTTGCGGCGTCCGGAAATGCGCCTGCCCGCGCAGCACGCTGAAATCGGCATTGCTGAGCCGCGAGCGCCGGTCGCGGAACTGCGCGAACAGGGCGCTCGCGTGCGCTTCGGAATTTTCCATCGCTCGCGCCGCGGCGCGGAACACCGCGCGCGCGTGCCGGTAGTAGCCGCGCATCCACGCGGCGGAGTCGCCCGCGTGCTCGTGCTCGGCCAGCGCATCCTGCGCGTCGAAGGTGAGCACGTTCTGGTCGCGCCCGGCCTGCTGGTGGAGGAAGCAGCGGATGTGCGCCAGCGAGGCGAACGCCTCGCGCAACTCGGCGGGGGGCTCGCTCCCCCCGCTGTCCCGTAACTGGTCGAGCCAGCGCAGGAGCTGATAATCGCGCAGCCCGCCCGGCCCTTCCTTGACGTTCGGCTCCAGATGGTAGAAGGTGTCCGCGTAGCGCGCGTGGCGCTGCCGCGCCAGTTGCGTCAGGTTGCGGGCCAGCGGCTCGCGGCTCGCCTGCAGGAAGTGCGGCAGCCGGCGCGCGAGCTCCGCGTATAGCGCGCGGTCGCCCGCCAGGTACCGCTGGTCGAGCAGGCTGACGTTCAATTCGATATTATCCGGGTGGACCTGCAGGCACTCCGCCGGCGTCCGCACGGACTGGCTCACCCGCAGCCCCGCATCCCAGAGCCGCTGCAGGTACGCCGCGATGGCGGGCTTCGACGCCGTCATCAGCCGCTCGGATTCGAACAGCAGCAGCAAGTCGATATCGGAATACGGAAACAGGTGCCGGCGCCCGTAGCCCCCGACCGCCAGCAGAGCAAATCCCTGGTGCGGCAGATCCTCTACCTCTGCCGCCAGCCGGTCCACCTGTGCCGTCCGCTCCGCCAGCGTCAGCAGGTCAGAGGGCGGCGTCTCCACGGTCGTCATTGCGGATCCGAATGGCCTCGGCCACCTCGTAGACGAAGATCTTGCCGTCGCCGATCTTGCCGGTGCGCGCCGCGAAGCTGAGCGTACGGATCACCTCGTCCTTGCGCTCCGCCGGCACCACCAGCTCGATCTTCACCTTGGGCAACAGGTCGACATTGTATTCCTGGCCGCGGTAGACCTCTTTATGGCCCTTCTGCCGGCCGTGGCCCCGCACTTCCGTAATGGTCATGCCATCGATGCCGATGGCCTTGAGAGACTCCTTCACCTCGTCGAGCTTGAACGGCTGGATAATCGCTTCGATCTTGTTCATGAGCTACGCCTCGAAAATATATCCTTCCTCCCCGTGCATGCTCAGGTCGAGCCCCTCGACCTCCTGTTCCTTGGAGATCCGCACGCCCACCAGCGCGTCGCAGATCTTCAGGATCACAATCGTCCCCACGATGGCGAGCACCCACGCGATCGCCACGCCCACGGCTTGGTATAACACCTGAACCGGCTTGCCGTCCACCAGCCCCAGCGGCAGGACCTTGCCCGCGGCATCCTTCAGCCCGTCATTGACCGCACTGGTGGCAAACACGCCCGTGAGGATGGCCCCCAGCGTTCCGCCGGCCCCGTGCACACCGAACGCATCGAGCGAATCGTCATACCCGAACTTGCTCTTCACGGCTGTGACCATGAAGTAGCAGGCCACGCCCGCGCAGGCGCCGATCAGCAGCGCCGGAAACGGCTCCACAAAGCCCGATGCCGGCGTAATCGCCACCAGCCCCGCGACCGCGCCCGAGATTCCGCCCAGCACGCTCGGCTTGCCGTGCCCGATCCATTCGGCCGCCATCCAGCCCAGCGCCGCTGCCGCCGCGCCGAAATGCGTCGCCACAAATGCGCTGGTCGCCAGGCTCGATGCCGCCAGCGCGCTCCCCGCGTTGAACCCGAACCAGCCCACCCACAGCAGGCAGGCGCCGATGAAGCTGAGCACCAGGTTGTGCGGCTTGAACGGCACCGACGGGTAACCGAGGCGCCTGCCCAGATACAGCGCGCACACCAGCGCCGAAACGCCCGAGGTGATGTGCACCACCGTCCCGCCGGCGAAATCGAAGCACGGAATCGATCCGCCCAAAAACGCATTCAGCAGCCCGCCCTTGCCCCACACCATGTGCGCCATCGGGAAATAGATGAACAGACTCCACAGCACCGTGAACAGCAGCATGGCGCTGAATTTCATCCGCTCGGCGAACGCACCGGAAATCAGCGCCGGCGTGATGATCGCGAACATCAACTGGTAGACCATGAACGTCTGCTGCGGAATGGTGCCCGCGTAATCCGGATTCGGCGCCGCGCCGACGTTGTGCAGGAAGGCATAGCGCAAATCGCCCACGACCGGCGAAAATGAGCCGAAAGCCAGGCTGTACCCCACCACCGCCCACAGCACCGTCACGACGGCCATCAGCACGAAGCTCTGCATCATGGTGCCGAGCACGTTCTTGCGCCGCACCAGTCCGCCGTAAAAGAGCGCCAGGCCGGGACCGGTCATCATCAGCACCAGGGCGGAGCTCACCAGCATCCAGGCGTTGTCTCCGGCGCTCTGCGCGTTGCGCGCCGCGGTCTCGAGCGCCGCGATCCTGGCCTGCGGGTCCGGCGTGCCCTGCGCCAGCAACATGGCCGGCACAAAACTTAACCAGAACGCACGAAATAGTATGGAATGTCGCATCATACGATCCTTATGGAGCGGCGCAGTATCAGCCTCATTGTCCAACGCCCGGCCACAGGCCGCCAAAGCAGAAGTTTGAATGGCCGCGATTCGATTTTTTTATGGCCGGCCGCTTCTTTTCGGACAAATTGGAGGCCCGATCCGTGCGTTGTCCTACGGGCGCAGCCCGTCAATTCGGATGCACCGGTCCGACTGCGGCGTATACTGTGGGCGTAACCACGTGAGGGAACGTCGCCGGCAGCGCTGTCGATTGCCTCCAGGGCCGTCCCCGCCGCATCGGAGCGGCCGCGAGGACGGCTTGGACCGCTGCCGAGGGCCGGCCGGAATCGAGGCGCGATCCGGCCGGCCTTAATTTTTGCCTTGGGAAGCTCCAGGTCGCGGACCGGTTGTCATGCCAGATCTCATACTCGGGCGTTTTTCGTCAGGTGCGACTCTACGCCGCTCCTGGTCAGTGAGGCTTGCATCTCATCACCACGTAAACCCAAGGGCCTTTCTCATTGCCTCTTCGAATGCTTGATCGTCAAGGCTTCTTCGCAAGCCCAAAATCATCTCAGCGTCTTGGCCGACCGGTACACGGAGCGGTGTCGCGGGGTCTTCGATTGCACGCGCGATAGCTAATGCAACAACTTCGGGTCCGGGTGGGCCATTTGGCCCCGTCGTTTTGGTATCGGCTCCGGCACACTGCTCCCAAAGTCCGGCGTAGTCGGCTGGTCCTTGATGAGGCTCGATCGGTTTCCTGCCAGTAGCGATCGCTCCGGGCTCAATTAACACGCTGCGTATTCCAAAGTGACGGACTTCCAGGTGCAGTGACTCCGTCAAGGCTTCGAGCGCGAACTTGGAGGCGCTGTACGCTGCTCGGAGCGGCGAGGAGACTCGGCCGTTCACACTCGATACATTCACGATGACGCCGGAACCCCGCTTTCGCCAGGCGGGCAACACCGCCTGGATTACGCGCAACGCGCCGAGCGTGTTTGTCTCGAACGTCTGTCGGAAACGATCCAGTGGATAGCCTTCCACCGGACCTCCGCCAACAAATATTGCTGCGTTGTTGACGATTGCATCGAGCGGACCAACCTCTTTAAGGCACTGCGCCACGGAGTCATCGCTGGTGACATCGAGCATATGTGCCTGGATGCCTTGCAATCCACTCAACGGGGATATGTCGGTGGCAACGACGGAATGCCCTCGGTTGGCAAGTACCTGCGCCGTTGCCATTCCTATGCCACGTGCCGCGCCTGTAATCAAAATCTTTAGCTTCTCTGGCATTCGGAAGTCCAGCGCGACGATGCGTCCCGCGTACATAGCGGTTCTACCCCGCGTATTCCAGCACCAGCAGCGTGATATCGTCCGTCTGCGCCGCGCCTTCGGTGAATGCCGCCACGGCGTCCTGAAGCGCCCGGTGGACGTCCGCGCACCCCGCCCCAGCATGCGCCGCCGCGACCTCCCGAATCCGGCGCTTGCCGAAGTATTCGCCGGCCGTGTTCTGCGCTTCGCTGACGCCGTCGGTATAGATCACGATCTTGTCGCCGCGCTCGAGGCGCTCCGCCGCGACCGCGTACTCCGCGCCATCCAGCATCCCCACCGGCATGGCCGTCGCCTCCAGCGTGCGATGCGCGCCGTCCGGCCGCACGAGCAGCGGCGCGCAATGCCCCGCATTCACGTAATGCAGCGCGCCGTTCTCCATAATGAGGCAGTAGAAGACCGTCGCGTACTTTTCCCCGCCGGTGCGGTCCAGCAGGAAGCGGTTGAGCCGCTCCGTGCGATGTCCCAGCGCTGCCGGGTGATCCGTCGCCGCGATCAGCGCTCCCTGGATCAGGGACGCAAGCAGCGCCGAGGCCACGCCCTTTCCCGATACATCCGCCACCACCGCGGACCAGCAGTGCGGCGCCACGTTCGTCACATCGAAGTAGTCCCCGCCGACCTGGCGCGAAGCCACGCTGCTGCCGGCCGCGCGCAGCCAGCCGCCCTCCGGCACCCGGCCCGGCAGCAGACTTTGCTGGATCGTGCGCGCCAGCCGCAGCTCCTCTTCCATCTGCTGCTTGGCGCGCTCCTCTTCGAGCAGCCGCGCGTTTTCGAGCACCGTGGACGCTTCGATGGCGAGCGTCTGCAGCAGTTCCCGGTTGCCGCCCGCCAGGTCCGCCGCCGCCACGCGCGAATCCATGTAGAGCAGCCCGACCGTTTCCGCGCCGGCCTTCAGCACGCTGGTCGCATCGCCCTGCCCCGCCCGGATGCGCACCAGCGGGACGCACACCACGCTGCGCAGCTCGAGGTCCGCGATGCTGTTCTGCGCCGTCGTCCCGGCCGATACCGGGTCGAAGTTCATGGAAAGCAGCTCGCGCCGGTGCTGGAGCGCCCGGTGCAGGACTTCGCGCGGCACGCGCAGATCGTCCTCCCGCAGCTTGTGCCCCCTGCGGTGCCGCGCCACGCGCGTCTCGAGACCCTGCGCCGTGCGCAGCATCAGGAAGCCGCGCTCGGTGCCCGTGACCGCAAGCGCCGCGTCGACGACCTGCGCCAGCACGTCATCCACGGAAAACGAGCTCTGCAGCGTGCGCGCCAGATCCAGGATGGCGCGCAGCTTGGCCATGTTCGCGCCCACCCCTTGGCCTGGGTGGCCCTCCGGCGCGGCGATCTGCTCCATCAGCCGCCGCATCTCCGCCGCGTCCAGCGCGAAGATGAGCTGGTAGGAGTCCGGCGCGCCGAAATCGATGCGGTCGGCGTTGCGCAGCGCCGCGCGAGCCACGCGCCGGCCGTTCAGAAACGTGCCGTGGCGGCTGCCGCAATCCTCCAGCCAGTATTCGCCGCCCTCGGCCACGATGCGGGCGTGTGTGCGCGAGGCCCGGCTGTCCCGCAGGATCAGGTGGTTCTCGGCGTGCCGGCCGATGCGGAAGGGCAGCGGCTCGATCGCCACCCGCGACCGGTGCCCGCTCGGATCCACGACGATCAGCGACGCCGCCTCCGCGCCGGCGGCCGGCCGGCTCTCCCCCCCCGATTCGCCCGGCATCAGCGGCGCGTCCGGCTCGCACGCGCCCGCGGCCGCGCCGTCCGGTTCCGCGATGCGCCGGCCGTCTCCTGAGCCTCCTCCGAACGGCGGATGTCCTCCACTTCGCGCGAGCGCAGCGTCTGACAGTGCGCGCAATAGCCCCCCACCTCGGTCCGCGCCAGCAAAACCTGGAAACCGAAGTGGCTCTCGATCTGCTTGCGCAGCCGCTGCAGCGGCTCGCCGAAAAACTCCTCCACCTTGCCGCAGCGCAGGCAGACGACGTGCGCGTGCTCCTGTTTCCGCCGCGTCTCGTAATAATGCTGGTCGCCCGCGTAGTGCATCAGGTCCAGCTCATCGACCAGCCCGCCGGCCTTCAGCATCTTCAGCGTGCGGTAAACGGTCACGCGGTTCAGCTTGGGGTCTTTCTCCTTGGCCATCTGGTAGAGCCGCTCGGCGTCGAGATGCTCGCCCGTTTTGTCGATCAGGTCCAGCAGAATCTGCCGCTGCCGCGTCAGCCGGACGCCCCGCTCTTTGAGCGATCCTTCTATCGAGTCCAGGGCCATGGAAGTCAATTCTAGCAGGCTCGAATTGCCGCACGCCTGCTACAATCTCCACGTGTTCCGCAAGGTCCTGGTCGCCAACCGCGGCGAGATCGCCGTCCGCGTGATCCGCACGCTCCGCGAAATGGGCATCTCCTCCGTGGCCGTCTTCTCCGACGCCGACCGCACCTCGCTCCACGTCCGCATGGCCGACGAAGCCGAACACATCGGACCCGCGCCCTCATCGGAAAGCTATCTCCGCATCGACCGCATTCTCGATACCGCCCGCCGCTACGGCGCCGAAGCCATTCACCCCGGCTACGGGTTCCTCAGCGAGAACGCCGATTTCGCCGCCGCCTGCGAGGACGCCGGGATCGTCTTCATCGGGCCTTCCGCCGCCTCGATCCGCTCCATGGGATCGAAGACCGCCGCGCGCCGGACCGCCATCGCCGGCGGCGCCCCGGTCGTCCCGGGGACCGATCGCAGCGTCACCTTCGAAGAGGCCCGCGCCTTCGCCGCCGCCCACGGTTACCCGGTGCTCCTCAAGGCCGTCTCCGGCGGCGGCGGCAAGGGCATGCGCCGCGTCGACCACGAATCCGAGCTCGAATCCGCCTTCCGCAATGCCGCCAGCGAAGCCGAGCGCGCCTTTCGCGATCCCGAGCTCTACATCGAAAAGCTGATCGAGCGCCCGCGCCACATCGAAATCCAGGTCCTCGGCGACCGCTACGGCCACATGATCCACCTGGGCGAGCGCGAATGCTCCATTCAGCGCCGCCACCAGAAGGTCGTCGAGGAATGCCCCTCGCCGCTGGTCGCGCTGCATCCCGAACTGCGCCGCGCCATGGGCGAGGCCGCCGTCCGCGCCGCCTGCGCCGCCGGCTACTACAACGCCGGCACCGTGGAATTCCTGGTCGATCAGGACCGCCGCTTCTACTTCCTCGAGATGAACACGCGCCTGCAGGTCGAGCACCCCATCACGGAACTGGCGACCGGCCTCGACCTCGTCCGCCTGCAGGTCGAAATCGCCGCGGGCGGGCGCCTCACGATTCGCCAGGAGGACGTCCGCTGGACCGGCTCCGCCATCGAGTGCCGCGTCTACGCCGAAGATCCGTACAACAACTTTCTCCCTTCCCCCGGCAGGCTGACCCGCCTCACGCAGCCCCTCGGCCCCGGCATCCGTCTCGATGGCTGCGTCTATGAGGGCTGGACCGTCCCCATGGAATACGACCCGCTGCTCGCCAAGCTCGCGGTGTGGGCCGGAACGCGCGAGGAGGCCATCGGCCGCATGCTGCGCGCGCTCCGCGAATACGACGTCGGCGGCATCCGCACCAATCTCGGCTTCTTCCGCCAGATCCTCGAAGACCCCGAAT
>Ga0209062_1003295_pt1 | contig 18963 bp, 12 predicted proteins | sample Coa_R2_2_FD_187158 | JGI IMG/M metagenome (GOLD analysis project Ga0209062, IMG submission 187158) | Surface soil microbial communities from Centralia Pennsylvania, which are recovering from an underground coalmine fire - Coalmine... | ecosystem: Environmental > Terrestrial > Soil > Unclassified...
CGAACTTCACGCTGATCGACGGGACGGGGAAACCGGCGGCTCCGGGAGTTTCGATGATCGTGGTGGAGGGAAAAATTCAGGCGGTGGGCCCCGCGGCTCGGATCAAAGCGCCGGCTGGCGCCGAGACCATCGACTGCTCCGGCAAATTCGTGATGCCGGGGATCATCAACTCGCACGGGCATGTCGGAGCGACGCTCGATATGGAGCAGGGGCCGAAGTTCTACACCAAGGAAAACGTCGAAAAGCAGCTCGGCGTTTACGCATCATACGGCGTGACCACGGTGATGAGCCTGGGCACGGATATGGATCCGGTGTTCGAGGTGCGCGCGGAGGAGCGGGCGACCGGACGGCCGAAATTCGCGCGCGTTTATACGGCGGGGCGCGGATTCACGCTGAAGGGCGGCAATCCGCCGGATCAGGGGATGCGATACGCGGTGGCCAGCCCGGAGGAGGTGGCGCCGATCATTGAAAAGCTGGCGCGGCAAAAAGTCGACATGGTGAAGATCTGGGTAGATGATAATTTCGGGCGGGGGAAGAAGGTTCCGCCGGAGATTTCGAGCGTCATCATTTCCGAGGCGAAGAAACGCGGGCTGCGCACGGCGGTCCATATTGTCGATTATCAGGACGCCCGGAACGTGATCGATGAAGGCGCGTACGCGCTGGCGCATAGCGTGCGCGATCGCGAGGTGGATCAGGCGCTGATCGACGATATCAAGAAGCACAACGCGTGGCAGATCGCGACGCTGACGCGCGAGCTTTCGACTTACGTGTTCGCGGAGTCGCCGGCGTTTTTGAGCGATCCGTTTCTGACGCGAAGCGTATCGCCGGTGGTGCTGCAGACGGTGAAGAGCGAAAAATACAGGTCGGCGATGCGATCGAGCCGCGATTTCGCGCGCAATCACGAGCTTCTGACGATGGCGGAGAAAAATTTGAAGCGCGAATCGGAGGCGGGAGTGAAGATCGCGATGGGCACCGATAGCGGTCCGCCGGCGCGGTTTCAGGGATTTTTCGAGCACCTGGAGATGGAGTTAATGGTGGAATCGGGGCTGACGCCGATGCAGGTGATTGTCGATTCGACCAGGAACGGTGCGGAGTTTCTGGGCGCGAAGGATCTGGGGACGCTGGAGCGCGGAAAGTGGGCGGATTTGATCGTGCTCGACAAAAATCCGCTGGAAGATATTAAGAATACACGTACGATTCAGGCGGTTTATATCGCCGGAAATAAAGTGAATTAAGCTTCGCGGGAAGCCTGGCGGTTTTGCCGCGAAACAAAGGAGCGATTTCGATGAGATTCGAAAAGCTGTTAATGACAAGCGCGATTGCCGCGGCGGTCGCGCTGGCGCAGGGCCGGGGACCGCAGCAACAGCAGCGTCCGCCGGCGGCGGGCGAGCCGGGTCCGGTAAATCAGGTGCGGCGCGGGCCGGCGCCCGAGGAAAGAACTTCGGTGACGCATCACAAGGCGCGCGTCGGCGGGCAGGAAATCAGCTATACGGCGACGGCGGCCAACTACATTATTAAATCGGACGACGGCGAGCCGAAGGCATCGATCTTTTTCGTCGCTTATGTGAAGGACGATGTGCCCGATATCAGCAAGCGTCCGATTGCCTTCGTCTATAACGGCGGGCCGGGGTCGGGTTCGTTGTTCACGCACATGGGGCTGGGTCCGCGGCGCATCGCGCTCACTGACGACGGACACGCGATGGCGGCGCCGTACTCGATCGTGGACAACAACGATTCCTTCCTGGACGCGACGGACCTGGTGTTCATCGACGCGGTGAGCACGGGCTACAGCCGCGCGATGCCGGGCGAGAATCCGACGCAGTTCTACGGCGTGGTGAACGACGCGACGATCTTCTCCGATTTTATTTATCAGTATCTGGTGCGCAACGAGCGGTGGGCGTCGCCGAAATTTCTGCTGGGGGAAAGCTACGGCACCACGCGATCGGCGCAGCTTTCGCAGGTGTTGCAGCACCGGCACGAAATTTATCTGAACGGCATCGCGCTGATCTCCTCAGTGGCGTTCGGCAACTGGGGCGCGGACGATCGCACGCGATTCTTCCTGCCGAGCATGGTATGCGCGGCCTGGTATCATCATCTGCTGCCGCCGGATCTGCAAAAGCTGCCGATCGAGCAGGTGGCGCAGAAAGCGCGGGAGTTCGCGCACGGCGAGTACGCGCAGGCGCTCGAAAAGGGCGATCAGATATCGCCGGATGAGTACAGAAAAGTGGTCGCGGATCTGTCGCGCTTCACCGGGCTGCCGGCGAAATACATCGAAGAGGCGAATCTGCGGGTGAGCCCGCAGCGCTGGTTCAAGCAGTTGCTGCGCGACAAGCGCGAGACCGTGGGAAGGCTGGATGCGCGATTCACCGGCCGGGACGTGGACGCGGCGGGCGAGCGGGAGGAATACGATCCGAGTGAGGCATCGTACGAAGGCGCCTACGTGGCGATGTTCCAGGATTACGTGCGCCGCGAGCTGAAGTGGAACACCGATATGTACTACACGGTGACGGCGAACGTACGTCCGTGGGACAACGGCCAGCCGGGATCGGTGGCCGAAGCGCTGCGTTCGGCCATGACGCAGGAGCGATATTTGAAGGTGCTGGTGGTTTGCGGCTACTACGATTTCGCCACGCCGTTCAATGGCATCGAGCAGACGGTTTCGCACATGATGCTGGAGCCGGAGATTCGCAAGAACGTGTCGTTTACCTATTACGAAGCCGGGCACATGATGTATATCGATAAAAAAGCGCGGGAGAAGCTGCACAACGACATCGACCATTTCATCGATTCGAGCTATCCGCATGAGGGGATGCCGGCGACGAGCGGCGCGGGCAACCGGTAGCTTTCGTTTTTGGCTGGTGGCTCTGTCCGGGGTCGAACCGGAACACCCTTTCGGGTACCAGATCCTAAGTCTGGCGCGTCTGCCAATTCCGCCACAGAGCCACTGGATTTCAGGTTAGCAGGGCGGCGTGCAGACGCACCACGGCCGCACCGTCCTGATGCGGGGACCGGACTGGCGGGGCGCGAAACGCTCGCGGCTTGTTACTTTCTGGCTGTTTTTATTAGTTTAGTTTTTTTTAGAGGAGCTCCTCGAGCCAAACAGGTGACGGCTTCGGCGACACGGCCGTTTCTTGACCCGCAACGGCGAGGGGCCGGATCGTGTTCCGACGGACAGCCATGATCCGCAGACGAATCCGGCGGCCTAGGATGACCGGATGCTGTCGAACCGACTCTCTCATGGCGAGCGTACGATTTCCTCGGCTTCAAGATAGGGGCGGAGTAGGGAGCGAGTGCGCGAACGGTTGGGGTAAGTGGCGGGAAAAAGAAGCAATAAACAGCCGATCCGGCGGCGAACGGGTTAGAATTGCGTTCGCCTCAGCTCCGCTCGGACAGCGGAGCTGAAGCCACGCGGATGAAGAACCGGCGCCCGGAGAACTAGCGGTTTGAGCCGCGGCCTTCGGGCGGAGTGGGCGGAGGCAGATCCTTGCGCGGGAGTTTTTCGGGGCGCGTCGCGGCGTTGTAAACGAAGACGGCTTCAATGATCGCCATCTGCTCCAGGTCCGCCTGCTGGATGCGATCATATACATCCATGTTGGAATGATGGGTGCGCGTGTTGTAATCCATCGGGTCCTGGATGAACTGGAAGCCGGGCAGGCCGACGCGGTCGAAGGACTGGTGATCGGTGCCGCCGGTGTTGCGGATGGTGATGACGCCGGGGGTCAGGTCCTTGAGCGCGGCGAACCACTGCTCAAAGATCGGCCGCACCATTTCGTTCTGCTGGAGATAGATGCCGCGGATGCGTCCGGTGCCGTTATCGACGTTGAAGTAACCGGCAAAGCCGTCATGCTCGGCGGTGGTTTTCATGGTGGCGGGATCGGCGAAATGCTCCTTCACGTAAGCCTGGGATCCGAGCAAGCCTTCCTCTTCCCCGCCCCACAGCGCCATGCGCACGGTGCGATCCATTTTGAGGTTGAGTGATTTTAGAATGCGCATCACCTCCATGGCCACGGTGCTGCCGGCGGCGTTGTCGGTGGCGCCGGTGCCCATGTGCCAGGAATCGAAATGGCCGCCGACCATCACCAGTTCGTTGGGCTTGGTGGCGCCGGGAATTTCCGCGATCACGTTGAACGAATCGGTGTTGCTGGTGTCGAAAACGGTCTTGATGTCGAAGCTGAGCTTCACCGGGACGTGATGCTCGACCAGGCGGGCGATGCGGTTGTAATTTTCAGCCGTGATCGCGACGGAGGGAAGATTCTGCGTCGGATCGCCGGTGCGCGGCGAGCCGTTGCTGGCGAAGACCGTACCGCTCTGGCCGCGATCGCTGGCGGTGACGGTCATCAGCGCGCCTTCTTCCTTGAAGTAGGTTCGCTGGCGATCCTGAAATTTCTGGCGCTCCTCGGGAGTCATGTTGAACAGCGGATTCCCGCCTCGTCCTCCGCGCCCGCCGCGTCCTGTGGGGATAATTTCGGGAACCAGGGCCTGAAGCTCCTGCTCATCGTAGCGGTGGCCGAGCGGGGTATCGGGGAAAGCCAGCTCCGGAGGCGCGGCGGTGAAGACGATCTTGCCCTTCAATTTTCCATGCCATTTATCGAAGTCCGAGGGCTGCTGGATTTCGGCGAGGATCACCTCGCCGGTGATCGGTCCGTTGGTGCCGCCGCTCCAGGCCTGGGGATAGCCGATGAGCGGCATGTAGGTGGGCTCGACCATAGCGGCGTCGTAGTGCGTGAATTCCCAGCTTGGGATGGCGCCGCCACGCACCCCGGCGGTTGGCCATTTTTCGAGGTGAACGTTGCTGAGTCCCCACTCCTTAAGCTGGCTGACGGCCCAATCGCCGGCGCGGCGGAACTGCGGAGAATTGGTCAGGCGAGGGCCGTAGCGGTCGGTGAGGTTGTACATAATGTTCATGACCTGGGACGCTTCGCGGGCATTTCCACGGCCGCCGCCGCCGAAACCGCCGCCTTCGCCGAGTTCGGCGATTTTGATTTTATGGATCACGGCGCGGTCGATTTTTTCGGTCTGTTGGGCGAGGGCCAGCGCGGGGATGAGCAAGAGGAGCGTGGGAATTGTTCTTCGCATAGTTTTCTATTAAATCATTTTTCGCCGATTCATTTCGGGCCGATCCATGCGGTTACTTTTTCGGGCGGCGGCGGCGGGACATGAATCGGGCGATGCGGCGCAGGATTGGGTCCGGAAGCCAGCGCAGGGCGAAGACGGTCATTTTATAGCGCAGGCCGGGAATGACAAACAGGCGGCCGGCGTCCAAGCCGAGCAGGGACTGCTCGACCACGAAATCCGCCGTGAGCCAGAACGATTTTGGCACGGGCGCGCGGTCCATGCCGAGGACATCGTGAAATTCCGAGAGAACGAACCCGGGGCAGAGGGCCTGCATTTTGACGGGCGATTTTTTCGCGCTCAGCTCCAGCGCCAGGCCTTGGGTGAAGGCGTTGATCCAGGCTTTGGTGGCGCAGTAGCTGACGTTTCCGGCTCCGATCATGAAGGCGGCGACGGAGGATACATTGATGACGGCGCCGGCGCGGCGCGGCGCCATGTTGACGAGCGCGGCGTGGGTGAGGCGGGTGATGGCGAGCACATGCAGCCGGTGCATTTGCATCTGACGTCGAACGTCGGCTTCCTGGAAAAATCCCAGTGTGCCGAAGCCGGCGTTGTTGACCAGGAGGCGAAGGCGCGGGGCGTTTTGAACGTGCCCGGCGACGCGCTCCAGATCGTCCTCGGCGGCGAGATCGGCGGGGATCGGGGAAACGTCGATGTGATACGTCTCGGCGAGCTCCGCGGCGAGCGCGCGCAGGCGATCCTCGCGACGGGCGATCAGGACGAGGTCGTAGCCGCGCTGGGCGAGCTTGCGCGCGAAGGTGGCGCCGATGCCGGCCGAAGCTCCGGTGATCACGGCCAGCGGACGATCAGACATGGGCGTGCTCCTTTCCGGCGCGCTCGGCGATGGATTGGCCGCGGGCGGCCCATTCGGCGCCGGCGAGCACCAGCATCGCGGCGATGAAACCGAGAAAGATCAGCGCGACGGAGTATTGAAAGATACGATACTCGGTTTCCAATTTGCGCTGGAACCACGGCCACCAAAGCTTATTGATATATTTCATGACTTCGAGGAGAATGCCGACGCCGGCGGCGGCGGCAATCACGCGCTTGAGCGGCGGGCGTCCGTTGGGCAGAAAATAGTAGATCAGAAATAAGACCAGCACCGCCATCGGCAGCGCGGCCATTTTAAAGAACAGCGAATCGAGCGCGAGGAAGCGTCCGGCCCAGGGGCGATTGAGCGCGGTGAGCGCCATTGAGACCAACGCCAGAGTTCCACAGGCGAAAATCAGCGCCAGACTGACAAGCTGGTTGCGGAAAAAACTGCGGTTCCGGCGGATGCCCCATACGCGATTGAGGGCGACTTCGAGCGGCTCGAAGATTCCGTTTGCGGTGAACAGCAAAAGAACGATGGAGACCAGTTCGGCCGAGCGATGCGGGGGCAGATTTTCGTGCTGGCCCTTGGTGTAAAGAAAATTCGTGAAGGAATCCGGAAAATAGTCGCGCAGGGCGAGCTGGATGGTGGCGATGGTGGTTCGCTCATCGAAGAACACGCGCGAAAGCGACATCAGGACGATCAGGAACGGATAAAACGAGAGCAGCACGTTGGCCGCGACGGAAAAAGCGTAGACGTGGACCTCGGTCTGCATCCAGTAGCGAAAGGTGGGCCCGAGCCAGGAGGCGACACGCCGCATTTCTTAAGGGTAGCCTGGAGTTGAGCCGCCAAATGAAGATCGTTCTGGTTTCCACTTACGAGATGGGTCACGATCCGTTCGGGCTGGCTTCGCCGCGCGCCTGGCTCGAAGGGGCGGGGCATCAGGTGCGGGTCTTCGATCTGGCGGTGGAGCGGATGGAGGAAGAGGCGATCCGCGAGGCGGAGATGATCGCGTTTTACCTGCCGATGCATACGGCGACGCGGCTGGCCGCGCCGGTGATCGAGCGCGTGAAGCGGATGAATCCGGCGGCGCGGCTCGTGGCTTATGGGCTGTACGCGCCGCTGAATGAAGCGATGCTGCGCGATTTGGGCGTGGGGGCGATCGCGGGCGGGGAGTTTGAAACTTCGCTGGTGAAGCTTGCCCGCGGGGAGGCGATCGAGCCGGTTTGCCTGGACCGGCTGCGCTTTATTGTGCCGGATCGGTCGGATCGAGATGGGCAATACGCGATGCTGGTGAGCGGCGGCGAGAAGAGGCGCGTTGCCTACACCGAGGCTTCGCGCGGCTGCAAACATCTGTGCCGGCACTGCCCGATCGTGCCGGTTTATCAAGGGAAATTTCGCGTGGTGGACGCGGACGTGGTTCTCGCCGATATCCGCCAGCAGGTGGCCAGGGGCGCCGCGCATGTGACGTTCGGCGATCCCGATTTTTTCAACGGGCCGGCTCACGCGATCCGGATCGTGCGCGCGCTGCGGCAGGAATTTCCGCGCGTCAGCTATGATGCGACGATCAAGATCGAGCATCTGCTGCGGCACCGCAAGCTGCTCGATACGCTGCGCGAGACCGGGTGCGCGTTCATCGTGAGCGCGGCCGAATCGCTGGATGACGAGGTGCTGGCGCGGCTGGAAAAAAATCATACGCGGCGCGATTTTTTCGAAGCCGTGGAGCTGACGCGCGCCGCCGGCCTGACGCTTCAGCCGACGTTTATCGCCTTCACACCATGGACGACGATCGAAGGATATTGCGATTTTTTGCGAACCATCGCGGAATTGGGACTGGTGGAAAACGTCGCTCCGGTGCAGTTGGTTTTGCGGCTGCTGGTGACGCCGGGATCGAGGCTGTTGCAATTGCCGGATCTGGACGTGGAGCCGTTCGATGCAAAGTCGCTGGTGTATCCGTGGAAGCATCGCGATCCGGCGGTGGATGCGCTGGGGTCGCGGGCGTTTCAAACGGTGGCGCGGCTTCAGAAAGAAAATCGCTCGCGGGCGGAAATTTTCCGGGAGATCGCAGCGCTGGTTTCGATGCCGCTGGAGAATTTCGATCTGGCGCCGCGCACCGCGTCGCCTTATCTGAATGAACCCTGGTATTGTTGAGCGGAACCCCCGGAAGCGCAGGTTGCGCTTGTGTAGCTGTGAATCCGCGAAGGGAAAATCGCCGGGTCGGCGGCGTAAATCGCCGGCGGTGGTTGCGCAGGGCTTTCGTCTGGCTGAAGCCCTGCGCGGGCCCGGCGGCGGGATTATGGAACGCAGCGGCCGAGAATCCACATCAGCGTGGTGCAGGCGGGCGGCGGGGCCGGAGTGGGGGCCGGCGTGGGCGAAGGTGTGGGGGCGGGCTCGGAGACCGCGCCGCCGCCTCCGGCCTGGATTGCGTTTCCGGCTTGAATGCGCGCCTGTTCGACCGCATTCGCATCGCGGGTCCAGTTGGACCAGTTCGCGCCCACCGAATTGGCGATCTGCGCCGCCAGTGCGGGATTCGATTGCTTGAGGATTTGCAGGTACTCGTAATCCTCAACGCCATCGCGAATCCACTTCAGGCGCATCGAGGGAACCACCTGGTTCAGTCCGACGCTGGCGCCGGGATAAACGAGCATGCCCTCGCCGGGATAATTATTGGAGCTGAACCATCCCTGATTATTGGGATTTGACCAGGCATTCGGGGTGAAATCGTCCACGCGCCAGTAAAGCAAACCGGTCAAACCGAGACTCTGGCTGATGAATCCGGGCTGGATGCGAAAGTTGATGGGATCGAAATCGATCTCCCATTTTGGCGAATAAGGGTCCTGAACCAGGGTGTTATAGGACCAGGCCTGATCGCCTTTGGCGAGCGCCTGCTGCACGTTTGCGACGTCGCCGTCGTATTCGACCGGCAGCATCACCCAGATGTCCACCGCGCTGCGGCCGGTGCCCGTGCCGTCGTTGAACAGGGCGGGCGTGGGCGCCATGGTGACCAGATTATTGATCCCGGCCTGGTGCATGTTCTGCGCCCAGGACACGATGGATCCGAACAGATTGCTGCAACCGGTGATCTCGTCGGCGCTGTAATCATAGAGGAACAAGCCGGGCTGCTGCGCCTCGGCCGAAGCGCGGAACTGTTCGACCGACGGCGGGCCGGACATGTTGCAGTCGCCGGCGCTCGCGCCGCTGAAGGGACCGACGCCGGTGGCGTTGAGACCCATTCCCATGAGCGTGTGCTCATCGGCGGAGTTGATGCCGGCGGGCATCAGGCGATGGCGCACCAGTTCTTCCTGGGATGCTAAATTTCCAGCGGTCCAGAACAGGAACGCGGATTTGAAGCTGGGGGTGGTCGGGAGGGCGAAATTCCAGACGGTGAGCGAAATGTTTCCAGTGGAGGAGCCCTGATTGCTGGTGACGGTGAAAGTGCCCGAATATTGTCCGGCCGGGGCGCCTTGCGGAACCAGCAGGTCTACCCAAAAGACTCGATTCTGACCGGGGGGGACGGTGATCGGCACGCCGCCCGCGGCCTGATTGTTCAGCGGAGCGCCGGTGGCGGGGTCCTTGAACGGGATCAGGGAATCGGCATACCATCCCGGGCCGAGGGGCTGATTCGATCCGCCCCAGTTCGGGCTCCCCTGATTGACGTAGACATAGCCTTCGACGTAGGGGTTGTAGCTGGAAGCGGGAATGATTCCGGGGCCTTGCAGATCGGAGAGCGTGAGATTGGCGTTGCTGACGCCGCTCGCGCCGCCGTTTACCGCGATCTGAAACGCCGTGTAGGCGTTCTGGGCGGAGTAAAGCTGCGCCTGGGAGGCGCCGCCGGGGGCGTCGTACATGCCGACGCGATGCAGGCTGGGTACGGTCCACACGGCCGGCCCGCTTTGCGCGAACATCCGCAGAGCGCCCACAAGCATGAGCAGAATGCGGAAGATGAGTCCTTTATGAAACACCTGTGATTCACCTCGTGGAATAAAGTCCGCGTCCGCGATGCTCGCCGTCCCGACACACGAATCCCGTGCGCGGCCAAGCCGCGATTTTTTCGAGTTACCGTCCGAACTGAAAAATGATTCGCCGGATCGCCACGTCCGGGGGGTGCTCAGGAACTTCTTAAGAAGGGAACAGCAACCACAACAACTGCGGCGAGCAACTGCGGTACGCGTTTAAGTCACAGGGTCGATGGTATCGACTAAGGTAAGTACTCTGAATCAGGAAAGGACCTTAGCCTCGGCCGCTTGTTACCTTAGCCTGTAAGTCACAGATTTTAAAAGCAAATCCGATCTGTAACAAGGAAAATGACCTAGCTGAAAGGGCGGGGATTTTTTATCCGGCGCGGAGCTTCAGCGGGCCAAGCAAGCAGCAGGGTGGAGGCGCGGGGGATTAAAATCACCCTTCGCTGCCGGAATGACGCATCATGAAATTTAAGGCAGTGATCCAACTTCGGGGAGTTTGCAAACAGTTTGACGGCAAGCGTCGGGTGACTGCGCTCGAAGGCGTGGACCTTACGATCGCGCGCGGGGAGATGGTTTCGATCGTCGGACCGTCGGGCTCCGGAAAATCGACGTTGCTGAACCTGATCGGCGGGCTCGACCGTCCCAGCGCGGGCGAGATCGAGGTCGACGGGGCCGCGCTGGCGGAACTGGACGACGACGGTCTCACGCGCGTGCGGCGGGACAAGATCGGATTTATATTTCAATTTTTCCATCTGCTGCCGACGCTTTCCTGTCTTGAAAACGTCTCGCTGCCGCTGCATCTGCGGGGATGGCCGCGGAAGAAGATCGAGCAGCGGGCGCGCGAACTGCTGGATCTGGTAAAGCTGGGCGCGCGGCTGGATCACCTGCCCGACGAGCTTTCCGGCGGCGAACGGCAGCGCGTGGCGATCGCGCGGGCGCTGAGCGTCTTCCCGCCGGTCCTGCTGGCGGACGAGCCGACGGGGAATCTGGACACCAGCAGCGGCATTGAAATTCTGCGGCTGATTCGCGATCTGCATGAGCGGCTCGGCTCGACGATTCTGATCGTGACGCATGACGCGGCGGTGGCCGAGAGCTGTGCGCGTACCATTCACATTCGCGACGGCCGCATCGCCAAGGACGTGCGCCGGTGATCCTGCTGCGTCTGATCAGTTGGCCTTACGCGCGAAAACACTTGTTGCGGATCTTGTTGACCATCGCCGGGATCGTGCTCGGCGTGGGGGTTTTCGTCGGCATGCACACCGCCAACCAAAGCGTGCTCGCCGCGTTTCGATCGACCATCGACCGCATCGCCGGACAGACGCAGCTTCAGATTTCGGCGGGCGAGCCCGGATTCGACGAAGATGTGCTGGATCGGGTGCAAAACGTACCGGAAGTGCGCGCCGCCGCTCCGGTGATCGAGGCGACGGTGTCCACGGACAAGGGCAATGTGCTGATTTTAGGCGTCGATATGCTGGGGGATCGCAATTTGCGCAGCTACGATCTGGAGGGCGCCGACGAATCGATCGACGATCCGCTGGTATTTCTGGCGCAGCCCGATTCGCTGATCGTGACGAAAACGTTCGCGGCGGCGCGGGATCTGAGGATCAACAGCCGCATCCCGATGCGGACCATGGATGGCGACCGCGTTTTTGTGGTGCGCGGGATCATGAAGCCGGGCGGACTGGCGAGCGCCTTCGGCGGCAACATCGCGATCATGGATATTTACGCCGCGCAGAAAATTTTCGGACGCGGCCGGAAGTTCGACCGGATCGATGTCGCGCTGCGCGACGGCGTTACGCTCGATGAAGGCATCGCCGAGCTGCGCGCCGCCGTGGGGCCGGGATTTCAAATCGAGCCGCCCAGCTCGCGCGGGCCGGAGTTTGAGGCGACCTCGCGGATCTACGAATTAGGATCGAATATCACCAGCGTGTTCGCGCTGTTCATCGGGATGTTCATCATCTACAACACATTCGCGATCGCGGTGACGCAGCGGCGCGCGGAGATCGGCATTTTGCGAGCGCTGGGCGCGACGCGCGGGCAGATTCGGACGCTGTTTTTAAGCGAAAGCGCGATGACCGGGATCGCCGGAACGCTGGCGGGCATCGGCTTCGGCGTGCTGATGGCGCGCGTCATGACCGGCTACATCGGAGGACTGCTTGAAGAGGTTTACGGCGTGGCGCAGAGCGCGGCGGCGATCGAGGTGGCGCCCTGGATCGTTGGCGCGGCGATCGCGATGGGCCTGATCACCAGCTTGATTGCCGGGCTGATTCCGGCGCGCGCGGCGGCGATGGTGGATCCGGTGAAGGCGCTGCAAAAGGGCAGCTATCTTTCGCCCGGCGAGGGCGAAAATCGAAGTCGCAGGAAATGGGCGATGGCGTGCGCGGTGCTTTCGATTCTGGCGCTGATGCTCAACCGCTACACGCCGGTTTTTTACGGAGGTTATTTGCTGGCGGTGATGGCCGCGGTGCTGCTGGCGCCGTCGCTCTCGCTCCAGGTGTCGAGATGGCTGCGGCCGGTGCTGAAGGGAATCCGGCCGGTGGAAGGCGGGCTGGCGGCGGACAGCCTGATTCAAGGCCCGCGGCGCACTTCGGGAACGGTAGCGGCGCTGATGTTGTCGCTGGCGCTGGTGATTTCGCTTGGGGGGCTGGCGCGGTCAAGCTACCGCTCGATTTCCGAATGGATGCGCATCGCTTTAAACCCGGATCTATTTGTGACGACGGCGGAGAGCGCGACGGCGCGCAGCTTTGTTTTTCCGGCGTCGCTCGCCGCGGGATTGCGGGGGATCGAGGGCGTCGCGGAGGTCCAGCTGGTCCGCAGCGTTCGCGTGCTGGTGAAAAACGTGCCGGTGATGCTGGTGGCGACCGACATCGAATCGCTGGCGCGGCGCGCGCGGCTGCCAGCCATTGAGGGCGATGGGGACCAGATGTATCGCCGCGCGGCGGCGGGCGAAGGCGTGATCGTTAGCGAAAATTACGCGCGCCTGCACGGGGCGCGTTACGGCGAGACGATCGAGATTCCGGCGCCGGAGGGAACGCTGCGGCTGCCGGTGGCGGGAATCGTGCGCGATTTTTCCGATCAACAAGGCAGCATTCTGCTGTCGCGCGACGTGTTTATCCGCTATTGGCACGACGACGCGGTGAATATTTTTCGCATTTATCTGAAGCCGGGCGCAAGCGAGGCGGCGGTGCGGCAGCGAATCCTGGACGCCTACGGGACGCGGCGGCGGCTGTTTGTGCTGACCAATGGCGATCTGCGAAATTACGTGATGCGCATCACCGATCAGTGGTTCGGATTGACGTATATCCAGATCGCCGTGGCTGTGCTGGTGGCGGTGCTGGGGATCGTGAATGCGCTGACGGTGTCGATCATCGATCGCCGCCGGGAGCTCGGCGTGCTGCGGGCGGTCGGCGGAATGCGCCGCCAGATCCGGCATACGGTTTGGATGGAAGCAATCGGCATTGGCGCGATCGGGCTGGTGTTGGGGCTGGCGTTGGGCGCGGCGCAGCTTTATTACACGATAGAGATCGCTCGGCGCGATCTGATCGGCATCGATATTGGCTACGCGTATCCGTTCACGATGGCGCTGGCGCTGGTTCCGGTGATTCTTTCCGCGGCGTATCTGGCGGCGCTGGCGCCGGGGGAAAGCGCGGTGCGCGGATCGCTGGTGGAGGCTTTGGAATATGAATAATCGATGGAGGGCGCGGCGGCTGGCGAGCGCGGCGCTGCTGGTTGCGGCGATGGCGCAGGCGCAGGACGCGCGGCAAATCGTCGAAGAAGCGCAGAAGCGCTCGGAATCGGCTTCGCAGCGCTACGAGGGGATTTTGCAGGTGATCGGCGCGGAAAATCGCATTGCGACGAAGCGATGGGTTTTTGAACGGCTCGGCTCCTTTGGCCGGAGCAAGGCTCTGCTGCGCTTCACGGCGCCGCCGGAGGTGAAGGGCGTCGCGCTGCTGATCATGAATCATCCGGATCGCGCGAGCGATCAATGGATGTGGCGCCCGGCGATCGGGCGCGAGCAGCGAATCGCCTTGCAGGACCGCTCCACGCGGTTTTTCGGCACCGATTTCAGCTTCGAGGATCTGGAAGAGCGCGATGTGAACCAGTTCGATTACAAACTGCTGCCCGATGAGGGCGGCCAATGGAAGATCGAATCGCGGCCGCGAAAGCCGTCGCAATATAGTTATTCGTATTTGTGGATCGATAAGAGCAAGTACACGATCAGGAAGGCGGAAATGTACAACAAATCGGGCCTGGTGCGGGTGATCGACTATCGCGATTTCGCGCAGGTGCGCGGCATCTGGACCGCGCGCACCACCGAAGTGCTCGATGTGAAGCGCAAGAGCCGGACGATTCTCAAATTCGACAAACTCGAGTATGATATTCCGCTTAAAGAGGATCTGTTCACGGTGGAAGCGCTGCGGCGGGAGTCATGATCCCGCTGCTCGCGTTGTTTTTGGCGCAAAATTTCGAGCAGCGCGGCTTTATCGAAAACAACACGTTCGTCTATCCGCAAAGCGCGCCGAACGATCCGGCGCAAGTGGTGAACGATACGCTTTTCCGCTGGGAGGTTTCCTACAAACCGGCGCCGTGGTTTCAGTTGAACGGCGCCTTCGATGCCGAAACCGATACGCATCAGGAAGTGGAGCGCGCGTTGCGGCTGGATTGGGCGGATCGCGGAGTGAAGCGGCCGGCTTTTTCGCTTCGCCGCTACAGCGCGACTTTGCATAAGGGCCGATTCACGGCGGAACTCGGGCGACAGTTCATCCGCTGGGGCAAAACGGATATTTTGAATCCGGTGGACCGCTTCGCGCCGAAAGATTATTCGATGAGCGTGATCCGTCCCGATTTTTTGGGCGTGATCGCGGCGCGCGTCGTGGTCGAGTTGGGCAACGACAGCGTGGAGATGGTGTGGCAGCCGTATTTTACACCGGCGAGGACGCCGCTGCTCGACCAGCGCTGGACCGTGATTCCGGCGGCGGCGCAAGGGATCACGGTCGAGGACCTGGGGGCGCGCTATCCCGGCCGGTCGCAGTTCGGGGCGCGCTGGAATCACATCGCGTCCGGCTACGAATTTTCGCTGATTTATTTCGATGGATTCAACTCGCTGCCGCTGTTTCAAGCCGAATTTCATCCGGCCGCGAACGCCGCCGGAATTGAGCGGACCTATCCGGAGCTGCGGCTATACGGAGCTTCCGCCGCGGTGCCGCTGCGCTGGTTCACGCTGAAAGGCGAGGGCGCGTATTTCAGCTCCAACACGCCGGATACCGATGAGTTTGCGCTTTACGTGATCCAGCTCGAGCGGCAATGGAAGGAGTGGACGTTTGCCGGCGGATACGCGGGCGAAGCGCGAACGCGCGCGGGAAATCCGCTGGAGTTTCAGCCGGAGGAGGGTTTTGCGCGGTCCTTCGTGGGACGCGCAGGTTGGACCATCGATGCGAATCGCAGCCTGAGCGTGGAAACGGCGGTGCGCGGCGGCGGGTCGTTCGCACGTATCGAATTTTCGCAAGCTTACGGCCAGCACTGGCGCGCGACAGCGGGGTATTCGTGGATTCGCGGCGAGATGACCGATTTTATCGGGCAGTTTCGGCGAAACTCGTATGGATCGCTCGGAATCCGGTACAGCTTCTGAGAGCAGGTCCACCCCGGCAAGAATAGCGGGGATGGCGAAGGGATGGGGTTGAGCTCCGCACGGGATGGGATAATGTAGCTAAACCCATGCCTCATCTGGAATGGATGTGGGATGAGCGTAATCGCGTCCCCGTCCTGGTGGCGAGCGGCGCGATGATTCTGGCCATCGCCGTCATCGATTGGTGGACGGAACCCTATGTGTCGCTTGGCTTTCTTTACCTGTTCCCGATCATGCTGGCGGCGGGATTTCTGCCGCGCTGGGCGATCGGGCTGATCGGCGCCGGATGCGCGGTGCTCAGTGAAGTGTTCAGTTCGCTCGACCGGTCCTTTGTGCGCCTGACGTTTGAAACGCTGGCGCTTGCCGGATGCGGGCTGTTCGTGGCCGAGCTAGTGAGGAATCGCCGGCTGAACCTGGAAGCACAGGAAAGGCTGCGGATTCTGGTTGAAACCAGCCCTGCCGCGATCGTGACCATCGATGACCGCGGGTTCATCGAGTTGGCGAATCGCGCCGCGGCGGAGCTGATGGCGCCGCGGGACGGCGTCCTGATCGGCCACCCGATTGCCGCGTTCCTTCCGGAGCTGCATCATGCCGTCCGGCGGGAAGAAGGTCCGCAGTTCCGCGCATCGATGCAGTGCCGCGGCCAGCGCGACGATGGGCAGCCGTTCATGGCCGAGGTCTGGTTCTCCACGTTTAAGGAGGCGTCCATTCCGAAGCTGGCGGCGATTATCGGCGTGATCGAGGATGGGACGGCGGCGATGGCGGCTACCGTTGCCGCCGATCACGATGACCGCAATCAACTAACGGCCCGCGAGACGGAGGTCCTGCGGTTCCTGGTACAGGGTTTGGCGAACAAGGAAATTGCCGCGAAGATGGACATTTCCGAGAGCACGGTGAAGAACACGTTTCAACAGTTGTTTGCCAAGATCGGTGTACGGACGCGCAGCCAGCTTGTGCGGGTTGCGCTAGAGCGTTACAGGGACAAGCTTTAGCCCGATAATCGAAAGATTATCCGTTCGATAGGATCCCCTCGCCATAAAAATTACGCTTTTGCCTGGGCGTCATGCCGCGGCGGCCGCGTAAACTAGGGTTAACCAGACCTGTGACCGAAAGATAATTGAAGGACAGCCTTCCGGCTTTGGTTTCAGCCACACAAGCGGGCTACATTCAAAGTCTAGTCGTTTAGTAGGACCACTCCTGGACATGAAAATGATGTTTCCGATTGCCGGGCGGCGAAGATCGAGCCGCCGAAATTTGGGCGCCGCGCTGGCGATGGCGATGGCGGGAATCGCGTCGGCGCAAGCGCTTACGTGGGAACAGGTGAAGGAGAAATTTCAGGCGGCGAATCCGACGCTGCTGGCCGCGCAAAGCAGCATTGACGAAGCGCGCGCCAACGAGATCACGGCGTATCTGCGGCCGAACCCGGATTTGACGCTCACGGCGGATGGCACCCAGCTTACGCCGCACCTGGGTGTATATCGCCCGTTTGCGGGGACCGATTTGTCGCCGTCGGTGAGTTACCTGCATGAGCGCGATCATAAACGCGAATTGCGGCGCGATTCGGCGCGGCAATCGACCGAGATCGCGGAATCAGGCTATCAGGATCAGGCGCGGACGCTGCTGTTCACGCTGCGGTCGGCGTTTGTGCAGACTTTGCAGGCCAAGGCGGTGCTTGAAAACGCGCGGCAAAATCTGGAGTACTGGGATCGCGAGCTGGACATCAATCGCCAGCGCTTTCAGGCCGGCGATCTGGCCGAAGTCGATCTGGACCGGCTGGAGTTGCAGCGCGTGCAGTTTGAATCGGATTATCAAAACGCGCTGGTGAATCTGCGGACGAGCAAGATTCAGCTTCTGATGCTGTTGAACAGCCGGACGCCGATCGAGAATTTTGACGTCACCGGGGCGTACGAGTTTGCCGAGCAGATTCCGACGCTCGATGGGGTTCGCGCGATCGCGCTGGAGGCGCGGCCGGATTTAAAATCGGCGGTCCAGAATGTGGAGCTGGCGAGATTGAACCATCAGCTTGCGGTGGCCAACGGCTCGACGGACCCGACGTTCAGCCTGTGGTGGACGCACAACGCCTCGTTCAATAATCCATACGATTACAATACGATCGGCGGCAGCGTGAGCATTCCGCTGCGGGTTTTCGATCGCAACCAAGGGGAGAAAGCGCGAACCGAGATTGACATCGGGCGCAACGAAAAACTGCGCGAGGCCGCGGAGGCGCAGGTGTTCAGCGACGTCGATTCGGCATACGTCACGCTGGAGAGCACGTTGAACCTGCTGAAGCCGTACCGGGATAAATACCTGAAGCTGGCGACGACGCAGCGCGACAAGCTTTCTTTTTCCTATCAGCACGGCGGCGCGTCGCTGCTGGATTATCTGGATGCGGAAAAATCGTATCGCGACACGCGCCTGGCGTACCTGAATCTAATCGGTTCCTACCTGACCGCGGCTGCGCAGTTGAACCTGGCGGCGGGGCGCGAGGTGATCCCATGAAATGGAAGTTTCTGATGATGCCGGCGGCGCTGGCGGGCGTGGCCTGCATCTTCCTGAGCGGATGCGAGACCAAGGTGAAGGCGGATCCATCGGCCGAGGCGCCGCCGCCGGCGGCGGTCGAAAAAGATCTGGACCCGAGCAACTTCAAAGTCGATCATCCGGATCAGTTTCCGCTGGTGACGGCCGAAGAGCATCGCGCCGCGCCGGAGTTGAACGTCACCGGAGTGGTGAATCCCGATGTTTCGCGCAACGTGCCGGTGCCCTCGCTGGCTACGGGCCGGGTGGTGGAGATCGACGCGCAGTTGGGCCAGACGGTGCGGCAGGGGCAGCTTCTTTTTAAAGTCCGCAGCACGGATGTGAGCGGAGCCTACTCGGACTATCGCAAGGCGGTAGCGAATGAGCAACTGGCGCGCGTGACGCTGGAGCGGCAGAAGCTGCTTTTCGAGCACGGCGCGGCGCCGAAGAGCAGCGTCGAGGTGGCGCAGAACGCCGAAGACAACGCCAAGGTGGACGTGGAAACGGCGATCGAGCATCTGCGGCTGCTCGGATCGGACCCGGATCATCCGACGGCGGTGATTGAGGTGACCGCGCCGGTTTCGGGCGTCATCACCGACCAGCAGATCACCAACTCCTCCGGGGTGCAGGCGCTGAGCGCGCCGAATCCGTTCACCATCTCCGATCTGTCGCATGTCTGGATCATCTGCGACGTTTACGAAAACGATCTGAAGCAGGTGCACGTGGGCGAGTACGCCGATATTCATCTGGCGGCGTATCCGGATCGCGTGCTGAAAGCGAAGATCGGATATATCGCGCCGATTCTCGATCCCGCGATCCGCACCGCGAAAGTGCGGCTGGAGGTGGAAAATCCGGGATTGCTGCGCATCGGCATGTTTGTCACCGCGACTTTTCACGGCCTGAAGGAGGAAGTACGCGCGGCGGTGCCGGCCACGGCG
>Ga0209062_1003296_pt1 | contig 18962 bp, 16 predicted proteins | sample Coa_R2_2_FD_187158 | JGI IMG/M metagenome (GOLD analysis project Ga0209062, IMG submission 187158) | Surface soil microbial communities from Centralia Pennsylvania, which are recovering from an underground coalmine fire - Coalmine... | ecosystem: Environmental > Terrestrial > Soil > Unclassified...
TGCATGTAGCTTACCGGTACTAATCGTTCGATTGGCTTGATTGCTCTCATTTTCAGTGTCCATAGACACGCGACTAGGGAGTGGCGAATAGCGAGTAGGGATGACGGTCATCCATTCGCCATTCGCTGTTCACCATTCGCCAGCGCGCGATGCGCGCTCGAGCTTGCTTCGTTTTCCTTGTCCTTCGCCGGCCTGGTGGTTCTAGCGAGGAGCCTGAACCCGATCCCATCCCGAACTCGGCCGTTAAACTCCTCAGCGCCAATGGTACTATGGCTCAAGCCCTGGGAGAGTAGGTCGCCGCCAGGCCTGCCAAGGACAAGAAATTCCTCTTTACGCTGTCATCGCAAATGAAAACGCCGCCTCTCACGAGGCGGCGTTTTTGTTGTTTCTGCATCCGCCGCGAGATGCCGATGCCCCGGAAAGATCAATGACCGCAGGCGCATGACGCTGCCACTGGTCACGGGCTGCGAGACGCGGCAATCTGCTTGAGCGGAACGCTCCGGAACAATTCAGGGGCCGTTCATTTCAAAATTCGTACGCAGTTCGCACTGTAAGATTTCACCGCCGATCGTCCTTCAGGAGACTCCCATGCGCGCGTTCGTCCGTCCCGCTCTGACTGCGTTGAGTATCGTCTGCCTTTCGGTTTCGGTCACGGCGCTCGGCGCCGATGTCGCGCTGGCCCAGAGCAAGGAGATGGCGCCCGCGCCCGGCGGCCAGCCGGCGCAGATCAAGCAGATCGCGCTGACTGAGAAGCAGGTCCAGGGCGTGCTGTCCGCGCAGAAGGACATGGACGCCATCACCGCCAAGCTGCCGGAGAACGCCAAGCCGGATCCGAAGGTGATGACCCAGCTCGAGGCCGTCGCGAAGAAGAACGGCTTTGCAAGCTACGACGAATACAACAGCGTGCTCGACAATATCGGCCTCGTGCTCGGCGGCTTCGATCCCGCGACCAAGAAATATGTCGGCAGCGAAGCCGTCATCAAGGGGCAGATCGCGCAGGTCGAAGCCGACAAGAAGATGTCCGCCGCGGACAAGAAGCAGGCGCTCGCGGATCTCAACACCGCCCTGAAATCGCCGGAGCCGCCGATCGAGAACAAGGGCAATATCGATCTCGTATCCAAGTACTACGACAAGCTCGCCGAGCTGATGGGCGACGACCAAAACTGATCGTATGTGGTCCCGGCGCACCGCGGACCATAACCCCGGGCCGACATTGCCGGGTCCCGTCATTGCGAGGAGCGAAGCGACGAAGCAATCCAAAGTCGTCTGCGTGGCTCTGGGTTGCTTCGCTGCGATCGCAATGACGAGGATATAGCTGGGTCCGCGGGAGCTACCGCCCTGCCGCGAACGCCGCCTCCATCGCCTTGCGGGTCCTTACCGTATCGTTACCAGCATCGAATTCGACGTCGCTCCAGCGCACCACCGCGCCATGGGCGATGTCGCTTGTCAGCTTGACCCCATGCGCCAGACCGATCGGGAGCGCGCCCGCCTTCAGGCTTGCTTCCGCCGGCATCAGCTTGCCCCACACGGTGTAGCCGCCTTCGCCGTCCAGCATCTCGCCTCGGCGCAGAGGCCGCTTGGCGACGGCGGCGACATCGCCGCGGAAGGACAGGGGCTGGCCGGTCGCTTCCTTGCGCAAGGCGGCTGACAGCACCGAGATGTTCAGCTCCAGCCCGATCAGGTGATAGGGCTTGTACATCGCGGCATAGCGGCCGGACTGGTCCGTCTTCAGCCCGTATTGCCTGAAGCAATCTGCCGCATAGTCGTTCGGCGCCTCGAGCACGACATAGACACCCCAGCGCAGGTCGCGGAACACGGGCCTTCCGTCGCGCTCAAGCGACGAGACGACTTCCACCATCCCCGCCTTCTCCAGCACGCCGCCTTGCGCTTGCGGCCGCAGCACATGCGGCAGGTCGTCGACGCCGCAGGGCGGAAACTGCAGGCCCTGGCTCGGCACGTCGAGGCCGGTGGCATTTGCGATCGCGGCCATCTCGATCGCGGATTTGGTGCCGTCGAGGAAGGAGTTGAACATCTGCGGGTTCATACCGGCCGACTGCGCCTCGCTGCGCGTCAGTCCGTAATGCTGCCAGACATTGTCGGGCGTCACGTCATGATAGGCGGGCAGGAATTTGGTGCCCTTGCCGGCGCAGACGACGCGAAAGCCGGTGGCCCGCGCCCAATCCACCATCTCCGCCGTCAGCGCCGGCTGGTCGCCGTAGGCGAGCGAGTAGACCACGCCGGCCTTTCGCGCCTCCTCTGCAAGCAGCGGCCCGGCGAGCACGTCGGCCTCGACATTGACCATGACGATGTGCTTGCCGGCCGCGATCGCCGCGCGCGCATGGCGAATGCCGGCGGCAGGGTTGCCGGTCGCCTCCACCACGACTTCGATCTGGTCCGACGTCGCCTTGCCGCTGTCGGCGGTGAAAGTCGTCGCCTCGATCAGCGCCGGGTCCCAACCGACGGTGCGGCAGGCCTCGCGCGCCCGGTCCGGATCGAGGTCGACGATCACCGCCACCTCGAGCCCCGGCACATGCGGCACCTGCGACAGGAACATCGAGCCGAATTTTCCGGCGCCGATCAGCGCGACACGGACGGGTTTGCCGGCGGCGCGGCGGGCATTGAGGAGCGGGTAGAGGTTCATGGGGGATTCCGGATTCCATTGATCACGGTCATTCCGGGGCGCCTCGAAGAGGCGAACCCGGAATCTCGAGATTCCGGGTTCGATGCTTCGCATCGCCCCGGAATGACGGGAACGAGGCGGCGTTACTCCGCCGCTTCCCGATGCGCACGCGCAAGCCTCAGCAGCGCATCGTCGTCCACGGTCTTGATCGGCGTGAAATCACGATGCGCGATATAGTCCGGGCGCGTCGGGGTGCGGATGTAGTTGGAGACTGCGTTCAGCGTCAGATAGACGATCTTGCGCGGGTAGGGCGTGATGTTGCCGGCCGAGCCGTGCACCAGATTGCCATGGAACATCAGCATGCCGCCGGCCTTGCCGGTCGGCGCGACGATGCCGCCCTCCCTGACCAGTCGCGTCACCGTCGCCTCGTCCAGCGTCCACAACGGATAGGACGTTGTCTGGAGGTCATGCGAGGCCGCGAGGTCCCCGGCGTGCTGGCTTCGCGGCACCAGCATCAGGGGGCCGTTGATCGGCATCACCTCGTCGAGGAAGATCGCGATGTTCATCGCCCGCGGCTCCGGCATGCCGTCGTCGCGCTTCCAGGTGCCGTAATCCTGGTGCCATTGCCAGACATCGCCGGTGAAGGCCGATTTGGCGTTGATCTTGAACTGGTGCATGTAGACCGGCTCGCCGAACACCTGTTGCACCGGCTCGATCATGCGCGGATGCGCGCCGAGCACGCCGAAGGCCTCGTTGTAGAGATGGGCGGCAAAGGCGGTGCGCGGCGCACCGCTCTTCTCGCGCCAGACCTCGGGGCGGTTGGCGTCGTAGATGCGCTCCGCCTCGCGCGCCAGAAAGGCGGTCTCCTCCGGGCTGAACAGTTCGGGCAGAAACAGCCAGCCCTCGCGCTTGAAGAAATCGAGCTGCTCGTTGGTCAGTTTCATGGTGTCCTCCTTTGCGTTGTTGTTCTCGTTATCGGTCGAGCGGCAATCACGCCGCTTCGAGCGTCGCCTTCAGCCTCTCCTCAGTCATTCGTCCCGCCTTGAGCGCATGGGCCATGGCGCTCGCTTCGGCGGCCTCGGCGTTGCCGGCAAGAATGTGTTCGGCGATCTCGGCATGCTCGGTCCAGGCGCTCTCGCGGTAGTCGAGCTCGGCCAGCACGGTCGCCATCGAGCGGCGCATATGCGGCCATTGTGGCGCGATCATCTCCTCGATCGCAGGATTGCCGGCCAGCCGGTAGATCGCGCGATGAAAATCGACGTCATAGGCGATCAGCCGCGCCAGCGGCGTTTTCCTGGTGGCTGAACGCCCCGCATGCAGCGCTGTTTCGAGCTGGGCACGCCCTGCCGTGTCACGCCTGCTGCGCTCCGCCGCAAGCCTTGCCGCAAGCGCATCGATGGCGCTGCGAACCTCATAGAGCTGGCGGATTCGCTCCGGATCGAGCTGGGTGACTTCAAAGCCGCGGCGGCCGCTTTCGGCGAGAAGCCCCTGCCGGTGCAGAATATGCAGTGCGTGCGAGACCGGCTGGCGCGATACGCCGAGCCTGTCGGCGAGCTCGTTCTGCCGCACGCGCTGGCCCGGCAACAGCGTGCGGTCGGTGATGGCTTCGAGAATCCGCTCATAGACCTGGTCGGCCAGGTTCGGCAGCGGGTCCAACGGGATCATGGGGCCATCCGCGAATGCGTACTCAGAATACGGAATTCCGTATTCGAAAACAGTAGACCTGTCCGGCGGACCGGTCAAGACCGCCGCGGGGCCACAAGCTCCCCTGTCAGCTGCCCAGAAAGTCGAGCACGATCTCGCTATAGCGCTGCGGCGCCTGCTCGAACATCGCGTGCGTCGCGCCCACGATCATCTCGGTCTGCGACCCCGCCACATGTGCGGCCAGCGCATGCAGCACCTTGGGCAGCAGGCCGCGCGTCGCGGCGCCGCCGATGAACAGGGTCGGGGTTACGATCGATTCCGCATCGGCTTTCGAGAAGGGGATCCGGAGGTCGCGTGCATCGCCGATCAGCGTGGTGGCATTGTCGCGCAACAGCTGTTTTGCGACGGCCGGCATTCGCTTCCATGGCACGTGCAGCGCCGTCAGGAAAATCTCGAGGCCGCCGTCGATATCGCCCTCCGCTATCCTTGCCGCGGCCGCTGCGATCGGTCGAGCCATCGGCCAGGGGCCCGGTTTGTAGTCGGGATCGAGGCTGGCATCGATCTCGCCGCCGGGCTCGGCCAGGATCAGCTTGCGCAGCAGGTCCGGCCGCCGCTGCGCGACACGGAATGCGACATGGCCGCCGCGCGAATGGCCCATCAGGTCGACGGGGCCCGCGTCGAGCCGCTCGATGAACGCAATCATGTCGTCGACATGCTGTGCGAGCGAATAGCTGTCCCCGCGTCCGTCCCAATGCTCGGGAAAGAAATGCCGCAGGCTCACCGAAACGACGCGATGGCGCGTGCTCAGTGGCCCCAGCACAGCCGACCAGTTGCGAAAATCGCAGAGCGAGCCGTGCACGCAAACCAGGGGCCGGCCGCTGCCGACCTCGAGATAGGCCATGTCGTATCCGTTGACGCGAAGGGTCTGCATGCGAAACCGTGGTCGGGATGTTTGTTTCGTGGCTCTCGAGCTTGAGGCCGGGGAGGGAGGCGTTCCAGCGCAAAGGTCGGGGAACAAGCGGCAAGATCGCCGGAATCCGGGTGGATCGCAACATTTTCCAAGCCTAGATTCACGCCAGAAACTACGACACAGAGCGATCAGTTCGTTGGAGCCGACCATGACCAACCAGCATTTTGCCTTGTTCGACACCGCGATCGGAACCTGCGGCATCGAATGGGGACCGCGCGGCATCAATGGCGTGCAGCTGCCGATGGGGACTGCGGAGAAGACCGAGAAGCGCATCCGCCAGCGCCACGCCGAGATCACCGAAGCCGAGCCGACGAGCGACGTTCAGCACGCGATCGACCGCATCGTCGAATTGCTCAAGGGCCACGCCGATGATCTCACCGACATCGCGCTCGATCTCGAGGACGTCCCGGCCTTCAACCGCAGCGTCTACGACATCGCGCGCACGATCCCGCCGGGCCAGACCCTGACTTATGGCGATATCGCCAGACGTCTCGGCGGCGTGGAGCTGTCGCGCGACGTCGGCCAGGCGCTCGGGCGCAATCCATGCCCGATCGTGGTGCCCTGCCATCGCGTGCTGGCGGCCGGCAACAAGCCCGGCGGCTTCTCGGCGAATGGCGGCGTTTCCACCAAGCTGAAAATTCTCGCCATCGAAGGCGCCCCGGTCAACCACACGCCGAGTCTGTTCGATTGAGGTGCGCGAGCTCCCTCGCCCCGCGCTTGCGGGGAGAGGGTCGGGGTGAGGGGCCGCTTCCGCAGATTCGGAGCAGAGGAGTGCGCGTAGACCCCCCCTCATCCGGATTGCATCTACGATGCAATCCGGCCTCTCCCCGCAGGCGGGGCGAGGCAAGAGAGCTCGCAGCAGATTGCTCAGCTACACCGCCTCACACGTGAACGCATTACCCTTCCGCCTGATCCTGCCGACCGAGGGCGAGGGGAAATGCGCGGTGCAGCACAGCGTGTCGGTGTCGCAATAGCGCTCCAGGAAATTGCGCCGCGTGACGGCGGCTTGCGCGGGATCGACGTCGAACTTCGGCGACAGCTCGGGATGGCGCGTCTGCAGCGGCGTGTGCATCAGATCGCCGGCGAACACCGCGCTGTCGTTGCCCTTGCCGAACGCAAAGGCGACATGACCGGGCGTATGTCCGGGCGTCAGAACAATGCGCACATGGTCGCCGATCGCGAAATCATTGCCGACGATGTCGGCGCGATCGGCTTCGACCACCGGCAGCACGCTGTCGGCGAACGGCGGCACCTCCGTCTTCCTGTTCTGCTCGCTCCAATGGTCGTACTCCGTCTTGCCGAACACGTAGCGTGCCTTCGGGAAGGTCGGCACCCAGCGGCCGTTGTCGAGCTTCGTGTTCCAGCCGACATGGTCGACATGCAGATGCGTGCACATCACATAGTCGATGTCGGACGGCGTGACGCCGACGGCGGCCAGCGCCCGCATATAGGTGTCGTCGGTCTTCATGTGCCATTTCGGCCGCGCCGGCCGCGGCTTGTCGTTGCCGATGCAGCTGTCGACCAGGATGGTGTGATGCGGCGTGCGCACGATGTAGGACTGGAAGCACAGGATCAGCACGTCGGCTTCATCCATGGCGCCGGCGTGCCGCAACCAGCCGCGATTCTCGGCCAGCAGCTCCGGCGTCAGTTGCGGAAACAGCTCCAGCGCCGGAAGGAAAGTGGTTTCCTGCTCGATGGCGCGAAGGATGGTGAGATCGCCGACGGAAAATTTCAGGCTCATGACGTCCTCAATTGGCTTGGTGCGGCTCTGTTGCGGCAGGAATGATGATGTTGGCAAGAATATCCATCGCCGCAAGCCCCTCCTTCGGCTGCCCGTATTGCGCGGCCGTCATCATGACCACCAGATCGCGGTCGGGAACAATGAAGATGCGCTGCCCGCCCCAGCCCATCGCCGCGATCCACCGCACCTCCTGTCCCTCGGAGAGCGAGCGTCCGAGCCACCATTGATAGCCATAGAACAGCGTGCCGCCGAAATAGCCGACCGCCTGGAAGCGCGGCACAACGGATTGCGCGATCCAGTCCGCCGATACGATCCGCCGGCCGGCCCATGCGCCGTGATCCAGCACCATCTGGCCGATCTTCGCCGCGTCGCGCGGGCGAAGGCGTAAGCCCGCCGCCGCGGAGATTTTCCCGTTGCGCGGGTAGTTGTTCCATTCAAAATCGCTGATGCCGAGCGGCTCGAACAGGGTCTCGCGGGCGAAGGTGCCCAGCGGCTTGCCCGACACAAGCTCGACGATGCTTCCCAACAGGTCGGTTCCGCCGCCATTGTAGACCCAGAGTTTATCGGGCGGTGCGGCGATGGGCTTTGACAGGACATAGTGCAGCGGATCGGCATCAAGTCCCAGATGCGGCTCGTCGTTCTCAGGATCGGTCCAGGCGCGTGTCTCATCCCATTGGATGCCCGACGACATGGTCAAGAGATGACGCAATGTGACAGCGTCCCACCCGGCCGTCTTCAGTCCCTGATAATCGCCGAAGAACGTGACCACGGGCTGGTCCACGCTTGCGATCAGCTTGCGATCGATGGCAATGCCGACAAGAAGTGAGGTCACGCTTTTCGAGGCTGAGCGCATGTCGTGCCTGGTGGTCGCGTCGAATTCGTAAGGACCGTCCGGCTTTCCCCAGGGCTGGTCGTAGCCGGCGAAATATTGCTCGAACACCAGCTTGCCGTGCCGAGCGACGACCACGGCATGGAGCCTGGACCCTCTCAGCTCCAGGCGATCCTCGATCCCACACAGGCGCGTGCCGTCCATGCCGACGTCTTCGGGCGCGGCGATAGCCCAGCCATCATTGAGCGAGACGGGCATGCCGCACCTCGGGTTCGGTTGGTCCCGCGCCAAGGTAGCGGAGCCCGTCAACGCGAATATGGCGAATATGGCAACGAGGCCGCCGCGCCACAAAGGATGGTGACGACGCGGCATGCCCTGCTCCGCCTCTATGCCGCCGGCGGCACCGAGATCTTGACCGATGGCCGTTCCAGCATCTTCTGGTGAAACGCGGCGAGCTTCGGATAGGCCTTGCGCCAGCCGCAATCGGCGAAGCGGAAGTCCGCATAGCCGAGCACGCAGACGAGGCCGATCTGGGCGATGTCGAACGGGCGCGCCTGCATGGCCTCGACATGGTGCTCGAAGCGCGCCATGCCGGTCCATGCGCGATTCCAGTGGTCGTCGGACCACGCCTTCCAGCGCAAGCCTTCCGGCCGCACGATATTCTCGTAGCGGCAGAGCAGCATGGAATCCAGCATGCCCTGCAACAGCGAATGATCGCTCTTGACCTTCCAGCGCAGCGCGCCGGAAGCCGGGATCAGCTTGCCGCCGCCGGCGAGCTCGTCGAGATATTCGACGATGACGTAGGAATCGAGAATGACGTCGCCATTGTCGAGGATCAGCACCGGCAGCTTCTTCAGCGGCGTGATGCGGGAATAGTCCTCATTCTGCGTTGCGGGCGCGACGCTGACCGGCGAGAGCTCGATCCTGTCGATCAGCCCGAGCTCGATTGCGGCGATGCGCACCTTGCGAGCAAAGGGCGAGGCGGGGGAAAAGGTGAGCTTCATTGGGAATGGTCCTCGCGCGGTGCTCGTCGTGGCGAGCTGTTGTCTTGGGGGACGTCATGCCGGGGCGGTGCGCAAGCACCGAACCCGGAATCTCGAGGTTCCGGGTCTGGTGCTTGCGCACCATCCGGAATGACAGCGGAAAATGCGGCTCGCCGCCGCCGCGAGCCTCACGCCGCGATGATCTCCTGGCGCTGCTCGCCCAGTCCCTCGATACCGAGCGTCACGACGTCGCCGACGTTGAGGTATTGCGGCGGCTTCATGCCGGTGCCGACGCCGGGAGGCGTGCCAGTGGTCAGGATGTCGCCGGGAAGCAGCGTCATGAATTGCGAGACATAGGAGACGCATTTGGCGATGGAGAAGATCATCGTCGAGGTCGAGCCGGTCTGCTTGCGCTTGCCGTTGACGTCGAGCCACATCGACAGGCTCTGCGGGTTCGGAATCTCGTCCTTGGTCACCAGCCACGGCCCGAGCGGCCCAAAGGTGTCGTGCGACTTGCCTTTGGTCCATTGCCCCAGCCGCTCGATCTGGAAGTTGCGCTCGGAGACGTCGTTGCAGATGCAATAGCCCGCGACATGCTCGAGCGCGTCGGCCTCGGAAACATATTTGGCGCGGGTGCCGATGATGACAGCGATCTCGACCTCCCAGTCGAGCTTTGTCGATCCGCGCGGCTTCTCGACCGGATCGTTTGGCCCGGAGAGAGCGGTGTTGGCCTTGATGAAGAAGATCGGCTCGCTCGGGATCGGGTTGCCGGTCTCCTTGGCATGGTCCGAATAGTTCAGCCCGATGGCGACGAATTTGGAGATGCCGGTCACGGGCGCGCCAAACCGCGGGTTGCCGCCGACGGGCGGCAGCGAGGCCGGGTCGATCGCGGCGAGCTTTTTCAGCGAGGCTGGCGAATAGGCTTCCCCGTCGAGGTCCCGGATATGCGCAGAAAGATCGCGCAACTGGCCGGACTTGTCGATCAGACCGGGCTTTTCGGCCCCCTTTGCGCCATAACGAACCAGCTTCATTGACATCACTCCCTAGAATGAACCGCTTGGTTAAGCTGCTTCATGGAACAGGGCGGCGGGAAATTCAACTCTGCCCGCGCATTGCTGGCCCCCCGCTGCGTCATTCCGGGGCGCGCTGAAAGCGCGAACCCGGAATCTCGAGATTCCGGGCTCGATGCTTCGCATCGCCCCGGAATGACGGGGCGCGTCTCATTCCAGCGCGATGAATTTGAAGGCATCTCCCTGCCGCTTGATATGGCCGGCATCGAAATGGCCGCCGATGACCAGGGTCGGCGTATCGGCGAACCGGGAGAACAGGTCCCGCCGCGTTGCGGGAGACTGCGCCGGGTCGGAATCGGCGGTCGAGGACCAGTCGAGATGCGCCATCTGGCAGGGGTGATGGGCGACGTCGCCGGTCAGGAGCGCCTGCTCGCCCTCGGATTTGATCAGGACGCTCATATGGCCGGGGCTGTGGCCTGGGGTCGGGATCAGGGTGATGTCGTCGGTCAGCCTGAAATCGCTCGGGATCAGCTCGGCGCGGCCCGCATCGACGATCGGCTGCACCGAGTCCTTGAACACGGCGATCTTGTCCGCGGTCTCGCTATGGTCGCGCCAATGCTCGTATTCGGTGCGGCCGAACAAATAGCGCGCGTTGGGAAAGGTCGGCTGCCATTTCCCCTCGATAAGCCTGGTGTTCCAGCCGACATGATCGACATGCAGATGGGTGCAGAGCACGGTGTCGATGCTGTCGACCGGGAAGCCGGCCGCCGCCATGGTCTCCAGATACGGCCCCTTGCGGTTGTTCCAGGTCGGAACGCCGCGGCCTTCCTTGTCGTTGCCGAGCCCGGTATCGACCACGATCCGCCGCGTCGGCGTCTCCACCACCAGCGAGTGGATCGACATTTTCAGCCGGCCCTCTTCAGTGGCGAAGTGCGGGATCAGCCAGGGCAGTTGCCGGATGTCGTCATGGCCTGCCAACGGCAGGATGAAGCGGGTCGAGCCGACCGTCTCCAGCTCTACGACCTTGGTGATCCTGATCTTGCCGACCTTCCACTGCATCGGACGTTTCCCGCCTTTGTCATGGTTTGCCGGCAGGATGCGGTTTTCCGCCTCGGAGCGCAATGGATCACTTTCGGCTATAGTTGCGTTATCGGGTCTATCTTCACAAGGAGTGTGCGCCGATGCCTGAGCTTGCGATTTCACCCGAAAAGCTCGCTTTCATTATCGAGAAGGCGCGCGAATTCGATGTCAAGGAAGCAAATTCCGATCTCGATTCCGGCTCCAATGCGGCCGATGACGACATGATCGACGTGCTCGAGGACAATGGCCAGGATCCCGTCGTGCGCGAGCTCACAAGCTTCATCGGGGCCTTGAATGAGGACGAGCAGATCGATCTGGTCGCGTTGATGTGGCTCGGCCGCGGCGACGGCTCAATCGAGGAATGGGACGAGCTTCGCACCAGCGCCGTGGAGGCGCGGGCCGAATACGACCACCCGCGCCGCGAGACGGCGCAATATCTGCTGGGCGAGCCGATGCTGGGCGATCTCATCGCCGACGGCCTCGAGGCGTTCGGCGTCGACTGGACCGACGAGCGTACGACGCCGGATTCGTCGAGCGAAAGCGAACGCGACGAGGACGAGCGGCGTTAGGGTCGCCGCTTCCCTCGATAAACTCTCCGTCGTCCCGGCGCAGGCCGGGACCCATAATCCCAGGAAGCAGTTCTTGCGAAGAACGGCGTTATCAGCACCGAGTCTCGCCGAGAGCACAACGCGGTATGGGTCGCGGCCTTCGCCTGGCCTTCGCCGGGACGACGATGTGGAAACGGCTAACCCCTCACTGCTTTCCTGCGCCAGGCGAGATGCACGGCGCAGGCGCAGCCGGGTGGATGCGAGGCCAGATCCCTGGCGGCAACGTCGTTGGCCGGCGCCGCGGCCGGCGCTGCCGTCGGCATCGTCTCCTGCACGGCGCGGTCGGTCGCGGAGCGGTCCTGCGCGGGGATGTAGTTGAGGATCGGCGCCAGCCAGCGCTCGACCTCCGCGACGTCCATGTCTTTGCGCGCGGCGTAGTCCTCGACCTGGTCGCGCTCGATCTTGCCGACGCCGAAATAATAGCTTTCGGGATGCGAGAAATAGAGCCCCGACACCGACGAGCCCGGCCACATCGCAAAGCTCTCGGTCAGCTTCACGCCGGTGGCCTTCTCCGCGTCCAGCAGCGCGAACAGCGTCTGCTTCTCGGTGTGATCGGGTTGCGCCGGATAGCCGGGCGCGGGGCGAATGCCCTGGTATTTTTCGAGGATCAGGTCATCGATCGAGAGCGCTTCGTCCGGCGCGTAGGCCCAGAGCTCGCGGCGCACGCGCGCATGCATGCGCTCGGCAAACGCTTCCGCCAGGCGATCGGCCAGCGCCTTGCACAGGATCGAGGAGTAATCGTCATTGGCGTGCTTGAAGCGGTCGGCGATTGCATCTTCGCCGATCCCGGCGGTGACGACGAAGCCGCCGATATAGTCAGGCACACCGCCGGCACGCGGCGCGATGAAATCGGAGAGCGCCGCGTTGAAGCGCCCCTCGCGCTTTTCCAGCTGCTGGCGCAGCGTGTGCAGGGTGGCGATCTCCCTGGTCCGCGCCTCGTCGGCGTAGACGACGATGTCGTCGCCCTTGGCATTGGCCGGCCAGAAGCCGACCACGGCGCGCGCGGTGAACCATTTTTCCTTGACGATGCGCTCGAGCATCCTGCGGGCATCGTCATAGAGCGAGCGCGCCGCTTCGCCCACCTTGGGATCGTCGAGAATCGCAGGGAAGCGGCCGGCGAGCTCCCAGGTCTGGAAGAACGGCGTCCAGTCGATGTAGGGGACGAGCTCGGCGAGGTCGTAATCTGCGAACGTCCTGGTGCCGAGGAAGGTCGGTCTCTTCGGCCGTGCTGCCGCAAAATCGATTTTCGGCGCATTGGCGCGCGCGGCGGCGAGCGACAGCCGCTTCTTGTCGGCCTGGGCGCGGAAATGCGCGGCGGAGATCTTGGCATATTCGGCGCGGATGTCCGCGGCATAGGCCTCGCGTTTGTCGGACAGCAGCGAGGACGCCACGCCCACCGCGCGGCTGGCGTCGTTGACATGCACCACCGGACCCGCGTGGTAGTTCGGGTCGATCTTCACTGCCGTATGCACGCGGCTCGTCGTGGCCCCGCCGATCAGCAGCGGAACCTTCAGCCCTTCGCGCTGCAGCTCGGAAGCGAAGAATGCCATTTCGTCGAGCGAGGGCGTGATCAGGCCTGACAGGCCGACGATGTCGGCCTTCTCCGCTTTGACGGTCTCGACGATCTTGGCCGCCGGCACCATCACGCCGAGGTCGATCACCTCGAAATTGTTGCACTGGAGCACGATGCCGACGATGTTCTTGCCGATGTCGTGGACGTCGCCCTTCACGGTCGCCATCACGATCTTGCCGGCGGACGAGCGCTCGCTGGCGCTGCCTGCGTTCTTCGCCTTCTCAGCCTCCATGAACGGCATCAGATAGGCGACCGCCTGCTTCATCACGCGAGCCGACTTCACCACCTGCGGCAGGAACATCTTGCCGTCGCCGAAGAGGTCGCCGACCACGTTCATGCCGGCCATCAGCGGGCCCTCGATCACATCGAGCGGCCGCTGCGAGGCGGCGCGCGCCTCCTCGGTATCCGCCTCGATGAACTCGGTGATGCCGTGCACCAGCGCGTGAGAGAGCCGCTTGTCGACCGGCCATTCGCGCCAGGCGAGATCGGCTTCCCTGGTCTGCTTTTCCTTGCCGCGGAACTTCTCCGCCAGGGCCAGCAACCGCTCGGCGGCGCCCGGGTCGCGGTTCAGCACGACGTCCTCGCAAACCTGGCGCAGCTCGGGGTCGATGTCGTCATAGACGATCATCTGCCCCGCATTGACGATGCCCATGTCCATGCCGGCCTTGATGGCATGATACAGGAACACCGAATGCATGGCCTCGCGCACCGGCTCGTTGCCGCGGAACGAGAAGGAGAGGTTGGAGACGCCGCCCGAGACATGCGCGCCCGGCAGGTTCTGGCGGATCCAGCGCGTGGCTTCGATGAAGTCCACGCCGTAATTGTTGTGCTCCTCGATGCCCGTGGCGATCGCGAAAATGTTGGGATCGAAGATGATGTCTTCCGGCGGGAAGCCGACGCGGTCGACCAGGATGTCGTAGGCGCGCTTGCAGATCTCCGTCTTGCGCGCGAATGTGTCGGCCTGGCCCTTTTCGTCGAACGCCATCACCACCACCGCCGCGCCATGGCGCCGCGCGATTCCCGCCTCATGGATGAACTTCTCCTCGCCCTCCTTCATGGAGATCGAGTTCACGATCGGCTTGCCCTGCACGCATTTCAGGCCGGCCTCGATCACGGTGAATTTCGAGGAATCGACCATCACGGGCACGCGCGCGATGTCGGGCTCGGCGGCGACGAGGTTGAGGAAAGTCCGCATCGCGGCTTCCGAATCCAAGAGGCCCTCGTCCATGTTGACGTCGATCACCTGGGCGCCGTTGGTGACCTGGTCGCGTGCGACCTGCAGCGCCGCGGTGTAGTCTCCTGCGGTGATCAGCTTGCGGAATTTGGCCGAGCCCGTGACGTTGGTGCGCTCGCCGACATTGACGAAGGGAATTGCGGGCGTGAGCTCGAACGGCTCCAGCCCCGACAGCCGCAGCCGCGGCGCGATCTCGGGCACGATGCGCGGCTTGTGTGGCGCGACCGCAGCGGCGATCGCCGCGATATGGTCCGGCGTGGTGCCGCAGCAGCCGCCGACGATGTTGACGAGGCCGTCGCGCGCGAACTCGCCGATCAGGCGCGCCATGTACTCAGGCGTCTCGTCATACTGGCCGAACTCATTGGGCAGCCCGGCATTTGGATAGGCGCAGACCAGCGTGTTGGCGATGCGGCTGATATCGGCGATATGGGCGCGCAGATCTTCCGCGCCGAGTGCACAGTTGAAACCGATGGTGATCGGTTTCGCATGCCGCACCGAGTTCCAGAACGCTTCCGGCAATTGCCCCGAGAGCAGGCGGCCGGATTTGTCGGTGATGGTGCCCGACACCATCACGGGCACGTCGATGCCGCGTTCATCGCAGATTTCGGCGATGGCGTAGAGCGCGGCCTTGGCATTCAGCGTGTCGAAAATGGTCTCGACGAGCAGCAGGTCGACACCGCCGTCGAGCAGGCCGTTGACCTGCTCGCCATAGGCTTGGCGCAGATCGTCGAAGGTCACGGCGCGATAGCCGGGATTGGCGACATCTGGCGAGATCGAGGCGGTGCGGTTGGTCGGGCCGATGGCGCCGGCGACGAAGCGCGGCTTGCCGTCCTCGGCCTGCACGCGTTCCGCGGCCGCGCGCGCGAGCTTCGCGCCGTCGCGGTTCATCTCGTAGACGATGGACGCGAGGTCGTAATCGGCCTGCGCGATCGAGGTGGAAGAAAAAGTGTTGGTGGCGACGATGTCGGCGCCGGCGCGCAAATAGGCGGCGTGGATGTCCTCGATCGCCCTGGGCTGGGTCAGGATCAAAAGATCGTTGTTGCCGCGGAGATCGCGATGGAAATTCGCAAAGCGTGCGCCCCGGAAGGCGGCCTCGTCGTATTGCAGGCCCTGGATCATGGTGCCCATGGCGCCGTCGAGCACCAGGATGCGCTTCCTGGCTTCGGCGAGCAGGGCGGTGCGCTTGGAAGAAACGGGAACGGACATCAGGCAGCCTCTCGCGCTTGTCGTGGGCGAATGCCGAGCAGATGGCTGATCGCAAACACGAGATCGGCGCGGTTCATGGTGTAGAAATGGAAGGTGTCGACGCCGTGCTTATTGAGCTTCTGCACCTGGCCGGCGGCAACGGTGGCCGCGACCAGCTTGCGGGTGTCGACGTCGTCGTCGAGGCCGTCGAATTTCTGCGCCAGCCAGTCCGGCACCGTGGTGCCGGTGCGGGTGACGAAATTGCGGGCCTGCTTGAAATTGTGCATGGGCATGATGCCCGGCACGATCGGGATGTCGATGCCGCGCCCGCGCACGCGGTCGAGGTAACGGAAATAGAGGTCGTTGTCGAAGAACACCTGGGTGATCGCGCGGGTCGCGCCCGCATCGACCTTGGCCTTCAGCGTGTCGATGTCGGCGTCGAAATCGCGGGCCTCGGGATGCTTCTCGGGATAGGCCGAGACCGACACCTCGATATCGGGATGGCGCATGCGGATGCCTTCGACGAGATCGGGCGAGGTGCGGTAGCCATCGGGATGGGCGATGAAGGGCGTGCCGATGCCGGCCGCGGGGTCGCCGCGCAGGGCCACGATGTGGCGGACGCCGATCTCATGATAGCGGTCGACGATTTCGTCGATCTCGCCTTTGGAGGCGCCGACGCAGGTCAGGTGCGCGGCCGGCCGAAGCCGGGTCTCGGCGAGGATGCGGGCGATGGTGGCGTGGGTCCGCTCGCGCGTGGAGCCGCCGGCGCCATAGGTCACCGACACGAAGTTCGGCGCCAGCGGGGCGAGCTTCTTGATGGTCTCCCATAGGCTTTGCTCCATCTCCGCGGTCTTCGGCGGGAAGAACTCGAAGGAGATCTTGGGGGCTGGCAGCGCACGGGCGGCATCGGCAGCGAGGGGCGTCAGCTCGGACATCGGACCAGGGGCTCCACGGTTTCGGCCGTCACGTTTAGGCTCGGAGGTGCTAAAATAGCCCGAAGAAGTGGGCCACCATAGCCCATCTGCCATGGGAAATTGCCCAACAATGGGAAATTTTGGCCAAGATTTTAAGCGGCGCGGGCGAAGCGTTGGGCTGTATTTGTCAGCTTTTCGGTTCATAAACTACTAAAAACTGGCAGATTTCTGGACCGCCCCAATGGGCTGAATTGATTAAGATGTAACAATTCAAAAATATTTCCCACCTCGCATTGCTGGCGGAGCCGCGCGGCCCCCGCAGGCGGCGCGGCAGGCCCCTTCGCGGAACGCTTATTGTGGGGCCGTTCGCGGGCATTAGGTATGGTGGCATGATCCCACTCTCCGTCCTCGATCTCTCCGTCGTCACCACGGAGACCCGCCCGGCCGCGGCGCTGCGCCAAAGCATCGACCTCGCCCGCCATGTCGATGCGCTCGGCTATGTCCGCTATTGGCTCGCCGAGCATCACAACCTCGCCTCCGTCGCAAGCCCGGCGCCCGACGTGATGATCGGGCAGATCGCGGCGGTGACGCAGCATATCCGCGTCGGCTCCGGCGGGGTGATGCTGCCGAACCATGCGCCTTTGGTGGTGGCCGAGCGCTTCAAGATGCTGGAGGCGCTGTTTCCCGGCCGGATCGATCTCGGCCTCGGCCGCGCCCCCGGCACCGACGGGGCTACGTCCTATGCGCTGCGCAGCCGGCTCGACCGCCGCGAGGGCGACGATTTCCTGGAGCGGCTGCATGAGCTCGTGCTGTGGGAGACCCGCGATTTCCCGCCCGGCCACCCCTACAACGGCGTCGTGGCGATGCCGGACGACACGCCGCTGCCGCCGATCTGGCTGCTCGGCTCCAGCGACTATTCCTCCGAGCTCGCCGCGCAGGTCGGCATGGGCTTCGCCTTTGCGCATCATTTTGCAAGCCATGACGCGGTCGATGCGATGATCGCCTATCGCAACCACTTCAAGCCGTCAGGCTTCCGGCAGACCCCGCATGCGATTCTCGCGGTGGCGGTGGTCACGGCCGAGACGGATGCGGAGGCCGAGCGCCTCGCATCGTCGGCCGATCTCAACCGCCTGCGCCGCGACCGCGGCCAGTATACGCCGCTGCCAAGCCCGGACGAGGCCGGGGCCTATCCCTATACGCCCGCCGAGCGCGCCGCCATCGCCCGCAACCGCTCGCGCCTGTTCGTCGGCAGCCCGTCGACTGTGGTGCAGAAGCTCACGCCGCTGATCACGGCGACGCAGGCGGACGAACTCATGGTGATCACCGCCGTCTATGACCATGAGGCAAGGAAGAGGTCGTACAGCCTGCTGGCGGAGGCGTTTGGGCTTGCAAAGGTAGCGGCCTAGTTCGCCGTCATTCCGGGGCAGCCCGCAGGGCTGAACCCGGAATCTCGAGCCGCATATAACCTCTAGATTCCGGGTTCGATGCTGCGCATCGCCCCGGAATGACTGCCTCAACTTTGCGCTTCCGTGAACGTCGCACGGAACGGGTGCGCGGGATAGACGCCGACGATGCGGAGCTCGCGCGAGAAGAATTTCAGCTCCTCCAGCGCAAAGGCGAGACCACGGTCGTCCGGATGGCCGTCGACATCGGCATAGAATTGCGTGGCGAAGAAATTGCCGTCGACCATGTAGCTCTCGAGCTTGGTCATGTTGACGCCGTTGGTGGCAAAGCCGCCGAGCGCCTTGTAGAGCGCGGCAGGGAGGTTGCGCACCCGGAATACGAAGCTGGTCACCAGCGGCCCGGAGCCCTGCGCTGCCCACTTCTCCTCGCGCGCCAGCACCACGAAGCGCGTGGTGTTGTGGGCCTCGTCCTCGATGTCCTCGACCAAAATGTCGAGGCCATAGATCTCGGCGGCAAGGCGCGAGGCGATCGCGGCCGTGGTCGTGTCGCCGCGCTCGGCGATGTCGCGGGCGGCGCCTGCGGTGTCGCCCGACACGATCGGCTTGATGCCGCGCTCGCGGATGATGCGGCGGCACTGGCCGAGCGCGTGGACATGGCTCTCGACGGCCTTGATGTCGGCAAGCCGGGCGCCGCGCGGCGCCATCAGCTGGTGATGGACGGGCAGGAACCATTCGCCGATGATGAAGAGGCCGGAGGCCGGGAGCAGATGGTGGATGTCGGCGACGCGGCCGGCGACCGAGTTCTCGATCGGGATCATGCCGAGGTCGGCCTCTCCGGAGGAGATCGCCGCCAGCGCGTCCTCGAAGGTCGCGCAGGGCAGCGGCTCGGCGTCGGGATAGGCCTCGACGATGGCGATATGGGAATTGGCGCCCGGCTCGCCCTGGAACGCGATTTTCAGCTTGGTCATGATCCGCCTTCTAGCAGCACCTCAAGTTTTCGCCAGTATGCGGCGGGCGGTCTCGAGGTCGGCTGGTGTATCGACCCCGCGCGGCACGGTGTCGACGATGGTGATGTCGATCCGCATGCCGGCCTCCAGCGCGCGCAGCTGCTCGAGCTTCTCCTGCAATTCCAGGGGCGAGGGCGGCAGCCGCACGAAACGCTCGAGCG
>Ga0209062_1003298_pt1 | contig 18956 bp, 14 predicted proteins | sample Coa_R2_2_FD_187158 | JGI IMG/M metagenome (GOLD analysis project Ga0209062, IMG submission 187158) | Surface soil microbial communities from Centralia Pennsylvania, which are recovering from an underground coalmine fire - Coalmine... | ecosystem: Environmental > Terrestrial > Soil > Unclassified...
AGGGGGAGGGGGAGGGGGAGGGGGAGGGACGTGCGCAGGAGGGTCTCGTTCGGGTCGCGGCGTTTCGGCCCGCCGTGATCGGTGTCGTGGTGCAGGAGACGCTCGACGCGCGGGCGACGGCGCGTTTCGGGGCCGCGCTGCGGGAGAAGGTCGCCTGGTTCGGCTCGCGCCTGCTCGAGCCGCGTGTCGTCGCGCCGACGGCGGAGTCGATCGCGGCCGCGTTCGAGGAGGCGGGCGCGGCCGGCGCCGAGATCATCCTGATCGGCGGCACGAAATCGCTGGACCCGCTCGATCCCGCGTTCGTCGCGCTGACACAGCTCGGTGTCTCGCTCGAGCGCTTCGGCGTGCCGGCCCACCCGGGCAGCCTGCTCTGGCTCGCGCGCTGGGGTGCACGGACGGTAGTCGGGCTGCCCACATGCGGGCTCTTCGCGCAGCTCACGAGCTTCGATCGTGTCTTTCCGCAGTTGCTCGCCCGCGAGGCGGTCGATGCCCACGCCCTCGCGACGTTGGCGCACGGCGGCCTGCTCGCGCGTGACGTGTCGTTCTTCCCGCCCTACGAGCGCACCGCCGTCTGATTCGAGATGATCCGGCGGTGCCGTTCCTGGCACCGTGTTTGCGCGCCCCTCGGAGCCCTAGCCAGGCACGTGCCTCCATGTGTCGCCACGTGTCTCGACACGGATCCGCTCTCAGGAGGGGAATCATGGCTCAACGCAGCACACCGCAGCAATCCTCGCCGCAGCAAGCGCAGGCAGGGACCTCGGGCACGATGCAAGGGACCGGCGCATCGACGAGCGGCGCACCGGGCGCGGGCACGAGCTCATCGGGAGCAACTCCGGCGCGTGACCGCGAGGTCGGCGTCACGAAGTCGCGCGAGCACGGCGGCACGAGCTCGGCGGGGACGGAACTGCGACGTCAGGGGCAGAGCGGCGCGCTCACGCAGGGCGGAGCGCTCGTGAGCCCGTTCACGCTCATGCGCCGGCTCTCGGAGGAGATGGACCGCATGTTCGGCGATTTCGGCTTTGGAGGACTCGGGCTCTTCCCCGAGCTCGGCGCCCGCGGACGTGGACGCAGTCGGCTGACGAGCCCGTTCAGCGCCGGGCTGCCCGATCTGTCCGAGCCCGTGTGGGCACCGTCGGTCGATGTCTTCCAGCGCGGGGACGACCTGGTCGTGTCGGCGGAGTTGCCGGGCGTGCCCGAGAAGGACATCGCGGTCGAGGTCAGCGATGGGATGCTGTCGATCTCCGGGCAGCGCCAGACCGAGCAGGAGGAGGAGCGGAGCGGGACGTACCGCTCGGAACGGATCTACGGGTCGTTCTATCGCGCCATCCCGCTACCCGAGGGCGCGGAGACGGATGAGGCGCGCGCGAGCTTCAACAACGGGGTGCTCGAGATCGTCATCCCGCACCCGCAGAACCGCCAGCAGGCCCGCTCGCGCCGGCTCGAGATCAGCAGCGAGGGGAGCGGCAGTAGCGCCGGGAGCCCGCGCCCCCAGCAGTCGGGCGAACGGAGGTGACCGTCCGACCGGTACCACCGGGGGCCGCGATGCCCCCGTAGGGGCGGCATTCATGCCGCCCGCCGTTCGCATCCCACACCGATGCCGGGACGGCCGCGTCCCGCGGCCCCGGTGTAGGGGCGGCATTCATGCCGCCCGCTGCTCCCATCCCGGGCCGATGCGGGGACCGCCGCGTCCCGCGGCCACCAATGGAACGGGTTTTTTTGATGGTGCAGGGGCAATTCGCGACGCGAATTGCCCCTGCACCGGGAACGGCAACGACGGCGGGATGCCGATGCCGTCGCCGGCGCGCGGCAACGGGGTCGTATCGTAGGGGCGGCATTCATGCCGCCCGCGATTCGCACCCCGCACGGATGTCTGGCCCGGCATTCATGCCGCCCGCGATTCGCACCCCGCACGGACGCCTGGCCCGGCATTCATGCCGCCCGCGATTCGCACCCCGCACGGACGCCTGGCCCGGCATTCATGCCGCCCGCGATTCGCACCCCGCACGGATGTCTGGCCCGGCATTCATGCCGCCCGCGACTCGCATCCCGCACGGATCCCTGGCCCCGCATCCACCGCGGCACCGTCATCGCGTCCGTCGCCGGCGATCACGGTGACCGTCGCTGTTCGATGATCCCGCAGAAGACGCCGGGGTCGACATTCCCGCCGCTCAGGACACAGCAGACCCGGCGGCCCGCAAAGCGCTCGGGCTGCGCGAGCAGCGCGGCCAGAGCGAGCGCGCCGGTCGGCTCGATCTTCACGTTCGCCAGCTGGAAGCAGAGGCGGACAGCCTCGCAGATCTGCGCTTCCGAGGCATCGACCGCGCCGGCGAGGCCGGTGCGGAGCACGGCCCAGTTGTGTCGACCGACGCTGCGCGTGCGGGCCCCGTCGGCGATCGTCTGCGGCTCCTGATCGTGGGTGATCACGCACCCGGCCGCGAGCGACCGCACGAAATCGTTTGCCATCGTCGGCTCGACCCCCCAGACCGGCGTCGCGTCGCCGGCGGCCCGCAGACCGGTGACGACACCGGCGCTGAGTCCGCCACCTCCGACCGGCGCCAGCACCGCGTCGAACGGAGCGTTCGCGCGGCGGGTGGCGTTGATCGCGGCCAGCTCGCGGCCGAGGCTCGCGTTCCCCTCGATCACCAGCGGATCATCGTAGGCGCTCGCCACGTAGGCCGACGGGTCGGCCGCTGCCAGCGCCGCGACCCGGTCCTCGCGCCGGACCTTCGTCGTGTCGATGAGGTCCACGGTCGCGCCGTACGCGCGCACCGCATCGACCTTGACGCGCGCGGAATTGGCCGGCATCACGACGGTGCATCGCTTGCCCGCGAGCCGGCTCGCGAACGCGATCGCCTGGCCGAAGTTGCCGGAGCTGGCGGTGATGATCGCCGGATGGGGCACGGAGCGCGCGACATTGGCCGCTGCCCGATACTTGAAGCTGCCGGTCCACTGGAACGCTTCGCTCGCGAGGACGACGTCGGCGCCGACGTGGTCGGACAGGCGCACGGATTCGATCAGCGTGGTCGGCCGGGGCTCTCTCATGGCATTAATTTCAGGGTGTGACCCGCAAAGCCGCCACCTTCTGGCCCGTCGTGGCGGGGCTGCTCGCGGCCGACTGCACCACCAAGCAGCTCGCGGTCGAGCACCTCACACCGGCGTACACGCCCCACGATGTGGTGGGCCAGGTGGTCCGCTTCACGCTCGCCTACAATCCCGGCGCGGCGTTCAGCATGACGTTGGGCGACGCGGGCGTCTCACGCTGGGGCTTCACGGCGCTCGCGCTGGTCGCGCTCGCGACGCTCGCCTACGTCTACCGGTCGGCGAACCGCAACGATGTCCTCCAGGCCCTGGCGGTCGCGCTCATCACCGGCGGCGCGCTCGGCAACCTGGCCGACCGGGTACGGTCCGCGCGCGGCGTGGTCGACTTCATCGACATCGGCGTCGGCGGGTGGCGCTTCTGGACGTTCAACGTCGCCGATATGGGCGTGACCTGCGGCGCCATCCTGCTCGCCTTCGTGCTCTGGCGCCGCGGGCGCACGGACGCGCACGGACCCAGCGATCGACGGCGCTGAGCGACGCACTCGCGAAAAAAAACGAGCGTGCCGCGCTCGGCGCCGGACCGCGTTCCGGTAACGGATCGCGTGCGTGGTGCCGCGATCCGGTGTCGGTGCCCGACCCTACGCTCCGGCTTCCTCGAGGTTGCCGCAGGCGACGAGCGACTGCATGTCGGGGGCGTGCACGTTGACGTGGTAGCTGCCGCCTGACGGGGGCGGCACGTTGACGGTCGAGGTCGCGCGGCCGCGCCCGTCCTGCCCGATCTGCACCGGCTGGTACTGCGACGGATCGCCGAGGATCCCGCCCTGGCTCCCGCAGGCGCCCTCGTGGATGTGCCACGCGTAGGTCGCGCCCGGCGTGCCGCCGGTGATGTCGAGCGTGACCACCGTCGTGCCCATCTGCTGTCCGGGGGCGATCGAGGCCGCGCCCGTCACCGTGCCGCCGCCCTGAGGCTGAAGGACGGCGCGGAAGGTCCGCCCGTTGAGCGCCGCCGTCCGCTGCGGCGAGTTGGGCCCGGCCGATGTCGTCGGCGGCGAGGCCACGTTCGCGTGTCGCGCACACGCCGTCAGACACCCTGCGGCCAGCGCGGCGACGATTGCCTTCCGGACTGCTGACATATCGACCCCTCCAGGTTCGGCCGCGCCTCAGCGTGGCACCTATCGGGCCATCGACCACACACGGACACCGAGGGCCAGCTCCGCTCGGTGGGGGCTGGCCCTCGATGCGCACACTCTTCCGTCGTTCCCTTCGTCCGACGGCCCAGGGGGACTGTCACGGCCATCCCGGCCGCACGATGGGTCCGATCCCGCATGGGGCGCGGTGACGGGCGCCCCGACCGGGGGCGACCGCCGGCCCCGCGCCTCCTACATCCCCGCCATCGTCAGCTCACCGCACGACACGATCGTCTTCATGTCCGTCGGCGACGCGTGGACGTTGACGTGGAAGTCCCCACTGTTCGGCGGCGCCGCGTTGATGTTCGCGGTCGCCTTGCCGGTGCCGTCGCTACCCACCTTGACCGGCTTGTACGCCGCGCCCGAGCCGAAGACCGGGCCGGCGGTGCATTTCCCCTGGTGAACGTGCCAGGGGTACGTTGCGCCGGGCGTGCCGCCGGTGATCGAGATGGTGGCGATCGACGTGCCCGGCTCCTTGCCGGCCTCGAGCGACGCGGTGCCAGCGACCTGGCTGCCGGCCTCGGGCTTGAGCGTTGTCGTCCACTTCATCCCCTGCACCCCGACCATCGCCGCTGGCGCCGCCGGCGCACGCATCGCGGGCGATCCTCCCGCGGTCACCCCGGCAAGTGCTGCGATCGCTACAAGGGCCGTCCGTAATGCCATGGCAGAGCTCCTCCGCGCAGAAAGTGATCCGTCGCCACGACCCGATCGCAGTGCGTCGCACTGCCCGCCGCGCCGCGGCCGTCTCGACGGGTACCGCACCACCAAACGTATCGACGGCAAGCGGCCGGCGGCCAGCCCCGTCTCGAACGGCCGACCACGAGGTACTTTCTGTGCATGCCTCAGCCCGAGTTGCTCGAGACGTTCCCCAACCCGTACGCCGGGCGGGACTACGAGATCCAGATGACCTGCCCGGAGTTCACGTCGCTCTGCCCGCTTGGGGGGATCGAGAGCGATGCCGGCGAGCTCGCCCTGCTCAAGGGCGGGGCACCGGATTTCGGCACCGTCATCATCACGTACGTCCCCGACCGTCTCTGCCTCGAGCTCAAGAGCCTCAAGCTCTACCTCTGGAGCTTTCGCAACGACGGGATCTTCTACGAGCGCGCAGTCAATCGCATCCTCGATGACCTCGTCGCCGCCGCGTCCCCCCGGTGGATGGAGGTCACCGGCGATTTCAATGTGCGCGGCGGGATCAAGAGCGTGATCCGGGCCCGTGCCGGCACGCCCCCGGGGACGCATCCCACGTCCCCGCCGTAAACCGGGGCGGCATGAATGCCGCCCGCTGTTCCCATTTCGCACCGATGCCTGGCCCGGCATTCACGCCGTTCGCCGTTGCCGTGCGCGCATTCATGGCACCGCGGTGTGGCGCGGGATGCCGCACGCCGGTGTATCGCAGGCCGGGCCAGGCATTCGTGCGGGATGCGATCCGCGGGCGGCATGAATGCCGCCCCTACGACCGGGGCGGCCTGCGGCCGCCCCGGTTTACGACGACGACCGTTCGCCCTTCTCCTTCATCCGCCTCGATGCGTCCTCGAGCAGCTTCCGCTCGTCCTTGGTCAGGCTGTCGAGCCCGAACTGCGAGATCTTGTCGAGCAGCAGGTTGACGTCGTCGGTGCGGCGGGCGCGGGGCTGCGTCCGCGGGGCCTGCGCCGGGACCGGGCGCTTGGCCACGGCCGCCTTGCTCTTGGCGACGATCTCGTCGATCTCGCGCCGGGGCTCGCGCGGCCGCGGCAGCCCGCGCGGGATCGCGCGCGGCGGCTCGTCGGAGACCTCGGGGACGGGCGAGATCCGGAACCGCTCGAGCGCGTGGGCCGGCGGGGTGTGCAGGTAGAGCCACCCGGCGATCAGCCCGCCCAGATGCGCGAAATGGGCGATGCCCGACGAGCCTCCGCCGACCGTCGACACGCCGAGCACCAGTTCCAGCAGCACACAGCCGGCGACGAGCCACTTGGCCTTGACCGGCACCACGAACCAGAGCAGGAACTCGTCGTCCGGCCAGCGGACGGCATACGCCAGCATGACGCCGTAGATCGCCGCCGACGCCCCGACGAGCGTGCTGTCGTGCCCGAGGACGAGGTGCGCGAGCAGCCCGCCGAGCCCGCAGAGCAGGTAGTACCGCACGAACGCCCCGGCGCCCCATGCCCGCTCGACGCGCGGCCCGAACGCCCAGAGGAACAGCATGTTCGCCGCGATGTGCCAGAACCCGGCATGGACGAACATGTAGGTGAAGATCGTCCACAGATTCCCGGCGCCGAGGTCGTGCGTGCGGAAGCCGAGCCACCGCTCCATGTCGCCCGCGCCGACGAGCGTGACCTGAACGAAGTAGACGAGGACGTTGAGCGCGATCAGCCACTGGACCGCGCGGGTCATGCGCGGACGGTCGGCGTCGGTCTCGGTCGCGGAGAAGGGCATCGGGACTATGGAAGTTTAATGCCCCTCAGCCCCGGCGCACCGCCAGCTGGACGATGCGTTCGCACAGCTCGCGGAACTCCAGACCGCGGGCCGCCGCCGCCTGCGGGATGAGACTCGTGCCGGTGAGTCCGGGCAGGGTATTGGCCTCGAGACAGTACGGCGCCCCGTCGGTCCCCAACCGAAAGTCGATCCGGGCGTAGCCCCGCAGCTTGAGCGCGGCAAAGGCGCGCAGCGCCTGGTCCTGGAGCAGCGCGGTCTCATGCGGCGTCAGCCGTGCCGGAAACTCCTCCCGCGCCATGCCCGCCGTGTACTTGCACTCGTAGTCATAGACATCGTGCACTGGGAAGATCTCCCCGACCGGGAGCGCCTCGGGGCCGAGCACGCCGACCGTCAGCTCACGACCCGCGATGTACCGCTCGATCATCACCTCGTCGTCGTACTGGTACGCGGTGGCGATCGCCGGCTGGAGCTCGGCCCGCGCGCGGACGACCGAGAGCCCGACGGTCGAGCCCTGCTTGGATGGCTTGACGACCACGGGGTAGCCGAGCGCGCGCTCGACGGCGTCATCACGGGCCGGCGCCATGAGCCAATCCGCGGTACCCACCCCCGCTGCCCGGAGCAGGATCTTGGTCAGGTCCTTGTCCATCGCCAGCGCGCTCGCGAGATGGCCGCTGCCCGTGTACGGCACGCCCACGAGGTCGAGCAACGCCTGGATGGTCCCATCCTCCCCCTGCCCGCCGTGCAGGGCCAGAAACACGACGTCGGCGTCCCGCACCTGCGGCAGCATGACGAGCTCGGGGGACAGCTCGCGGCGCCGAGCGCCGCCCAAGCGGGCCAGCTCCTCGAGCGACGGCGGCGCCCGCCGCACGCCGCCCGCCCGCAACGCCATCTCGGCCGACGGCCGCAGCACGCCGGAGACCGGATCGACCGCGATCACGACATGTCCCGCGGACCGGAGCGCGTCGATGACGCGGAAGCCGGAGGCCAACGAGACGTCGCGCTCGGGGGAGGCGCCGCCGAGCAGGACGGTGATGTTCATGGGGGACACGGCCCGCTCACGCGCGCGTCACCGCGCCATCAGGAAGTGCAGCAGATCCGAGCGCGTCACAATCCCTTGGACGCGCGTCCCCCCGGGCTCCGTCACGAGCACCGCCGGGCTGGTCTTGGACAGCAGCTTCACCACACCCTCGGACGAGCGGTTCGCCTCGACGGTCGGGAACGGCGGATCCATGACATCGCTGACCGGCGCGTCGAGGGTGCGCGGATCGGCGAGGCTCCTGGCCGACAGCGACCAGTCGGCGACCGAGCCCACGCAGCGGTCCCCCTCCATCACCGGCAGCTGTGACACGTCGTGGACGCTCATGAGCCGCAACGCCTGCCGCACGGCCGCCGCGGGCGCCACGCTCACGACGGGCGGGCCGGCACCGTCCTTCCCCCGCAGCACCTCCGCGAGCGTGACGCGGTCGGGCTCCAGCATCTGGTTCTCCCGCATCCACTCGTCGCTGTAGAGCTTCGAGAGGTAGCGCTCGCCCGTATCGCACAGAAAGGTCACGACGCAGGCGGCGGGATCGTCGAGCCGGCGGGCCAGCTCGAGCGCCACGTGGGCGATGAGCCCCGAGGAGCCACCCACGAACAGACCTTCCTCACGGGTGAGCCGGCGGGCCATGGCGAAGCTCTCCCGGTCGCTCACGGTGTGGAACTCGTCGACGATCGCGAGGTCGAGCGTGCCCGGCACTTTGTCCTGCCCCACGCCCTCGACTTTGTACGGCGTCCCCTCGGGCGTGGCTCGCCCCTTGGTCCGCCACTTCTCGGCCAGGATCGACCCGACCGGGTCGCCCAGGACGACCCGGATGCCGGGGTTCTGCTCCTTGAGGTAACGCCCGACGCCGGTCGCCGTCCCCCCCGTGCCGGCCGCGGCGACGAAGTGGGTGATCTTCCCCTCGGTCTGTGCCCAGAGCTCCGGGCCGGTGGTGTCGTAGTGCGCCTCCGGATTGGCCGGGTTGTAGAACTGGTCGGCGAGGATCGCGTTCGGGGTCTCGGCCGCGATGCGGCGGGCCATCACGACGTAGTTGTCCGGGTGGTCCGGGGGCACGGCGGTCGGCGTGACGATCACCTGCGCGCCGAAGGCCTTGAGCAGCCGGACTTTCTCCTGCGACATCTTGTCCGGCATCGTGAAGATGCACTTGTAGCCCTTGAGGGCCGCCGCGATCGCGAGTCCCACGCCGGTGTTGCCGCTGGTCCCCTCGACGATCGTCCCGCCCGGCCGGAGCCGCCCATCGCGCTCGGCGCGCTCGATGATGGGCAGCCCGATCCGATCCTTGACCGACCCGCCGGGATTGAAGAACTCCGCCTTCCCGTACACCGGCGTCCGGATGCCCCGCGTCACGCGGTGCAGTCTGATGAGCGGCGTCCAGCCGACGGTCTCGAGCACGCTGTCGTACGGGCGGCGGTTGCGCTCGACACCGGCCGGCTCGGCCGGCCGCGGCGACTCGGCGCCATCGCGATCACGCCACACGGTTACCTCCCTGGGTCCGCCGCACGCAGGAGCACGCTGTCCCCGGGGACCGGCGCGCCCTGCGGGTGGCGGAAGAACACGGGAAAGAGGATCGACACGGCCACCGGCATCCCCTGCCGCTTGGCCGGCGCGAAGCGAAGGGCCGCCACCCCGTCGACCGCCGCCGAGTCGAACGCCGGCTGGCCCGACGACTCGGCCACCCGGGTCGACTCCGGGCGCGCGCGGCCGAGCGAGTCGATGAAGATGCGCAGCGTCACGTTCCCCTGCGCTCTCGTGGCGTAGAGCGATGCCGGGTACCGGACCGGCACCTCGCGGTTGAGCAGCACGGGCAGCTCGTCCGGGCGCTGCGGCTGCGACGCCTGGATCGCACGCACCAGTTTCGTCGCGTCGTCCTTGCTGACACACCCGATCACCGCCGCCGGCGTGGTCACGCCCAGCACCACCAGCGCCGCGGCGGCCGCGCGCGTCACGGCCTGCCGCGGACGGCCATCCGGTCCGACGATCCGCCCGCCGCCGCGCCCGTCGCGGCGCCGTTCGAGGTGGCCCCGCCGGCACCGTCGCCGACGATGCCGCTCGCGATGCCGCTGTAGGACTCGATCGGTGGGCAACTGCACACGAGGGTTCGGTCCCCGAACGCGGCGTCGATCCGGGCCACCGCCGGCCAGAACTTGTGGACGCGCGTCCACGGCGCCGGGAAGGCCGCCTCCTCGCGGGAGTAGGGCCGATCCCAGGTGGTGGCGACGACCTGCGCGAGGGTATGCGGCGCCCGCTTGAGTGGGTTGTTCTGCCGATCCGCGCGCCCGTCCTCGATCGCCCGGATCTCCTCCCGGATGGCGGTCATGGCGTCGCAGAAGCGGTCGAGCTCCGCGCGCGATTCGCTCTCGGTGGGCTCGACCATCAGCGTCCCCGGCACCGGGAACGAGACGGTCGGCGCGTGGAAGCCGTAGTCCATGAGCCGCTTGGCGATGTCCTCGACCTCGATCCCCGCCGAGGCCTTGTAGGGGCGGCAGTCGAGGATGCACTCGTGCGCGACCAGCCCGCGCGTCCCCTTGTAGAGCACCGGGAAGTGCGCGTCGAGGCGCCGGGCGATGTAGTTGGCGTTGAGGATCGCGACCTTGCTCGCCCGCGTCAGCCCCTCGGCGCCCATGAGATCGATGTACATGTACGAGATCGGCAGGATGCTCGCGCTCCCCCACGGCGCCGCGGAGACCGGGCCGATCGCCTCGACGCCTCCCACGTCCGCGAGCGGATGCCCGGGCAGGAAGGGCGCCAGGTGCGCCGCCACGGCGATCGGTCCCATGCCCGGCCCCCCGCCGCCGTGCGGGATGCAGAAGGTCTTGTGCAGGTTGAGGTGGCAGACGTCGGCCCCGATGTCGCCCGGGCGGCAGAGTCCCACCATCGCGTTCATGTTGGCGCCGTCGAGGTAGACCTGTCCGCCGGCGGCGTGCACGATCGCGCAGACGTCGCGAATCCCTTCCTCGAACACCCCGTGCGTCGACGGATAGGTGACCATGAGCGCCGCCAGCTCCTGCCGATGCTGGGTCGCCTTGGCCTCGAGGTCCGCGAGGTCGATGTTGCCGCGAGGATCGGTCTTGACGACGACGACCCGAAGCCCCGCCATGATCGCGCTCGCCGGATTGGTGCCGTGCGCCGACTGCGGGATGAGGCAGACGGTCCGTGACCGTCCCTCGCCCCGCGACTCGTGGTACCGGCGGATGACGAGCAGTCCCGCGTACTCCCCCTGCGACCCGGCGTTGGGCTGGAGCGAGACGCCGGGGAGCCCGGTGATCTCGGCCAGCGCGCGCTCGAGCCGCTCGAAGAGGATCGAGTAGCCGTCGGTCTGCTCGCGCGGCGCGAATGGGTGGATCCGCGACAGCTCGCGCCACGTGACGGGCAGCATCTCGGCGGTCGCGTTGAGCTTCATCGTGCACGACCCGAGCGGGATCATGGAGGTCGTGAGCGACAGGTCGCGCGACTCGAGCCGGCGAATGTAGCGGAGCATCTCCGTCTCGGAGTGATAGCTGTTGAAGACGGGATGCGTGAGGTACGGTGTGCGTCGGGCGAGGTCGCCCTCGATCACACCGTCGACCTCCTCGGCCGCCGACTCGACGGAGAATGGCGCGGGGGCGCCGCCGTTGAAGACGGCGAACAGCTCCGCCATGTTCTCGAGGGTCGTCGTCTCCTGGATCGACACACCGACCGCCGGCGGTCCATCCTCGTCGCCGAAGACCCGCACGTTGATGAGCTGTGCCCGCGCCTCGCGCAGCAGCTCGCTCATCTTCCGGGGCCCGAGCTCGACGCGCACGGTGTCGAAGAAGGCATCGTGGGTCACGTCGTACCCGAGGCGACGCACCCCGACGGCGAAGGTCCGGGCGAGCCGGTGAATGCGCGACGCGATCCGGCGGAGCCCCTCGGGGCCATGCCAGACGGCGTACATGCTCGCCATCACGGCCAGCAGCACTTCGGCCGTGCAGATGTTGCTGGTCGCCTTCTCGCGCCGGATGTGCTGCTCGCGGGTCTGGAGCGCCATGCGGAGCGCCGGCCGCCCGTCCGCATCGCGCGAGACGCCGATGACCCGCCCCGGCACCTGGCGCGTGAACTCCTCGACGCAGGCGAAGTACGCGGCGTGCGGCCCGCCGTAGCCGAGCGGCACGCCGAAGCGCTGCGTCGAGCCGACGGCAATGTCGGCGCCCCAGTCCCCGGGCGGGGCGAGCAGTGTCAGCGCCAGCAGGTCGGCGGCGACGATGAGCAGCGCGCGGTCGTCGCCCGTCCCGAGCTGTGCCCGCAGCCCGCGGTAGTCGCGGACCGCGCCGTCGCTCGCCGGATACTGGACCAGCACACCGAACACGGTCGGCCCGATCGGCGCCGTTCGGTGGTCGCCGACGATGACCGTGATGCCCCGGGCCTTGGCCCGCGTGCGAACGACCTCGATCACCTGCGGGTGACAGTCGCGCGACACGAAGAACGCGTTCCGGTCGGCCGACCCGCGCACGGTCCACGCCACGCCCATCGCCTCGGCGGCGGCCGTCGCCTCATCGAGGAGCGACGCATTGGCGATCGGCAGGGCGGTGAGGTCGGTCACCATCGTCTGGAAGTTCAGCAGCGCCTCGAGCCGGCCCTGGGCGATCTCGGCCTGGTACGGCGTGTAGGCCGTGTACCACGCCGGGTTCTCCAGGATGTTGCGCTGGATCACCGGCGGCGTGAGACAGGCGTAGTAGCCCATGCCGATGTACGACCGGAAGATCGTATTGCGTCCCGCGATCTGGCGGAGCGCACGCAGCGCCTCGATCTCGCTCCGGCCCCGGCCGAGGGCGAGCGGACGGCGCAAGCGGATGCTCTCGGGGACGGTCGCGTCGATGAGCGCGTCGAGGGAGCGGTAGCCGAGGGTCCGCGCCATCGCCTCGACATCGTCGGGCGTGGGCCCGATGTGACGAGGCACGAAGCTATCCGCGTCACTGAGCGGGACGGCGGACGTGGGAGTGGTCGAAGTCATGTGCGGGGGATGCATACGGTCGGTTACTTGTGACTTCCCTTCGTGTAGAACGGCATGCGCACCACGGTTCCCGGCACCGTCCGGCCGCGCACATCGAGCGCGATGGTCGTCCCGGGTCGGGCGGCGGCGGTCGGGAGATAGCACGTGCCGATGCCATAACCGAGCGTCGGGCTGACCGTGCCGCTCCGCACCGTGCCGGCGCCGACGCCGTCGTGCGAGACCGGGTACCCGGGGCGGGGGAACGTCCGCTCGCCGGTCGTGAACCCGACCAGACGGCGCGGGACGCCCGCCGCCTTCTGGGCCACGAGCGCGTCACGGCCGACGAAATCCCCCTTGGAAAGCTTCACGAGCCACCCGAGGTTCGCCTCGAGCGGGGTCACGGTGTCGTCGATGTCGTTGCCGTACAGCGCCATGCCCATCTCGAGCCGCAGCGAGTCGCGCGCGCCGAGGCCGGCCGGCGTGATCTCGCGCGTCGCCATGAGCGTCTCCCAGAGGCGCACGGCCTCCGGGGCCGCGACGTACAGCTCGAAGCCGTCCTCCCCGGTGTAGCCCGTCCGGGAGACGACCGCGCGGATCCCGGCGACCCGCTCCTCGGTGAAGTGGTAGTAGCCGATCTCGGGCAGTGGCGCGATCGTGAACCCCTTGAGGATCCGCTCGGCGGCCGGGCCCTGGAGCGCGAGGAGCGCCGTCGCGTCGCTGATGTCGCGGAGGGTGCACCCGAACCCGCGCGCCGTACGCGTCCCCTCGAGCAGGCGCCAGTCCTTCGCCCGGTTCGACGCGTTGACGACGAGCATGATGCGGTCGGCGAAGCGGTACACCAGGCAGTCGTCCTCGATCGTCCCGCGCGCGTTGAGGATGGTCGAGTACTGCACCTGGCCGACCGCGAGTCCGGCGACATCGTTGGTCGTGACGTAGCTCGCGAACTCCACCGCCTGCGGACCGCGGATCTCGAACTCCCCCATGTGACTGACGTCGAAGAGCCCAGCGTGCTGCCGCACGGCCGTGTGCTCGGCGGTGATGCCGGTCGGGTACTGCACCGGCATCAGGTACCCGGCAAAGGGCACCATCTTCGCGCCGAGGGCGATGTGGACTGCGGCGAGCGGGGTGCGCCGGAGGTCATCACGGCGCGCACGTGCGGCCGACGGGCCGGCCCCATGGTCGTGCTCGGTGGGCGAGGGAGCAGTCGAGTCGGGCATCTCGATGGCGAGCGCGGCCGCGCGAGGCGGCGGGTACGAGAATGGGCGCGGTGAGGGTCGACCCAACCGGCGGGAGCCGGCAGTCAAATATCGTCGCTGGGCGTCCGCCGCGCGAATGGACCCGCACGCTCCCCGCCTCCCGGGCCCGGCGGATCGCCGCGGGCCGCGGCGACCAGCTCGGCCAGTGTCACGAGCGCCTGGACCGGCGTCATCGCCTCGGGGTCGACGGCCGCGAGGCGCGCCAGCAGGGACGACTCGGGGGCCGCGAAGAGGCCGAGCTGATCGGCAGGTCGTCGCGGTAGTGGAGCCGGAGCGCGCCGTGGGCGGGGCCCGCCCGGCGGGTCGTGCTCGGAGTCTGCGCCGGGCGCGGGCGCGACCCCGGAGTGGGCCGCCCGCCGCGCCGCCGAGAGCTGCTCCGCCTCGAGCAGACCCAGGACCTCGCGGGCGCGCGCGAGCACGGCATCCGGTAGACCGGCGAGCCGGCCGACCTCGATCCCGTAGGAGCGGTCGGCGCCGCCCGGTTCCATCCGGTGGAGGAAGACGACCCGTTCGCCGACCTCGCGGACGGCGACGTTGAAGTTGCGCACGCCGTCCAGCTCGTCGGCCAACTGCGTCAGCTCGTGGTAGTGCGTCGCGAACACCGTCTTGCAGCCGATCGCCGAGTGGAGATGCTCCGTCACCGCCCACGCGATCGAGACGCCGTCGTAGGTCGACGTGCCCCGCCCGATCTCGTCGAGCAGGACGAGGCTCCGAGCGGTGGCCGTGTGGAGGATGGCGCTCGTCTCCGCCATCTCCACCATGAACGTGGACTGGCCGCGCACCAGATTGTCGCTCGCTCCGACGCGCGTGAACAGTCGGTCGACGATGCCGACCGTCGCCGCCGACGCCGGCACGAAGCTGCCGACCTGGGCGAGGAGCACGATGAGCCCGATCTGGCGCAGGATCGTGGACTTGCCCGCCATGTTGGGGCCCGTGAGGATGATCACCCGCCCGGCGTCGTCCAGGCGCACGTCGTTGGGGATGAACTGCTCGCGCGGCATCATGCGCTCGACCACCGGATGGCGCCCGGCCGTGATCTCGAGCGCGAGCGTCTCGGTGACCGTCGGCCGGACGTACCGCTCCCGCTCCGCGACCTCGGCGAGCGCCGCCAGCACATCCAGCTCGGCGACCGTGCGTGCCGCTGCCTGGAGCCGGGGCGCCTGGGCCCCGGCCGCGGCGCGCAGGCGCTCGAACAGCTCGCGCTCGCGCCGCTCGATCTGCTCGGCGGCCGTGAGCACGCGCTCCTCGTACTCCTTGAGCGCCGGCGTCACGTAGCGTTCCGCCCCGGTCAGCGTCTGGCGACGCTGGTAGTCGCTCGGGATCGCGTGGCGGTGCGAGTTCGTGATCTCGATGTAATAGCCGAAGACGCGGTTGTAGCCGACCTTGAGCGACGCGATCCCCGTCCGCGCGCGCTCGGCGGCCTGTATGCCGGCGATCTGGTCCTTGCCGCCGTCGCGCAGCGCACGCAGCTCGTCGAGCGTTCCGTCGATACCCGCCGCGATCACCGGCTCCTCACCCGGCACGGCGGGCGGCCGTTCGACGAGCGCGCGACAGATCGGCGTGGCGACGTCCGCGCACGGGTCCCAGTCGCGTCGGAGCGCGGCGAAGGCGCGCGCGCGCTCGGACCTGGCTGGGGCGTCGCCGCCGGACGCATCGACCACCCGCGTCAGGGCGTCGGCGACGGCGGGGAGCCGCGCGATCGAGTCGCCGAGCGCGCGGAGCTCCCGTGGCGTCGCACGCGCGGTGGCGGACTTCCCCGCGAGCCGCTCCAGATCGCGCACGCCGTCGAGCGCCGCCCGGAGCGCGGCACGGCCGAGCGGATCGGCCACCAGCGCGGCGACCCGCGACAGCCGGCCCTCGATCGCCGCCCGATCGGTGAGCGGCGCCAGCAGCCACTGGCGCAGGAGCCGCGCCCCCATGGGCGTGAGCGTGTCGTCGAGCACGTCCAGCAGCGTCCCCTCGCTCTGGCCGCGTGCCGCGCGCTGCCCCGCGCCGCCGGGCGCCCCGGCCGGCCCCGCCCGCAAGGATTCCGTGAGCTCGAGGTTCCGGCGCGTCATGTCGTCGAGCGGCATGATGCCGGCCGGCCGTTCGACCACCGGGCGCGCGAGGTGGGGGACGCCCGCCGGCTGGAGCTCGCGGAGGTAGCGGAGGAGCGCGCCGGCCGCGGCGACCGCCGGCATGTCGGGCTCGCCGATCCCGAGCCCGTCGAGCGACGCCACGCCGTACTGCCGGGCGAGGTCGTCGCGCGCGAGCGATGCGTCGAACTCCCAGCCGTCCCGCTCCGTGAGCAGCATCCCGTCCGTCAGGACGCCCGGCGGGAGCGCCGTGCCGCGCGCGAGGAGGAGCTCGCGCGGGGCGAGCCGCGCGAGGCAGGCGGCGCCGTCCCGCGCCGGAAGACTCGCCAGCCGCAGCTCGCCGGTCGAGAGGTCGGCGGCCGCGATGCCGACGACGGCCGCGCCGACCGCGGCGCTCGCACCGCCACCCGGGACGACGGCGAGCGCGCAGAGGAAGTTGTTGCGGACGCCGTCGAGCAGCTCGTCGTCGAAGGCGGCGCCGGGGGTGATCGTCTCGACCACGGCGCGCCGCACGACACCCTTGGCGAGCCTGGGATCCTCGATCTGGTCGCAGAGCGCGACCCGGAATCCCTGCTGGATGAGGCGGCGCACGTACTCGCCGACCGCCTTGGCCGGCACGCCGGCCAGCGGCACGGCGGCGGCCGCCCCGTTGTTCCGGGCCGTCAGGGTGAGCCCCAGGGCGCGCGAGCCGACCTCGGCGTCCTCGAAGAACATCTCGTAGAAGTCGCCCATGCGGAACAGGAGGATCGCGTCCCGATGGCGGGCCTTGATCTCCCGGTACTGCTGCATGAGCGGCGTGTCCGGGGACGGGGAGATCATGCGACACAATATACGGCGCGCCGATGGCGCGCCTACGCGACCCCCAGCACGCGTGCGCCACGGTGCCAGTACGCGTCGTCGAACCCGATCGCGCGCTTGATCAGCACGTCCCGCCGTAACTGATTGCGCTCGGCGACCAGCGTCCGGCTGGCACGCCAGCCCTGGCGCCAGGGACGCGGGTAGGCGGGCACGGGCCAGTCGCTCCCGTGCACGAGCTTGCCGCGCACGACGTCGTCGGCGAGCAGGGCGTCGTAGTCACCCCACCGGTTGGGGAGGCTCATCCCCGAGGTGTCGCCGTAGAGGTGCTCGTGGTCACGCGCGAGGCGCATGAACTGCGAGCGGTACGAGCCCTCGCGCGGCACGCGCCCCGTCCCGCAGTGCGCCGCGATCACCGTGACGCCGCGCTCGAGCGCCGGCAGCAGCCGCTCGGGGGCGGCGACGGTGGGATCGAGCCGCGGCAGCGCGTGCTCCCAGCCGGTGTGGCTCAGGAGGGGAAGCCCGTAGTGCGCGAGCACCTCGTACATCGGGAAGCAGCGCCGGTCGGCGGGGTCGAAGCGCTGCGTGATCGGGAGCCACTTGCAGAGCACCGCGCCGGCGCGCACGCAGCGCTCGACCTCGGCCACGGCGTCGCGGCGATAGGGATGGATCGAGGCCCCGAAGCGGATCTTGGGGTGCCGCCCGGCGAGGGCGGACACATAGTCGTTGGAGACGAAGAAGTGGGTCGCCCGTTGGTCGAGCGTGCCGTCGGCGGCATAGACGGCATCGAAGGCCAGTACGACCGCGGCGTCCACCTCTCGCGCGCCGGCGATGGTCGACGTCAACGCGGCTTCCATCGCGCCCTCGACCGCCGCGTCCCCGCCAGCCGAAAGCCGCAACTGGTAGCGCATCCAGCGGAACAGCATCCCACGGCGCGCATCTGCCGACACCGATCCGTGCCCCGGGAGGAGCGCAGCCGTGTGCACGTGGCAGTCGAGGATCACGAGGGAGTATACGGCCGGTGCGGGGCGCCCGCTGCACGGGCCGCTGACGGGCTGCCGACGGGTCGCTGCACCGACGGCGCCCCGCGCGCCGCCCGCACCGCGAGTTGCCAATCCACCGCGGCGAGTGGACCTTGTCGCCCATGTCACCGGCCGGCGAAGCCGTCTCGGCGCGCCAGCGCGGCGCCGGCATCCGGGGAGGCGGCGCCGGCGGCGGCGGCGCGATCGGCACGCGCAGCGGGATCCCCCGCGGCGCGTGGGTCGCCCTCGCGGTCCTCTCGCTGATCAACCTGTTCAACTACATCGACCGCCTGGTCGTGCCGGCCGTCGAGGAGAGTCTGCGGCACTCCGAGCTGCACACGACCGACGTGCAGTACGGATGGCTCGTGAGCGCCTTCCTGCTCGTGTACACCGTGTCGGCACCGCTCTTCGGCGGCTATGGGAGCCGCCCCTGGCGGCTCCGACTCCTGGCGGCGGGGATCGGCGTCTGGAGTCTGGCGACGGCGGCCGCCGGGCTCGCGACCAGCTATCCGGCCCTGCTCGCCGCACGCGCATCGGTCGGGATCGGCGAGGCCGCGTACTCGGCGATCGCGCCGGCGGTGATCGCGGACCTCTTCCCGGCGGCGGTTCGGACGCGCGCCTTCGCCGTGTTCTACGCCGCCACGCCGGTGGGCTCGGCACTCGGCTATCTGCTCGGCGGCGCTGTCGACCATCGGTACGGCTGGCGGGCGGCGTTCTTCGTCGCCGGGCTCCCGGGGCTCGTGCTGGCGCTCGCGGCGCTGGCGCTCGCCGACCCGGGCCCCGGAGCCGATGCGCCCGACGGGTCGCCCACGACGACGGCGCCGGTTCCCGCAGCGGCGGCCGGCTTCGGGGCCTACCGCCTGCTCCTCCGCAATCGTCCGTACGTGCGGGCGGTGCTCGGGTACGCGGCCTACACGTTCGCGATCGGTGGGATCGCGGCCTGGATGCCCGCGTTCCTGATCCGCGTGCGCGGGGTACCGGCGCTCGCCGCCAACGCGCAACTCGGCGGCGCGGTCGTGCTGACCGGGTTCGTCGGCACCTTCGTGGGCGGGTGGGTGGGTGACGCGCTCACGGCCCGCACCCGAGCGGGGAACCTCTGGCTCTCGGGGGTCACGATGTTGCTGGCGGCGCCGCTCGCCGCGGTCGCGCTCACCGTGCGCGCGCCGGCGCTGTACTGGTCGGC
>Ga0209062_1003299_pt1 | contig 18945 bp, 16 predicted proteins | sample Coa_R2_2_FD_187158 | JGI IMG/M metagenome (GOLD analysis project Ga0209062, IMG submission 187158) | Surface soil microbial communities from Centralia Pennsylvania, which are recovering from an underground coalmine fire - Coalmine... | ecosystem: Environmental > Terrestrial > Soil > Unclassified...
GTCGTCAGTGACATTGACGAGCATCAGCAGCAGCGGAAACTATGCGGCAACTGGAAGCGGCAGCGTTCCATGCAAAGCGAACACGGTGCTGGCGGTGAATGCAGCCTGCACGATGAGTGTGACGTTTACGCCGACTTACCTGGGGGTGATTAAAGGCGCAGTGACAATTAGCGACAATGCCGGTGTTAAGCAGCAAGTGCTCAACGTGAGCGGGACGGGAGTCTTGCCGGTTACATTTGCTCCCACAAGTTTGACGTTCGCAGCGCAGACAGTCGGGACAATGAGCACGCCACAAACGCTGACATTGACGAACAACCAGGCGACGACGCTGAACAAGTTGAGTATTGCAGCGAGCGGAGACTTTGCCATTGCGAGCAATAATTGTGCCGCGACATTGGCGGCGCATACCTCATGCAGCTTTACCGTGACGTTTACGCCAAGCCAGACAGGAACGATTCTGGGCGGAGTGATGGCGACGGATTCGGCGTTGGGGAGCCCGCAGGTTGTGAATGTGACGGGAACGGGGCAGTGAGTTTTGGCAGCGGATTAAGGAAGCGGGCCAAACGCGCGTCTGAGGCGTCGCAACAAACGCGACGCATCGCGCGGCCCAGGTCCTTCGACTCGCGCAAAAACGGCGCTCGCTCAGGATGACAGTGTTTTAATCCCGATTTAGGGCAAACGAAGGCCTACGAAGAACAAACGCAAAATATGCTACTCCTCGAGGTCGCAGCGGACAAGAATTTCGGTCTGCACAAACTAGGGTCTCTTTAAGCCCGATCTTTCAATCGAATCACGAATTTCAAGCCTGACCAGACTTCGCTAACGGCACAGACTTTGACATCCACCAAGAGATTGGCCAATCCGATCTCACGAACTATGTTGTCGTCGAGATCGGTCGCCACTTTCGAACTCTTTTTTGGCCAACTGACCCACAACATTCCTGCGGGAGCGAGGCGATTGGCATGACGCGGAAATTCTTTTTTCAGTTCGGCTTGGGAGTGGACAAAAATCATGGCGAAATCGAGCTGGCTGGAGGCGCTTTTGCAGGATGCAAGGGATGTCTGTAATTCCGCTTTTATTTCCGGGGGCAACTTATGAAAGGCAACGCAGAAATTTTCCTTGATGCCAAGTTTTTTGGCCAATGGTGTGCCAGAATAACCAGGCATTTTAACGGGTGGGCGCGTAATAGCCGTGGCGGCTGCGGACGTGATAGGCCTTGTGATTGAGGACAGAAATTTCGATGCTGCGATAACGGCCATCCATGGCAAAACCAGCCGGCTTATAGGAAAGCGCGTATTGGCTGCGGAGTTCATCCTGAATTTCGCCGAAGGCGTTGGCAACGTCGGTGAGCTGGAAGGGAAAAAAGGCGCGGCCACCGGTGGCGTCGGCGATGCGCTGCAAGACTTTGTCCCCGGTACTTTTTGATCCGCTGATGTTGGTGCTGATGGTGTAAATGATGACCTCGGCACGCTCGGCCATTTCGATGGCTTCTTCGCGGGTCACATGGCTTTGATTGTCATCCCCATCCGTGAGCAAAATAATCGCGCGGCGCGCTGGAACTCCGGGCTCGATGCCTTTGAGCAGTTTGTCGCGGCTGGCGAAATAAATCGCGTCATACATCGCCGTGCCGCCGCCGGGACGCAGCGCGTGAACGCCGTCGGCGAGAAGACCGCCGTCGTCGGTAAAGTCCTGCGTTACTTCCGGCGTGGAATCGAAACCCACCACAAATGCTTTGTCATACTTCGGGCGGATGGTCTGATTGAGAAACTCGATGGCGGATTGCTGCTCAAACTTGAACCGGTCGCGGACAGAGTTGCTGGCGTCCACGAGCAAGCCGACTTCGAGGGGAAGGTCAGTTTGGCGGCTGAAGCTGCGAATTTCGATGGCAGGACGGCCATCATCCACGACTTTAAAATCTTCCTTTTTAAGGTCTTTCACATAATGACCGTGTTTGTCGGTGACGGTGAAAACGACATTGACTTCACTGACGGTACGGCGAATGGTGGTGATGGTGTCGGAGTCCTGCGCGGGAGCGGGCTCCTGAGCGGGAGGGGCGGCGCTATCTTGAGCGAACGTCGCAAGCGAAAGAAAGAGGGCTACTGCGAGCGTGACGTAAGGACGATAATTAATTTTGTATTTGGGCACAAGAGCGTGAAGTCGCGACAGTCCTATTTTAGGGAGAGCAAGAGCAGGGGTCAAATTCACGGGTAGCTATTTTATAGCTGGATCTACATTGGTTTTGCGTTAACATTTGCGCTTATGACGAGAGTGGGAAATGTTAGACACGGCTTCGCTTTGGCTGTCTTTTTGATGATTACACACTTCTGCCTCGGCCAGCACATAACTGAAACATCGGTTCCGTTGGGCGATGCGCTCACACATGCGCTGGAAAAATCTCTCTTGACGAGTCCCGGCGCCGATCCGTTTCACGTAAAAGTTCATTTATTTGAGTCTACAAATCCCACATCGCCATACAAAGCCGAAATTGAGGAGTACTGGGTTTCTCCCCAAGAATGGCGAAGGACGATCGACTCGCCGAGTTTCAAACAGACACTTATCGTAAATGGACAGGACATCAGTGAACAGAATGTCGGGGATTATTACCCGCTGTGGCTAAAGACTTTCATCACCGGCATTTTTGATATGGTCCCGAATGTAGATCAGTGGTCAAAGATCAAAACCTCGATCAATCAAATAACCATGCCGGACGGACGCCGTTCAACTTCATGTGCGCGCATAACGTTAAGAATCGGAAATGAAAATGTTAAGAACGACAATTTTGCAAATGTTTGTTTTGATGGCAGCGGGTTGCTCAATTTCGCGGGGTGGCCCGGCTACGGAATGGAATTCCACGATTATCAGGCCTTTGGTCACAAGAAAGTCGCGCAGTTGTATCAAGATAATCCGGAACCCGGTACGACACTTGTCGCAAAGATAGCAACGCTAGAGAAAATCACACCTGACGCCACCATGTTTTCAGTTACACAGGCAACACCTGTTGCGAAAAGACTGCGATCGATCTACGTCTCCCAATCTGTGATCGACAAACTCGCCACCGGGCAACCTCAGCCTGTCTGGCCTCAGGTCGTAGATGGAAAAACGTCGGGCCTGCTTACCATATACATCTCGATTGACCACCAAGGCCAGGTGCAAGAAGCCTACCCACTCAATTCAGACAATGCGCAGTTAGACGACGAAGTACGTGCCGAAGTTCTGAAATGGAAACTCAAGCCAATATTGGTGGATGGTTCGCCAGTTCAGGCGGAATCAGCGCTGACATTCCATTTTGATACAACCTTGAAGGGCAAGTCCCAACCTTCCACGCCATCGCCAACTGTCACTTCAAATAGTACGACTATGGGCGCACCAGTCATTCATGTGAGCCCCGGTGTTTCTCAAGGTCTTCTCATGGAAAAGACGGAACCGGCCTACCCGGAAGATGCGAAGGAGCGCCATGTTCAAGGAAAGGTTGTACTTGCCCTTTCGATTGACAAAACTGGCACGACCAAAAACATCCATGCCCTGACGTCACCAGATCCGGAACTTACAGACGCAGCCATTACGGCTGTCAGCAAATGGAAGTATCGTCCCTATTTGTTAAACGGATCTCCCGTAGAGATTGAGTCCTCAGTCGAACTTGATTTCAGCCTCAAGTAATGCGACGAAGCCTACTTCAGCGCTTTCTCCAACAATCCTGCGGTTTCTGCGCCACCGCGGGCCTCAACGTATTTGCTCATGATGGGGAGAAATTTGACAGCCATCTCGGGCGAGAGGCCGAGCTTGTGAAAAGCCTCGGCGGCTTCGGCCATGCGGCCCATGGAACCCATGCTGCCGGGAAGTTCGCTTTCCAAACTCGAAAATTCAGATTGGTGGGTAAGACCAGGCGCGGCTTTTAGCAAGCTACCCATGTTGGGAACGGCCGAAGAAACTTTGCTGAATTCGTCTTCGGTGAGGCGGGACTTGGCGAGGGAGAACAAAGTCCCCGCGCCGCCTTTGGCTTGTGTCGGCGAGATGGCGAGACCCTTGGAGAGCTGGCTGATGAGGCCGGTTCCGGCGGATGTGAGAGGTGAAGTCTGGGCCTGAATACAAGTTGCCGCTAGAATGCAGAGCGCTGCAAGCGAAAGGATGCGTTTCATGGTGCCTCCACTGATTGGCGTAATCATAGCGCAAGGGCGCTGGCAGAAGAAGCAGATTCCTCGGCGCTAAGGCGCACTCGGAATGACAAGATGGATGGAATGCGAGAGACGAAAGCATAGGTCTCTTGTTGGGAATCGCCTGCGAGTGAGCGATTCCAGTTGCCTTTGGATGATGAGCTTTTTATTTCTCCAACTTCGTTAAGAAGCTTTGCAGTTCGGGTGGAAGTGCAGCCGAAAAATCGAGCGGCTCTCCGGTGCGGGGATGGGCGAGCTGCAATCTTGCGGCGTGGAGAAAATTGCGGGATAGCGGCGCAAGGGTCGCGTTCTTGCCATGGAGTTCGCGGGGAGCGCCATAGAGTGAGTCGCCGACGATGGGATATCCAATGGAAGAAAGGTGTACGCGGATTTGATGAGTGCGGCCGGTGTCAATTTTGACTTCGAGCAAGGCAAATTTGCCGACAGGCGATTCGATGCGGCGGGTAACGGTGTAATGCGTAATAGCTTCGCGGCCAGCGTGGCCGCGGGTAGTCATGCGCGTACGGCGCACGTCGTCGCGGGCAATTGGAGTTCGGATGGTCGTATGATCTTGCTTCGGCCAGCCATGCACGAGAGCGATGTAGGTCTTTTTTACTTCACGTTTGGAAAATTGCGTCGCGAGGCGGCGGTGCGATTCGTCGTTTTTGGCGACGAGGATGAGTCCGCTGGTTTCTTTGTCGAGGCGATGAACGATGCCGGGGCGCAGCTCACCGCCAACGGAAGAAAGCTGGTTGAAGTGATGTAGCAGGGCGTTGACCAGCGTGCCTTGGTTGCGGGCTGATTCAGTAGCTCCTGCGCCGGCGTGGACCATCATGCCGGCAGGTTTGTTGATGACCGCGAGGTCAGCGTCTTCGTAAACGATGTCGAGAGGGATTGCTTCGGGGATAGCGCGAAGTGGCGGAAGCTGCGGCTCGCCGAGGATGGAAATGGTTTCACCACCACGAAGGCGCAGAGAAGCTTTGGCTGGAGCCTCGTTGACCAGGATTTTTTCTTCGGCGATAAGTTGCTGAATGCGGGCGCGGCTGGTGTCCGATAACTTCGCTGCGAGTAACTGATCGAGGCGTTTAGCGGCATCGTCCGAGGATGCAATCAGCGTGATGGGATAATCGGGCAAGAAATCCTCAGCGGCTAAAGCCGCAAATTATAACCAGCTTTCCCGCAACGCTGAAGCGCTGCGCCACCCAAGACTATGTGATTTTATCGAGAAACGGTAACTGGCTCGCGCAAGCCTGCGCCGCTGCGGAACCACCAGATTGCTCCGCCGAGAATGACAAGGCAGATGGAGATCAACTGCGTACCGGTCATGATGCCACCGAAAACCGAGCCACGGCCGGGGTCTCCGCGGAGAAATTCGAGGAAGTAGCGGGCGACGCCGTAGAGGCAGAGATACGCCGCGAAAACCTGACCATCGAATTTCTTGCGTTTGAAGAGCCACATGAGCAGAAAGAAATTGAAAAGCTCGACACCACATTCAAAAAGCTGTGTGGGTTCGAGGGCCTGGTGCAGCGGCGTGCCGACAATTTCATAGGCCAGCGGATTGGTAAACGTGACACCCCAAAAATGTGCGGTCGGCTTGCCGTAGCAACATCCGGCAGCGAAGCAACCGAGACGGCCAATCGCGTGGCCGAAGGCAAGGCCGGGAGCAAAAGCGTCGCAAGTGGCAAGCACGGGCATGTCGTGCTTGCGAATGAACCACGCCGCCGCCAAAAGGCCTCCGACCAATCCGCCGGAAAAAACGCCACCCGCTTGCAAAGTGCTCAAACTAAAGATTTCACGCGGATGCGCCGCGTAAGAACTCCAGTCATTCACGATGTAGAGAATCTTCGCGCCGATGATGCCGCAAAGGACGACGACAATCCCAAGGTTCCAGGCGTCGTCGGCATCAATATCCTCTTTGACAGAGTTGCGTACGCTGATCCAAAGGCCAGTGAGAACGCCCAAAGAGACCAGGAAGCCGTAGGTGGGCAGATTAAAGTTGCCGTAATGGAGGAGTCGGGGAAACACTATGTTATTAGATGCAAAATTTTAGGATTTGGTGAAGGGTTAGTTTAGCAGAGCCGGGAGGGAGGAAACGGATGCGGGCCAAACGCGCGATCATTCCGCGCGGCCCGCCCAGGTCCTTCGACTCGCGCAAATACGGCGCTCGCTCAGGAAGACAAGGTTCGAGCGTGAGAAGCCGACCCACCTGAGCCGTGTGCTGGGCCGAGAATGAACCCGTCGGTAGACGATGGGAGCCCGCCGCGACCCTTTAGGCGTCTCCGCGTGGCGGAGCATGGCACACCGGATCGTATATACGAGTCAAGCCCCCGTTCATTCAGTGTTGGTTCAAAAATCGGTTACCAACATCACAAAACTCTGTAGGCCGGCTTTCAAGATGGATGCTAGGCAATACTGGCGAGATTCGCAAGAGGAAAACCGTAAAAAGTTGGCACTCGGCTTGCCAGCAACTTTCGTAAGGATGCGACGAGCCTCAGAAATTTATGAATAGGACGATAATTTTGCGACTTTTTCACTGCGGTGAAGCTTCGGCCCAATAGTTGCTGCGCGCAAGAACCGTGGCGCTTCCAGAACGCAGACCCACATGAATTTCGTGCAATCCAGGCTTTGGGCTTTTAGGCTGAAAACTCAGCAAGTAGCGGCTGTGCAGGTGATTATCGAAATCGATCAGATGGTTTTCGAAGCCTTTGCGTGATTCAAATAGATCGTACTCGCCGCCGGTCATGCCAGCGATGTACTTGGGGACATTCTTTTTCATGGCCGCGACAGCCATGCGAAGCGGAGCAAACAAATCGGGGCCGGGGCCCATTTCATCTTTATTGCTTCCGCGGCCCGTGTCCAAAATATTCGAGAGAGATGGCGAGAACGCCAGCGCGTAAACCGCGATATTGCTGTCCCCGATTTCCCGGATAAGGTCTTCGACTTTCGTAGAGCGGCTACCGTGGTCGCGAGTTTCACTCACCAGCAACAGAACGCGCAGGCGATTTGCTGGCAGCTTGCTGAGAAGATTGGCCGAGTAGTGCACTGCGTCTAGTACAGCTGCACCTCCATCCCCCGGCTGGAGTTGGCGCAGGGTGTTTTCGATCCGTTCGGGATTGGCCGTGAAATCCTGCGCCAAGGTGGTGCCGCTGTCAAAAGTAACCACAGCAGCTTGCGCTCCCGGCTGATTCAGAATGGGATCAAGAATGGAAGCCAGACCAATCATGCGTGGCAACTCATGGTCGGCGCGGCGGCCGGTCTGGACGGCGACGATCACTGAGATCGGCTGCGCTTCAGCGGCTTCATCCAGCTGTACCGTTTGTTCAACACCATCGTCTTCAAGTATGAAGTCTTTGGCTTCAAGGCCGTAAACGATTTTGCCGTGGGAGTCTTTGACCAGCGCTGGAACCAGAACTACGTTCGTTTGCGCATGAAAAACCGATTCCTGGTCTGGTTGAGAATCTTGTGCGCAGATGGGAAGAACTGCCAGAAAGAAAAAAGCGACGAAACAGGCAACTTTACCCGGCGCGGCGGCCGTCACGATGCGCCTCGTCAATCGCTTCATCCAGCACTTCCGAAAGATGGTTCGCGCGCTTGAGGTAGTCGAGCTTGCTGCCATCCTGATTACGCTTAAGCAGATGATACTCGTCGGCGATGTTTAAAGCTGCGAGCACAGCGAGACGCGCAGTATCCACCGTGTGAGTCTGCTCGGCGACGGCACGCATTTTGGAATCCACATAGTCGGCGAGCTTGATGATGTATTCGGGATCGGTGCCGCGCAGATTGTAGGGCTGGTCGAAGATCTCAACACGTACGCTGGTCGCGTCCGGAGTTGTCGCCGACGGCTTGGTCGCAGTAGCCATTCCAGTTGCTCCTAGTCCTGTTTAGCTTGCGGCTTTCTCTTCGTTCGCTGCCAGATGCTCGATCTGGTTGAGCATCTTTTCCACGCGCCCGCGAATTTCTTCACGCTCGCGCTTCAACTGAATCATCTCGCGTCGCATGGTGGCGACTTCTTCTTCACGCTCTTCGAGCTGCTCGCGAAGACGCTTGGCGTCACGCGCAGCCACGGCAGCCGACTCTTTCGCCGCCTTGTATAACTCAATAGTGCGATAAATTTTGTCTTCCAGGGCCTGAAAATCGTCGGCGGGAACCTGCGCGGATACCTCAGCCTCAGCCAGCTTCACGGTCATAATGGCACGTCTTTCCTGAGAGAAAATTACGACTTGAGCCGAGTATAACGCAGAAGGGTTTGAGGAAAACGCGGAATGCGAAAGAGTTTAACCACAAAGGGCACGAAGGTTCACAAAGAAAAATACTCCGTGTGTTTTACGTTTCCTGTAGTTTATTTTTGGGTCGGCAGCGAATAATCGAATTCGTAGAAATGCTTGCCTTCGACGATATTGATGATTAGCGTTCCGGAAATTCCAGCCAGTTCGCCGGTGCCAGAGTCGGGCACGACGACGATATTCATCTGTGGCGTACCGCGGGTCATGGTCGCATTGTGTTGAAGAACGAACGACCCGCTGCGGCCGTTGAGCTTGCCGACGACGTGTTCGAGGGCGACATATCCCCCGGAGCCTTTGACCTCTGTCATGAAACTGAGCATTTCCCCGTCGCTTTGCGCTTCGAGGTCGCCATGAAATTGCTTATCGAGGGACATACGACCGAGGCCAGCTTTTTCTTCTTGTGGATTGTCGGGCTTCTGCGGGACGACTTTTACGTCGAATGAACCTTTGGCGTGCATGGTTGTCTCCTTGGGATTATTGGTCTGTGCGAGCGCGGACATAGAAATCATAAGAGCGAGGAAGGCCACGAAAATGTTAGTCATATGATGTTCCTCAGGGGCTAAAGCCCTCATTTTCCAAGCTGGCGAATCGCAGCGCTGGAAGCACTGCGCCACCCAAAATCAAAAACTGCTGCTCGCTCCTCGCCCATTCTCCTCTGTTTCCATGCCATCGGCCACTGATTCGTTATCCTAGTGAAACGCGAATGGCAATAATTGGAAAAACGCGACAGAAACCAACAAAAGTTGTTGAGGAATATGACTCGGGCGCGGGCAAAGCGCGAGGAATTCTGCGGCGGACGATGGCTGAGGGCTCGATGCAGCATTTTCGCCGTGATCCGGCTCCGGAGCTTGCGCCGTGGATTTTGCATTATTGGATGATCCATTGGGATATGCGCGGCTGCAAGCCGCATTTAGCCGAGAATTTGCCGCATCCCAATGTGCATTTGATTTTCGAGAATGGCAAGAAGGGCGTCGTGAGTGGAGTGCAGACGCACAGGTTCTCGCGCGTGCTCGACGACAAGTCGTGGGTAGTTGGCGTGAAGTTTCGCGCGGGAGGGTTTCGGCCGTTTTTCGGCAAGCCGATCTCGGAGTTAGCAGATAAGACGATTCCGGCGAAGCGAGTTTTTGGAAACTCAATCAAAGAATTTGAGGCTATCGCGCTTTCTTCGCGTCCAGATGAAGAAAAGATTGCGGCGGCGAATAAATTCTTCTTGGCGCGGATGCCGAGGCCGGACAAGACGATTGCTTTGGTCAGTGAACTGGTTGATCTGATTCTGCGCGATATCGAAATCAAGACGGTGGATGATTTAGTTGTACGTAGCGGCATCGGCAAACGGACGCTGCAAAGAATCTTTCGGGAATATGTGGGTGCGAGTCCCAAGTGGGTGGTGTGCCGCTATCGTTTGCATGAAGTCGTAGAGAAATTAAATTCCGGCCAAAAGCCGGACTGGGCGCAGCTCGCGCTCGATCTGGGATATTTCGATCAGGCCCATCTGATCAACGATTTCAAAGCGCTGGTGGGATGTACGCCGAGGGAGTTCGTGAGGCAAGTTGCAAACGGCCTTCATTCCTAAGGAAGATCGGAGCGGGTGAGTATCGCACCATAGCCTACGATCTTAGAACCCTCCCGAAGAGTAAATGTCGCTCCTGGGGTGACCTCGTCGTATTGGTACTCGGGAAAATACATAAGCGCGAGAGTCACTTGTCCACTTTCACCTGGGGCCAATGTGTCTGGCCCTCCTACAAACATGACGCCAAGGAGCTTCTCCATGTACGCATTCCCTTCGCGAATAGCAACGCGCTGAGACTGTGGTCCCATGACGATATGAGGCCTATACTGTCCGGTCGTCAAGAGTCGGCCTTGGGATAGTTCAGGTAAAAGCGTGACCTTGGCTTGTACAGTCGGAACTTTAAGTTTCATGGCGACCTCTTGTTTTCAACTCCTCCACTTCAGCGTCACCGGCCCGACCATCGGATGCTGCATTTCCGTCCCTGAGCGGCGGGATTCGAGATGGGCCGCCTTCAACTGGAAGTACCACTTGGCGGGGCGGTCGGCATCGTCAATCAGCATGAGATGCGGATTGTGCTTCAGACCCTCGGATTGATCTTCCATGGTCTGGCGGTCCTGCTCAACGAATTTGGCGAAGACAAATTTCAGCAGCTCGGGTGCAAAGGGAATCCAGCGAAATAAATTCCAGCATGCGACGACGTCAATACGGCAGTGGTCGCGGGTGATGGGCGTGACTGTGGTCAGCGACGAAAACCAATACTTCCCTGCCCGAATGGTTTCGAGGCGAAGATTGGGCAGGACAAAATCAATAGTTGTGGTAATGGAGTCGGCGTCGGCGTAAAGACGCAGCAGCTTGTAAGGCGCGCTGTTGGAGCTGGGCGTGTGCGCGCTCATGCGGAATCCGTTGGGAATCGGCTCGAAATGTTTCTGCTTCTCGTGGATGCTTTTTTGTGTGCGCCACCACCAGGCCTGATGCACGAACGGCCCGTGCGCGGGGTCCATGAGGCCGATGATGCCGTGGTCCACGTTGCAGGGCAGATCGGCGGTGAGATGGGCGATCTTATATTTGTCGCTAAACGTGGGCACACGAGGCGCGGGAAAAGGGGGCTCGGCAGTCTTGGTGAATCCGGCGCCGGCGGGCGAGGGCTCAGGGATGAAAACCCATACGAAATCGTCATGCTCTTCGCAGGCATAGCTGCCAGCGTAGATGCGGTCCACTTTTAACTTCTGGTCGGCAGTGAGCGACGGGATAAGCTGGCATTGGCCGGTGTGCGCGGCAAACTTCCAGCCGTGATAGCTGCACTCAATATCTTTTCCGTCGAAATGCCCACAAGAAAGCGGCATCCCGCGGTGCGGACAGGCATCGCGCAGGGCGAATGCGCGGCCTTGCGGATCGCGGCCCAAGACCAATGGAATTTCCAGCAGCATAGCTTTGTGCAGGCGATTGCGGGTGAGTTCCGCGCTCGAGATGGCGCGATACCAGAAGCCGAAGAGCATGAGGGCATCCGGAGTCTGGCGGTCGGGTGATGGGAGTTCAGTCATTGGTCAAAGGAAGGGTACTACATAGATAGGAATGAGCGACAGGCGTGGCCCACTGGAGCGGTGCCACGCCGTACACGCCCGAGAAGGTTCGCTCCGGCAGGTCGCGTCTCGTTCGACTACCGGACGCCTTCTCCCATCGCCGGAGCGAAAGCACCGGTGCCGGGCTTAACTACAGTCACCGGCATCCGTTCATTGCTCCCACCATGTGGAACCAAAGTGAGCGGAACTGTCTGCGGAGCCGTCAAATACTCCGGATAGGCAGCGGCGCCATGTTCCGAAAGATCGAGTCCGGCAATCTCGGCTTCGGGTGAAACGCGCAGCAGACTCGCCTGATGCAATGCATACATTACGCCCATCGCGACCACGAACGTTGCGCTGGTCACGATGAAGCTGCCCATCGATTGCGCGACCAAAAGAGACGTTCCGCCGCCATAAAACAAACCCTTCAGCGCGACCGAATTGTCAGGTGAAATCGGGCCACTCGCGCCGTACTTGCCGCAGGCAAACAAGCCGAGCGATAGCGTCCCCCAGATTCCGCAGATGCCATGCACCGGAACCGCACCGATAGGATCGTCAATGCGCAGATACTCGAGCAACTCGACTCCGGCGACGACGATCACACCAGCCACCGCGCCTAGCACGAGCGATCCAAACGGCGAAACCCAATAGCAGGGGCAAGTAATGGCGACTAATCCAGCAAGAAAGCCGTTGAGCGTGGAGACCATGTCCCATTTCTTGGCAAGCATGTAGGCATAACTCATGGCTGTGATGCCCGCGGCGCAAGCGGCGAGCGTTGTGTTGGTCGCCACGCGGCCCACGCCTTCAAAATCCATTGCCGAGAGCGTGCTACCGGGGTTGAAGCCATACCATCCGAACCAGAGAAGCAATCCGCCGCTGGCCGCGATGGTCAAATCATGGGGAACGGTCGGACCTCCTCCATCGCGTTTGAAGCGCCGCCCGAGGCGAGGGCCAAGAACGATTGCACCCGCTAAGGCCACGGCACCACCAATCGTATGAACCACGGTCGATCCGGCGAAATCGTGGAAGCCGACGCCAAGCGAAGCCAAGAAGTGGCCGTCGGTGCCCATGGTGGCGAGAAATCCATCTGGCCCCCAGGCCCAGTGGCCGATGATGGGATAAATAAATCCCGAAACCACGATGCTGTAGAGCAAGTCCCCGATGAAGCGGGTGCGACCAATCATCGAACCGGAAGTGATGGTCGAGCAGGTGTCAGCAAAAGCGAATTGAAAGAGCCAGAAAGCAAGGAACGAAACGCCAGTTCCTTCATAGGTAGCGGGAATGTTCTGGAGAAAGAACCAGTGGTAGCCGATGAACCCGTTGCCGTGGGCGAACATGAAAGCAAAACCGAAGGCGTAAAACAAGATTCCGCAGAAGCACGTATCAACCACACATTCCATCAGTACGTTGACGGTTTCTTTGGCGCGGCAGAAGCCGGCTTCGAGCATGGTGAAGCCTACCTGCATGCCGAATACGAGAAACGCTGCAATCAGCACCCAGATGGTATTGATGGGATTCACAATGTCGGCGGCTTGCACGGGAGCGTCGGCCGCCAGCACCTTGCTGAAGAAGATTCCTGAGATCACATTGATCGCCATGAAGAGCACGGCAATTCCCAAAGCTTTGCCCGTAAGCAGCAAATAGCCATATCGCCGCCACTCGGGGTCGCGGAGACGAGAACTCAAAATTGAAAGCTTTTTGCTGACAGAGGATGTGCGTTGAGAATTTCCAATCGCGGCCATATTCAGCTCCTCCCCGTGGATTCTTTCAATTCGCCTGCATTTCTGGAGCGGGAGCGGCCTGGGTTGAAAAGTCTCAGTGCGTCTCTTATCTTGCCCAAGCCGCCCCGCATAAGCGATTGGGTAGAAAGTACGTTGCTCTGAGGGGTGAGTCCAATCGAATGTTTTTCTTGCCCCGATTCAAAAAACTATTAGGGCCGAGAGCAATGAGGGACGTGAATGAAAAGCCTCAAGCAAGCTTTCCCAGGGTGGTTACTAAGATTAATTACTACCGTTAACAATCTTTAAATCAATTACTTACAGGATTAAAAACCATGGTTCCATGTCCTTTCGATAAATTGTCCGGCCCAGAACCCGACCCTATAATTATTGGCATACATGCGAAAACCACTTCATTTCGTCTGCCTGACTGGCCTCTGTTTAGGAGCGCTTTTAGCGGTCATGGTGCCTGCGCAAGCTGCATCCACAGGCAGCTCGATTTCGGCTTCGGCAACCGTCATTACCGCTACTACCGATGAAACCGGCCATCGTATTTACGTAAATGACGCCATCGTGCCACCCGCGCAGCGTGCTGAAGTTCCCGCTGGCCAAAATGGCCTGGTTTTTTGGAGTTCCACCGAGAAGCGCTGGAAACCCGTGCCGTCTTCCAACATGCGAGCCGCGAGGTCAGCGGCTGCCGAAGTGAATCATTACCTGGATCGCCGGTATTTGGGCAGCAATTTCACGCAATTACAGGCAACACAAAGCAACTTTAGCCAGCAGGATGTGGACTCCGCCATCGAGCAGTCGGCGTCACGCCACAATGTTGATCCAAATCTAGTTCGCGCGGTGATTAAAGTTGAGTCGAATTTCAATCCCAACGCAGTGTCGCGAAAAGGCGCGATGGGACTCATGCAGCTCATGCCGGAAACAGCGCGATCGTTGAACGTGAACAACCCGTTCGATCCACAACAGAATATTGATGCAGGCGTACGCCAACTTAAGCAGCTGATGGAGAATTATGGAGGCGATGTGCGTTTGACGCTTGCTGCTTACAACGCAGGCCCCAAAGCGGTAGCACGCAGCTCTGGCATTCCCCACTTCGCTGAAACCCGCAACTACGTGAAGCGCATCACCCAGCTTTATAGTGGTGGACAGGTTGACAGCAGTTCCCACTATCTAAACGGTCCCTTTAAGCAACCCGTTCACGTGGAGCGCGATTCACGCGGCGTGCTGTATATCTCCAACACGGACTAGGCTTTACCCTTCCCAGTTGACCCGGCGCATCTAATCTTTAGGGTGATAAAACAGTACCTAGCTAGTAATAGCGTAAACGCCCGCCAGAGTGTGTGATTAAGGGTAGGCTGCCGCATTTGACCCATGTCGAATTGCGGCAAGGTTAGGTCGAAGAGACAGTGAATTTTTTTCATCGAAGCCAACGCAGGACGCGGTGGGCTATTGCATTGTTTTTTATTGCGATATTCGCCCTGCCGGCCTATGCCCGCCATAAATCCGAGGCGTGGGCGCGGACGGAATTTGCGAAAGCGTCCACAATGCAGGAAGCCCTCGGAGGGCGGCCCGTTGCCGACCGATCCCGCGCCGAATATCAGCGTGTAATTGACGCTTACCGGCGGGTCTATCTGGGAGCGCCAACGTCCTCCAAAGCTGAGCCCAGCGTCGTCGCTTCAGCCGAACTCATGGTCGAGATGGGCCGCCGCTTCAACGACCTCAAAATTCTCAACGCTTCTATTGCACAATACGAATTCCTCCGCCGCGAATATCCCGGCAGCAAATATCGCATCGAGGCGCTATTTACCATCGGCGAAATCTACAAGGACGATTTAGACAATCAGGCGAAGGCTCGCGAGACCTTTGATGACGTCGTTAAGCGGTATCCGCGTAGCCATCTCGCGGTTGAAGCGCGCAAAGCTCTAGCAGAGCCTGTGCGACAGGCTTCATCGAAAAAATCAGCGCCGCGGAACGATTCCACGGACGACGCAAAAACCAACCCTGCGGCAACAGCAACTAAGAACATCAAGCCCGGCGACAGTGACAGTAATGATGCCAATGACGATCAACCGGCAGAGGCCATATCTGCCAAGAATGACAAGATTTCCCGCGTCACCGGAATTCGTCATTGGTCCACCCCCGACTACACGCGCGTAGCCATTGACCTCGAGCAGGTAGTGAAGTTCGATTCGCAGCGTATCGGCAATCCTGAACGTATTTTCTTCGACCTGCACAACACACACCTAGCCTCGACCCTCGTCGGCAAAAGCCTCGATGTGGACGATGGCTTGTTGCAAAAAATTCGCGTCGCACAATATCAGCCTGGACGAACGCGCATTGTTCTTGAAGTCGGGGAAACTTCGTCTTATCACGCATTTCTCTTGCCCAATCCGCCACGGCTCATGATTGATATTCACGGCAAGGCAGGAGCAAAGGACGCCGCAAAAGATACAAAGCAAAGCACGAGTAATGCGGCTATCACCGATGATGACGCGGGGAGTGATTCCGCAGCAAAGTCTGAGGCAAAGAACCTGTCCGCAGCCGATTCAGACGACGATGCCTCTGCGCCACCTCCTCCCGCACAGGCCAAGAAAACTCCACCGATTCACACAGTCATCACCGCTTCTGGCATAAAGAAAACCATTGTGGATGCGGATGATGATCCCAAACCAATCCACATAGCAGCAAAAACTAAAACCGCATCCGGAAAAGAGATTGACGCCGATAAAGCGAGCGCGGAGAAAATCAGCAGCGGTGACTCTGTTTCTTCTGAAAGTTTAGTCGCAGCGCTCGATGAGCCAAAATCGGATGAACTAAAAGCAGATACAACAAAATCTGCGTCAGATGCAGCGCCGAGCGTTCCTGCAAGCAAGCTCAAGCAAGATGATGCATCTGACGTTGATAGCGGCAATCCGCCTAGCATACCAATTCATAGCAAAAGCCGCAGCGCACGTGGCAAGAACAAAACCGTTCCCGATCTCGACATTCACGAGGCACAACCTCGTGCCGACGGTGATCGTTCCCTGATTCGTGCTCTGGGCTTGAAGATCGGCAAAATCGTCATTGATCCCGGCCACGGCGGACATGACACCGGAACCATCGGTCCGAATGGTCTGGAAGAAAAAGACCTGGTGCTTGACGTGAGCCATCGTCTTGGCAAACTGCTCGAAACCAAACTCGGCTCTGAAGTCGTATATACGCGTCGTGACGATACGTTCATTCCACTCGAAACCCGCACTGCTATTGCCAATCGCGAGCAAGCGGATTTATTTATTTCGGTTCATGCCAACTCGAGCCACGATCCAGATGCACGCGGAGTGGAAACTTATTATTTGAATTTCACTTCTTCGCCCGACGCACTGGAAGTCGCCGCCCGCGAAAATGCAGTTTCTGAAAAAACCGTTTACGAGTTGCAGGATTTAGTGAAGAAGATTGCGCTGCGCGAAAAAATCGAAGAGTCCCGCGAATTTGCCGGCGATGTCGAAACGTCGCTGCATGCCGGACTCGCGACAAAGAACCCGGGCCTGCGTGATCGTGGGGTGAAGAAAGCTCCGTTTATCGTGCTCATCGGCGCGAACATGCCGTCGATTCTTGCTGAGATTTCTTTTGTTTCTAATCCGGGAGACGAAAAACGCCTGCGCTCTCCTGAATACCGCCAGCGCATCGCCGAGTCACTCTACCGCGGCATCGCCAAGTATGTGAGTGGATTGAGCGGCGTGAAGGTCGCCAGCAGGATGGAAAAGAGTTCAGCGCAGTAGAGCGCTTTTAACCTATTTAGTTTTACCAATTCGTTCGAAGCGGTATCCAGCTTTCTTGAATTGCTGATTCAGATAGGTGCCCTTGGACGGCGCACTCATAAAGGCTTCATATTCCGATTGTGGAACCTCGAAATATAGGTAGACTTCGCGGGTGTCCTTAAATTCGATTTCAAGCATTTTCCAAGTGGGATCGTAGCCAACCGAAGCAATACTGCTGGACTCGACTGGCTCGCGCTTCATTCCCTACCCCAGTAAGCTCTCCACCACGCCGTAAACCTCGCCCAGCGCGGCATCCAACGCACCGGGGTCTTTGCCGCCAGCTTCGGCGAGGTCGGGACGGCCTCCGCCTTTGCCGCCGACCTTCTGCGCAATCGGGGAGATTACTTTGCCAGCTTGGATTTTCGACGTGAGGTCTTTGGTGATGCCGACGATCAGAGACACGCTGCCATCATTCGCCGAACCGAGAATGACAACTCCTGACCCGACTTTGTCGCGCAGTTGATCCACCAAAGTCCGCATCTGCTGGCGTTCGAGATTATCGGCGCGGTGCGCCAGAACTTTCACGCCACGCACTTCTTTGATTTTGTCTTCGATATGCGCAGCATTTGATGAAGCTGACTTCATGCGAACCTGATCGAGTTCCCGCGCCAGGCGCTTGATCTCCGCGTCTTTCTTTTCCAGTTCGGCTATCAATGCTTCCGCAGGAGATAAAACTTCCTCGGGTGCCCCACCCTTTCGCGTTTTTTGCGAAAGGGTGGGCGCTGCAAAACCGGCCACGACTTTTTCCAATTGATGATCTTTCCTGAAATGTTCGAGCGATCCTACGCCAGTGACCGCCTCAATGCGGCGCACTCCAGAAGACACGCTGCCTTCTTTTAAAATTTTGATCAGGCCAATTTCGCCAGTCGCGCCAGTATGCGTGCCGCCGCATAGTTCGGTCGAAAAGTCTCCTATCTTGATGACCCGCACACGCTCGCCGTATTTCTCCCCGAAGAGCGCCATCGCTTTGTATTCGTTGATGGCGACATCAATCGGCACGTCGGGAATGACCTCGACCTTCACATTGCGCAGCACTTCTTTGTTGATGAGGTCTTCAATGTCCTGCAATTCTTCGTCTTCCACGCCGGTAAAGTGCGAAAAATCAAAACGGAGATGATTCGGCGCCACCAGCGATCCGGCCTGCTTTACATGCTTGCCCAGCACTTCGCGCAGGCCAGCTTGCAACAGATGCGTCGCCGTGTGATTGCGCATCGTGGCCTCGCGAATATCAGCGTTGACGACAGCATCCACTTTTTGTCCCACGCGAATTGCCTGTTTGGCTAGAACCTGATGCGCCCGCACGCCCTGAATGGGCGCGTAGCAGCCCTTCACTTCGGCTACGACTGTGTTGTGGTCGTCGCTGTAAAACCATCCCTTGTCGCCGACTTGCCCTCCTGCCTCGGCATAGAACGGCGTGTGATCAAGAATAACTTCGCCTTCTTGCCCCGGCTTTAATTCCTGCGCGCCCTGTCCATCGCGAATGATAGCCAAGACTTCACAATTTTCCGATCGCGTCTGTGTGTAACCTTCAAACTCCGACTTCGGTAATTTTTGATACGCGGGATTGGCCGTCTGCTTGGCCGCGCCTTTCCAGGAAGCGCGTGCTATAGCTCGCTGCTCCGACATCGCCTCGTCAAAGCCATGTCGTTCAAACTCGATACCACGATCGCGTGCGATATCGTCAATGTAGTCCGGGGGTAGGCCAAAAGTGTCATACAGCATGAACGCATCCCGGCCAGATATTCGCAGCGGCGTTCCTTCTGCATCACGCCACCCGTTACGAAATACATTCGCGCGTTCAACTCCAAACTTGTTCGATACAAACGTAAATAACACACTCTCGTCGTTTGTCTTCGCGGCTTCTCGTAGCACTTGCGACAAAGCATCCTTAATGTCTGGACGATCTGCTTCCAATTGA
>Ga0209062_1003301_pt1 | contig 18938 bp, 16 predicted proteins | sample Coa_R2_2_FD_187158 | JGI IMG/M metagenome (GOLD analysis project Ga0209062, IMG submission 187158) | Surface soil microbial communities from Centralia Pennsylvania, which are recovering from an underground coalmine fire - Coalmine... | ecosystem: Environmental > Terrestrial > Soil > Unclassified...
AGCCACACCTGGTCCACATTCCAGGGTCGAAAGGTCTTGCTCATGCCGCATAGCGAATCACGACCACGCCCCGCCATCGAGCAAAACCCGATTACTCAGACAGGCTCCTAGGCGGCGGCGTTGCTCGCCTCGCAGGCGCGTTCCCAGGCACGCGACAGCGCCGCGACGTCTTCGGCGGAGCCCACCTCGGCAATGTCGCACACCTTGCCCGAGGCGCCCTTGAGCCAATCGGCCCCGGCCGTGATGCTCGGATGAAAGCGGGCGATGCGCGTGAAGAGCACCATGTCCGCATGCTGCCCATCGGCTCCGAGCGGCAGCATCAGGCGCGATACCGCATGGATCGCCGCGGATCGGCCGCGATACTCTCCCGTCGTAAAGAGGGCGCGGCCGGTCGAGAAGACGCGCTCATAGATGCCGGCCAAGGCCGCGGCATATTGGGGCGGGCTGACATAGCTGCCGACATCCTGGCCGGTCATGTCCCGGCCAAGCTCCTCCGCGACCGCCGTGCCCACCAGGCGATAGCGGAAATGCCTGTCGCGGCGATCGATCAGGGTGAGATAGGGCAGCAATGCCGGGATCTCCGCGGGCTCGATATCGCGCCGCGCCGGCATGGCTCTCGCGCCGCGCTTGGCCTCCCAATAGCGGTAGAGATCCGTGTGCAAGGAGACCGGCGTTCCAGGCATGGGCACAGGATCGAGGGCAAGAGTTAACCAATGCCGAAGATCTGGCGATTTTTTGGGCAACGCCGGGAGGGCGCCAGTGGCTGTTCCGGCAACTGCGGGGAACTGACCTCCCGGCCGCTCCGTTTGAAGGACAACCGCAGGAAGAATCGAGCCCCTTCGAGATTGCCCAGACATGCCGGACGGCGCGCCCGTTACCTTGCCTCCCACCGCCTCGGACCTTGCGGCCGCGCGCTTCGTGGCGCGCCACGCGACCCCGCCCGTCGAGCGCGCCTTGCGGGTGGTGACCTGCCTCGCCGACGAGAGGGCGATCCTCGCCGCCGCCGGGCTCTTCTGGGCCTATAGCCGCTCGATGAAGCCGGACCGCGAGACCGCCCGGCGCGCCGATCACATCCTCGGCTGCGCCGTCGTCTCCGCCATCCTGCCGCATCTGATCAAGCGCCTCGTCGATCGCAAGCGCCCCGACCGCATGGTGGTCAGGCGTCACCGCAACGGCATTCCGCGCTCGGGCCGGGCGTGGGATTCCTTCCCGTCCGGGCATGCCGTCCATCTGGGTGCCCTGGCGCAAGCGCTCGGACCCATGGTCCCGGCGCGGCTCAGCCCTTATCTTTGGCCGGCGGCGCTCTCGCTCGCCGCCACACGCATCATGCTGCTCGCCCACTATCCCAGCGATGTCGCCGCCGGGCTCGCGCTCGGCGTTGCGGCCGAGCGCGGGGTCGGCGCGGCGCTGGGCCGAGGACGGCGGGCGTGAAGAAGGCACAACGCCGCGACAAGGACCGGCTCGTGCCGAAGAAGCTCTCGCCCACCGACGAGCTCGCGGTCATGCAGCGGCTCATCGAGCGCGGCGTATTGGTCGCCGCGAGCAACCGCGCCAATCTCCGGGCGAGAAAGATCGAGGCGGCGACGCTCAGCGGCAATGTCGTGGTGCTCTGGCTCGCGAAGAAAACGACCGCCCTCGACACCGCCTGACGGCGCGGTGCTCACCACCAAGCATTGCCGAAACCCAATCCCAGGCCGAAGCCCAATTGCGGGGTGGTGGCGTATTCCCGCGCCAGACTCTGCCGCTGCATGCATTGGGCGAAATCGGGCGTCCCCGCCTGGAAGCCATAGCCGGTGCAGGCGGCCTCGTCATCGGCGTGAAGCTGGGCCGCCGATTCGCAGGCGGAAAGGGCGAAGAGCGCGGCGCCGCAGAGTGCGGCCAAAGCGATGTTTCTGGTCATCTCGGATCTCTCGACAATAGAGGCTCCATAGATGGAACACCGCCGCCTTGGCGATGATGCCGCGGCCGCGGGCCGCGCGAAGGTGAGGGGTTCAATCCTCGCCGCCGGGATGCCAGAACGGCTTCACCTTGAGAAAGCGGGAGAGCCTTTTGCCGAGCTTCGCCTCGCGCTTGGCAAGGATGCAACGATACCATCCCTGCACGAGCGCGGCGCCGCGACGCGGATCGCCCGTTGATGCCGGCGCGTCCACGAGCTCGCGCAGCAAGCGGTCGGTCGTGGCGACATCGTTGAGGAGGCCCAGATCGTCTTGCAGCCGCGAGAGCCGCTTGAGATGGCGTTTTGCGGGCTTGGCCGCGTAGATCCGTTGCATCGCATCGATGGCATAGCGCAGCTTCTTGAGGGCGATGCGCAGCTTGTGCCGCCCGGCCGGGTCGAGCTCGGTGAAGCGCTTGGCGAGCTTCCGCGCCTTGCGGTGGCGGCGCTCCAGGAGCTCGTCCGCCATGTCGCCGAGCGGCGCGCGCAGGAGCGCCGCGGCGGCCGCACCCGTCCGCTCGCGCCAGCCGCGCGTCTCGATCCAGCCCATCATCCCGAGCGCGAAATCGGTATAGTCGCTCGACGCCACGGTCTCGCGCATGACGCCATAGGCCGCCTCGCGCTTCGCGCAGGCTGCGCGCATCAGCGCCGCCACATCCGCATCGCCCGGGAAAGCCCGCTCGAGCGGGGCGAGATGATGGGCGAGCACGTCCCAGTTGCGCGCTTCACCGAGAGCACTGGCGATCCGCTTCGTCTCGCCGCTGACCCATCGCCACTGCGCCGCGGGGATCAAAGGCCGGAACAAGCTGAAGGTGGCGCGCAGGCGGCGTAGCGCGACGCGCATCTGATGCACGCCTTCAGCGGTATTTTCCAGCGCCGCCTCGTCATTGGCGAGCATGTGCCTGAGGCAGTGGCGCGCGATCGCCGACAGTGCGTCCTCGACCGGCATGTCGCGCCGGAGATCGATCTTGCCGAGGCGCGGCGCCGTCCAGCTCGGCACGTCCGGATCGCCGGCGATCAGGCCATAGCCGCGTTCGGCCTTGCTCCGCGTCTCGATATGGAGCGGCTCCCTCTCGTTGAGCGCGCGGGCGGTCGCGAAGAGCGTCCGCACCGAACCCTCCTTGAGCTCGAGCTCGAGTTCTGAGACCGGCAGGCTCCTCCCATCGGGTGTCTCGATGGCGCCCTGATCGCAGGCGACCTCGATCCGGGCGTCACCATCCAGGCGGAGAAGCCAGGTGGTGCGACGAATGCGGCTGATGAAGACCGGCTGCAGCATCGCGCCGTCGATCCCGGCAAGCTGGTCATCCGCTCCCACCCGCGACAGGTCGGGGGCGGCGCCGGCGACCGGCGATCGCCATTCGCGCCGCCGCGGATCGGCGGTGCTCATCGCGCCGCATGGCTTGAGCGTCTGGATATGATGCCGTCCCTCCTTGCGCAGGCGCAAGGCGAGCCCCCGGCGGCGGAGATCGAGATCGGGCGTGTCGAAATAAGTGCTGGTCACCCCGCGCCGCGACGCCGGCACGCTGGCGAAAAGCGGGTGGCGCCGCAGCCGTCGCAGCGCTTCGGGCGCGACGGCGAATTTGAGCTCGATCTCGTCGGCGCTGGTCGACGGCTCGGATGAGCTTCCACGCGGCATGGCAAATCCTAGCATCGCAACCGCGGGGTGGCGAACGGGCGACATTCGGCCGACCGTTGCTCGCTCAATGGGCCGGTGGCGAGCCGCTGCGATACTGGTGACCGCTTACCTCGGCGCCCGCTTCGCGCGCGAGCGGCAGGAAGAACAGGATCGACGAGAGCGAGATCAGCGCGACCGCGGCGAAAGCCGGCGCAAAATCGCCCGCGCCCAGGACCGACCGGTTGTGCAGGGCCAGCGTCAGATGGAGGAGCAGCGCGCCGGCGCCGACGCCGATGCTGACCGATAGCTGCTGCGCCATGCTGACGAAGCTGGTGGCGCGGCTCATCAACGCGGCGGGCACATCGGCAAAGCTCAGCGTGTTGAGGCTGGTGAATTGCAGCGAGCGGAAGAAGCCGCCGGCGAGGAGCGCGAGGAAGATGAGCCAATGCGGCGTCGTGGGCGCGAAGAGGCAATAGCTCGCGAGGAAGAGGCTGCTGATCGCCGCATTGCCGAGCAAGACCGGGCGAAAGCCGAAGCGGCGGATGATCGGCGCGGCCGTCATCTTCATCGTCATGGAGCCCGCCGCGCTGGCGAAGGTGAGAAGCCCCGAGGAGAGCGCGCTCAAGCCGAAGCCCAGTTGCAGCATCAGCGGCAGCAGGAAGGGCGTGGCGCCCACCCCGATGCGGAAGAGCAGGCCGCCGACGATCGCGCTGCGAAAGGTCGGGATGCGCAGGAGCCCGAGATCGATGACCGGATGGGCGTGGATCCGCGCATGCATGACATAGAGCGTCGTCGCAAGCCCGCCGATCGCCAGCAGCAGGATCACCACCGATTCCGAGACGACGCCGCGTCCCGCGGTCTCGAAGCCGAAGACCAGTCCGGCAAGGCCGACGCCGCTCAGCAGGAAGCCCCAGAGATCGAGCGGACGGACGTCGCTGTCGCGCACATCTTCGATGAACAAGGTCGCGAGCAGGATGCCGATGAGCCCCATCGGCAGATTGATGAAGAAGATCCAGCGCCAGGACGCATAGGTAGCGATGAAGCCGCCCAAAGGCGGGCCGAGCACCGGGCCGATCAAGGCGGGGACGGCGAGGTACGAGGTCGCCCGCACGAGATCGGATTTGGGCACGGTGCGCAGCATGACGAGCCTGCCGACCGGCACCATCATCGCGCCGCCAAGCCCCTGAAGGATGCGCGCGGCGACGAGCTCGGGCAGTGAATGGGCAAAGCCGCAACAGGCGGAGCCGATGGTGAAGGTGACGATCGCCGTGCGGAAGACGTTCCGCGCACCGAACTTGTCGGCAACCCACCCGCTCAACGGGATGAACACGGCGAGGCTCAGGAGATAGCAGGTGATCGCGAGATTGAGCCGCAGCGGGTCCTCGCCGAACGACCGCGCGATCGCCGGCACCGCCGTGGCGATGACGGTCGAATCGAGATTTTCCATGAAGAGCGCGCAGGCGACGATGAGCGGCACGAGCATCTTGGCCCGCGGCATCGTGGCCGCTTCCCCACTCATGCTTCGAAACGCCGCCTGCGGCGCGAGGAGCGGTGCAACACACCGCGTCTCGAACCATGAGTGAGAGGCGCGACGGGCGGCAGCACTAGGCGGGCCTCGATATCGGCGCCGCCGCATCCGTGAATTGCAGCGCCGCCAGCCTGGCATAGAGCCCGCCGGCGCGGATGAGCGACTGGTGCGAGCCTTGGGCGACGATGCGGCCTTCATCCATGACGATGATGCGGTCGGCCTTGAGCACGGTCGCAAGCCGATGGGCGATGACGAGGGTGGTGCGCCCCTTGGCGAGGCGTTCGAGCGCCTGCTGGACGGCACGCTCGGATTCGGCATCGAGCGCCGAGGTCGCCTCGTCCAGGAGCAGGATCGGCGGGTTGCGCAGGATGGCGCGGGCGATGGCGATGCGCTGACGCTGCCCGCCCGAGAGCCGCACGCCCTTCTCGCCGAGAAAGGTGTCGAAGCCTTGCGGCAGGCGGTCGAGGAACTCGGCCGCGGCCGCCGCCTCGGCGGCTTCGCGCACCTCGCCATCGCTCGCCTCGGGTCGGCCATAGCGGATATTGTCCCAGGCCGAAGCGCCGAAGATCACCGGATCCTGCGAGACGAGCCCGATCCGGCGGCGCAAAGCCGCGGGATCGACGGCCGCGACATCGACGCCGTCGACGCGCACGACGCCGCGGTTCGGGTCGTAGAAGCGCAGCAGGAGCTGGAACACGGTCGTCTTGCCGGCCCCCGACGGTCCGACCAGCGCCACCGTCTCGCCGGGCTCGACGGCGAGCGAGAAATCGACGAGCGAGGGCCGGTCGGGGCGCGAGGGATAGAAGAAGGTGATGCCCTCGAGCGCAACGCGGCCGGGCGAGGGCTCGGGAAAGCCGAGAGGCCGGGCCGGAGCGGCGATCTCGGGCTCGATCGACAGGAGTTCGACCAAGCGCTCCGCCGCGCCCGCCGCGCGCTGCACCTCGCCGAAGACCTCGGAGATCGTGCCGACGGCGAAGGCGGCGAGGATCGCATAGAAGACGAAGGCCGAGAGATCGCCGCCGGTCATCCGGCCCCGGATCACGTCGTGCCCGCCGACCCAGAGCACGAAGCCGATGGCGCCGAAGGAGAGAAGGATCACCAGCGCCATGAGCCATGCCCGCACCGTGACGCGCGCGATCGCGACCGCGAAGGACTGCGTCACCCGCGCGCCGAAGCGGGCGCGGTCGATCGGCTCGTGGGTGAAGGCTTGCACCGTGCGGATGGCGTTGATGAGCTCCTCGGCATAGGCGCCGACATCGGCGATGCTGTCCTGCGTGCGGCGCGAGAGCGCACGCACGCGCCGGCCGAAGATCAGGATCGGCGCCACGACCAGCGGCACGACGACGAGCATGAGGCCGGTCAGCTTGGCGCTCGTCACCGCCATCATCGCGACGCTCCCCACCAGGATCAGCAGGTTGCGCAAGGCGAGCGAAACGCTCGAGCCGATCACCGTCTGAAGCAGGGTCGTGTCGGTGGTCAGCCGCGACAGGATCTCGCCCGTCTTGGTCGTCTCGAAATAGGCGGGACTCATGGCGAGGATGCGGTTGAACACCGCCTGCCGGAGATCGGCGACGACCCGCTCGCCGATCCAGGTAACGACGAAATAGCGCCCGGCATTGGAGGCGGCGAGCACCAGCACGATGGCGACGAGGATTGCGACGGTAAGGTCGAGACGCGCCCCATCGGCGGCGCCGAACCCCTGATCGATGACGTGGCGGAGGCCCTGGCCCAGCAGCAAGGTCGTCGAGGACGAGACGAGGAGCGCTACCGCCGCGGCCATCACCTGCCGCCAATAGGGCCGGACATAGCCGAGGAAGGGAAGGAGCTGCCTCAAATTGCGACTCCGCGGCGGCTCGGCTGCCGGCGCAGCGGCGGTAGCGGGCGCGTCGCTCCGGCCGGCGGAGGGTTCGGTCATGGCTGCGACTATAAAAGCTGCTCAGGCGGCCGACAAATGAGGCGGATCGCGCGAAGGTGGCATGCCTATCCCAAAAATGCCCCGTATGGGCAAGAAAGAAACCGTGTATTGTACGATGTTGTCATGCGCATGCGACCCATGGGAGCGGTAGCACAATGTCCACCTCCACCTTGAAGCCTGTATCCAACCCGTCGCCGACCACGCCAGCGAAAGCCGAGCCGCAAACCGCGACTCGCAAGCTCGTCGTCGGGCGCGGCATCGTCTTCTCCGGCGTCATCACCTCTTGCGATTGCCTGGTGGTCGAGGGGACCGTCAAGGCGAACATCGCCGGCTGCCACGACATCCATATTGCGGAAGGCGGGCTCTTCACCGGGGCCGCCTCGGTCGACAGCGCCGAGATCCGCGGCCGCTTCGAGGGTTCGCTCGCGGTGTCGCAGCGCCTCCTCATTCACGCCACCGGCAACGTCTCCGCCGAGGTGCGCTACAACCAGATCGAGATCGAGCGCGGCGGCCAGATCTCGGGCGACATCCAGGCACGCGACGCGATGAAGCCGAGCCAAGTCGCGGCGCCGGCGCAATTGCGCGCCTGACCGTCGGCGTCACCCGCCGCTGAGCAAGGCGCGGGCGATCGCGGTCCACTCCTCGTCGAGATCGTGCCTTGCCGCCGCGCGTCCGGCGCGGCGATACCAATAACCCGCATTGGCGGCGTCGCCCTCCTTGCGGTGAAGATAGGCGTGGACCCAGGCGCCGGCCGCGTCGTCCTGGGCTTGCGCGCAATCATGCGCCTTGTCCCAATCGCCCTTCGCGTCCCACCACAGCGCCTGAAGCGCCGGGGCGAGCCCGGCGGGCGGCTCCGATGCGGATAGCGATCCTCGGAACGCGTCGACATTCATTGGCTTACCCTCCGGCCGACGGTAGCGGCACATAGCCGAGTTGCACCGGCTCTCGCAACCATTGCGGCGAACCACCGTTCCTCGCGCTGACAGCCCCATCATTCGCTTTGGGGCTCGCCCGGGAGGTCCCAATGCCGCTTCCGCCGCTCACCCGACGAGATTTTCTTCAGACAACGGCGCTCACCGGCGGCTCACTCGCGGCGGCGGCGCTTGCTGCCAATCTCACCATGCCCGCCCGTGCCGCCGCAACCGCCCCGCAGCCCTCCGCCGCGCCGGACCCGATCGACGTCGCCCTTGAGATCAACGGCACCCCGCGCCGGCTCACGATCGATCCCCGCACCACGCTGCTTGACGCGCTGCGCGAGCATTTGCGCCTCACCGGGACGAAGAAGGGGTGCGACATGGGCGCCTGCGGCGCTTGCACCGTTCATCTCGACGGCCGGCGCGTCCTTTCCTGCTTGACGCTCGCGGCGATGGCCGAGGGCAAGCGCGTGACGACCATCGAAGGGCTGGCGCAGGACGGTCAACTCCATCCGCTGCAAGCCGCCTTCATCGAGCATGACGGCCTCCAATGCGGCTATTGCACGCCCGGCCAGATCATGTCGGCGGCGGCGCTGATCGCGGAGGGCCGCGCCATCAGCGACGCCGCGATCCGCGAATTCATGAGCGGCAATATCTGCCGCTGCGGCGCCTATCCCAACATCGTCGATGCCATCAAATCGGTCGTGGTGGCGAGCGGCAGCACGAGCGGCGGGAGGTAAGCCATGAGACCGTTCGCCTACCGCCAAGCCCGCGACGCACAGGACGCCATCGCCATCGCCGCAAGCGACCAGGGTGCGGAGTTCATCGCCGGCGGCACCGACATGCTCCAGCTCATGAAGGATTATGTCCGCCAGCCGAGCCAGCTCGTCGATATTACCGGCCTGCCCTGGAAGACGATCGAGGCCGGGCCTCAGGGCCTGCGGCTCGGCGCGCTCGCGCGGATGAGCGACGTCGCCGACCACCCCGCGGTGCGTGACGGCTATCCCGTCATCGTCGAGGCGCTGCTGGCGAGCGCCTCGCCGCAAGTGCGCAATATGGGGACGATCGGCGGCAATCTCCTTCAGCGCACGCGCTGCCTCTATTTCCGCGACGTCGCGACGGCGTGCAACAAGCGCATTCCCGGGAGCGGCTGCTCGGCGATCCAAGGCGAGAACCGGCTTCACGCCGTGCTGGGCGGCAGCGAGCACTGTGTTGCCACTCATGCCTCGGATCTCGCCGTGGCGCTGGTCGCCCTCGACGCCGTCGTCGTGATCGCCGGCCGCTCGGGCGCGCGCCGCGTGCCGCTCGCGGAGTTTCATCGGCTCCCCGGCGATACGCCCGAGCGCGAGACGGTGCTCGATCCGGGCGAGCTCATCGCCGGCGTCGAGATACCGGCGAGCCCCGCGGCGCGCCGCTCGCATTACCGCAAGATGCGCGACCGCGCCTCCTTCGAATTCGCGCTCGCCTCGGCGGCGGTGGCGCTGGCGGTCGAGAACGGCGTCATCCGCCAGGCGAGGATCGCGCTGGGCGGCGTCGCGACGAAGCCGTGGCGCGTGCCCGAGGCCGAGGCCGCATTGACCGGCGCGCGGCCCGAGCCCGCGCGCTTTATGGCGGCCGCCGAACGCACGCTTTCCGGCGCGAAGCCGCTGGCACAGAACGGCTTCAAGGTGGCACTCGCCAAGCATACGCTGCTGCGCGCGCTCGCCGCCGTCTCACAGGGAGCCTGACCATGGCGAACTCATCGGCAAAGCCCGTCGATCGCAGCGACGCGCTCCTCAAGGTGACGGGCGGCGCGCGCTATGCCGCGGAGATGCCCGTCGAGAACCTCGCCCATGCCGTCCTCGTGCAGAGCAGCATCGCCAAGGGGCGGATCGCGGCGATGGATACGGCGGCGGCCGAGAAGGCGCCCGGCGTGCTTCTCGTGATGACGCCCTTCAACACACCGAAGATCCCGATCAACAAGGTGAGCCGGATGCAGCCGGGCGAGGGCTACCCGCTGCTCCAGGACACCGCCATCCATTTCAACGGCCAGCATATCGGTCTCGTCGTCGCCGAAAGCTTCGAGCAGGCGACGCATGCGGCGAGCTTGATCGCGACCCGCTATGAGGCGGCGGAACCGGTGGCGCGGCTCGACCAGGCGCTCGACAAGACCTATGTGCCGCAGCATTTCCGCGGCGGCGCGCGCTCGCCCGATTCCAATCGCGGCAATCCCGAGGATGTGTTCCGCTCGGCGCCGGTGCGCCTCGACCTCACCTACACGACGCCGGTCGAGCATCACAACCCGATGGAGCCGCATGCCGTCATCGCGCTTTGGCAAGGCGACGGCACGCTGGTGCTCCATCACTCGACGCAGGCCGTCGCGGGATCGCGGCAGAGCGTCGCCGATCTGCTCGGCCTTCCCGTGGAGAAGGTGCGGACGCTCTCGCGCTTCGTCGGCGGTGGCTTCGGCACCAAGGGCTCGACCTGGCCGCATGTGACGCTCGCCGCCATGGCGTCCCGCGCGGTGGGACGGCCGGTCAAGCTCGTGCTGACGCGGCGCCAGATGTTCAGCTCGAACGGCTACCGCTCGAAGACCGTTCAGCGATTGCGCATCGGCGCGTCGCGCGGCGGCTATCTCACGGCGATGATGCATGATTCGATCGTGCAGACCGCGCCTTTCGGCGAGTTCGACGAGCCCTGCGGGCTTCCGACCGAGATGATGTATGCCTGCCCCAATGTCGCGGTCACCCATCGCGTGGCGCCGATCAACCAGGGCATGCCGACCTTCATGCGCGCGCCGGGCGAGGCGACAGGCATGTTCGCCTTGGAATCGGCGATGGACGAGCTCGCCTATGCCGTCAATGTCGATCCGGTCGCGCTCCGCATCCGCAACCACGCCGAGCGCGACGAGCATGAGGATCTCGCCTGGTCGAGCAAGTCGCTGCTGCAATGCTATCGCGAGGGTGCGCAGGCCTTCGGCTGGGAAAGGCGGAAGATGGAGCCGGGCTCGCTGAAGCGGCTCGACGGCTCCGGTCGCCTCATCGGCTGGGGCATGGCGAGCGCGACCTATCCTGCCAACCGTTCGGGCGCCGCCGCGACCGTGCGCCTCGGCGCCGACGGCACCGCGATCGTGCGCAGCGGCACGCAGGACATCGGCACCGGCACCTATACCATCATGAACCAGGTCGCGGCCGATGCGCTCGGCCTCGATCTGCGGCGGGTGAGGGCGGAGCTGGGCGACTCGGATTTGCCGACGGCGCCGGTCTCGGGCGGCTCGCAAACCGCGGCGAGCGTGCTGCCGGCGGTCGACAAGGCGGCACGGAGCGTGCGGAAGCAGCTTGTCGCCCTGGCGCTCGGCCTCAATGACGGGCCCTTCGCCGGACTCCGGCCCGAAGACATCGAGATGCGCGACGGCATCCTCTTTGCGTCGCGCGATTTGGCGCGCCGTATCGGCCATGACGAGATCTTGAGGCGCGCCGGCCGCGACGCGATCGAGGCGACGGAGAACGCCGCGCCGGGCGACGAGCGCAAGGAATACTCGATGCATTCCTTCGGCGCGCATTTCGCCGAGGTCGAGGTCGATCCCGCGCTCGGCGAGGTCAGGGTGACGCGCTATGTCGGCGCCTTCGCCGCCGGCCATATCGTCAATGCCAAGACGGCGCGCAGCCAGATGATCGGCGGCATCGTCTATGGTCTCGGCATGGCGCTCTTCGAGGAGACCGAGATCGATGCGCGAACGGCGCGGATCGTCAATGCCAACATCGCCGAGTATCTCGTGCCGGTGAACGCCGACGTGCCGATGATCGACATCCACCTCATCGACGAGAGCGATCCCCATGTCAATCCGCTCGGCATCAAGGGCATCGGCGAGCTTCCCATGGTCGGCGCGGCGGCGGCGGTGGCGAATGCGGTCTACCATGCGACCGGCACACGCATCCGCGACCTGCCGATCCGGCCGGAGAAGCTGTTGGCGGGAGTGTGAGTGGGGAAAAATTTAGCCGCATGATGACGGTGCGTCCTTCGAGACGCCGCCTGACGGCGGCTTCTCAGGACGAGGCGAGATCGGGTTTGGCCTCATCGTAAGGAGCCGCTATTAGCTCTGGCGCGTTCCAATCTTTATGCGGCCTTTACGGCGACGCCGCCAAATCCCTCTCGATTCTAAACGCGTCGAAGCGCTCTTAATGTCCGCCGCCACGGTGATGCGAGGAGGCGGACATGTTCGACGCGATGATGCTGGCGATCGGCTTTGCCTTCATTGCGCTCGCGATCGGCTACGTCGCCGCTTGCGACAGGTTGTGAGGCCGCCATGCCATTCGACTATGCCCTGGGCGGGGCCGTCACCCTCGTGATCACGGTCTATCTCGTCTATGCGCTGCTCCGTCCCGAGCGCTTCTAGAGAGGCCGACATGAGTCTCAACGGCTGGATCCAGGTCGCGCTCTATTGCGCAATCATCGTGCTGATCACGAGGCCGCTCGGCGGGCACATGGCGCGCGTCTTCAATGGGGAGCGCCATTTTTTGCGGCTGCTTCTCGGACCCGTTGAGCGAGCAATCTACCGCCTCTGCGGCGTCGATGAGCGCGTCGAGCAGCACTGGACGACATACGCCATCGCCATGCTGCTCTTCACGCTGGTGGGATTCGTCGTCCTCTACGCGATCCAGCGGTTCCAGGGGATGCTGCCCTTCAATCCACAGAGCATGGATCCGGTGGCACCCGATCTCGCCTTCAACACCGCGGTGAGCTTCGTCACCAACACCAACTGGCAATCCTACACGCCCGAGACGACGATGAGCTATCTGACGCAGATGGCGGGACTCACCGTCCATAACTTCGTCTCCGCCGCGACCGGCATCGCGCTCGCCGTCGCTTTGATCCGCGGCTTCTCCCGGCGTTCGGCACAGACGGTCGGCAATTTCTGGGTCGATCTCACGCGCTGCGTTCTCTACATCCTCCTCCCCATCTCGGTCGTCGTCGGTCTTTTCTTCGTCTGGCAGGGCGTGCCGCAGAATCTTGCGGCCTATGCCGAGGTGACGACGCTTGAAGGCGGGAAGCAGGTGATCGCGCAAGGGCCCGTGGCCTCGCAAGAGGTCATCAAGATGCTCGGCACCAATGGCGGCGGCTTCTTCAACGCCAACTCCGCCCATCCCTTTGAGAATCCGACGGCGCTCACCAACCTCGTGCAGATGCTGCTGATCTTCGCGATCGGCGCGGCGCTGACCAACGTGTTCGGCCGGATGGTCGGCAATCAGCGTCAGGGCTGGGCGATCTTCGCGGTGATGGGGCTGCTCTTCCTCGCCGGCGCCACGGCGATCTATTGGGCGGAGGCGTCGGGCAATCCGGCCTTCGCCGCGCTCGGCATCGACAGCACGCAAAGCGCGGTCCAGCCGGGGGGCAATATGGAAGGCAAGGAGGTGCGCTTCGGCATCGCCAATTCCGCGCTCTTCGCCGCGGTGACGACGGACGCCTCCTGCGGTGCCGTCAACACCATGCATGACAGTCTGATGCCGCTCGGGGGCCTGGTGCCGATGGTCAACATCATGCTCGGCGAGATCATCTTCGGCGGTGTCGGCTCGGGGCTCTATGGCATGTTGATCTTCGCCATCCTCGCCGTGTTCATCGCGGGGCTGATGGTCGGCCGCACGCCCGAATATCTCGGCAAGAAGATTGAGGCGAAGGAGGTCAAGATGGCGATGCTCGCCATCCTGATCCTGCCTTTCTCGATGCTGGGCTTCAGCGCCATTGCGACGGTCGTTCCCGCCGGACTCGCGGGCGCCGCCAATGCCGGGCCGCATGGCTTCAGCGAGATTCTCTACGCCTTCGTCTCGGCCACCGGCAACAATGGCAGCGCCTTCGCGGGCTTGAGCGCCAATACGCTCTTCTACAATGCCACGCTCGGCCTTGCGATGTTCATCGGCCGCTTCCTCATGATCGTGCCCATGCTGGCGATCGCGGGCTCGCTCGTTGCGAAGAAGATCGTCCCCGCCTCGGCAGGCACGTTCCCGACCGATGGCGGGCTTTTCGTCGGGCTCCTCATCGGCGTGATCCTGATCACGGGTGGGCTCGTCTTCTTCCCGGCGCTGTCGCTCGGCCCCGTCGTCGAGCATCTCGCGATGAAGGCCGGCACGCTCTACTGATCCCGGGAGACCTTCCATGGAACGCGTCCACACCCGCCAACGGATGCCGATCGCCAGGCTCGCCGACCGCAATATCCTGGTGCCGGCCATCCGGGAGTCGCTCGCCAAGCTCAACCCGGCGACGCTCTGGCGCAACCCCGTGATGTTCGTGGTCGAGATCGTCGCCGCGCTGACGACGCTGCTCTTCCTGAGGGATCTCGTGACCGGCGGCGGCAGCCTCGGTTTCGCCTTCCAGATCAATCTTTGGCTGTGGTTCACGGTGCTCTTCGCGAACTTCGCCGAAGCCGTCGCCGAGGGGCGCGGCAAGGCGCAGGCCGCGAGCCTGCGCAAGACCAAGACGGAGACCATGGCGAAGCTGCTCACCGGCGGGGGGCGCGAATGGGAGCAGGTGCCCGGCACCTCGCTCAAGCCGGGCGATGTCGTGCTGGTCGAGGCGGGCGATCTCATCCCGAGCGATGGCGAGGTCATCGAGGGCGTGGCCTCGGTCAATGAGAGCGCCATCACCGGCGAGTCCGCGCCGGTCATCCGCGAGAGCGGCGGCGACCGTTCCGCCGTCACCGGCGGCACGCAGGTGATCTCCGATTGGATCAAGGTCAGGATCACCGCAGCGCAAGGCGCGACCTTTCTCGACCGCATGATCGCGCTCGTCGAGGGCGCGCAGCGGCAGAAGACGCCCAACGAAATTGCGCTCAGCATCCTCCTGGCCGGTCTCACCATCGTCTTCGTCTTCGCCGTTACGACGATCCCGAGCTTTGCGGCCTATGCCGGCGGCGGCCTTACGGTGCTCGTTTTGGTCGCGCTCTTCGTCACGCTCATTCCGACCACGATCGGCGCGCTCTTGTCCGCGATCGGCATTGCCGGTATGGATCGGCTCGTACGCTTCAACGTGCTTGCCATGTCCGGCCGTGCCGTCGAGGCGGCGGGCGATGTCGACACGCTGCTTCTCGATAAGACCGGCACGATCACGCTTGGCAACCGCCAGGCAACCGAGTTCCTGCCCGCGCCGGGCGTCAGCGAGCGCGATCTTGCGGATGCGGCGCAGCTTGCCTCGCTCTCCGACGAGACGCCGGAAGGCCGCTCGATCGTCGTGCTCGCCAAGGAGAAATACAGCATCCGCGGCCGCGACATGGCGCCGCTCAACGCGCAGTTCATTCCTTTCTCCGCGCAGACGCGGATCAGCGGCATCGATGTCGAGGGCTCGTCGATCCGCAAAGGTGCGGTCGATGCGGTGATGGGCCATGTCCAGGCTTTCGCGACGACCGCCGTCGCCGTGCGGGGTGGCGGCGCGGCGGTCGCGCGCGCGGTGCCGGCGGACAGCGCGATGCGCGAGATCAACGCGATTGCCGAGCGGATCGCGCGCCAGGGCGGCACGCCTTTGGCGGTCGCCAGGGACGGCCGTCTTCTCGGCGTCATCCACCTCAAGGACATCGTCAAGGGCGGCATCCGCGAGCGCTTCGCCGCCTTGCGCAAAATGGGCATCCGCACGGTGATGATCACGGGCGACAATCCCTTGACCGCCGCGGCGATCGCGGCCGAATCGGGCGTCGATGATTTCCTGGCGCAGGCGACGCCCGAGACCAAGCTCAAGCTCATCCGCGACGAGCAGGCGAAGGGCAAGCTCGTCGCCATGTGCGGCGACGGCACGAACGACGCGCCCGCGCTCGCTCAGGCCGATGTCGGCGTCGCCATGAACACCGGGACGATGGCGGCGCGCGAGGCCGGCAACATGGTCGATCTCGACAGCGATCCGACCAAGCTCATCGAGATCGTCGAGATCGGCAAGCAGCTTTTGATGACGCGCGGCGCGCTCACCACCTTCTCGATCGCCAATGACGTGGCCAAGTATTTCGCCATCATCCCCGCGATGTTTCTCGCCTTCTATCCACAGCTCCAAGCGCTCAACGTCATGCAGTTGAAGACGCCGAAGAGCGCCATCCTCTCGGCAATCATCTTCAACGCGCTCATCATCATTGCGCTCATCCCGCTGGCGCTGCGCGGCGTCGCCTACCGTCCGGTGGGTGCGGCGAGCATTCTGCGGCGCAATCTTCTCGTCTACGGCCTCGGCGGCATCATCGTGCCCTTCATTGGCATCAAGCTCATCGACATGCTGGTCACCGCCATCGGTCTTGCCTGAGGACAGAAACATGTTGAAGGAAATCCGCCCCGCCATCCTGATGATCGTCGCCATGACGGTCCTCATCGGATTGATCTATCCCTTGGGCATGACCGGGATCGCCCAGCTCCTTTTTCCGCGCCAGGCGAATGGCAGCCTGGTCGAAAAGGACGGCAAGGTCGTCGGCTCCGAGCTCATCGGGCAGAATTTCGCGGACGAGAAGTATTTCCACGGCCGCCCCTCGGCGACGACCGAGCCCGATCCCAAGGATCCGACGAAGACGGTTCCCACGCCCTACGCCGCCGACAACTCCGCGGGCTCCAATGCCGGACCGACCTCGAAAGCGCTGATCGACCGCGTGAGGGAGGATGCCGGGAAGCTCAAGGCCGAGAATCCCTCGGCGCCCGTGCCGGTCGATCTTGTCACGACCTCGGCGAGCGGGCTCGACCCCGACATCACGCCGGCGGGCGCGCTTTTCCAGGTGCCGCGCGTCGCCAAGGCGCGCAATCTGCCCGAGCAGCAGGTGCGCGACCTCGTCGAGCACTCGATCGAGGGCCGTCTGCTCGGCGTCATCGGCGAGCCCCGGGTCAATGTCTTGAAGCTCAACCTCGCGCTCGACTCTGTCGGGAAATAGGCAGGTGGCGATATAATGGAGCATGGCCGCTTCGATCCGTCCCGACCGTGATCAGCGTCCGTCGCCCGAGGCCCTGCTCGAGGCGGCGGACAAGGAGGGGCGGGGCCGGCTCAAGATCTTCCTCGGCGCGGCTCCCGGCGTCGGCAAGACTTATGAGATGCTGCAAGCCGCGCAGGCGAAGCGCCGCGAAGGCGTCGATATCGTGATCGGCGTCGTCGAGACTCATGGCCGGCGCGAGACGGAGGCGCTCCTCGCCGGTCTCGAGGTGCTGCCGCGGCGCCGCGTCGACTATCGAGGGCGCGTTCTCGAGGAGATGGATCTCGACGCCATCCTGACGCGGCGTCCGAAGCTCGTCCTCGTCGACGAGCTCGCGCACACCAACGCGCCAGGCGGCCGTCACCCCAAGCGCTATCTCGATGTCGAGGAGCTGCTCTCCGCTGGCATCGACGTGTACACCACGCTCAACATTCAGCATGTCGAGAGTCTTAACGACGTCGTGGCGCAGATCACGCGCATCCGCGTGCGAGAGACGGTGCCCGACAGCATTCTCGATCACGCCGACGACATCGAGATCGTCGATCTCGCGCCTGACGACCTGATCCAGCGTCTCAAGGAAGGGAAGGTCTATGTTCCCCAGCAGGCGGAGCGCGCGATCCGCCACTATTTTCTCCCCGGGAATCTCACGGCGCTGCGCGAGCTCGCGCTTCGCCGCACGGCGCAGCGTGTCGACGAGCAGATGCTCAGCTATATGCGCGCTCACGCCATCAGCGGCCCCTGGGCGGCGGGCGACCGGGTGCTCGTCTGTGTGAGCGAAGATCCCGCCGGCGCGGCGCTCATCCGCTATGCCAAGCGCCTCGCGGACCGGCTGCATGCGCCGTGGACGGCCTTCTATGTCGAGACGACACGCTACCATCGTCTCACCGAGCCGGAGCGCGACCGCATCGCCGATTGTCTGCGCCTCGCCGAGAAGCTCGGCGGGCAGGCGATGGTCATTCCCGGGGCGCGCATCGTCGACGAGCTGATGGGCTATGCCGAAGCCAACAACATCACCCATATCGTCATCGGCAAGTCGGAGCGCTCGCGCTGGTTCGAGATGGTGCATGGTTCGGTGGTCCGCGACCTGCTGCGCCGCGCCGGCTCGATCAGCGTTCACGTCATCGCGGGCGAGCATGAAGGCGCGATCCCGGCCAAGACGGTGGCCACGCGGCCCGGCGGCGAGCCTTTCGATCTCACGCCCTATCTCGCCACGATGGGCATCGTTGCGGTCGCGCTCGGCGTCGGCCTTGTGCTTCAGCAATTTCTCAGTGTCACCAACATCTCGCTGGTGTTCCTGACGGCGGTTCTGGTCTCGGCGATCCGCTTCGGGCTGTTGCCGTCGCTCTTCGGCTGCCTCATCAGCGTCCTCGCCTATAATTTCTTCTTCTTGCCGCCGATCTACACCTTCACCATCGCCGATCCCGAAAATGTCGTCGCCCTCTTCTTCTTTCTCGTCGTCGCCGTCATCGCCAGCAATCTCGCGGGACGTACACGCAACCAGGTGATCGCCGCGCGTGGCCGCGCGCGCATGACCGAGGAACTCTTCGCGTTCAGCCGCAAGCTCGCGGGAATCGGCACGCTCGACGATCTGCTGTGGGCGACCGTTTATCAGATCGCGTTGATGCTCAAGGTGCGCGTGGTGCTGCTGCTGCCCGAAGGCGATGGCATCGCGGTGCGCGCGGGATATCCGCCGGAGGACACGCTCGACGAGGCCGATCTCGCCGCGGCGCGATGGACCTGGGAGCATAAGCGGCCGGCCGGGCGCGGCGCCGACACGCTGCCGGGCGCGAAGCGCCTGTTCTTGCCCTTCCGGACGGGGCGCGGTCCCGTCGGCGTCCTCGGCATCGACCGCGACGAGCCCGGCCCGCTCCTGACGCCCGATGGCCGGCGGCTCCTCGATGCGCTCGCCGATCAGGCGGCGATCGCCATCGAACGGACGACGCTTGCCGAGGATATCGACCGGGCGCGCGTGATGGCCGAGACCGAAAAGCTCCGCGCCGCGCTTTTGACTTCGATCTCGCACGATCTGCGCACCCCGCTTGCGTCGATCATCGGCGCCATGACCAGCCTGCGCAGCTTCGGGAAGTCCTATGATGAGGTGGCACGCGCGGAGCTGATGGCGACGATCCAGGCCGAG
>Ga0209062_1003302_pt1 | contig 18934 bp, 10 predicted proteins | sample Coa_R2_2_FD_187158 | JGI IMG/M metagenome (GOLD analysis project Ga0209062, IMG submission 187158) | Surface soil microbial communities from Centralia Pennsylvania, which are recovering from an underground coalmine fire - Coalmine... | ecosystem: Environmental > Terrestrial > Soil > Unclassified...
GATGCTGAGCCGCTAAGGGTCAGAACCGGCGCTTTGCGCTCGTCATAATCAAGGACTTTGAGGGCCTCTTTGAGCTTTAAATATTGTTTGGGTGAAAACTCCACCGTCTTAAGTTTTAGCTCCCGCCCCGCTGTCAGAGACCCGTCTTTGAAATTGAAAGACTCCTGGTAACTCATTGAGGGATCCTCCAGGGGCGAACAGGACGGCATGGAAACGGAACCGGTGAAATCGGCAGTGGTACGAAGCGAAATTTCCTCCTTTAATCCGCATGCGACAAAAGTTTGGAGTGGATACTTGCGCTTATCCAGGCCGGTACCGCCGAGGATAAAGTTCACGATGCCGAGCCCTTTACCCACCCAGGGCATGCTGACCATGGATTTGCTATTGCCAGAGACCGCCATGCCGTCGGCGCTGAATTCAAGGACGGCGTGGACGGCTGTCGAAACGTCCATCATGTCGGCAGGGGTGAGCTTTAGGGATTTGAGCCGGGCTCCTGGCATGACCCGCTTGAGGTTGCGTTCAAAAAAACGAAGTTCATCGTCGGGTTTCATGTGGGCGAAGGCATCACGATAGCTGTTGTCATTGACGCCCTGGAACGAAATGTCCGAAGTGGCTTCGAGCACTCCCGACGCGTCGAGAGTCCCTGTGGTCTTCACCACCAGCATGTTGTCCTCGGCCGGCTTGATCGGGCTGATTCGGATCTGCTCCCCACCGGGGCGGCAAACCAGGTAGCTTTGGTCGCGGTCCTGCGCGGGCAGCAATTCTTTGGTGTTTTCATCAGTCGGATCCATCAGGAGGTAATCCCGTTTGCCCAGGTCTACGCTGACGATGGCGTGGTTGAAACCGGGGTTGGGACCGTCCGGATCCATCTTTGTTCCGACGTTGATGAGGACCGGGTAAGACTCGAAGCCGGCCGCGCGCAGCATCGACACCAGGAGCGCGGCTTTGTCCCGGCAAACACCGTACTGCTTCGAAAACGTCAGTGAAACATCGTGAGGTTCAAACCCGGGACGGTCCTTTTCAGGGGTCAAGCCCATGTAACGCACCTTTTTCGCCACGCTGTTGAATATGGTTTGAATCTTCTCCTCGTCGGTTTTTGCTCCGGCAATGAGCGTTTGGACGGCTTGCTTCATTTCGGGAGAGGTGGCGTTCAGGTGAGGTTTGCTCAGATCCCAGTACCACGCGGAAACCGTTTGCCAATCCGGGGTCGTGGTCACAAGAAGCCGCTGCAAAACGTTTTCGTAAGGCGGCATTGAAGGTTCGTCGAACATCCGCGAGACATCCTTAACCTCCCAGTGATGAACCGTAAGCGAGTCGCCGATTTTTTCCGCTCTGTATTGCACAGTGCCCTTGATCTCGTCTCGCAAGAGGATCCGCTTCAGCGGCTTCGCCAAAGGCGCACGGACCTCGTAGGACATATGCCGGATATACCCCGAGCCTTCGAATAACGTGAGGTCGGCAAATTCCCCTTCCATGACCGCGCGCTGGGTCGTGGTGCGGGTGACCGAATGGATCATATCGCCAACTTCAAGCGAAGGAATGTTGACACGCAAAACTTTGGAATTGGGGTCGTAGATGTTCGCCGCCATCTGGCTGTCATCAATGGTCTCCTTCGAATTGGCGGCAACATCCACCGGGATCACCTGGCCACTTGGCCGGATAATCTCCAGCTTCGATACTTCCACAGTGGAGTACGGCAGCGTGAAACTCAGCGAAATGGTCCGGTTTGCTCGCTTGCCTTTCTCCGTCAAAACCTTGGTGACGGTATCGTCCTGGCTCTCCCCTGTCCCGTCCGGGCGATAGACTCGCAACATCTTCTTTTCAACGGTCGCGTCATCACTGTCCGGGTATTTGTCGGCCGTAATCTCGGCGCCCGCCTGGATCATCTGCTTCGTGTCGAGCGGAGCCCAGTACGGGCCGTCATAATTGCCCGAGAGAGCCGGCTGCGCGGCTCCGGTTCCAACGAGACAGGCCAACAACAAAATTCGTGTGAGGGAATAAACCTCGGTTTTCATCGATGGGTAAGATGCCGCAGGCGAACGGGGTGTTCAACCCGGAAGTGACAAGTCGGCTGAATTCTCTACCTCATGGGTTCTGGCGCGAGCTTTGCCCAGTCCCGGGATCTGCGCCGGGGCTTCTGATGTACTTGTCGGCCCAGGTGAGAAACGTCGGCCAGTTCGGCCCGGTGGTATGACCACCTTTATGCTGGCGAAAAGCCAGTTCGCCATCGACGACAGCCGTTTCAAGTGGAGGAAACTCGGTCGTGCCCAAATCTCTTTTCCCGAGCAACCGATAGACGGGCCCTGCCGCAACCGCGGCCATGAAACTGCCTTTCTGGTCCACCCATGTGCCCTCGGCTCCCGGGCCCGAGGATGCCCCATAGCTGATGAACGTGGGACGTGGAGCGCAAAGAGCAATTAGCTCGTGCGAATCTACGGGCAGGTCCCCGGGCGTCAACGGGCCACCGTACCTAAGGAAGTTGCCGGCCATCCAATGATATTCTCCTGTGCCGGTCAGGTTCTCGACCAATTCCCCCCAATTGCGGCGGTGCAGCTTGGCGCCGCCTTCTCCCGAAGAACCGATGAAGCCAATAGCAAATCGCTGATCGTAAGCCATCGTCACCAGCGCGGCCTTGCCATAACGTGACAGACCTTCGATCCCAACCTGTTTTGCGTCCACTTCCTTCGTCGTCTCGAAATAGTCCAATGCTCGGCTCGCTCCCCAAGCCCACGCCCTGAGCGCGCCCCAATCGTCCGGTTTGCGAGGCTGCCCTTTGTTGCACAGGCCGATTATCCCCTTAGTCAATCCAGCTCCATTGTCCGCCTGGTAACTCGTAGGTACCAAAATGGCGTATCCCCAACCCTTGGCGAGCAACTGCTGTTGCCATGTTGGACCCGCGGGAACAGGTGGTGAAAAGCCCCGTGCAAAGGCATTCGAGCCTGCGGGTCCGTTGGTGCCCATTCTTGCTCGAAAAGGAAAACCGCCAAACCCAAACTCCATCATAACCGGCACAGGGCCTTTCGCCTCAGCGGGCGTCGTGAGCGTCAGTTGGATTTCGACTTTGATTGCCGGGTACGACGAGTTGTCCACATGCCCAGCCAATTGCTTCGTAATCGCAGCAAAGTCGCCGTTGTTGGTCCTGGATGTACTCGTAACCTCCCAACGGACCGACGGCACATTCCCGGGGACACGGCCATACACTTCCCGGTCGAAATCCTCCACGATTTCAGGCCGCCTTTGGTTCCACCACATCTCGGGCGTCGTCACCCGGTTCCCGTTCTTCAGAACCAACGGGTCGGGCAAATTTGGATAAGGGTTCGCCGTCGCTTCATTCGTGTTTTGATAATTCGGCAATTTCGGGTTGTTCCCCTCAGCGCCCCGCCGGAGTGAGGTGATGTGCAGAGCGTCCATCATCAATTGATGGTCCTGCTCAGCCGTCAAATTCAGTGGAGGCGCGTCGCCCTGTGCCTGTGCGCCCGCCGGGAATGGACTGCAACACCGGAGCGCCAGCGCATGGCAAAAAAAGGCCTTCAACACGAGCGCGCAGGGCGAACGACGAGGAAACATGCCGAAAACTTATGACTGTTTCGGACGACAAACCAGTCCGAAAAATTCTGAGTTCCGGCCACCGCCGGGGACCGCCGTTAGCGGATGGACGCTTGCACAAACTCATCTACGCAGGCTCCTCCGTTCAGAAATGTGCGGAAGGCACAATCCATGTCGCGCACCCCGGAAAATCTGCGCGTGGGGTAACGGCCCCAGGAAAAGTCAATGCAACTTCGATTCAAAAAATGCCAGTTTTACCGGTCGATTTTCACCTGTGTATAACTCGTGAACAACAGTTAATATGTTGTTCTCGTAACCACACGCTCCTTGCCGTAGAAGCTTAAGCCCGGCACCAAGCAGAACTGGTCAGTTAACGGAAGCCGGAATGTCACATGCAACCGCGAGCCAGCACAACAGTCATAAATAGCCTGATATCAGTCTCTTGCGATGTCACACACGAACATCATTTCGTAACATTCAAGGCTGTTGCCGCTGCTCGTGTCCCCCTCGTTCTCGTTTTTAGTCGCAGTACGCTCCGAAACTCTCGCCAAAACCCGCACCACCCGGTGCAGGTGAATAAAAACAGGTGTGAGAGCCTGAAAACTTCCCAAAAACTCCATGCAAGCTGCAGCCCAACAAACCTGGCATATCGCTCAAAATCACATCCGGTCCGCCCTGGGACCGGAGACGTTCAATCTTTGGTTTGCCCCCCTGCGGGCTCGTGCACAGAACAACAGCAGCCTGGTTCTCGAAGTCGGCGACAACTTTTCTGAAGGTTGGCTTAAAGACAACTATGGTGGCGTGCTCAAAGAAGCCGTCGCTCACGCATCCGGCAGACAGCTTGAGATTCAATTCGAGGTAAACCCCGCCGCGCAATCGAAGTGCCCCGCGGCCGCGACACCCCCTGCTCCGGCCCCGCCCGAGCCCAGCCCGCCCAGGAGTGGCCCGGCGGCTCACGCGCAATTCAATCCCACCAATAACTTCTCGACCTTTGTTGTGGGCAGTAACAACAATTTCGCGCACGCCGCCGCCCTGGCCGTGGCCCAGTCCCCTGGCAAAGCATACAATCCTTTGTTTTTGTACGGCGGCGTGGGATTGGGCAAAACACATCTGCTGCACGCGATCGGCCACCATGTGATGATGGCGAAAAAAGGCGCGCGCGTGGCTTACGTTTCTTCCGAGCGCTTTACCAACGAATACATCGAGGGCATCCAGAACAACCAGTTGGGAAAATTCCGGGCACGTTACCGCCAAAGCGACGTAGTTCTCATCGATGACGTGCAGTTCCTGGCAGGCAAAGAGCGAATCCAGGAAGAGTTCTTTCACACCTTCAATGCGCTCCACGAAGCGCGCAAACAGATCGTGCTCACGTGCGACCGCCCCGCCGGCGACATTCAGAACCTGGAACAACGGCTGGTGTCGCGATTCGAATGGGGGCTGGTGACCGATCTCCAGCCGCCCGACGTCGAAATGCGCCTCGCCATCCTGCGCAAAAAGGCCCAAATCCTCGGGCTCGAACTGCCGGACGAAATCATCAGTTTCCTGGCCACTCGGATTCGCACCAATATCCGCCGTCTCGAAGGCGCACTGATTCGAGTTGCCTCGTTCTCCACCCTGACGGGCGCCCGGCTGAATGTCGAAATCGTCGAAGGTCTGCTGCGCGAAATCCTGCACGAGGAAGGCCGGCAGTCGATTTCAGTCGAAGCGATTCAGAAGAAAGTCGCCGAGCACTTCGACCTTCGCCTGGCCGACATGACCGGCAAGCGCCGTCCCGAAAACATCGCTTTCCCGCGTCAAATCGCCATGTTCCTCTCGCGGCAACTCACCCAGATGTCGTTGGGGGCGATCGGGGAATCCTTTGGAGGGCGCGACCATGGAACCGTGCTGCATGCCTGCCGCGCCGTCAAAGACCGCATGGAAACCGATTCCCAGGTCCGCCAGGTCGTTCAAAAGCTTGAACTGCAGCTGACACGCTAGTTTTCCCAGGGCGGGCAGCGCCTTGCGGCTGCTGCCCGTCCATTGCCCCAGATTGCAGTCGTCCCCGGGGCCTCTCAGCCTCTCCGCTTTCAAACCTCAACTGCCGTTGAGTTGAATTCACCTCTTGACGGGTTCGTCGAATAGAGGAGCATAATCAATGAAATAAGCTCTATGAATCCGGCAGCTTCATGACCCCGCCACGCCATCCCTTCAGGCTCCAGGACAGCTTCCTGACACGACGCGATTTCCTGTCCCGGTGCGGGATTGGATTGGGAATGCTGGGCCTGGCGAACGTGCTGGGCCCGCAATTGGCTCACGCGGAGGGATCGGCCGATGCCGCCGCAGCGACATCCCCTCTGGCGCCACGCGCGCCTCATTTCCCCGCCCGAGCCAAGCGGGTCATCCACATTTTCGCGAACGGCGGGCCGTCGCACGTGGACACTTTTGATCCGAAACCTTCGCTGACGCGTTTGAACGGCAAACCGCTGCCAATGGACAACCTGGCGACGGAACGCCGCACCGGCGCGGCCTTTCGGTCGCCGTTTGAGTTTCGGAAGTACGGTCAAAGTGGGATTGAGGTCAGCGACCTTTTTCCGCAAGTCGCCCAGCACATCGATGACATCGCAGTGATCCGCTCGATGCACGCGGACGTGCCCAACCACGAACCGTCCTTGTTGCTCATGAACTGCGGGGAAGCCCGTTTGCCGCGTCCGAGTATGGGATCGTGGCTGACCTACGGCCTGGGAACGATTAACCAGAACCTGCCGGGGTTCATCACGATGTGTCCGGGCGGGTACCCGATCCAGGAATCGCAGAACTGGCAAAGTGCGTTTCTGCCGGGAATTTACCAGGGCACCTACATCAATACGCAGCACCAGGAGATTGAAAAGCTGGTGGAGCATATCCGCAACAAGTACGTCCTGCAGCAAGAACAGCGGGAGCAATTGGACCTATTGAAACAGCTCAACCAGGAGCACGCGCAACGGCGCTCTCAAGACGCCCAACTCGAAGCGCGAATCCAATCGTTCGAACTCGCGTACCGCATGCAAATCGACGCCACGGACGCCTTTGACATCTCAAAGGAGCCCGAGTGCGTCCGCAAGCTCTACGGACCCGGAACGCAAGCGCGGCAGTTGCTCATTGCGCGCCGGCTGCTGGAGCGCGGCGTGCGGATGGTGCAAGTCTGGCACGGGGCCGGCCAGCCGTGGGACAACCACGATGACCTCGAAGAAAACCATCGGCGGCTCGCGCGCGAGTGCGACCAACCCATCGGCGCGCTACTGGCGGATTTGAAACAGCGAGGAATGCTCGACGAAACGCTGGTGATTTGGGGAGGCGAATTCGGCCGAACGCCCACCGTCGAACTGCCTACTCCTGGAGCCAATGCGGGCAAAGTCAACGGGCGGGATCATAACCACCACGGATTCACAATGTGGCTTGCGGGCGGCGGTGTCCGGGGCGGCTATGTGCATGGATCAACCGACGAGTTCGGTTTCAAAGCCGTTGAAAAGCCCGTTCACATTCACGACCTTCACGCCACGCTCCTGTATTTGCTTGGGTTCGATCACACACGCCTGACGTTCCGCCATGCCGGGCGTGATTTCCGGTTTACCGACGTTTACGGCAACGTGGTCAAGGAACTGATCGCGTGAGAAAGCTGAGCATCGGCCGCGGCGTTCTTCTCTTTGGCATCGCAGCGTTCCGGGTCGCATGCGCAGCCGAAGCGGACCCAGGCCAGGCGGAGTTTTTCGAAACACGCGTGCGACCGATTTTTGCCGATCACTGTTACTCGTGCCACAGTGAAAAAGCCGAAAAACTGAAGGGCGGTCTTCGACTGGACACTCAGGAATACCTGTTAAAGGGCGGGAAATCGGGTCCCGCGATTGTTCCAGGGGAAGCAGACGCAAGTTTGCTCATCAAGGCGGTGCGTTACTCTGATCCGAAGCTGAAAATGCCGCCCAAAGGCAAGCGCCTAACCCCGGAGCAAGTGGCCGACCTTGAATCCTGGGTAAAAATGGGAGCGGCGGTTCCGGCGCCCGAGCCAGCTTCTCACAATCTAAGAGATGCGCCAACGGCCCGCGCAAGGCACTGGGCGTTTCAACCGCTTCGCAAACCGCCCATTCCTGTCGTTATCGACAAGGAATGGGTCCAAAGCCCGGTCGATGCTTTTATTTTAGCCCAATTGGAAGCCCGCCACCTGTCGCCTGGCCGAAAGGCCGATCGCCGCACGCTCATCCGGAGGGTGAGCTACGACCTGCTAGGCTTGCCGCCAACGGCGCAAGAAACAGAGGCATTTGAGAACGACAATAGCCCCGATGCGTACGCGCGCCTGGTCGAGCGGTTGCTCGCTTCGCCCCATTACGGCGAACGCTGGGGGCGTTATTGGCTCGACGTAGCGCGGTACGCGGATACGAAAGGATACCTGGCCGGCGGGGAGGAACGTCGCTACGCCTTTTCCTACACTTACCGGGATTATGTCGTCCGCGCTTATAACGAGGACAAGCCTTACGACCAATTCATCATCGAACAACTCGCCGCCGATGAATTGCCCCAAGGCGCCGACAAGGGTTCGCTTGCGGCCTTGGGATTCCTCACGCTGGGACGTCGTTTTCTCAACAACCAAAACGATATTATCGACGACCGAATCGACGTGGTTTCACGCGGAACCCTCGGGCTGACGGTCGCGTGCGCGCGTTGCCACGATCACAAGTTCGATCCCATTCCAACCAGGGACTACTACTCGCTGCACGGAATCTTTGCCAGCAGCCACGAGCCCGCTGAATTGCCCTTGCTGGGAGAATTGCGCGACTCGCTGGAATATCGCGATTTCCTGAAACAAAAGGAAAAAATCGAGGGCGAGATGTCCGAATTTAAGCGCAAAGAAATCGACAAATTCAAGAATGACTTGCGGCACAAAGCAGGCGATTACCTGCTGGGTGTGCGGGAAGCTCAGACAATTCACGACAAGAAAGCGTTCGACACTTTTGCCGGGGAACACAAACTAAATCCCGTGGTGCTACAGCGCTGGCAGACGGCACTGGAAGAACACGGCGATAACGAGCGGTCAATTTTGGGTCCGTGGGTTGAGTTCGCGAACTCAACAAACATCGCCGGCGACGCGCCGGCTTTGCTGGCAAAGTTCGACACCCAGCCCGGTTATAACAGCATTGTCATCCGCGGATTGCGGGCGGGCGCGCCAAATTCATTGCGCGAGGCCGCCAATATCTACACAAAGCTGTTCAAACAAGCCGATGACGACTGGAAGGCGGCCGTAAGCAAGGCGACTGAAGAGCACAAACCCGCACCGAAACAATTAGAGGATCCCGCGAGCGAATCGTTGCGACAACTGCTTTATGGAGACCACGCCCCAGCCGACGTCCCTGAATCGGAAGCTGAGTCGATTCTGGCACAACCGATCCGGGACGGCACGGCTCCTTTGCGCAACAAAATCGAGGAATTAAACTGGACACACCCAGGAGCCCCAGCCCGGGCCATGGCGCTGCTGGATGTGCCGCAACCACACAACTCGCATGTGCTTTTGCGCGGCAATCCGGGGTCCCCGGGAGAGGAAGTGCCGCGGCGTTTTCTGGAGGTCTTGAGCAACACAGCCCGCCCCGTGTTCACCAACGGCAGCGGCAGGCTGGAGCTGGCTCGGGCAATCGCGAGCCCCGAAAACCCTTTGACCGCGCGGGTGTATGTAAACAGGGTCTGGATGCACCACTTTGGTGAAGGCTTTGTCAAAACACCCGGAGATTTCGGCGTGCGAACGGAAGAACCGCTCCAACATGCTCTGCTGGACTTTTTGGCGGCGTCCTTCGTGGAACATGGTTGGAGCACAAAGTATCTACATCGGTTGATACTGCTTTCTTCCGCCTATCAGCAGGCCAGCGATTCATCCCCGGCAAACCTCGCCGCAGATCCGGAGAACAACCTGTGGTCCCATATGAACCGCCAGCGGCTGGATTTCGAATCTCTCCGCGACACACTGCTTGCGATTTCGGGAAAACTCGATGAACGGGTTGGGGGTCTCCCGGTGGATCTTGAGACCGAACCGTTCAGCGCCAGGCGCACGATCTACGGTTTGATTGACCGCCAGAATCTCCCCGGCATGTTCCGCACGTTTGATTTTTCAAATCCGGATACGAGCAGCCAGCGCCGTTTCAGCACGACTGTTCCGCAACAAGCCCTCTTCCTGATGAATAGCCCATTTGTCATCGAACAAGCCCGCGCGCTGGCCGCCTGCCGCGAAATTGCCGAGGCCAAGGACCACGCCCAACTTATTCAGGCCTTGTATCGGCGCGTGTTTCAGCGCGCGCCAATACCTTCTGAAATCCAACTCGCCCTCCAATTCCTACAAAACAAAACCAATCCCTCCAGGCTGACGCCGGTGGAAAAGTACGCCCAGGTGCTCCTGCTTTCGAACGAAGTAATGTTCGTAGATTAACGTCGATCGCTTTGCAGAATCAGACCCGATGCACTTCCAGTTTGCGCATCCAGCGCCTCGAACATACTATTTCCAAAAGCTTAACCACACTGCCCCATGAACCGCATTTTATTGCTCCTGACCGGCTTTTTGGCCGCAACTTCAAACCTCATTTCAGCCGAAGATCTCAAATACTCGCTCACTCCCCGTTTCTTCGATGAAAACCCCGATAACCAACCTCTCGGTCCATGCCACGGGGGCGCGGTGATCGACAAGGCCGGCAATGTCTATGTCAGCACCGACACGCCGCGCGGAATCGTCGTGTTTTCACCGGCAGGCAAATTCGTGCGAGCCGAGGGTCCAACGCGTATTCATTCCATGCAACTGGTGGAAGAAGACGGCACGGAGTACATCTACGCGGCGCGCCCCGCCGATCATGAAGTTCTGAAGCTGAAACTGAACGGGGACACCGAATGGTCCATCCAGTACCCAAAGGAAGCAGGCATTTACAAGGATTCGGATGGGTTCAAACCGTGCGCGCTGACTACGGGTCCCGACCGGTCCATCTACATTGCCGACGGTTACGGGGCAAATTATGTGCTCAAGTTCGACAAAGAGCGCAAATTTGTGAAGGCGTTTGGCGGGCCCGGAGCCGAGGAAGGTAAGTTCAACACATGCCATGGCATTGCCTTGGACACGCGCCAGGGAACGCCGCTGCTGTTCGTATGCAACCGGAACAACAACCGGGTCGAGTATTGGGATCTCGATGGGCACTTCGTTAAGATTATCCAAAAAGATATGCGCATGCCTGCGGCGGTTCATATTCGCGGCAATTACGCGCTCATCCCGGAACTTCAAGGCCGCGCATCCGTGCTCGATAAGGAAGGCCGAATCGTCGCCCAAGTCGGCGACAATCCGAATACCTCGCAACGCGCTAATTTCGGTTTGCCGCCGGATCAATGGAAGGACGGGATCTGCAATTCACCGCACGGCGGCTCGATCGACAAAGACGGCAACCTCATCATTACCGAGTGGAGCAAGTTCGGCCGGCTCGAGAGATTCGCCCGGCAGTAAGCAGAACCATTTGGAACCCACCCCATGAAACGGGTGAGGCGATTAGCGATTCGTGAATTCTCTTGCGGTGACGCGGCCGCGTTTTAAAATTGCGCGAATCGAAGCTCAGTGCGCCCCGCCGATCAACACACTCCCGAGCCGACATGCGCCCGGCCTGCTCTCGCGTTTCAGTCGACCCTCCTCACTTCCAGGCCGGTTGCGCTGTTTTGTTGCTTAATCGCGATCGGCCTTCCGCTGGCCAATGTGGCCCGAGCCCTTGAATGGGAGCAGGCCGGACCGGCGCGCCGTGCGAAACTGCCGGTGCCCAAAATCGGCCGAACCGGGTTTACCTCTCTGCCATCGGAACTGACGGGAATCACCTTTACCAACTGGCTGCCGGTCGAGCGGGCGATGACAAACATGAACCTGCTCAACGGGTCGGGCGTGGCACTCGGCGATTACGACGGAGACGGGTTGTGTGACATCTATCTGTGCGACCTTGGGGGTCATAACAAGCTGTTCAAAAACCTGGGCGACTGGAAATTCAAAGACGTCACAGCGGAAGCCGGCGTAGACTGCCCGGGCCAAACTTCCACCGGCGCGGTTTTTGCCGATGTCAACGGTGACGGCAAATTGGATTTGTTGGTGACCTCGATGGGAGGCCCCAACGCTTTGTTCCTGAACGAAGGCAACGGCCATTTCACCAATGTGACAGCCGCAGCGGGTTTGCTTTCCAAACTGGGCAGCACATCCATGGCGTTGGGAGATATCGACGGCAATGGCACGCTCGACCTCTATATCGCCAATTACGGGGTCAATTCGATCGTCCGCAGCGGCGGTGAACTGTCCTTTGCCTACGTGAACGGCAAACCCGTGGTGCGCGGCCGGTACGCGCAACGGATCAAAGTCATCGGCGACATGATGTTCGAATTGGGTGAACCACACATGCTCTATTTGAACGACGGCAAAGGAAAGTTTAGCGCCGTTTCATGGCTGGACGGAACGTTTCTCGATGAAAACGGGCAGCGCCTGACAGAACTGCCACGCGATCAGGGATTGTCGGTAGCCTTTCGCGACCTCAACGGCGACGGTTTCCCGGACATCTATGTTTGCAACGATGCCTTTACACCGGATCGTTGCTGGATCAATGACGGGCACGGTCATTTTCGCGCGCTTCCCCACCTGGCCTGGCGGTCGACCAGTTTCTTCTCCATGAACTGCGATTTCGCCGACATCGACCGCGACGGTTACGACGATTTCCTTGTCGTGGACATGCTCAGCCGCAAACACCGGCTCGCTTTAACCCAGATGAGCAACATGCCCCCGCAACCCACTTTCCCGGGCGATCTCGATACTCAATTCCAAATGCGCCGTAACACGCTGTTTCTCAATCGCGGCGACGGCACTTACGCCGAGATTGCCAATTACGCGGGGATTGCGGGCTCGGAATGGACCTGGAGCGGCGTTTTCCTGGATGTCGACCTGGATGGCTGGGAGGACGTGCTCATCAGCAACGGTTTTTTTTATAACGTCGACGACATGGATAGCAAGGAGCGGATCAAGCAGATGGGAAGCTTGTCGCTCGACGCCTCGCGCAAGACTATCCTGATGTTCCCCCAGTTGCGCACGCCAAACCTCGCGTTTCGCAACCAACACGATCTCACATTCCAGGAAGTCGGTCAGGCTTGGGGGTTCAATTCAACCGAAATCGCCAACGGAACCGCGCTGGCCGACCTGGACAACGACGGCGACCTGGATGTGGTAGTCAATTGTCTTAACGGCCAGGCACTGGTTTATCGCAATGAAACCAGCGCCCCGCGAGTTGCTGTTCGGCTAAAAGGCAAGGCTCCGAACACGCGAGGCATCGGGTCCAAAATCAAGGTGTACGGCGGGCCGGTAACGCAATCGCAGGAAATGATGTGCGGCGGGCGCTACGTCTCGGGCGATGACACCATGCGCGTATTTGCCGCGGGGCAATCGACCAACCTGACCATTGAAGTGGCCTGGCGCAGCGGCGCGCACAGCCGAATCACCAACTGCGCTCCCAATTTCGTTTATGAAATAGACGAAGCCACGGCTGACTCGTCCTCGCCCCCAAGTGCGCCAGCCCAAAATCCGCCGATGTTTCGAGACGTAAGCCAACTCCTTGGGCATCGCCATCACGAAGAACTGTTTGACGATTTTGCCCGGCAACCACTCTTGCCAAGGCGCCTCAGCCAGGACGGGCCGGGCGTGGCGTGGTTCGATATCGACGGCGACGGGCGGGAAGATCTTATCATTGGCTCGGGCAAAGGCGGCAAGATCGCGCTTTACCATAACGACGCGCAGAAGGGTTTTCAGCTTCAGACTGCGGGAGCCTGGAGCCAGCCGGCCGAGCGCGATCAAACCAGCGTGCTCGGCTTCTCATCCTCACCCGGGAAGGCTTCGCTACTGGTGGGGGCTTCGAATTACGAGGATGGGACAACCAATGGCGAGGGAGTGATGCGTTTCGACCTGGATGAGAACGCGCCCAAACGCGTTGCGGGTCTGCCTGCGCGCTCGGGAAGCGTCGGCGCGATGGCGGTGGCAGAGATCGCGGGCGACGGCCGCCTTTCTCTTTTTGCTGGCAGCCGGGTCATTCCAGGCAGGTATCCAGAGTCCGGCTCCTCTGCCATTTACCGGAGCAACGGCAAGGATTGGGAACTGGACGCCGAAAACAGCAAAGCTGTCGCGGCTGCGGGGATGGCCCGAGGCGCCGTATGGAGCGATCTGGACGGGGATGGTTTTCCTGAATTGATTTTGGCTTGCGAGTGGGGACCTATTCGTGTGTTCCACAACGACCACGGCCATCTCTCCGCCTGGAATGCTCCCCTGGCCGCCTCATCCGAACTTTTCAACTCTCGGGCCTCAACTCTCGACCAATTGACCGGTTGGTGGAGCGGAGTAAACACCGTGGACCTCGAGGGAAACGGCCGGCTGGACATCGTGGCCTGCAATTGGGGGCTGAACAGCCCTTACCAGGCCAGCGACGCGCATCCCTCGCGCCTGTTTTTCGGCAACTGGAATGATACCGCCGCGTTGGATTTGCTCGAGGCTCAGGATGACCCGGAACTGGGAATCGTGCCGATTCGGAACCTCGGCGCTGTGAGTAAAGGGCTGCCTTTCCTCCAGGCAAAATTCCGAACGTACGCATCCTTTGCGGAGGCCAACGTCACCAACATTCTCGGCGACAAATGGTCAGCGACAAAAGAAGTTCGGGCGACGACGCTGGCTTCGTTTGTGTTCGTCAACCAGGGCGGAAAATTCGAGGCACACCCGTTGCCGCGTGAAGCCCAGTTTGCTCCTGCTTACGCCGTGTGCGTGGCCGACGCCGACGGCGATGGCAACGAAGACGTCTTTCTCAGTCAGAACTTCTTCGCCGTAGATGCCGACGGCACAAGACTGGATGCGGGCCGCGGTTTATGGCTCAAAGGCGACGGGAGCGGGAAACTCAAGCCGATGTCCGGGCAGGATTCTGGCGTCAAGGCGTACGGCGAACAGCGCGGCGCCGCGGTCTGCGATTACGACGGCGACGGACGGCCCGATCTGGTTGTGACCCAGAACGGCGCTGAAACAAAGCTCTATCACAACGAGCAGGGCCGCCCGGGGTTGCGGGTCCGCTTGAAGGGACGTAAAGGGAATCCGTCCGGCATCAGCGCCCAGATTCGGCTGGTGTTCGAAAAGCGGTCGGGCCCCGTGCGTGAGGTTCATTGCGGCTCGGGTTACATGTCGCAGGATAGTGCGGTTCAGGTCTTGGCAACCCCTGAGCCGCCACGGGAAGTCTGGGTGCGATGGCCGGGTGGCAAAACCGCCACCTACCCGGTCCGCGCGCACGCAGCGGAGGTGGAATTGGACTGGTCAGGCGCGGCTCGTGTGATACGCTAACGCCCCAAAACGCGCTCTCGAATACCTCCGTTTTTTAAGCCGGAACTGGAACGCATCGCTGATCAACTAATCTCATGATCATTTCAAAAGCCTCATCCACATGCTTTGCCCTCGTGTTGAGCTTCGTTGTCCTGAACCCCATCAACCTGCCCGCCGCGGACCCAACTCCCGCGAAGCAACTCATCGATCCCTTCAAAATCAACGCCCGAACTCTCCAATACCTGGAGCAGGAGAAAAACAGGCAGGAAACCGAGGCGGCAAAGTGGCAGGTGTTCCATGATTTCCAGTTCACTGATCGCTACAGCGAGAGCGGAATTACCTTCGAGCATCGTGTGGTTGATGACGCCGCCAAGAATTGGAAACCCGCCCATTACGATCACGGCTCCGCCGTCGCAATTGCAGATGTTGATGGGGACGGTTTGCTGGACATCTATTTCGTCAACCAACTCGGCGGAAATCAACTTTGGCGAAACCTCGGAAATGGGAAATTTGAAAACATCACGGCCACGGCCGGGGTCGGGCTGGACGATAAAGTCTGCGTGGGCGCGTCCTTTGCCGACATCGATAACGACGGGCTTCCCGACCTGTTCGTCACCACGGTTAAGATGGGCAACGTCCTCTTCAAGAACCTTGGCCATGGAAAGTTCAAAGACATCACTTCGGAAGCGGGCGTCGGGTACGTGGGGCATTCATCCGGAGCCGTGTTTTTCGATTTCAACAATGACGGGCTGCTGGACCTGTTCGTCGCGAACATCGGAGTTTTCACCAGCAACAAAAAGGGCAAGGGCGGCTTTTACCTTGCTTACCCGGACGCGTTCACGGGTCATTTGTTTCCGGAGCGTAGCGAGCAGAGCCTGCTCTACATGAATTTGGGGAACGGCAAGTTCAAGGAAGTCTCAAGGGAAATGCATCTTCAACATCGCGGCTGGAGCGGTGACGCCTCCTTTTATGACGTGAACCAGGACGGCTACCCGGACCTCTACGTTCTCAATATGCAAGGCGACAACAAGTATTACGAAAACCAGGGCGGCAAAGGCTTTGTCGAAAAGACCGACGCGTACTTCCCCAAAACGCCCTGGGGCGCCATGGGCATTAAATTTTTCGACTTCAACAACGACGGTCTGATGGATTTGTTTATCACGGATATGCACTCGGACATGACGGACGTCCAAACCAAGGCGGGCAAACAAAACTACAACCGCTCGTTTGAGAAACGAAAGAGCGACGAATGGTGCTCGGTGGAATGGACCGATGCCTTCTTGCAGGGCGCGTCCAACAACATTTTCGGAAACGCCTTTTACCTGAACAAAGGAAACGGCGTGTTTGAAGAAGTTTCGGACAAGATCGGGGCGGAAACGTACTGGCCGTGGGGCATCAGCGTGGCGGACCTGAACGCCGATGGTTTCGAAGATGTATTCGTCGCGGCGGGAATGGGCTGGCCCTTCCGATACGGAATCAATTCCGTTTTGCTGAATGACAAGGGCCGCAAATTCCTGGACAGCGAATTTGTCCTCGGCGTCGAGCCGCGCAAAAACAACCGGTTCGAAAAAGAGTATTTCACACTCGACGCCTCGGGAGAAGACAAGGGGCATTCGCTGGCTTACCACAAAAAGGGCCTGCTAGGCGTAATCGGCTCGATCAGTTCCCGGTCGTCCGCAATTTTCGACTTAGATGACGACGGCGACCTGGACATTGTCACCAATGAGCAGAACGATCACCCGATGGTTCTGATCAGTAATCTGGCGCAAAAGAAACAGATCCACTACCTCAAGGTGAAGCTGGTGGGGACGGTTTCAAACCGGGACGGGCTGGGCAGCACAGTGAAGGTGCACTGCGGCCCCGCGACCTATACCCGTTACCACGATGGAAAATCCGGCTACCTTGCCCAAAGTTCAATCCCTCTATACTTCGGCCTGGGCGAAGCCGCCAAAGCCGATTCCGTCGACGTGAGCTGGCCTTCCGGCAAAAAGCAATCCATCACCGATGGAATCCCAGCCAATGGCCAATTAGTCATAACCGAGCCGAAATAAGGTCCCCAATGAACCCGAATGTTCACAGGGAGTAGCCGGGCCGTCGTAGCGCAGCGGAGACGCCCGGTAACGCCCTCATAAACAATCAGTCCGCACCAGGACGGGTGCCAGCAAATGCGGGCGGCGCATTATGGGCGTGCATCAAACGAAAATTCGCGCGCTGTTAGAACTCATCGCCTTGGCCTAAGGAACAACTCTGAAGAACCTTGCCCCGCTGGCAACGGGGAGGTTAGTCGGGTTCTGCGTCCCCACCTTCGCCCAGGTCGCTCCCAATCCGACGCTCTGGCTGGATTCCAATGCCGACAAAATGAAGGGCGGCGCCACCGCAACGGACTGCGACGTAAACTGGATGTCGTCCAGCAAAAGAGACTCGTCATTCACATGTGGCCTATCTCCAAAAATGGTGAAACTGAGTTGTTGGGTTTGACCTGCCCATTGGCTGACATCTGCCCCGTAGAGCGTATAGTTGCTACCGCCTCCAAGGATGGCCAGCGGTAATGCCTGCCCGCCAATACTAACGACAAACTTACCCGACGAAGCAGCTTTGAATTGAATCGATTTCGTGCCAGAAGGAACCAAACCGGTTTGCGACAGCGTCGTGTCGCTTACGTTTGTTGAGTACCCCAACCCTGATTCAAGCAGCACGGTATATCTGCCATCAATTACCTCCCCGATAAAGGGGCTGGCATTAGTGTCAATAAGACAGATTCCAGCGCTGTCTAAATACGTATTGTTGTATAAAACATTTGTGGAGAGCGGCTCTGAAATGGTTTGTGTCCAGCCCGGAAGCGCTTGAGCGAATGGAATCGTCTGCGGCGTGCCCCAAGCCGGCACCGAAGCCGATTCAAAATCAAGATTCACGAAGCTTTGCGAGGACGCACGGCCAAGAACGCGCATTGAAACGAATACCGTCCAAAAAATCCTTGGTAGCTTCATAAAGGTGTTTCAACGCAACTGTGGTTATGGTCCTTTAAGCCTGTGACCGGCCTGAAACATGGCATGGCGGGTGAGGGCTGAAGGGTCCGGCTTCGGCGTGCGGTTCATCGGGCATCCTCGTCCTTGTCCATCCGGCGACGCGCCATCAAGGGGCTGAAGGGTGAAACAGGGGAGTTAGCATACTCTCGCTCTCCGCAGTCATCCGGCCCCAGCAACTCAACTCGAACCAACGCGACATCGTGACGCTTGTGGTCGATAAAATACTCTGCCGCCTCTTCCTTTGAGGAAGCCGATATTTCGTCGTAATACATTTTGCCCCCATGCTTCCAATGCATTCCAAAGATGAATGTCTGCCACATAGGCCAACTATGCCGAACGCTCGGCGCCAATGGCTCCGCGGCTGCGGCGCCCGGCAGGAAAACATAAAGCGACCGCAGAGTCCTGTGCGGGGCCGGGATTAAGGGGCATACCGTTGCCTGCCCTGTACCGCGCACTTAGCCGAGACAAGAAAACCACCACGCAGGCGCACGGAAGACTTGGCACCAGCGCCACAACGAAGCCCAGACCCAAATCCAACCACGGTTCGCCAAATGGGTTGTCTGCGCCAATGTCGCTCATGACCCAATAGTAAAGCCCGATTAAGACGAGGGGGGCTAAAATCAGAGTGATTAGTAAAACACTCAAAACGAAAGACAGCCGCGGATATTCTTTGGCGTCCAACCAAGATGGTCCGCTGGCCATCGGGTGATCGGTCGTGAAAATATTCATGACACGCGCTGCCGCTTAAAATGATGCTCCCCGATTCGCCGATTAGGGCTTCGGACTGAGGCCCAGATGGGAGCGGCGAAGTGCGCGGAGACAATCTCAGCGACGTTCTCCAGCACCCTATGCCCGCCAGTTCGCGCTTTTCAAGCGCGAAGTTGGGTGTGTTTCCGGCAGGGGGGCAGGACAAAATAGTCACCATTAGGCGGCTTGGTGGGAGTCCTCGGCGTGTTCAAGAATGCGGAGGCGCAGATAATCACTTTGGTTGAGCTGGTCCCAAACCTGATCGAACTGGTTGCCAAAC
>Ga0209062_1003303_pt1 | contig 18923 bp, 18 predicted proteins | sample Coa_R2_2_FD_187158 | JGI IMG/M metagenome (GOLD analysis project Ga0209062, IMG submission 187158) | Surface soil microbial communities from Centralia Pennsylvania, which are recovering from an underground coalmine fire - Coalmine... | ecosystem: Environmental > Terrestrial > Soil > Unclassified...
CCGCTACGCTGACTCATAAAACGGGCGGGGAAATTACTTCGTCATCTGGCGATCGCACTCGTCGATTTCTTCCGCGGCGCGCTGGTATCGCCGCCTGGTTTCCTCGGTTTGCGGCGACCAGTGCTTCCAGCGATTCAAATTCTTCTGGAACATCAGCCGCGCCCAGCCATAATGATGGTTTTGGAGCAGCATCCGGCCGTAAAGATCGTCCAGATCGGAGGCCGCCTCCGCGGCTGGAAGCGTCGGATGGGCAACCGAAACCAGCCGTTTTTCGATCGGCTGCGCTTGTTCGATCAAGGCCGAGGCTTCATCGGCCTGGCCGGCTCCAAACGCCGCGGCGGCTTGCCGGGCAAGATCGGAAAGCCGCGCCGCATCGCGCGCGTACCAGCTTTCGCGCGTGGGGTCCGCGGATTCCGGCGCCGTCGAAGGCCCGCAGGAGGCGAGCAGGAGGGCAAAGGCAATCGCGAATCGCAAACTTCAGGATATTCCTTTATCGCGTGAGGCTCGGCAGATCCGCGGCCCGCGCCGGCGATAGCTGCCCGCGCAGGGATGCGATCCGCTGCCGCAGGCGGTCCATAAAAAGATAAACGACCGGCGTCGTGTACAGCGTCAGAAGCTGGCTGAAAATCAATCCGCCGACGATGGCGATGCCGAGCGGGCGGCGCAACTCGCTGCCTTCGCCTCGTCCCAGCGCGATCGGCAGCCCGCCGAGCAGCGCCGCCATGGTGGTCATCGTGATCGGCCGAAAGCGGAGCACGCAGGCTCGAAAAATCGCCGAGTCCGGCCTCAGCCCGTCCTGCCGCTGGGCTTCAAGCGCGAAATCGATCATCATAATGGCGTTCTTTTTCACGATACCGATCAGCAGAATGATGCCGATCAGGGAAATGACGTTTAATTCGCCGCCGGTCAGGATCAACGCCAGCAATGCGCCGACGCCGGCCGAGGGCAGCGTCGAAAGAATCGTGATGGGGTGAATCAGATCCTCATACAGGATGCCGAGGACAATGTAAACCGCGATCAGCGCGGCCAGGATAAGAATGGGCTCGTTCGCCAGCGATTCCTCGTAAGCCTGCGCCGTTCCGCGAAACGTCCCGGTAACGTTCGACGGCAGACCGATTTCGCGCTCGGCCTCCTCGATCAACGGCACGGCCTGGCTGAGCGAAACACCGATGGGCAGGTTGAAGGAGATCGTCACGGACGGAAACTGCCCATCGTGATTCACCGCAAGCGCCGTGCGATCGGGCGCGTAGCTGGTGAACGCGCTAAGCGGGACCTGCGCGTCATCCGTTCCGGCGACGTAGAGATATTTCAAATCGCCGGGATCCTGCCAGAACTCCGGCGCGACCTCCATCACCACGAAGTACTGGTTCAATTGCGTGTACATCACCGATACTTCGCGCTGCCCGAAGGCGTCGTACAGCGTGTTATCGATGGCCTGCGCGGAAATTCCCAGCCGCGAGGCGGTGGAGCGGTCGATCACCAGCGATGCTTCGAGGCCTTTATCCTGCTGGTCCGTGTTTACGTCGGCGAGCTGCGGGATCTGTTTCAGTTTTTCGTAAAGCTTCGGCGCCCAGCGGTTCAGATCCGCGACATTGTCGCTTTCAATGGTGTACTGATACTGCGCCGCCGAGCCGCGCCCGCCGATCCGCAGATCCTGGAACGATTGCAGAAAAACGGAAATCCCCGGGACTTTTTCCAGCTTGGGACGCAGCCGGTCGATCACCTCGTCGGAGGTGAGGCCGCGCTCGCGCAGCGGCTTGAGCGAAATCTGCATGAAGGCTTTGCTATAGCCGTTGCCGCCGCCGACGTAGGCGTTGACGCTGTCCACGGCCGGGTCCCGCTGCACGATGTTCACCACCTGGGTCACGCGATCGCGCATGGCTTGATAGGAGCTGGCCTGGTCCGCCAGGATCTGGCCTCCCATGCGGCCAGTGTCCTGCTGCGGGAAAAATCCCTTCGGCACGCGCGCGTACAGATACACCGAGAGGACGATGGTCAGCATGGTGACCGTGAGGGTTAACGGCTGATGATCGAGCACCCATTCCAGGGATTTTTTGTATCCGTAGAGAATGGCGTTGAAGCCGCGCTCGCTCGCGCGAAAAAAGAAGCCGTGCTCGCGCTCCTGCCGCAGCAGACGCGCGCACATCATCGGCGTGGTCGTCAGCGAAATCGCCAGCGACATCAGAATCGCGACGGAAAGCGCCACCGCGAATTCGCGGAATAATCGCCCGACGATTCCGCCCATCAGCAAAATGGGGATGAAAACCGCGATCAGCGAGATGCTGATCGAGAGCACCGTGAAGCCGATCTCCTTGGCGCCCTTGAGCGCCGCCTGAAGCGCCGGAAGCCCGTGCTCGACATGCCGCGTGATGTTTTCGATCACCACGATGGCGTCGTCCACCACGAATCCGGTGGCGATCGTCAGCGCCATCAGCGATAAATTATCCAGACTGTACCCGAACAGATAGAGGACGCCGAAAGTTCCCACCAGCGAAACCGGAACCACCACGGCGGGAATCAGAGTCGTCTTGACGCTGCGCAGAAACAGAAACACCACCAGGATCACCAGGGCCATGGAAATGCCCATGGTGAATTGAACATCGCGAACCGAGGCGCGAATGGTCGTGGTGCGGTCGCTCAGCACGCGCATGTCGATCGATGCCGGAATCGATGCCTTCAACTGCGGCAGCACGGCCTTGACGCGATCGACGGTATCGATGATATTCGCGGCGGGCTGCCGGAAAATATATACCAGCACCGCCGGCTTGCCGTTGGCGATCCCGATATTGCGCAGGTCGGAAACCGAATCGGTGACGTCGGCGATATCGGAAAGCGTCACCGCCGCGCCGTTATGATAAGCGACGATCAGCGGCTTGTATTCGGCCGCCTTCATCAGCTGATCCGTGGTCGTGATGATCCAGGAGTCGTTGGCGTCGGAGAGGCTGCCGGTGGGGCTGTGCGCATTGGCGCTCGCCAGCGCCTTGCGCACGTCCTCCAGGCTCAGTCCAAAATCGTTCAGCAGCGTTGGATTGACTTCGACGCGCACGGCGGGCGCCGATCCGCCGCCTACGAAAACCTGGCCCACTCCGTTGATCTGCGAAATTTTCTGCTGCAAGATGGTGGAGGCGGCGTCGTAAATTTCGGCCGTGGTCAGAGTATCCGAGCTCAAGCCGAGCTGCAAAATCGGGGGGTCGGCCGGATTCTGCTTGCGCCAGGTCGGATTGGTCGGCAGGTTTGCCGGCAACTGCCCCCGCGCCGCGTTGATCCCCGCCTGAACATCGCGCGCGGCGGCGTTGATATCGCGGCTCAGATCGAATTGCAGAGTGATATTCGTCGAGCCGAGCGTGCTCGACGAGGTCATTTCATTTAGTCCGGCGATTCGTCCGAACTGCCGTTCAAGCGGCGTCGCCACCGAGGACGCCATCGTTTCCGGACTCGCGCCGGGCAGGCCCGCGCCCACCGAAAGAGCGGGAAAATCCACCTGCGGCAGCGGCGCGACAGGAAGAAAATTGTAGGCGACGGCGCCCGCCAACCCCACCATGATCGTCAGCAGCGTCGTGGCGACGGGCCGGCGGATGAACGGTTCAGAGATACTCATGCATGCGGACGGGGCAGGCCAGCATCGAACTCTCTTCCATCATAGTTGCGCCGCGGCCCATGCATCAATCCCGTCGACTTTGTAGCCGGATAAAAAACCGGCCCGCGATAAAGCAGGCCGGAAACGCGGTGCGATTGTTTTTATCGGAATTCAGGCGTGATGCGGCTGTTCGGGCAGACGCCGGCGCTCCGTAATGAAATTCGGCAGTTTCGGAACCACAGAGCCACCCAGCAGCGACCCGACGATGGCCGCCAGCAGGCCGCCCCAGATGACCAGAGCAAGCGTCGAGAGATCGCCCGCCGCGGTCGCCGCGAGCTGGCTGGTGTTGGACGGCGCCGCCGTGGGAGGAACGTTCGCCACGAAACTCTGCAGCCACGAATTTGCGAGCCGGATCACGTCCCACATCAGCATGACCGCGATCACCGCCGTGGTGAACATGGTCAATCCCCAAACGACGAATCCGTGAAGCATGCCATTTCCGCGGGCGGGATTTCCTGCCAGGCGGGCCGTCACCCAGGAGCCGATAAATAAGGAGCAGAACAGCGTCACGAAATACCAGATCTTACTCCAGGCATGCGCGCCGCCCGCGCTCATCTGAAATCCGATAAACAAACCGAACATCAGAAACACCAGCTCCATGGCCAGCGCCACCAGCACGCCGCTAAAAATTGCGGCCCACGAGACACGATGAAACAGTTCCGCTTCCGATCGATGCGCGTCGTGATAACCCATTGCTATGTCGCTCATATATGCATCCTCACTGAGTGAGATGGCAGCCCCGCGCCGGAATTTCAGCAAATCGGGAACTTCCGCCGGTCTGGCGCAAAACCCAGGCGAAACAGCGGCCGGCGCGGTGTTCTCCAATCGTGAGGAGGCGAATCTAAATGCCGGAACAACATCAGGAAGTCGTTGTCGTTACAGGTGCGTCGGCGGGCGTCGGACGCGCGGTGGTCCGCGAATTCGCGCAGCGCGGCGCGCACATCGGGCTGCTCGCGCGCGGGCAAAGCCGCCTGGAAGAGGCCAAGGCGGAAGTTGAACGTTACGGCGGGCGCGCCCTGGCGCTGCCCACCGATGTCGCTCGCGCAAAAGAAGTGGAGCACGCCGCCGATCAAGTGGAGCGGCAATTCGGGCCCATTGACGTGTGGGTCAACAACGCGATGACGACCATCTTTGCTCCGTTCGAGCAAATCACGCCGGAGGAGTTCAAACGCGCCACCGACGTTACCTATCTGGGCTGCGTCTACGGAACCATGGCCGCGCTCCGGCGGATGAAGCGCCGCAATTGCGGAACCATCGTGCAGGTGGGCTCGGCGCTGGCTTATCGCTCCATTCCCCTGCAATCGCCGTATTGCGGAGCCAAGCACGCCATCGTCGGTTTCACCGATTCGCTGCGCTGCGAGCTGCTGCATGACCAGAGCCGCGTTCACCTGACCGTGGTCCACCTCCCCGGCATGAACACGCCGCAATTCAGTTGGTGCCGCACGCGCCTGCCGCGCCATCCCATGCCCATGGGACCGGTGTTCGAGCCCGAAGTCGCCGCGCGGGCAATCTATTGGGCGGCGCATCATCACCGGCGTGAAGTTTACGTCGGCTGGCCGACCATCAAGGCGATCTATGGCCAGGAACTGGCGCCCGAGCTGGCCGACAAGTATCTGGCCGAAACCGGCTACGACGGCCAGCAAACAGCGGAGCCGGTGGATGCGAACCGTCCCGATAATCTGTTCGAGCCCGTCCCCGGGCCTTTCGCCGCGCGCGGAATTTTCTCCGACCGGGCAAAAAACACGAGCATTCAAACCTGGATGGATCTGCACCGCAAGCAGGTCGCGCTTGCCGCGGCGGGAATCGCGGGTGTGGCGGCGCTGCTGGCGCGCCGGGCCGCCTGACTACACCATCGCCGCGCGATTGGTCAACTCGCCAATCTGCTCGGCGCGAATCGTAACCGAGTCGCCAGCCTCCAGCGCGGTCTTTTCGCCCACGGCGAGTCCGGCGCCGGTGAGCAGCACCGATCCGGGGGGCACCGGATTGGCGCGCATCAAAAATTGAATCGTGTCCGCCAGCCGGTCGGCGAACTGGCCGCCGCAAATTTCTCCCGAAAAGATGGTCGCGCCATCCCGGGTGATCGTGCAGGAGATGCTCAGCTCCGCCGGATCGCCGATTTCGTCCGCCGTCACCATCACCGGACCCAGCGCGCAGCTCGCGCTGAACGTCTTTGACTGCCCCAGGTACAAAGGATCCTCGCCTTCGGTGTCCCACGCCGAAATGTCATTGGCTAGCGTGTATCCCAAAACGCGCCCGCGCGCGCCGAGCACAACGCCGATCTCCGCGCCCGGCGCCGTGAATTGCGAATCCGGATGGATGCCGATGGTTTGCCCCGGCCCCACGCAGACTCGCGCCGTGCCTTTCAGATAAACTCGCGGGCGGCGATCGCCCGGCGCCGCAGCCCAAACCTCCCGAGGCTGAAGCGGGATCAGCGGCTCGGCCGCCACCGGCTTCGGAATCGAAAACTCTTCGGCCACTTCAGCCAGCGAAGCGCCCAGCTTTTCCGCACGCGAAATCAGCTCGCACAGCGTGTAGTCGGGAATAGGCCGCGCGGAGGTGTGATTGAAAATCGCCGCGGTAATCGCGCCGCCGTGCCATTTAATTTGTCCAAGCCGCATTTCATCCTTTCGCGCCCATCCCGGAGTCCATGGCCGCGCCGCGGCCGGATCTTCGAATCGAGGCGCGGCGGCGTGGAACGCGCGTTCCGCCGGTCTACCGGGACGGGCTCATCAATGCAAAACGGTTACAAAACATATTGTGAGGCCGGGACCCGCGTTTTGCAACGCGACAAGTGCTAGAACTTTACTTTGGGCGGTTCCTTCGCCGCCGTATCCGCTTTGAAATAAGCGTCTTCACGCTGAAACCCGAACATCGCGGCGGCGATATTTTTCGGGAACAGAGCGATGTCGGTATTGTAACGCTGTACCACTTCGTTATATTTCCGGCGCTCCACCGCGATGCGATTCTCCGTTCCGGCAAGCTCGTCCTGAAGGCGCTGGAAGTTTTCGTTGGCTTTGATATTGGGATAATTTTCGACCACCACCATCAACCGGCCCAGCGCCTGATCGAGCTGCGAATTGGCCTGAATCTTTTCGGCCGGAGTTTTCGCGCCCATCATCGCGGCCCGCGCGCTGGTCACATCGTTGATCACCTTCTCTTCGTGACCCGCCGCGCCCTTCACCGTTTCCACCAGGTTCGGAATCAGATCCGCGCGGCGCTGCAACACCACGTCCACCTGCGACCACGCGCTTTGCACCGCTTCATGCTCCGCCACAAGTTCATTTCGCGCGCTCATCAAACTTCCGCCGAGCAGGACGCCGACCAGCACCAGCACTCCCAAGACAACCAAAACGATTTTCATATTTTTTTCACCTCAGCTCACTGCTCCTGCAAGCCGTCCACAAACTCCACCATCCGCCGAACGCATTGTAGGTATCGCGCGAACAGTTCTCCGGGATTTCCGATATCGATCCCCGGTTTATCCTCGCGCACGTCGAGCAGCGTTTCAAACGGCGTCACATCCATTTTCAGCGTGCGCGAAAGCTGATGCACCACCGCGCGGCGCTCTGTCCTGGCCTCGATGCCCGCCGCGATCAGGGCGTGCCGGCCCAGCACGCAAAATGTCGAAACAGATTCAAGGCACAGATTCATCAGCGCGACCGGATCGGACAGAACTCGCGCACCCTTCTGCCGCAGCCGGAACAGCTTCGCGCGCAGCTCATGCTCTACCTGGGCCCGATAAAATTTCCCGTCGACCTTTACTTCCGCGATCAGGTCGGGGCCATAAAGAACCTTCCGGCGGTCCTTCATATCGCGAAATTCGATGGGAAAACAATCCGCGGAATTGTGCACTTCCTCTTCGCTCATCAGCGTCGGCAGGGGATGATTCCGCTCCCGCCACCAGCGCAGAATCAGCTCGGCATCGGCCAGCTCGCGCGGGGTGATTTCCTTTAAAACGCAGAGCACATTCAGATCGGAAAATTTGGCGTGAGGGTCCTCGCCGGCGCCGGAGCCGTACAAAATTACGGACACCAGCCGGTCCTGAAACGCCCGCTCGAATTTTTCGACCAGCTCTTTTAATTCGTCCATAAAGTTTGGAAGCGATTTTCGCCGCGCGGCGATGCGCCGCGCTACCAGTCGCTGGAGGCTCCGCCTCCGCCCGAATCGCCGCCGCCGAACCCTCCGAATCCGCTGCCGCCCGATCCGCCGCCGAATCCGCCGCCGCCCCAACCTCCATAGGAGCCGCCGCGGAAGCCGCGTCCCATCATGTTACCGAGAATCATCCCGGTGAGGAATCCGCCGCCGCCCGATCCGCCGCCGAGCCGTCCGATGATCCACATCAAAAAGAAAAATCCGAATAACATCACCGGCCACGGGATGCTCACCTGTCTCGCTGCCGGAGGCGCGGCGCGCCCCGGCTGGTCCGCGATCTGCACGCCTTTCGATTGCGCGATCTGATCGCCGAACTCCTGCGCCGCCGCCAGCAGCGCGCCGGAATAATTGCCCTGCCGCAGGATGGGACGGATGCTCCGAAGAATCGCGCCGGCATCGCCATCGGTGATCACCGGCTCGAGTCCATAGCCGACCTCGGCGCGATCCTTGTGATCCTTGGCCGCGATCAGAATCAGCAGACCTTCGTCTTTTCCTTTTTTGCCGATGCCCCATTCGCGATAGAGGCGGTTGGCGACGTCCTCGATCGGCTCGCCTTCAAGCGAATCCACGGTGACGATCGCCATCTGCGCGCCGGTGGCGCGTTCCAGCAGCGCGCAGTAATTTTCCAGACGCTCTCTGCCCGCCGGATCGAGCACGTGCGCGAAATCGTTCACATAGCCGGACGGCTTCAGCTTCGATGTGTCGAGCGCGAAGGCGAGCGACACGAACAGCAATGCCGCGGCCGCGGCCTTGCAACCGGACGTAACGTTGTGCTTCAACGAAGCGCAGGTCCGACGAGATCCTCGCGCCGGACTCGAAATCCTTCCAGTCGCCCGAGCATCGCCACCGCCATGCTCTTCGGATCGAAATACTCGCCCGCGAGCTGCCGCACTTCCTCCGCGGTCACCCGCTCCACGCTTTCCAGCATTTCATCCAGCGAGAAGAATCGCTTGAAATATAACTCCTGCCGCGCCAGATTCCCCATGCGGCTCGACGTCGATTCGAGGCTCAGAACATAGGAGCCTTTCAGATGATCCTTGGCGCGCCGCAGCTCGTCTTCGCTGACCAGCTCATCGCTCAACCGGCGCAGCTCCTGCGCGATCGATTCCACCACTTTTCCGGCCGATTTGAGCGACGTTCCGGCGTAGATCAGCATGCATCCGGCATCGCGATACATCATCAGCTCCGAGTAAACCGTGTATGCCAACCCCTGCTTTTCGCGGATGTTCTGGAAAAGCCGCGAGCTCATTCCGCCGCCGAGAATGGTATTCAGCACCAGCCATCCGAAGCGCGATTCATCGGGCATGGCCGCGCTGGGCACTCCGATATAAACGTGAACCTGTTCAAGCGACGATTTATTGCGGAACACCAGCGGCGCGTGCGGCCGCGGCGGAGCTTGGCGCGAGGTGATCGCGCGCGGCTTCAGATCGGAGAAATGCTGCTCGGCCAGCCGCACCAGCTTGGGATGATCCAGGCTGCCGGCGGCGGTAATTAAAATGTTCGCGGGCGTATAAAACTGCCGGTAGTAGCGCTCGATCTTATCGCGGTCGAAACCGCGGATGGTCTGCTTCGTCCCGAGAATCGGCCGCCCCAGCGGGTGGCCTTTCCAGAAATTGCTCGAAAAAATTTCATGGATGAGATACTCGGGATTGTCCACCTCCATTTTCAATTCTTCCAGGATCACGCCCTTTTCTTTTTCGATATCGGCTTCCTGAAAAAGCGGATTCCGGACCAGATCGGCGACCACGTCGAAGGCATCCGGCAAATGCTCGTCCAGCACCTTAACGTTGTAGCTGACCAGCTCCTTGGACGTGAACGCGTCCAGGCCGCCGCCGATCGAATCCACCGAGCGCGCGATCTGCTCCGCCGAACGGTTCTTGGTTCCCTTGAACACCATGTGCTCGATAAAATGCGAGATGCCGGTTTCATGCGGCGCTTCCTCGCGCGATCCGGTGCCGATCCAAATCCCGACCGAGACGCTGCGCACATGCGGCATCTTTTCGGTGATCACGCGTATGCCGTTGCCGAGCGTAGCGCGGTGTATATCCCGGATCCTTGAAGCGTGGCGAGCCATCTTTCCTTCATTCTATCGTGACCAGCCTCCGGATGTTAGGATGAGGACAAGAATGCAACCTGTTGTAGGACTGGAACTTGAAGAGCTTCAGAGGGCGCTTGCACCGGAGTGGCCGAAGTTCCGCGCCCGCCAGCTCTACGACGCCGTTTACCGGCGCAAAATCAGCGATTTAGGCGCTGTTTCCAACCTCCCGAAACGGTTGCGTTCCTGGCCCGTCGGCTTGCCCGCCATTGAGAAACGCTACGACTCTTGCGATGGTACTCGCCGTTACCTTTTGCGCCTTGGCGATGGCCGGACCATCGAGACGGTCTGGATGCCGGAGGGCGAGCGCTCGACGATTTGCATTTCAAGCCAGGCCGGCTGCCCGGTGAATTGCCGCTTTTGCCTGACCGCTCTGCTTGGCCTCGAACGAAATCTGACGGCGGGCGAGATCGTCGGCCAGGTTTTGCGCGTGGCCGAGGACAATCTGCTCGAAGCGAACGCCGATCGGGTCAATATCGTGATGATGGGTCAGGGCGAACCGCTGCTGAATCTAGCCAACGTCCTGAAAGCGACCAGATTACTCGCCGATCCGGACGGAATCGCCATTTCTCCGCGCCGGATCACCCTGTCCACCTCCGGAATCATTCCGAAAATCGAGGAGCTGGCGCGCGAGCCGGTGCGGCCGAAGCTGGCCATTTCACTCAACGCATCGAGCGAAGAGCAGCGCCGCGAGCTGATGCCGATCACGCGCAAATATCATCTGGCCGATCTGATCGAGGCGTGCCGGAAATATCCCTTGCGCCCGTGGGAAAAGCTCACGTTCGAATATGTGCTGCTGAAGGGCGTCAACGATTCCGACGCCGACGCGCGGCGCGTGGTGAAACTGCTGGCGCGGTTAAACGCGAAACTGAATCTGATCGCGCTCAATCCCGGCCCTGGAATTCCCTATGAGACTCCGGAGCCGGCGCGGGTGGCCGCGTTTCAGCACATCGTTCGCCGCTCGATGCCGTGCTTTATCCGCAAGCCGCGCGGCCTGGACGTGTTCGCGGCCTGCGGGCAGTTGAAACGGATGGAAACGGTCCCGCTCACCACGTCTTAACGAACGGCATCACGCGCCGCGCGCCGCAGCCGGTCCCAAATCCCGCGCCATTCGAGCTTTTCCGGCGGTTTCTCGATCGCGATCCAGGGCCAGTTTTCGCGGTCGAGCTCGTGCAGCACGCCATATAACCGCGCGGCATAGCCTGCGGGGTCACCGGGCATTTTGACGCTGCGCGGCGCCAGCCCCGCGCGGCGCCACCACACATACGCCCCTCGCCGGTCCGGCAGATCCCGCGGACCATCCACCAGAATCAGCGGCGTTTGAGGACTGTAATGGCGCTCATGCATGCCCGGCGACGGATGCGGCCCCTCGCCGGCGGCGGCCTGCTCGATTTCTCCGAAGGAAATCATTCCCGGACGCAGCAGGGTCATCTTCGCTCCAATGAGCGAAACCACCGTCGATTCGATTCCAACCCGCGTCGGCCCGCCATCAAGCACTGGAACGGCGCCGTCAAACGCCTGGCGAACGTGTTCCGCCTTGGTCGGCGACAATCCGGTGAAGCGATTCGCGCTGGGCGCGGCGATCGGCACGCCGGCGGCTTGGATCAATTGAAGCGCGATCTCATGCGCCGGGACGCGGATGCCGACGGTCGGCAATCCCGCGGTCACGATGTCCGGGATCTGTGCCGATTTCGGCAGCACCAGCGTGAGCGGCCCCGGCCAATACCGGCGCGCCAGCTCCTCGGCCCGCGCGGGCCACTCCGTCACATACCGCCGCGCCATTTCGACGTCTGAAACATGGACGATCAGCGGGCTGGTTTCCGGCCGTCCCTTTAATTCGAAAATCTTTCGAACCGCCGCGGCGTCGAGCGCGTTCGCGCCGAGCCCGTAGACCGTCTCGGTGGGAAACGCGACGAGATCACCCCGGCGGATACGCTCCGCCGCGTCATTCAGCCCGATGGTTTCAATCCGGGATCTCATCCTTGCCGTCCGCGGCCGTTTTTCCGGTTTTTCGCCACACCAGAAACGCGTGAATGAGCGATTCCAGGTCGCCATCGAGCACGCGATCCACGTCGCCGATCGCCAGCTTGGTGCGATGATCCTTCACCAGCCGATAGGGCGCGAGCACGTAGCTGCGGATCTGGCTGCCGAAGTTGATTTCAAGCTTGGAATCCTCCAGCTTGCGCTCCTCGACCCGCTTTTTCTCCATTTCGTGCTCATACAATTTGGCGCGAAGCTGTTTCATCGCGGCGGCGCGATTTTTGTGCTGGCTGCGCTCGTTTTGGCACTGCACCACGATGCCCGTCGGCAGATGCGTCATGCGGATCGCCGAATCGGTGCGGTTGACGTGCTGGCCGCCGGCGCCGGAAGCGCGAAAGGTGTCGACGCGCAGATCCTCGGGACGAATCTCGATCTTGATCTCGTCGTCGATCTGCGGATACACGAACACCGACGCAAACGAGGTGTGCCGCCGCGCGTTGGCGTCGAACGGCGAAATTCGCACCAGCCGGTGCACCCCGACTTCGCTTTGCAGCAGCCCGTAGGCGTTTTCGCCGTTGACTTCAAAAGTCGCCGATTTGATGCCCGCGCCTTCGCCCTCCAGACGATCCGTGATCACGGTTTCGAAATGGTTGCGCTCGGCCCAACGCAGATACATGCGCAGCAGCATTTCGGCCCAGTCCTGGCTTTCGGTGCCGCCCGCACCGGGGTGAATCGTCACGATCGCGCTGCGCGTGGCGTTCTCGCCGGAAAGCAGCATTTTGTCTTCGAGCTTTTCAAGCTGCTCGCGAAAAACGCGGATCGAATGCTCCAGATCGCCGTTGACGTTTTCCCCTTCATGCGCCAGCTCAAACAGCGTTTCCAGGTCGGAACTGGCCGAGCAGATGCGGGCATCCTGCTCGATCTGCTCTTCCAAACGTTTCCGCTCCTGCATGATTTTCTGGCTCTTTTCGGGATTGGACCAGAAATCCGGCGCGTGCGTCTGTTCTTCCAGTTTGTTCAGTTGTTCACGGCGGGCGGGGGCGTCAAAGATAGCTCCGCACAGCGTCAGCTTGCTGGCGGAGCGCAGCGTACTCTCTTTCCAGTTCCTCGAGCGTCATCCCTTTCAGTCTAGCCGATCGCGCCGCGGCCCGAAAACTGCGCTGGAGCGCTATTCGCTCCGGAAAAAGTGCGCGATTTTCCTGCCGGCGTCCTCGGTGTAGTAAACGGTGACTTTGGCGGCCTTCTCCGTCCCGCGAGCCGTATCTTCACCGGTCTCTTTGGCCAGGCGGTCCGTGAAATGAAAAGTCTGGATGGTTCCATCCGCGGTCTTGATCGAAATCGTTTTGGCCGCGCGATCGATGTGCTGGCCGGTTCCTTCGACCACGTGCAGTCCCTCGCGGCCGATACGATCGAATTCCTCGCCGGTCTTTTCGGCGCCGCGGACGGTGTAATGAACCACGACCTCGTCACCTGTCTTAAGTGCGTCGAAGGCGCTGGCGCTGCCTCTGCCGATCGCGCCGGCGCCATGAACAGCTGCTTTCGAGGCGACATGAAAGATGTACTCGGCTCCGTCCGCGGTCCGGACCGCGACGGTTTTCGCAGCGCGATCGATGGCCTGCACGGTCCCGGAAACAGCGTGGACTTCCTCCGCAGCCCAGAGGGAAACGGACAGCAGGCTGAACAGAAAAAGCAGTTTCATAAAGCTCCTTTGTTTTTTGCATTCCATCTTAGCTCTCTGGCCGCGCCGGCGCTTCCTTACGCGCCTGCTCGAACAGAAAATTGAGCGTTTTCTCCGTGCGGATGTGCCCGGCGATGCGCGCAATAGCGCCGTCTTTTTGCAGCTTCGCCCGCGTGACGGCGACGGCCTCCCGCTGCTGGCGCGCGATGCGCTGCACTTCCCGGTCGACCTCTTCCTGAGTGGCGTTGATCGCCTCGCGCTCGGCGATCTTGTCGAGCAGCAGCGACGCCTTGACGTCGCGCGCCGCTTTATCTTTCTGCGATTCGCGAACTTTATTCCAGTCGAGCTTGATGCTTTTCGGATCGATGCCCTGCGCGGCGAGCGTGCGCAGTTGATTATCGACGTTGATCTCGATCTGCCGGTCGATATAGGCGTCCGGCAGCGGAAAATCGTGCTGCTCGACGAGTTTGTTGAGCAGGGCTTCCTTGGCTTCCTCCTGCGCCCTCTGCTCGCGTTCGCGCAAAATCGCGGAGCGCACCGCCGTTTTGAGCTCTTCCAGCGTCTGATAATCGCCCAGGTCCTTGGCGAATTCGTCGTTTAATTCCGGCAGTTCCTTGCGGCGAACCGCCTTCACCGTGGCGCGAAACTTTACCGTCTTTCCGGCGAGATTCTTGCGGTCGTAATCTTCCGGATAGGTCACTTCGAATTCGCGCGACTCCTCGGGCGAGGCGCCGCGCAGATTTTCCGTGAACGCCGGAAGCGTGGCCTCATCCCCGATCTTGAAGCTGATCTCGTCCTGTTGAATTTTTTCCGCCAGTCCCGACAGGCTTTCAAGCGAAACCAGCGCATAATCGCCATCGGCGAGCGGCCGCGGCTCTTCGTTGACGAACTCGGCCCTTTGCTGCCGCAGCGCTTCCAGGCGCTCGTTCACATCTTCATCGCTGACCTTCGGCTCATCATAGGGAATGCTGATGCCGCGATATTCGCCTAATTCGAACTCGGGCGCGACCTCAAACTCCGCTTTAAACTTCAGCGGCTCGCCGGCATGGAAATGCACATCGGTCACATCCGGCCGGCCGACCACCTTCAGATGATCCTTCTCGACCGCCGCCTGGAAAAATCTCGGCACCAGTTTTTCCAGCACATCCTGGCGGATTTCCCCGGCAAAACGCGTCTTGACGATCGACAGCGGAGCGTGGCCGGGCCGGAACCCCGGCAGCCGGGCCTTTTTCTGGATCTCGGCGACAACGCGCTCGGTTTCCTTTTCCACCTCCGCGACCGGGACGGTGATCTCGATTGAGTGCTTGCAGCCTTCAACTAACGCCATCTGAATTTATGTTCGCGCGGCAGCGGCCGGCGCCCAGGATTGCCGCAGCAGTTCGGCTTTATCCGTCGCTTCCCAACTGAAGGTGTCTTCGGTGCGCCCGAAATGCCCGAACGACGCGGTTTTGCGATAAATCGGCCGGCGCAGCTTCAAATGGTCGATCATGGCTTTCGGCGTCAACGGGAAATTCTCGCGAATCAGCTCCACAATGCGCTCCTCCGGCGCCGTTCCCGTGCCGAACGTATTCACCATCACCGAAACCGGCTCGGCCACGCCGATGGCGTAGGCGAGCTGCACCTCGCAGCGCCGCGCCAACCCCGCGGCCACCACGTTTTTCGCGATGTAGCGGGCCATATAGCACGCCGAGCGGTCCACTTTCGTCGGATCCTTGCCCGAAAACGCCCCGCCGCCGTGCCGGCCCATGCCGCCGTAGGTATCGACGATAATTTTGCGTCCGGTTAATCCCGTGTCGCCGTGCGGGCCGCCGATCACGAACCGTCCGGTGGGATTGATGTGATATTTCGTCGCCGCGTCGATCATGTTCGCCGGCAGCACCGGATCGATGATGTGCTTTTTCACTTCGGCGCGCAGCGTTTCGGTGGAAACGTCGTCGTCGTGCTGGGTGGAAACCACCACCGCGTCGATTCGCGCCGGTTTCCCGTCGATATACTCCACGCTTACCTGGCTTTTGCCGTCCGGCCGCAGAAAATTCAGCCCGCCGGCGCGGCGAACCTCGCTCAACCGCCGGACCAGCTTGTGGGCCAGCATGATCGGCATCGGCATCAGCTCCGGCGTTTCATCGCAGGCGTAGCCGAACATCAGCCCCTGATCGCCCGCGCCGCCGGTATCGACACCCATGGCGATATCGGGCGATTGGCTCTGGATGGTATTGAGGACGCCGCAGGTTTTCGAGTCGAAGCCCATTTCCGCGTCGGTGTAGCCGATTTCGTGGATGACGCTGCGCGCCAGCTTGGGAACGTCGACGTACGTCTTGGTGGTGATCTCCCCGGAAACGACGCAGATTCCGGTGGTGACAAGCACTTCGCAAGCCACCCGGCCCGTGGGATCTTCCGCCATGACCGCGTCGAGCACCGCGTCGGAAATCTGATCCGCCATTTTATCCGGGTGACCTTCGGTCACCGACTCGGACGTGAAAATATGTCGCATACGATCAGCCACGCGCACTTCCTCCAGGTAAATTATGAGCGATTGAAATGCAAAAACGCCATTGTAACACGGCGATATCGCGAACCCGGATCCGGAATTGGCTTTTCCGCCGCGCCGCCGGCGCGTTTTACGGCTGTTGGACCGAAATCCGCCGCCATAACGTCTCCGGATGGGGATCAAACACCATGCGCGCCTCGGCCGGAATCACGCGCCACAAGCCATTATCCATTTCATTTTGCCACTGCGGAACGGACCAGCCGGCGTATCCGGCATAAACGCGCGCTCCCGGGCGATCGTCGATTTTGCGGGTCAGGTAAACGTCGGCGAAAATGCATTCGGCATCCTTCGCGGGCGCGGTGGAGCGAAACAATTCGCGCACCCCGAGCGCGATCGGTCCGCCAAACCAGGTTGGGGGCTTTGTGCCGGCGGCGGGACGGTTCACCACCAGCCCCATGATGCCATCGGCGCCGGAATGAATCACCAGGACCACGGACTGGCCCAGGTCGCGATCCCGCGATTTCGAGGTCGCGACCAGAATCCTGCCCTGGAGTTGCGGCAGGGTTCGCGGCAACTGGATTTGCTGCGCCAGGGCGCACTGCATAAGAAAAACGAGCATCGCGCGCATAATGCGCCTCGATCCGATTTTCGCCGATCGGGCGCGGGGCGGGATATACTCGGTTCAAAGAAAGGATTTCCATGGCTGAAGACAAACACAACCCGAATCCTCATCGCCGCGATTTCGTCGCATCCGTCGCGGCGGGAATCGCCGCCGCCGGAGCATCCTCGGCCGCCGGACTGCCCGTGGTCGAAACCAACGTCGAAATCAAAACCCCGGACGGCACTTGCGATGCCGCCTTTATCCACCCGGCCAGCGGGACCCATCCCGGAGTGCTGATCTGGACCGACGCGTTCGGGCTGCGGCCGGCGATGCGCGAAATCGGCAAACGAATCGCCGCCGACGGCTATTGCGTGCTTGTGCCGAATCCGTTCTATCGCGTCAGTAAATCCCCGCAGTTTGAAGACGCCTCGACGGTCGACTTCGCGCGCGACCGCGGCAAGATCAATCCGCTGATGGCGTCGGTGAATGCTCCCGGCGCTTGCGAAAAAGATGCCGCCGCTTACGTCGCCTTTCTCGATTCCCAGAAACAGGTGAACAAATCGAAGAAGATCGGCACGCAGGGTTACTGCATGGGCGGAGCGCTGGTGGTGCGAACCTGCGCCGCCGTGCCGGATCGTTTGGGCGCGGGCGCATCGTTTCACGGCGGCGGATTGGTGACGGACCGGCCCGACAGCCCGCACCTGCTCGCGCCGAAGATCAAAGCCCGGATGTATTTCGGCATCGCCTCCAACGACGATCAGCGGCAGCCGGACGCCAAGGACAAACTTCGCGAGGCGTTCGGAAATCGGGCCGAGATCGAGGTCTATTCCGAATCGCTGCACGGCTGGTGCGTGCCCGATATGCCACCGCAGCCCAATGGCAAGCCGATCTATAACAAGCCGGACGCCGAGCGCGCATGGGCCAAGCTCGTGGCGCTGTATAAATCCGCGCTGGCGTAAAACGGCCGTCGAGATGAAGCGCGCCCGCGCCGTTCCGCGGGCGAGGCTTCTACGCTAAACTGATTTCGAGGAGCCGCTATGCTTTCGCGCGTAGTTCCGTTGGTGTGTATCGCAGCGCTTGGTTTCGCCCAGGATGCGAAACAGGACTCCAAACCCGCCGAAGCGCAGCCGGAAGCCAAAAAGGTCTACACGGTCGAGCCGGGCACGCACATTCCGCTCAGCCTGATAAACAGCGTCAGCACCAAGAATTCCGCGCCGGGCGATCGCGTTTATCTCGAAACCGTTTTTCCTATTCTCGTCGATGGACGTATCGTCATCCCGCCCGGGAGCTACGTGGAAGGCACCATCACGCAAGTGCAGCGTCCTGGAAAAGTGAAGGGACGCGGCGAGTTTCATCTGCGCTTCGATTCGCTGACGCTGCCCAATGGCACGACTCGCGATTTTCGCGCGCGGGTCAGCGGGCTCGACGGCCGCGCCAGTGAAGAACTGGATCGCAAGGAAGGCACCATTAAAAGCGAGGGCAACAAAGCCGGCGATCTGAAGACCGTTGCCGAAACCGCCGGAGCCGGCGCCAGCGTCGGCGCGCTCGCCGGCGCAGCCAGTGGAGCCGCCGGAATGGGCGCGGGTATCGGCGCGGCCGCCGGCGCAACCGCCGGGCTGATCGGCGTCCTGTTCACCCGCGGACCGGAAGCCGTGCTCGCCAAGGGCACGACTTTGGAAATGGTGCTCGATCGCCAGGTGCAGTTCGATAGCTCGGAAATCGACTTTTCGAACGTGCCCGGGCATAAAGGCTCAAGCGACGGTCCCGGCCCGATGCCCAGCAAAAAAGCGCAAATGGGGCATCGCTGGCCGATTTAAGCGGCCAAATCAGCGTTTCCCTGCATCCTGTCTCGGGTTTTCTCCTTAGGCTGATTTCAAACCGGTTCTGTTATTGTTGACTCGTGGAACTTGCGCGAGCGGCGAACCAACACAGCGCCACGGCCGGCACAATGCGCGGCTTCAACCTGTTCGGCGTGCCCGTGCGGCTGCATTTTACCTTTATTTTGCTGATCGTTTTCCTGGCGGTCACCGGGCTCGGCAGCGGCCAGGCGATCAGCAGCTACGCGCTGTTTCTGGCGGGATTGTTCGCCAGCGTGCTGCTGCATGAAACCAGCCACGCGGCCATCGCCAGCCGCTTCGGCGTCCGGACCACCGAAATTATTATGTTCCCGATCGGCGGCGTTTCCCGCATGGAGCGAATGCTCAAGCCGAAGGAAGAACTTTGCATCGCGCTCGCCGGTCCGCTGGTGAATCTTCTGCTTTCCGCGGCGATTTTCTTTTATATGTTCGAGAA
>Ga0209062_1003305_pt1 | contig 18916 bp, 17 predicted proteins | sample Coa_R2_2_FD_187158 | JGI IMG/M metagenome (GOLD analysis project Ga0209062, IMG submission 187158) | Surface soil microbial communities from Centralia Pennsylvania, which are recovering from an underground coalmine fire - Coalmine... | ecosystem: Environmental > Terrestrial > Soil > Unclassified...
CTTGCCGCAAAAGCGCGTCCGTTGGCGGCATTCGTGGTTTGAGCCGCGCCGCCTGAGCGCATTCGGCGCTCTAGCCGCGACGCTGCTCGCGGCATTTTTCCTGGGCCGCTGGGTGCGCCCGCATTCCCCAGCCGCGCCGGACCCCCTCAATGCGCAACAGGTCCGCGAACGCGTCCTTGTGGTTGCTGCCGGCGATCACCTGGACCGTTCGGAAATGTTCCTTGTCGAGTTAGAGCACGCCCAGCCGGCTGCGCCCGGCCAGAAGGTCATCAACATTTCCGCCGAACAACAGCGCGCCGAGGACTTGCTCCAGGAAAACCGCCTGTATCGCCAGACTGCCGCCAGTGAAGGCGATGCCGGCCTCGCCAGTGTGCTCGACGAGCTCGAGCGCGTTCTCGTTGACATCGCGCATAGCCCCGGCGAAATCTCACCCGCGCAATTGCAATCGATTCAGAAGCGCATCGAGTCGCGCGGCATTCTCTTCAAAGTGCGTGTCATCGGCAAGCAATTGGAGCAGCGCCCGCAGCGGCAAGAAGACGCACCCAAGGCGGCTCCGCAGAGCAATCCGGTGGTCAGAGAGAGGAACAAAGCATGAGCATGGTCATTGGTTCGGACGTCAAGAAGGGAGCTTGGGTGGCGCTGGCGCTGTTACTGGGCCTATCCGCCGGCCCTGTTCGCGCCGCGGCTCGCAGCACGGCCGCTGGAACCGCAAGCTGGCAGGAGCCGGAGCAGGAGCGCCGGGATCGCGAACAGGAGCGCCGCGATCGCGAGCAAGAGGCTCGTGAGCGCGCGCAGGAACACGCCGAGCGTCTCGAAGAACTTTATGACGATGGCCGAGAGGCCCTCGACGACGACCACTATGAACAGGCCGCCGAAAAATTCACGGCGCTAGCCGGCATGAACGGTCCGCAAACCGACGCTGCTCTCTATTGGAAAGCCTACGCGGAGAACAAACTCGGCCGTCGTGACTCCGCGCTTACCACCATTGCCGACCTCAAGCGCCGCTTTCCGCAGAGCCGCTGGCAGAAAGATGCGAGTGCCCTAGAAATCGAGGTCCGTCAATCCACCGGACAGCCTCCGCATCCCGATACACAAAAGGACGAGGACCTTCGCCTTCTTGCGATTCGCGGGCTGATGAACAGCGATCCTGAGCACGCCATTCCGCTGCTCGGCAAAGTGCTCGATAGCCCCGCTGCATCACCAAAGGAAAAATCCCAGGCGCTCTTCGTCATCGCGCAGAGCGGATCTCCACAAGCGCGCGACGTTCTCGCCAAAATCGCTCGCGGTCAGGGCAATCCGGACTTGCAGCGCAGAGCGGTCGAGTACCTGGGTATGTTTGGCAAAAATCAGTTGTCGCACACGGTCCTCGCCGAGGTGTACTCCTCCTCTTCCGATCCCTCCATCAAGCGCGCGATTCTCCGCAGCTACATGATGGGCGGGGATAAGGAGCGCTTGTTCGCGGCCGCTAAATGGGAAAAAGATGAGAATCTGCGGAGCGAGGCTATCCGTCAACTCGGCCTGGTGCACGGCGTTAACGAACTCGAGCAGCTCTACAAAACCGAGTCTTCCCCGGAGCTTCGCCGCGCTATCCTGCAGGCTTTCTTCCTCTCCGGCGATGCCGGCCGCCTTGTCGCCGCCGCGCAAACGGAAAAAGACCCGGAATTGCGCCGCGCTGCTGTCCGGAATCTTGGCCTGATTCACTCCGACGAGTCCGGCAAGGCGCTCCAAGCGATTTACGCCAAGGAAACCGACCGCGACACGCGTGCCGAGGTCTTGAACGCCTTCTTCCTTCAAAATAATGCCGCCGCGCTCGTCGCCATCGCCCGCTCGGAGAAGGATCCGGAGCTGAAGCGGGAAGCCGTCCAGAAGCTCTCGCTCATGCACTCGAAGGAAGCAACCGATTATCTGATGGAACTGCTCAAGTGAGACCCGCCATGATACACACGAAACGGACATCCATCGCGCTGCGGGACGTTCTCGGATCCGCTCTCATCGTGGCTGGCCTGGCGGGACTCTTCGTCCAGCGCTCACTGAGCCATGCGGCGCCGCGCGCTCTGCCATCGCAAAGCGCCGCGGCTTCCCCCGGCCAGCCCCGCATCGAAAATGCCCAGCTCGAAACGCGTGCGCTCAGCGGCAGTCTGGAGGCTGCGATTCGTGAGTTTGCGGCCCAGGCCGATTCGCCGCTTTGGCTCGGCTACACGGTGGACCAAATTCCCGGCGACGGCTCCTCTTGCTGCGGCAACTATTCTGGTGACGGGCAAGCCTGCGGCACGTGCCGTCTGGAAAAGGAAAATGACGCCAGCATCAACAGCCGTTCCGATGCCTCGCGTTCCGGCACCATAAGCCTGGAAGGTGCGCGGCGGCTCGCCATTCTGTACCGTCTCGCGGAAAAACGCGTCTCTCGTATCCGCATCGCTTCGCCCGAATGCACTCTCGATGCCGGGGGCTTGCGCTTCATCTGGCTCACCGGAGTGAAGCCCGCGGAAAGCATCGCCGTGCTCTCTGGATACGTCGAGACGCGCGGCGCCAGCGAGCGCAGCGATCATCACCTCGGCAACGAAGCTCTGACCGCCATCGCTTTGCACGCAGACCCCTCCTCCGATCGCGTTCTGGAAGACTTCGTCTCGCCTCAGCAGCCCGAACACCTTCGCCGCCAGACCGCCTTCTGGCTGGGCGCAGCGCGCGGCAAGGCCGGCTTGTCCTTGCTCGAACGCATGGCCAAGGACGATCCCAGTCCCGAGGTGCGCTCGCAGGTCGCTTTTGCTTTTTCCGTTAGCAAAGAGCCGGCCGCGCTCGAAGACATGATTCGCATGGCTCATGGAGACGCAAGCGCGCATGTTCGTGGACAGGCGCTCTTCTGGCTCGCTCAGAAAGCCGGTGAAAAAGCGGCGGGCACGATCACCGGAGCCATCGAAAACGATCCGGACACGCAGGTAAAGCGTCAGGCCGTCTTCGCGCTCAGCCAGCTTCCCAAGGACGAGGGCGTGCCGAGACTCATCGCCGTCGCCGAGAACAATCGCAACCCGGAAGTCCGCAAGCAAGCCATGTTCTGGCTCGGCCAATCCAACGATCCGCGAGCTCTCGATTTCTTTGCCAAAATCCTAGGTCGCTGACCTTGCTTGTTGCCGGCCAGACTTCCGGGAGCGGCGCTCGCTGCGCCCTTTAAGCACGGCGAGTGAAATCGTTCGCGGTCAAACGACCGATTCTCTCACCGCAACCACTCTTCCAGTGTTACGCGCGCCTCCGTCTTCGCGTCCCGGTATTTCACAATCACCGCAGCCTGCAGTGAAATTCCCCACTTCGCGCCTGCCGGATTCCGCACAGCCCGCGACCCCGGCACGACAATCGCCTCCTCCGGAATCACCAGCGGCTCGTCGCCTTGCGCCGTGTACACCGCGTCGCGTACCAGGTCGTACACGGGAATCGAGCCGTTTAGGATCGTTCCTGTCCCGAGCACGGCGCGCCGCTTTACTACCGTCCCTTCATAGACGCCGCAATTCCCGCCAATCAGCACCTCGTCTTCGACAATAACTGGCATCGCGCCCGCTGGCTCCAGGACGCCGCCGATCTGCGCGCCCGCGGAAACGTGGCAGCCTCGCCCGATCTGCGCGCAGCTTCCCACCAGCGCGTGCGAATCGATCATTGTGTTTTCGCCGACGTACGCTCCCACGTTGATGAACATTGGCGGCATGCAAATTGTGCCGCGCCCCACAAAGCAGCCGTCCCGCACGCTCGAGCCGCCCGGCACCAGCCGCACGCCGTCATCCACCGTGAACGCGCGCGGCGGATATGTGGCCTTGTCAAAAAAAGGCTGCGGCGAGCCCGGCACTTCGGTGATCGCGCCCATGCGGAAGCCCAGCAGAATCCCTTGTTTAACCCAGGCGTTAACCCGCCAGCCCGTCTTGGCGGAAATATCCGGCTCCGCGGCGCGAATTTCGCCGCGGTTCAACGCTTCTTTGAATTCCGCAAAAAGCGCGAAGTGCCCGGACTCATACTTTGCCGGCGGCGACGCAAACAAGGCTTCAATTCGCGACCGCAGCATGAGCCCTTTCGGCCATCCCCAGCGATTCCAGCACCTCGCGGATCCGAGCCCGATTCTCCGGCTTCGGCGCCACAAGCGGTAGTCTCCACACCGGCTCCAGCAATGCCATCTCCGCCATCGCCGCCTTCACCGGGATCGGATTGGACTCCACAAAGTTCACTTCCATCAGCGGATGCAATTGCCGGTGAATCTTGCGCGCTCCCGCAAAGTCTCCCGCAAGCGCCAGCCGGGTCAGCCGCGCCATCTGCTCGGGGGCCTCATTCGAGACCACCGAAATCACTCCGCGGCCGCCGAGCGCAATGAGCGGCAGCGTGATCGCATCGTCGCCCGAGAGCACGATGAACTCTTCCGGCACAGCGTTCAGAATCGCCGCCATCTGCCCAATATTTCCGGAGGCCTCCTTGATGCCCACGATATTTTCAATTCGCGCCAGCCGCTTCACTGTCGCCGGTTCTATGTTCACTCCCGTTCGGCCTTGCACGCTGTACAAAATCACCGGGAGCGGCACCGCTTCGGCGATCGCCTTGTAGTGCTGAAACAAGCCCTCTTGCGTGGGCTTGTTGTAGTATGGCGTCACGCTCAGAATTCCATCCACGCCAATCGCCGCCAGTTCGCGCGCCGTGGCAATCACGTCGGTCGTGTTGTACCCGCCTGCTCCGGCCAGCACCGGCACGCGCTTTCCGGCCGTTTCCACGGCGATTGCCGCTACGCGCAAATGCTCTTCGCGGGTCAGCGTCGGACTCTCGCCTGTGGTTCCACACGGTACGAGAAAGTCCACTCCCGCTTCAATTTGCCGTTCCACCAATCGCCGCAGCGCCGCCTCGTCCAGCGAGTTATCGTGCCGAAATGGTGTGACTAGCGCTGTTCCCGTTCCCGTGAACATTTTCGTCCTCCTCCCCTGTTCCAAATTTCCCTGCATCTATTCCAGCTCCGTCCAAATTTCCCGGAACTCAAAAACTCCCCGTTTTCCGTCAATCCATCTCGCAGCTCGCACCGCTCCCCGCGCGAATCCCTCCCGGCTTCGCGCCGTGTGGCGTAGCGTGATGGTGTCCGCTGCCGAATCAAAACCAATCTCGTGCGTCCCCGGATGCGCTCCGGCCCGGTTCGCTGCCAGCGAGACTTCGCGCGTGTAGCCGTTCGCTCTCATCTCTTCCGTGAGCCGCTTCAGCGTTCCCGAAGGCGCATCCTTCTTCGCTGCGTGATGAATTTCCCAGCCCCACGCCTCGTATTCCGGGTACTTCGCAAGCAAGGCCGCTGCTCGCGCCACCGATTGCAAAAACACATTTACGCCAATCGAATAATTCGCGCTCCACACCAGCGCGGTTCCCGCCGCAGTCACCGCGCCGCGAACGGAATCCAGCTTGCCCTCCCATCCGGTTGTTCCACAGACCGCGTTCACGCCGAGCGATGCCAGCCGCATGATGTTTTGCACTGCTGCGCTCGGCGCGGTGAACTCGAATGCCACGCGCGCTCCGCGCAGCGTCTCCGCCGAAAGCGTCGCGATATTGCCGGAATCAAAGCGCGCCCGCACCTCGCACCCGAACTCCGGCGCAAGCTTCTCGATCAGCCGCCCCATCCTTCCGTAGCCAACAATCGCCACGGCCAGGCTCAAGGCGCGCTCCCATTGGCCAGCAAGCGCCGCACGAGTCGCGCATAGATTCCAGCCGCCGCCACCAGCTCTTTCTTCGCCACACGCTCTTCCGCTGTATGCGCCACATGGATGCTTCCCGGCCCAATCAGAAACGGCTGTCCCCACGTCCCGTCAAACGAAGGAATATCCGTTGTAAAGGCAACGACGCTTGTCGCAAAGCCGTCGAGCGGCGTAAATCGCATCGCTCTTGACAGCAGCACTTCCCGCGCTTCCACGCCGTGCGCCGCTGCCACCCCCGCCACGTGCGACCGTATTCCCGCGGGATCGCCGACCAGCCGGAACATGATTTCCGCTGCAGCTTCGTCGGCGACGACATTCGGCGCCCGCCCGCCCCGGATCGTTCCCACATTCAGCGTGGTATCCCCCAGCACCCCATCGCGCGGCATTTCCATCGCGCAAATCTCGGCCAGCGTATCCAGCAGCGCGTGAATCGCCGAGTGCCCCAGCTCTGGATACGCCGAGTGCGCGAGCTTGCCTCGTGCAACTAGTTCGTATCGCAGCGCTCCTTTCGACCCAAGCGCTAGCATGTTCTCCGTCGGCTCGCCATTAATCAGAAATTTGGACCCGCGTGGATTTCTTGCCGCGGCGAGCGCTCCGGCGCTGTCCCGCTCTTCGCCCACCACGAACAGCATGCCGAAGTTTCGCACTCCCTCTTCGAGGAGCGTTTCCGCCGCGGCCATCATCGACGCGATAATCCCCTTGGCGTCGCACGCGCCACGTCCGTAAATGAATTCTTCGTCTTCCGATGACGCGAAGTACGGCGGCACCGTGTCCATGTGCGTCGAAAGGGCAACGACCGGCTCGCCGAAGCTCGCGAACACATTCTCGCGGCCCGGTGCCGCTTCGATCCGTTCCACGCGCCCGTTCCAATGCGCCGCCATCGGCGAGAGCTCCGCCGCAAGAAAATTCGCAACTTCTTGCTCTCGCCCGGTGGTCGAGTCCAAGTCAATCAGCGCGCGTGTCAGCGCAAAAATGTCCATCGCTTTGGCTCTGCCTGGTTATTTGCCGAGGGAAACGCCAGCGAAAGGAAGGACCGCGAGGGAATCGGCGCGGCTGCCTCTCGATAGCGCTCCATTCCCGTTTCTCCGGGAATGACAGTGATCAAGCCTTGGACCTGATCACCAACCGCCGCGCTTCCGCTCGCGCCGCGATTTCGGCGGAATCGGCTGCTGCGCCTTTCGGCTTAGCAGCGCCCCTTTCACCGGCCTTCCGAAGCAGATCGGAACTCCAGCCCGGCTACTCTTGGCTTCCGCACCTCTACCAAGCTCCCCTACGCTAACACAATTCCCGCCGAACACAAATCTCGCGGCAACTCCATCCTTGCCTGCGTTTAGGGCGCCGTCTTTGGGAAGCGATCCAGGAAGGAACTTGAAGTCTTGCTCGATCTAACGAGACCAACTGCGGCGTAAGCGCGGGCAGGCTAAACTTGCAACGGCTTCAGCGGCTCGTGCTGTAGCGCCACCAGCAGCTCTCCGCCAAAGGCTGCCTCCGCCGGGCGACGGCCCAGCGCTTCTTCCGCCGAAAGTCGCGCCAAATCCGGATTGTTGTTTTCTTGCGAAATGTGTGCCAGCACCAAGTATCGCGTGTTTCCGTCAAATCCTTCCGGGTCCGCCAAATATTCGCTTACCGCATGATTCGAAAGATGTCCCGTCCGCGAAAGCACCCGCTGCTTCACCATCCATGGATACGGTCCCACCTTCAGCATGTCCAAATCATGATTCGATTCCAGAATCACAACCTGCGATTGCCGCAAATGCACTCGCACGTGATTCGGCAGGTACCCGAGGTCCGTCACCAGCGCCACCTTCACGCCCTCCGCCCGGAACGTGAACCCGACCGGGTCCGCGGCGTCGTGCGGAATCCCGAACGCGTGAACGGCGATGTCGCCGACGACAAAATCTTGTCCTGAGTGAATCGTCTCCAGGCCCCGCAATCGCTTCCCAAAGGTCTCCGGCAGCGCGCGGTTCAGCGCATCCATCGTCGGTTCCGTCACATACAGCGGCGCTTTCCACAGTCCCAGCATCTGCGGCAAGCCGTTGCAATGGTCGTTGTGTTCGTGGGTAATCAGAATTCCGTCGATGTGCTCGACGTCTCGCTCGATCGCTGCCAGCCTTGCCAGCGTCTCTCGCTTCCCCAATCCTGCGTCAATCAAGAGTCGGGTCCGCTCCGTCTCCAGCAACGTCAGATTGCCGGAGCTCCCGGACGCCAGTATGGACACGCGCAACCCGATCGCTTCCCCCAAATACCGCGAATCGCCGTCCGCACACAGGCGCTCTTGGCCGTGCGGCTGAAACCTTGGCGCGCGCACGCCACAACGCCGCCAGCCTGCGCTCGTGAAAGTCCCGCTCCGCTACGCGTGCTACCTCTCGAGACCACCTCTGAACCCGGTGCCTCTGCCGAAGCGCAAATTTTCAGCATCATCGCAGAGAGCACCTCACGCGTCAACAGACGTTCTGTCCTAATTGCCGCGTTGGCTGGCGATCTGTCGAAGAGAGCGGCCCGGAGAAGCGTGCTCAGCAAGCCAGCCGCGAGCGGTCGAGCTTGAACCCGTTCAGCGGCCCCAGCACCGTCACTGCTATCTGCTCCGGCCGGAAAAAATCTTGCGCCAGAGAACGCAGCTCTTCCCGCGTCACCGCTTCGATGCCCATCAGAATCTCATCCATCGAATAGAACCGCTCGAAATACAGCTCCTGCCTCGCCAGATTCGACATCCGCGAACTCGTCGACTCGAGCGAAAGCATCAGCGAACCCTTCAAATGATTCTTTGACCGCAGCAACTCCTCCTGTGGCACCAGCTCCTGCTTGATGTTGCGGAATTCCGCGATCGTCAGATCAATCACGTCCCCGACCGCTTCCTTCGCCGTCCCGGCATATACCGTCAGCATTCCCGCATCGGAATACGGCGTGAGCTCGCTGAAAACCGCGTACGCCAGCCCCCGCTTCTCTCGGATATTCTGAAAAAGCCGCGACGACATGCCGCCACCGAGTAAATTGTTCAGCACCGCTGCGCCAAACCGCCGCTCGTCCGCCAGGGGCAGCGACGGTACCCCGATGCACAGATGCACCTGCTCGAGGTCCTTCTTTCTCTCCACCCGAATCGGCGCGTCCGTTCGCGGCGCCTCGTGTCCGTCCAGTGCGCCTCCGCGCGGCATGTTCCCGAATTCTTTCTCCACCAGCTCCAGCACCCGCTCGTGCGCCACGTTTCCCGCCGCTGTTATTACCAGCCGGTCCGGCGCAAACCAATTCTGGAAGCGCGCCCGCAGCGCTTCACGGCTGAATCGCCGGACCGTTTCCGGTGTCCCCAGTATCGGCCGGCCGAGCGGATGCTCCGGCCAGAATCCGCGCGTGAAAATTTCGTGCAGCAGATACTCGGGATTGTCCAGGTCCATCTTGATCTCTTCCAGCACGACCTGGCATTCCTTCTTCACGTCCTCCGAATCGAACTTCGGTCGCAGCACTAGGTCCGCGATCACATCGAGGGCGAGCGGCAGGTGCTCGTCGAGCACTTTTGCGTTAAAGCAGATTTGCTCTTTCGAGGTGAAGGCGTCGAGCATGCCCCCAATCGAGTCCATCTCCCGCGCAATGGCTTCCGCCGAACGCCGCTCCGTCCCCTTGAAAACCATGTGCTCCATAAAGTGCGCCAGCCCATTTTCCTCCGCCATCTCGCGTCGCGAGCCGTTGCGCACCCAAACGCCCACGGAAACCGACCGCACATGCCGCATCGTCTCCGTGATCACTACCAGGCCGTTCGGAAGAACATGCCGTTGAATATCCCGTTGTTCGGAGGCCATGTTCGCATTGTGACATAGGAGCAAGCTTGGCGGAAACATTCCAAAACTGACAGCTAAGTCATTTCCGTACAGATATTTATGTACTCGCGTATGCGCCAATGTTTCGCCTTGCGGAATCCCGCCGCGCTCTCCGCGCCGCCGCGATGTCGCTCTGTCATATACTCCCCTGGGCCGCCAAACCAGCGGCGTCGCCGGAACTCCGTGCGCATATTGACCTTTACCAGCCTTTTTCCGAACTCGGTCGAGCCCAATCTCGGCGTCTTCGTCCAACAGCGGATGAGCGCTTTCGCCGCTCTTGGGCCAACCGCGGGGGATGCGTCCTCCGGGCAGCAAGACGAGCAACGTCCATGCCGCCATTCCGTGGAAGTTGTTGCGCCGGTACCCTGGGCGCCGCCTTTTTACGCCGGTGCGCGAACACGATGGCGAGATGTGCCGCCTCTGGAGCAGATGGGCCGACTGCAAGTGCATCACCCGCGATATCCACTCATTCCAAAGGTGTCCATGCCGCTGCACGCACGGCTGATGGCTCTGGGTAGCATGTCCGTGGTCCGGCGGTTGCACGCCGTGGAGCCGTTCGACCTGATCGATGCGCACTTCGTCTATCCTGATGGCGCCGCCGCGCTCCTGGTCGGCAAGGCCCTCGGCATTCCCACGGTCGTCTCCGCGCGCGGTTCTGACATTCACTTCCATCCTCGATTTCGGTTCGTCCGCCCGCAGATTCGCAAGACGCTGCTTGGCGCCGCTGGCCGAATCGCGGTCTGCGATGCCTTGCGGGACGAAATGCTTCGCATTGCCGGGGCGGCGCTGGATGTTCGTGTAATTGGCAATGGCGTGGATCTCCAGCGGTTCTTTCCCCTCGGCCAGTCCGAAGCGCGTCAGTCCCTTCGCATTCCGGCAAATGAGCGCGTGTTGCTATGTGTCGCGTCCCTGGTTCCGGTGAAAGGTCATGAAGTGCTGCTACGTGCTTTCCAGCGTGTTCGTACGGCCATTCCGGAGTCTCGCCTCTATCTGATTGGCGAGGGCGTACTCCGCTCAAGCCTGGAGGACTTGGCCGCCTCACTTGGATTGCGCGACCGCGTTCGCTTTGTCGGCTCTTGCCCCAACACCCACCTTCGCGCCTGGTATAGCGCTGCCGATGTCACCGTACTGGCCAGTTCGCGCGAAGGCTGGCCCAATGTCGTCCTGGAATCGCTCGCTTGTGGTACACCGGTAGTGGCGACTCGCGTCTGGGGAACGCCGGAAATTCTGCGTTCGCCGGAACTCGGCCTGCTCGTCGAGCAAACACCGGAAGGCCTCGCCGAGGGATTGCAAGCTGCTCTCTCAACCAAGTGGGATGCCGCGAAGTTGATTTCGTGCGCACGCCAGCGCGATTGGAGCGTCGTCGCCAGCGAACTTCAATCCTATTTCCAGGAACTTCTCGGATCGCTTGCGCGCAAGACGCACCGTGTCGGCGCCGATCCTTAGGCCGAAACGAGTGGCTACGGCACTCTCGCCGGCGGTTTCGGGCAAGCTCCATCTGTCAAGGCCGGGTGCGTCTCCCGAGAACTGCTCCGTCCCATTCCGCGGTCGTCCGAGGATTCCAGCGGCGCGGTACCGCCGGAGCTTGTTGGATCAAATCAAACGTTCGTCTGGATTCAGCCGTCCGTATTCGCTCGTATAGTGCAGGGGCACGTCCCGGTACGTGCCGCGATCGCGCTCGTAAACCTCGCACGAATCGAAGGGCTTCGAGTAAATGTGAATGCTTACGGCACGCTGGTTGAACTCCGCCGAATTAATCACCGCATGCACGGGCTCGAGCGGATTCACGTACACCGGATTTTCCGCGTTCATTTCATAAAGGCCGGTCGGAACAAGCCGGCATGTTCCGCTCTCCGGGTCCCGCTGATCCACGCGATAGTTTTGCACGCGCAAACGCCCGATTGGCGCGGACATCCAGCAATTTTGATCGCGATGATTGTGAATCCTGCTCTGCTGTCCGACCTCCCAGCAAATCGCCATGCACTCGAAAACGGAATTCTTGAAGATCAGATTCCGTGTGTAATTGCCCTTCGAAAAGAACAGATACTTGTCCAGTGTCTGCGGCCGGATGCGATGCCGCCGCACATAGTCCTGAATATTTTCCAGCTGGAATTCCGCTTCGGGAATATCGGCCAGATTTGCCACCCACTTGTCTATCGTCAATTCCATTGCTGTTATTTGCTTTAGCACAACGACTCCGCCGCCTTCTCTCTGGCTGTAGAAAATTATACCGCTGACACCCCTGCCGGGCTTCCGTTGACGTGAAAAATGTCGCTGAAAAACACGACCTTCTGACTGGGGATTTCTGCCCACCGATGCGTTCTTCGTGGCGGTTCGCACTACTCACGCTTGGTGTCCCGGCCCGGTTCCGCCGGTCCGGTTGCGGCACCGCGTCTGTTTCAAGTCCCGCGCTGCGGACTCGAACGAAGTACCATATAGCCATGGAGTTGCTAGCCAAGTCCCGGCAGGAACTGCGCGAGTTCTGTGCGAAGCTCGGCCAGCCAGCTTACCGCGGCGACCAGGTCTATCACGCGCTCTATGCGCAGAGGAAGTTCGACTTCGCGGCGATGAGCAATCTGCCGGTATCCTTCCGCGAGCAGCTCGCCAAGGAAGCGCGAATCACCCTGCCCGAAATTAAGCAACGCTATGGCTCCCGCGACGGCTCGACCCGCTATCTCCTTGAGCTCCCACCCAGGGGTGAAGAACTCGCCACGCGCGCCGCTTCCGTGGAAGCCGTTTTCATGCCCAGCGAAGGCCGCCAGACGATCTGCGTCTCCACCCAAGCTGGCTGCGCCGTCGAGTGCCGGTTTTGCCTGACGGCGCGGTTGGGGCTGGTGCGCAATCTCACGGCAGGCGAAATCATCGCGCAGGTGCTCCTCATCCTCGAAGAACAAAAAAGCGCGCTCGCGCCGCAGACCAATGTCGTTCTCATGGGTCAGGGCGAGCCGCTGCTGAATTTCGAGAACGTCATGGCCGCGCTGCGCATTCTGCTGGATGCCGAGGGAGTCGGCCTCTCGCCAAAACACGTCACGCTTTCCACGAGTGGCATCGTCCCGGGAATCGAACGACTCGGTGGCGAGCCGGTCCGCCCGAAGCTCGCCATTTCCCTCAACGCCTCCAACGACGAACAGCGCAACGCGCTCATGCCCATCAACAAAAAATATCCGCTTGCGGCGTTGCTCAAAGCGTGCCGCAGCTACCCCTTGCGCAATTGGGAGCACCTTACCTTCGAGTACGTCATGCTCGGCGGCGTCAACGACTCCCCGGAAGACGCGCGCCGCGTCGTTCGCTTGCTCGCTCCACTCAAGTCCGTTAAGGTCAACCTCATCCCGTGGAATCCCGGCGACTTGCCCTATCGCGAATCCACGGAAGCCGCGATCGAAGCCTTCCGCCGTATCCTCACCGAAAAGGGTGTCCCTGCCTTCGTCCGCTACTCCCGGGGGCGCGACGTCATGGCCGCCTGCGGCCAGCTCGCCTTAAATGCTGCCGGCGCGCAACCCGTTCCGCCGCATCGGTAATCCTGTCGCGGTCTAGCTCACAAAACGAGCTTTCGGATCTCGCACGAGTGGCCTGGAATGGTTGCGGTCGCCTGCATGGCTCGCCGCAAAGTTGCCGCTGCCAGGACCCAATGCAATAATTTGTATCGAGGGCTCGCGGCGACGACTGGACTCCGTCCGCCAGTCACCAGTCACCGGACGCGAGTCACTGCTCACGGAGAACCCCATGGCATTGCGTGATAGCTGGATCGAAAAGCGGGAAGCCAGTCAGGCTTACGCTGGCGGCGACAACCGGGACGCGCGTGCGTCCGAGGGACGCAACATGTCGCAGATGCATCTGGCGCGGCTCGGTATGATCACCGAGGAAATGCAATACGTTGCGGCGCGCGAACGGCTCGAACCCGAACTGGTCCGAGCCGAAGTAGCGCGAGGCCGCGCGATCATCCCCGCCAATATTCACCATCGGAATCTCGAGCCGATGGGCATCGGCGTAGCGTTCACCTGCAAGATCAATGCGAACATCGGCAATTCCGCCACGACTTCCAATATCGACGAAGAACTGAAAAAGCTCCACCACGCCGTGCACTACGGCGCGGACACGGTGATGGACCTCTCCACCGGAGGCGACATTCCGAAGATTCGACGAGCCATCATCGACGCTTCACCGGTTCCCGTCGGCACTGTGCCGGTATACGAAGCGATTTCGCGCGTTCGCCGGCCGGAAGACCTCACCTTTGACCTCATGCTTGAAGTCATCGAGGAGCAAGCCGAACAGGGCGTGGACTACATGACCATTCACGCGGGCGTGCTGCGCGAGCATGTGCCTTTGGTTCGCAAACGCATCACCGGTATCGTCAGCCGTGGCGGCTCGCTCATGGCGCACTGGATGGAGCATCACAAAAAGCAGAATTTTCTCTACGAGCGCTTCGACGAGATCTGCAAGGTTTTCCGGAAGCACGACGTCAGTTTCTCGCTCGGAGACGGCCTGCGCCCCGGATGCATCGCCGATGCCAGCGATGAAGCGCAATTCGCCGAATTGAAAGTGCTCGGCGAGCTCACGAAAAAGGCCTGGGAGTACGATGTGCAGGTGATGATTGAAGGCCCAGGCCACGTCCCGATGGATAAAATCAAGGAGCAAGTCGACAAGGAAGTGGAGTGGTGCCACGAAGCGCCGTTCTACACGCTTGGTCCGCTGGTTACCGATATCGCGCCCGGTTACGACCACATCACCAGCGCCATTGGCGCCGCCATGATCGGGTGGCATGGCGCCGCGATGCTCTGTTACGTTACGCCCAAGGAGCATCTGGGCCTGCCGAATCCCGAGGACGTGAAACAAGGCGTGATCGCCTACAAGATCGCGGCGCACGCCGCCGATGTGGCACGCCACCGCCCCGGCGCCCGGGACCGCGATGACGCACTGAGTTACGCGCGTTTTCTCTTCGACTGGAACAAGCAGTTCGAGCTTTCACTCGACCCGGAAACCGCGCGGGCCATGCACGACGAATCGCTTCCCGACGATTTCTACAAGGAAGCAAAATTCTGCTCCATGTGCGGGCCAAAATTCTGCTCGATGAACATTACCCAGCTAGCCGAAGCCGAATCCGGCAAGGATCAGGCCGAACGCAAGCAGAAATTCGCCGACCTGCTGGCCAAGGTCGAAGGCGCAAAGGCACGCGCGGCCGGCGCGAACTGATGCGCCACGGGCACGTCCAGGCTGTTGCGCGTTCCTTGCTGTTTTCCGGCGGACTTATTGCTGTTCCGATGAAAAAAGAGGCGGAACGAAACAAAATGCCGCAAATCCGCGTATCTTGAGGTAAGCAACGAAAATAAATAAGGAACGACTTTGCCGCGAAGGCTCAAACACAACCCGACGGGACCCACTGACAAACGGAGCGCGCCATGCTGATTCTGCTCTGCCTGCTTCTCCTCTATTTCCTGCCCACGATTCTGGCCCGTCACAAGGCCGACGCTCCCGGCATCTTTCTCGTAAACTTGTTCTTCGGCTGGACGGTGATCGGTTGGGTCGTCGCGTTGGTCTGGGCCTGCGCGGCGGAGGAGGTGGTTCGCGTGCGCTACGTGCCTTACAACTATGCCGCCGCCGGCTACGGTCCGGTAAGCGGAGGGCGTTTCTGCTCGCGCTGCGGAACTCTTGCACCGCTGGCCTCGCGGTACTGCAGCTTGTGCGGCCACGCCTTTTGAATGGCCCTTCGTGGCCTTACTCTGCTGGTCTTTTCCTGCTTGCCCCTGCTCTGAGACGACAGCGGTTTCCGCTGGAGAAATCCTTTCGCGAAATCTCGCGCAACGCTTCGTCTGCCTTGCTAAGATGAAGGCACCCCTTCCTGAGCAGACCGGCCGCTCGCCAGCCGGCTCAAAGCCAAAACGAGAAGAAGCCAAATGGCTCAATTTGCGCCGCCCAGTTGCGTGCTGGCAGTGGACGATTCGCCCGTTTCACGAAAGCTCCTCGAGCACGCTCTTGCAGAAGAGCCCTACCGTGTCGTGTTCGCCTGCGATGGCGCGGAGGCGTTGCACCTTCTCGAGGTGCACCGGCCGGCATTGATCATTACCGACTGGATGCTCCCCGACTTGACTGGCCCCGAACTGTGCCGGGAAATTCGCGCGCGCCAGCGCGAGAACTACACCTACATCATCTTGCTGACGAGCAATGCCGAGAAGGAACAGATCGTGGAAGGGCTTGCGGCCGGCGCCGACGACTACTTAACCAAGCCGTTCGACCGATTGGAGCTGCTCGCGCGCATCGGTGTGGGGTGCCGCACGGTGCAGTTACACCGTGAGGTTGCCGCGAAGAACCGCCAGTTGGAAGAGCTGGTGCGTACCGATCACCTGACCGGATTGCCGAACCGGCGCGCCGTGGAGGAGTACGCGGAGCGCCAACTGCGAAGCGCCGCAAGGCACAAATTTGAATTCTGGCTCGTGCTCGCGGACCTGGACGAATTCAAGAAAGTGAACGACGAGTACGGCCATGCGGCCGGAGATGCAGCCCTGAAGAAATTCGCCAAGGTGCTCAAGGCGAATACCCGCGCCGCGGACTTTTGCGGGCGGCTGGGAGGAGACGAATTTGTGCTGGCCATCAGCCACGTGGAACGGCAAGACATCGGCAACGTCGTGGAGAAGCTGAGAGCCGACCTGGCGGCGGAAAACTATCCGTGGGAGGGGCGCGGAGCGCGAGTCAGCGCCAGCTTTGGTGTTGCCGGATTTTTTGGAGGCACGGCACCGAGCTTGGAGGAGTTGCTGGCGCAGGCCGACCGGGCACTCTACGAGGCGAAGCAAGCCAGGCGCCATCGTGTGCAGGCTGGCGAGGCCGAACACGAGGCAGAAGCGCGCAAGGGATAAGACTTCATCGCTTCAAAATCCGGCACGTCCAAACGAGCCGCACCGGGTCCGCCGCCGCGCGGAGCCTAACCAGCCGGGCAAGGCGGGAGGGAGCAAAATCGGAGGAACGGCGGCCTGTTTTTTGTGCAGCGGCAAGGGGGCGGGGTAAGATGCTTTAGCCGCTCGCCTGGCTAGAGGAACCGTTTGCTGCATCCGCTTGGAGTGATTCGGACCGCCGTGCTGATGGTCGCGGCCCTGCCGCTGCTGTACTACGCGCTGGCGACGTTTGCGGGACTGCGCTTCTTCTCGGCGGAGCGCGCGAAGAACCTGGAGCCGTACACGCCACCGGTAAGCGTGCTTAAGCCGGTGCGCGGCGTGGACTTTGGCTCCTATGAGAATTTCGCGAGCTTCTGCCGGCAGGACTATCCCGAATACGAAATTCTGTTTGCGGTGAACGAAGAGACGGATGCCGCGGTGCCGCTCGTCCGGCAGCTCATCGCGGAATTTCCGGAACGCCCGATTCGCTTGCTGATCGGCGCGAAGCAAATCGGGGCCAACCGAAAGGTGAACAAGCTGGTCCGGATGGCGCGCGAGGCGTCGCATGGCGTGCTCGTGTTAACGGATGGCGACGTGCGTGTGGGGCCGAATTTTCTGCGGGAAGTGGTTGCTCCGCTGGCGAAGCCCAGCGTCGGCGCGGTGACGTGTTTCTATCGCGGAGTTGCACGGCGGAATTTCTGGGCGGAACTCGAGGCGCTGGGCACGGCCACGGATTTTGCTCCAAGCGTGCTGATAGCGAATTGGCTCGAAGGGGTGCGCTTTGGGCTCGGCGCCGCCATTGCGACAAGCAAGCCGTGGATCGAGCGAATCGGAGGGCTCGAGCCGATTGCGTCCATGCACTCGGACGACTACGAATTGGGATATCGCATTGCGAAAGCCGGCGGGACGGTGCAGCTTTCGCGCGAAGCGGTCGAGACGATGTATCCGGCGGAATCGTTCGCGGGATTCTGGCATCACCAGATCCGGTGGGCGCGCACGGTGCGGTTGTCGAGGCCTTGGTCGTTTGCGGGACTGATTTTCACACATGGATTGCCCTGGGCGATTGCGGCAGCAGTTCTGGGGCGAAGCAGTGCCATTGCGGCTGTGTATTTGGGCGCGTACGTGCTGTTACGGCTGGCCGTGGGTTGGATCGTGGGAGTCTGGGGCATCGGCGACGAAGTGGCGCGGCGAAAGCTGTGGTTGGTGCCGCTGCGCGACGTTGTGCATTTTGTGGTGTGGGTGGCGAGCTTCGGGTCGAACAGGATTCACTGGGGCGGGCGGGTATTTGCGATGCAGAAGGGCTGGATGGCAGAGATCGATAACGCGCGTTCGACAGCTGCGGCCACAGCGGTTGACGATATGTGGCACAACCGTTAAATTAGATGAGCAGAATCGTGGCTGTCCCGATCAGCGGGAATGTGCCGCGATTCGTTTTTGTTCCTCCTGCTGGGAGGTCGTCCAATTGGTAGGACTCCAGACTCTGGATCTGGCTATCCTGGTTCGAGTCCAGGCCTCCCAGCCAAAAGTTGTTTTCGCCAAAATCTCTAAGTTTTCCATTTAGAATCCTCCAAAGAAACAAGCAAGCGTGCGGTGCGACTGGCGCCAGCGGCCGAGTTGCGGGTATAGTGCGGGCGGAATCGAAGAATATTGACCGAGAAAGAGGAGGCGAGGCTATGAGTGTGTGGTCACGGCGGAAGTTCTTTCTGACATCGCTGGCGGGAGGAGCGGTTGCCGGCGCTGCGAATCTGTTCGGCGCCGTTGGAGCGGACGGAGCGGCCAGACGGAACGCCTTGGGCGCGCTGCCGCTTTCTCCAGCCCCTGCGGGAAAGCGTCCGTTGATCATTTCAAGCGCAAATGGGCTGCATGCGCTGGATAAAGGGATGGACATTTTGAAGGCGGGCGGGGACACACTGGACGCGGTCGTGGCAGTGGTCACAGTTGTGGAGAATGATCCGAACGACGACTCGGTGGGCTACGGCGGACTGCCGAACGAGCAGGGAGAAGTCGAGCTGGACGCGAGCGTGATGCATGGGCCGACGGGCCGCGCGGGCGCGGTGGCGGCAGTGCGGCGCATCAAGAATGTTTCGCGGCTGGCGAAGACGGTGATGGAACGGACCAATCACACCATGATTGTCGGCGACGGCGCGCGGCGGTTTGCGATTGCCGAGGGCTTCGAAGAGGAGAATCTGCTAACGGAGCATTCGCGGAAGATCTGGCTGGCGTGGAAGGCGAAGACATCGTTTAACTGGCGGCCGGGAATCGATTCGCCGGAATGGAAAGAGCAGATGGCGCAGATTTTTGACGGCGACGAAGACAAAATCGCCTATGCGGAGCGCGTGATTGCACATCCGCCAACCGGGACGATTCCGTGCATGGCGGTGAATGAGAAGGGAGATATTTCCGCGACGACAACGACATCCGGCCTGGCATGGAAGATTCCGGGGCGCGTGGGCGATTCGCCGATTATCGGCGCGGGCTGTTTTGTGGATAACGAAGTGGGGGCGGCAGGCTCGACGGGGAAAGGCGAAGAAAACATCAAGGTTTGCGGCGG
>Ga0209062_1003313_pt1 | contig 18870 bp, 21 predicted proteins | sample Coa_R2_2_FD_187158 | JGI IMG/M metagenome (GOLD analysis project Ga0209062, IMG submission 187158) | Surface soil microbial communities from Centralia Pennsylvania, which are recovering from an underground coalmine fire - Coalmine... | ecosystem: Environmental > Terrestrial > Soil > Unclassified...
TTCGACCTTACCTTCTCGCTTGGTCATGGTGTGGTCCCTTTCCACGGGTCGGTGACTTGCAACATCACCAACATGCCATGACCACCCCTCAGGGCTTTTGCTGAACCTTCTGCACACTATCGCTCTCGCCTCTTCTGCCCGGGCGCGGTATTGACGTGCGAGATCGGTGATGACCGACGTCATGGATGATTTCTCAGCTTGCAAATTTGCGTGTGCTGCAAAGATTCTGCAACCGGGTTCGAAGCCGTGCAGGCGGCAGGATACGATGCCGAGCGAAAGTCGCTCTCGACACGTGATCTTCTTCAACGGACCAGTTGGCCCCGGTCGCCAGACTCATCGAGAAGTGCCGCCGTGCCAGATCGCGTAGCACGGTCCAGTGGCGCATGATCTTCTGGACCACGAACTTCTGGCTTGCTCATGAGTCTGAGCAAGCCGGGAGGCTCGCGGTCCAAAAGAACATGGCCCTGAAGGACGAGCCGCACGCCTGGATCAGGCCGGCGGCTGCTCCTGCTCAGCGGCCGGCAGCACGCCGAGCTTTTCGTTGTCCTGCGCCCATTTGACGATCTCGACAAAGATCGGCCGCAGGCGGCGGGCATTGGGGGTGATCTCGTATTCCACCCGCGGCGGCACCTCGGCGTAGATGGTGCGCTTGATCAGGCCGTCCTTCTCCAGGGCGCGGAGCTGGGCCGTCAGCATGTGCTGGGTGATACCCGGCAGGCCCCGCTTCAGCTCCCCGAAGCGGTGAGTACCCTGGCTGAGCAGCCAGAGGATCTCGAGCTTCCAGCGGCCGGCAATCATGCCCACGGCGCGGCGGAATTCGACTTGCAGAGTCCGCGCGAAATCGCGGTCGGTGCGTGCGCGTTCGATGTCAACCATGGTGGGTTCTACATAGCATACTAGGTCTAAAAATCAATCCTACTTGAGGGAAATAACCAAGAGACTAAATCCTTGTTGCGAAAGGAGTTACCCTGCCGTGGACGGCTCGCAGACGCCCTCTCTCAAGTTCGATCGGGTCGACTACCAGACCACGCTCGAGCCCCCGAAAACCAAACGCACGACCGACAACCAACGTCGGCGCAAGCGCCTGCTCTCGATGCTGGGTGCTGTCATATTGGCTGCCGGCGTGGGGTACGGCACCTACTGGTACGCGATCGGCCGTCACTATGAGACGACCAACGACGCCTATCTCGGCGCCGACAGCGTGACCATCGCGCCCAAGGTATCGGGCTACGTCACCGAGGTCGCGGTCGGCGACAACCAAAAGGTCAAGGCGGGCGACGTGCTGGTGCGCATCGATCCGCGCGACTATCAGACAGCGCTCGACAGCGCCAAGGCCGATCTCGAGAACGCCCAGGCCACGGCCGCCAACATCGACGCCCAGCTCAAGGAGCAGCAGGCGACGATCGCGCAGGCGCAGGCCGCCGTCGATTTCTCGCAGCAGGAGTTCACCCGCTACAACGACCTCGCGCGCACCGGGGCCGGCTCGGCGCAGCGCCAGCAGCAGGCCCAGTCGGACCTCGCGCAGCGTCGTGCCACGCTCGCCGCCGCGCAGGCCCATGTCGACGTGCTGAAGACGCAGCGCCAGCAGGCCGACGCCACGATCGCCGCCAAGCAGGCGGCGCTCGACCAGGCGAAGATCAACCTCGCCCAGACCACGCTCACCGCGCCGGTCGACGGCGTGGTCGGCGACCGCACCGTGCGTCCGGGCCAGCTCGTGCAGCCCGGCACACGGCTGCTGACGGTCGTGCCGACGCAGAGCGTCTACCTGGTCGCCAACTTCAAGGAGACGCAGACCGGCCAGATGCATCCCGGCCAGAGCGTGAGCGTCGACGTCGATTCCTTTCCCGGCCATCCGATCAAGGGCACCGTCGACAGCCTGGCGCCCGGCACCGGCGCGCAGTTCGCGCTGCTGCCGCCCGAGAACGCGACCGGCAACTTCACCAAGATCGTGCAGCGCGTGCCGGTGAAGATCGTGCTCGATCCCAAGGATCCGCTGACGGCCGACCTCAGGCCGGGCCTCAGCGTCACCGCAACGGTCGACACGCGCAGCGCGCCCGTCCAGACGGCTGCGCAGCCCGCTCCTCAGGCCGGAAGCAGCAAGGCGCAGCAATGACCACCGCCGGCCCGCATGGCGGCCCGAAGGTGCAGGGCGGTGAGCTGACGCTGCGCGACTGGCTGGCGGTCGGCGGCGGCATCCTGGGCGCCTTCATGGCGATCCTGGACATCCAGATCACCAATGCCTCGCTCGCCGAGATCGGCGGCGCGATCGGTGCCACCCCGTCGGAGGGCAGCTGGATCTCGACCGGCTACCTGATGGCCGAGATCATCGTCATCCCGCTGACCGGCTGGCTGGCGCGCACCTTCGGCCTGCGCCGCTTCCTGTCGATCAACTCGATGATGTTCATCGGCTTCTCGATCCTGTGCGCGATGAGCAACAGCCTGAGCGAGATGATCCTGTGGCGCGCCGGCCAGGGCATCACCGGCGGCGTGCTGATCCCGACCGCCATCACCATCGTCCGCAGCCGACTGCCGGCCAACAAGCAGCCGATCGGCGTCGCCCTGTTCGGCATGGTCGCGACCTTCGCGCCGGCGATCGGGCCGACCGTCGGCGGCTGGCTGACCGAGAACTGGAGCTGGCACTACATCTTCTATCTCAACGTCGTGCCCGGCGCGGCCGCGGTCGCGATCCAGCTCTGGGCGCTCGACAAGGAGCGGCCGAAGCTCGAGGAGCTGCGTGGCGCCGACTGGCTCGGCATCGCGTCCATGGCGATCGGCCTCAGCTCGCTGATCTTCGTGCTGGAGGAGGGGCAGCGCGAGGAGTGGTTCGATTCTCGTCTGATCGTCGCCGCTTCGATCGCCGCCGCGATCGGCATCGCGATCTTCCTGATCGCCGAGCTCACCGCCGACAAGCCGTTCATCAACCTGCGCCTGTTCAAGAATCCGTCGGTCGGCGGCTCGGGCATCCTGATGGCGGTGTTCGGCGCCACCGCCTTCGGCTCGGTCTATCTCATCCCGTCCTATCTTGCGCAGGTCCAGGGATACAACGCCCAACAGATCGGCGAGGTGGTGATGTGGAGCGGCATCCCGCAGCTCTTCCTGCTGCCGATCATGCCGTTCCTGATGAAGCGCATCGACCCGCGCCTCCTAGTGGCGGGTGGCCTGATCCTGTTTGCGGTGAGCTGCTTCATCAACGTCGACATGTCGCCCGACACGGCGATGGACCAGCTGATGCTGCCGCAGCTGCTGCGCGCCGCCGGTCAGCCGCTGGCGACCATCCCGCTGACCCAGCTCTCGGTGGTCGGCCTGACGCGGCGCGACACGGCCGACTCCGCCGGCATCACGTCAGTGATGCGCAACCTCGGCGCTTCGGTCGGCATCGCCATGCTGTCGACCGTGGTGCAGATCCGCGAGCAGGTGCACTTCTCCGTCATCGCCGAGGCGATGAGCCAGAACAGCCTGCGCCTGCAGGAGCGCCTGCAGAGCCTGGGCGCGATGTTCGCCTCGCACGGCGTCGACGCCAGCACCGCGCAGCTGCAGAGCGCGAGCCTGCTGGCGAGTCAGGTCCGCCAATCGGCGACGGTGATGGCCTATGCCGACAGCTTCTGGATCCTGGGCGTCGGCATCCTGATCAGCCTCGCGACGCTCCTGATCCTGCGCAAGCCGCCGAAGGGCGCCGCCATCGCCGCCGACGCGCACTGATCGGTGCTAGTCTTGGGCCAATGGGCCGCTGGCTTTGCACGCTCCTTCTTCTGCTGGGTTCGCCGGCCGTCGCCCAGATCCAGGGTCTCGACCATATCCCGATCGTTGTGCGTGACCTCGACCGGTCCGCCGCAGACTTCGCTTCACTGGGATTCGCGCTGAAGGCCGGGCGACCGCACGCCAACGGCTTGCGCAACGTCCACGCCAAGTTCCGTGACGGCACCGAACTCGAGCTCATCAGCCCGGACACGCCCACCGACGAGCTGTCACAGCGCTACGTCGAGTGGCTGAAGCAGGGCGACGGCCCGGTGTCTCTTGGCCTGTTCGCGCCGAACATCGCGCCTCCGGCGATCGAGGGCGTCTTCTTCGACAAGCGCCAGAAGTCGCCGACCGATCGCCCAGAGCACTTCGCTCATCCCAATGGCGCGACGACCCTGGCGGCGGTCTGGCTCGCGGGCAGTCCCGTGGAACGACAGCTCGTCGATGTCGTTGGCCGCTGGCCGGTCGATCAGCCGGTCTGTGCGCCGTTCGGCAAGGTCGCGCGTGTCCTGCGCTTGCCGGAGGGCGAGATCGTGCTGCTGCCGCGCCTGTCCAATCGGCCGATCGTCGGCGCGACCGTCGCCGTCGCCAGCCTCGATCCGGTGCGCCGCTTCGTGACGCGCTCGGCCGTCGATTGTCCGCGCAGCGTCTGGGTCGAAACGCACGGATTGTGGCTGGAGCTCAGGGTCCATTGAGACCCGCGACGCCGAAAGCCTGTGGATAACCGTTCGCGGTCCAGCTTCGCCTTGGGCAATGGCCCGGCCGAGTCGCCTGCGTTTGCCTGAGGAATACGCGAAGCCATTGCCCATAATAGGCGTTCGATGGCGCGGTGGTGCAGAGTCACCTGCATGACGATGGCCTTATTGCGCCCCCGGCGTCGCAGACGCTTCTTTGCCGGCTCGGTCGGTGCTTTTGCGTGCGCCTGGGGCCGCGACCTCAGAAACAATCGAAAGCGGGGTGGGGGTGTCGCGGGATTCCGGTACTGAAGAGCCTTCGGATGCCGATGCCATCGGCATCCGATTGGTTGAGCCCGTGGGACGGTTTGGGACTCGGGGAGGGCGAGGCGCTCGCGGTCCCAGAAGATTACTGCGGCTCGATCTTGGCGATCCTGACGTAGTCGGCCCACTTGGCGCGCTCCTCGCGATCCTGCTGGGCGCATTGCTCGAGGTCGAGCGTGCGCGGCGTGAGCGCGAACTCCTCGACCAGCCGCTTGTTGATCGCGGGCGAGGAGGTCGCCTCGTTGATCAGGGCGTTGAGGCGCTGCTTGATCTCGTCGGGCACCGCCTTCGGGACGGCGATGGCAAGGAAGCCGGTGCTGACGAAGCCGGGGTAACTTTCGCTCAGCGCCGGCACGTCGGGATAGAGCGGGCTGCGCTCAGGCAGCGAGATCGCGAGCGGCCGGACCTTGCCGGCCACGACCTGGCCGCGCGCCGCGGTGAGGTCGACGAACATGAACTGGATCGCGCCGGAATAGAGATCGGTCCAGGCATTGCCGATCGCCTTGTAGGCGATGCCCTGCCACTCGACCTTGGCCTTCTCGCCCAGCACCGCCGACGGCACCTGGGAGCTGGCATTGAAGTAGCCGTAGTTGAGCTTGCCCGGATTGGCCTTGGCGTAGGCGACGAGGTCGGCGATCGACTTGTAGGGGCTGTCCGTGGGCACGACCAGGAAGGCCCCGCTCGAGCCGATCACGCCCACCACGGTGAAGTCCTTCTCCGGATCGTAGCCCGGGTTCTTGTACATGTGGACGTTGGCGGCGTTGGTCGAGGTGGTGGCCAGCATCAGCGTGTAGCCGTCGGGCGCCGAGGACTTCACCGACAGCACGCCGACGATGCCGTTGGCGCCGGCCTTGTTCTCGACCACGAAGGGCTGGCCGGTCATGTCCTCGATGTACTTGCCCACGAGCCGCGCGGTGATGTCGCCCGAGCCGCCCGGCGCGAAGGGCACGATGATGTGCACGGCCTTGTTCGGCCAGTTGGTGTTGGCCCGTGCGCGAAAAGCAGGGACGGGCAAAGCAGCGAGTGCGGAGGCAGCCAGCAGCGTGCGGCGAGAGAGCGATCTGCGAAATGTGAGCATGCGCTGCACTCTAAAGGAAACGCCGCACATGGACAGCGCACCGCACGCAGCCCTACCTTGCGCGCATGTCACAGACTGGCCGTCCACCGCTCACCGGAATTCGCGTCGTCGATTTCACTCGCGTCATCGCCGGGCCGCTCTGCACGCAGATCCTCGCCGACATGGGCGCCGAGATCATCAAGATCGAGAACCCCGACGGCGGCGACGACACGCGCAAGGGCGCCGGTCCGCGCGCGGGCGGTCCCGATGGCGAAAGCCATTTCTTCATGACCTACAACCGCGGCAAGAAGAGCGTCGCGCTCGACTTCACCAAGCCCGACGGCCAGAAGATCGTGCGCAAGCTGCTCGAGAAGGCCGACGTGGTGATCCAGAACTTCCGGCCCGGCGTGCTGAACCGCTACGGGCTCGACTATTCGGCGCTGCACGAGGCGTATCCGCGGCTGATCTATCTCTCGATCTCGGCCTACGGCCAGACCGGGCCTCTGTCCGACCGGCCGGGCTTCGATCCGGTGCTGCAGGGCGAATCGGGCATGATGAGCGTGAATGGCGAGGCCAACGGCGAAGGCCTGCGCCACGCCATCGCCATCGTCGATACCATGACCGGCATCCATGCGGTGGCCGCGATCAACGCCGCACTCTACGCGCGGACCTCGACAGGCAAGGGCCAGCACATCGACCTCGCGCTGTACGACACCGCGCTCGCCTGCCTGGGCAACATGGGCTCGTACTACCTGATCGGCGGCGACCAGCCCAAGCGCGCCGGCAACAGCCATTTCGCCTCGGCGCCGAACGGCTCGTTCGAGACCGCGAACGGCAAGATCTACATGGCGGTCGCCAACCAGAAGCTGTTCACCGACACCTGCAAGGCGCTCGGCCATCCCGAATGGGCGACCGATCCGCGCTTCGCCACCATCGCCGACCGCGTCGCCAACAAGCCGCTGCTCAACAAGATGATGGAAGAGGTGCTCAAGACCGACACCAAGGAGAACTGGACGAAGAAACTGCGTCATCTCCCGGCCGGCCCGATCCGCACGATGAAGGAGGCGCTCGACGAGCCCGAGGTGAAGCGCCGCGGCATGCTCAAGACCTACAAGCACACCCGCGTCGGCGAGGTGCCGCTGATCGGCTCGAACTACCGCTTCTCCGACACGCCGGTCGACGACACCCGCCCGCCGCCCTCACTCGGCGAGCACACCGAGCAGGTCCTGAAGGAGCTCGCCGGCTTCGGCGACGCCGAGGTCGCCGCGCTCCGCGAGAAGAAGGTGATCGGCTAGGCGAGCCACTTCCGCAGGATCGCGTTCGTCTCCTCGGCCTTTTCCATCGTGGTCAGGTGGCCGCACTGCTCGATCACGATCAGCTCGCTGCCCTTGATCGCGGCGGCGATCTCCTCCGACATGAAGAGCGGCGTGGCGGCGTCGTCGCGGCCGCAGACGACGATGGTCGGGCACTTGATCTTCGGCAGGTCGGGGCGGCGGTCGACGCGGACGGCGGCCAGCTCCTCCTGGCGCTTGTAGATCTCGACGCCGGTCTCGGTGCACATCGCGATCACGGCGTCGACCAGCGCCTTGTCGGCCAGGCGATAGGCCGGGATGAAGCGCGACATCTGCAGGCCCAGCACCAGCTCGAACCGGCCTTCGTTGGCGAGCCGGATGCGGCCGCGGCGGATCGCCTGCTCGGCCGCCGTCTGGCTGCGCATGCCGGTGTCGAGCAGGGCGAGCTTCGTCACCCGGTCCGCCGCGATCTGCATGATCTCGACCGCGATCATGCCGCCCAGGGACAGGCCGGCGAGGGCGAACTTGCCGGCCGGCGCCTGGTCGAGCACCCAGCGCGCGGCCCTGTCCCAGCTGTCGAAGATCGACAACGGCGCTTTACGCCAATCCGGAACCGCAACCTCGGCGACGTCCTGGAGCGCAGCGATCTGCGGCGCAAACAGGCGGGGCGAGCACAGAAGGCCGGGCACCAGCAGCAACGGTGTCTTGGTCATCAATCCTTCCCGAGTCGTCTTGTGTTTCTGTGGCGGAGCGTAGCGTAGGCGCCGGACCTGCGATACCAATGGCGCCGCAATGAACGCCGTGGAGCCCGTGCCTCCCTACCTCGCGCCCGGACGCGACCTGCGTCTGGATTTCTTCCGTGGGCTGGCGCTGTGGTTCATCTATCTCGACCACGTGCCCGAGAACATCGTCAGCTGGATCACGGTGCGCAATTACGGCTTCAGCGACGCCACCGAGATCTTCGTCTTCATCTCGGGGTACACCGCGGTCATCGCCTACAGCCGCATGATGCTCAAGGATGGCTGGCTGCGCGCCTCGTTCCGCATCTACCGGCGAGTCTGGCAGCTCTACGTGGCGCACATCCTGCTGTTCGTCGCCTTCACGGCGCAGATCGCCTACGTCTCAATCGCCCGCGACACGCCGCAGCTGATCGAGGAGATGCAGCTGATGGGCCTCGGCCAGAATCCGTACCGCGCCATCCTCGAGGCCGCGCTGCTCAAGTTCCGCCCGGTCAATCTCGACGTGCTGCCGCTCTACATCGTGCTGCTGGCGGCCTTTCCGTTCGCCCTGCCGGGGCTGCTGCGCTGGCCGTGGGCCGTCCTGCTCGCCTCGTTCGGGCTCTACGTCGCCAGCAACCACTTCGATTGGAATCTGCCCGGTTATCCCGACGACAAGGTCTGGTTCTTCAACCCCATGGCCTGGCAGGTGATCTTCTATTGCGGGGCGGTGCTGGCCGTGGTCGCGCCGCGCCTCGAGGTGTTCGACCGGCGAAGATGGAGCACCACGGCCGTCGCCCTCGTCTACTTGGCCTCGGCCGCCTTCGTGGCCATGTCGTGGCATTACAATGCCTTGGAGCGCCTTATTCCCGATTGGCTTGCGCGGCAAATCTACCCGATCGACAAGACGAACCTCGACATCCTGAGATTATTGCACTTTTTCGCGCTGGCCTGGCTGACCCGCCTGGTGGTGCGGCGAGATGCCAGATTTCTCAGTTGGCGCATTTTCCTGCCTATTCGCAGGTGCGGAGAACAGTCCTTGCAGATATTCTGCGTGGGCACATTTCTTGCGGTTACCGCTCAGATCATTGTCGCCCACTACGAAGAAAGCATCGTGTCGCAGATTTTCGTGAGCCTGGCCGGACTCGTCGTCATGTCGCTGTTCGCGTTTGCGGCCCATCGCATCAAGCACTCCGCGCCCACCAAGGTGCGGGCATGATGCGCTGGGCGTTCGCGGCGGTCGTGGCGGTGACGGGGCTTTGGTCGACGGGCGCGGCGGCCGAATGGCAATGCCGGGCGGCGAAGGACCTGCTCGATCTCGGCAACCCCCTGGAGATCGCCAAGACCGCCGTCGCCGAGGAGCGCGAGCTGCGCGTCGTCGCGCTCGGCTCGAGCTCGACCCAGGGCTACGGCGCGAGCAACCCGCAATTCGCCTATCCGGCCCAGCTCAAGATGCGGCTCGAGAAGGCGATGCCCGGCGTCCAGATCCACGTGTGGAACAAGGGGGTCGGCGGCCAGGATGCGGCCGAGATGGTCGAGCGCATGAAGACCGACGTGAAGCCCGAGCATGCGCATATCGTGGTCTGGCAGGTCGGCACCAACTCGGCGATCCGACGCGACCCGCTCACCAAGTTCGCCGAGAAGCTGCGCACCGGCATCGACATCGGCCATTCGCTCGGCGCCAACTTCATCATGATGAACCTGCAGTACGTGCCGGCCGTCGTGGCGCTGCCCGACGAGGAGGAGTACGCGCACGCGATGGCGGATGTCGCCAAGGAGAAGGGCGTCGCCCTGTTCCGCCGCTTCGAGATCATGAAGTCGTGGTACAACGACGGCATGCCCTATGCTCAGTTCGTCATCAACGACGGCCTGCATCTCAACGACTTCGGGCAGAAGTGCATCGCCAAGCTCTTGTCGCAGTCGATCCTCGACGCAATCAACCCCAGGCAATTGACGGGCGCGGCAAAGTCCGCACACTGAACCTTCCGTATTCCGGGAGGCCCAATGAAGAAGCGTCGCTTCGTCGACCTGTCGATCTATCTCGAGAACGACGTGATTTCCGATCCGGCGCCGTTCGGGCCGAAGATCGAATACCACAAGCACGAGAACACGGCCGGCCAGATCGCGGGCTTCTTTCCCGGCCTGAAGAAGGAGGACCTGCCCGACGGCGCGGGCTGGGCGGTCGAGAACGTCAACCTTTCGACCCACAACGGCACGCACCTCGATGCGCCCTATCACTTCCATCCGACGATGAACAAGGGCGAGCGCGCCATCACCATCGACGAGGTGCCGCTCGAATGGTGCTTCCAGCCCGGCGTGAAGCTCGACTTCCGCGACAAGCCGGACGGCCACGTCATCACCGCGAAGGAGGTCGATGACGAGCTGAAGCGCATCGGCCATACGCTGCAGCCGCTCGAGATCGTCGTGGTCAACACGCGCGCCGGCTCGCGCTACGGCAACAACGACTACGTCAACGCCGGCTGCGGCATGGGCTACGACGCCACCATCTACCTGCTGGAGCGCGGCATCCGCCTCACCGGGACCGACGCCTGGAGCTGGGATGCGCCGTTCTATTTCACCGCCCAGCGCTGGGCCAAGGATCACGACCCGTCGATCATCTGGGAAGGCCACAAGGCCGGGCGCGACATCGGCTACTGCCATCTCGAGAAGCTGCACAATCTCGAGGCGTTGCCGCCCAACGGCTTCACCATCTCCTGCTTCCCGCACAAGATCCGAGGCGCATCGGCAGGCTGGACCCGCGCGGTGGCGATCTTCGAGGACTGAGCGGGGCGATGAGGCGATGTTTCGCGTCGAAGCCGATAGCCTGCAGGCCTATCTCGATTTCGACGCAGCGCGGAAGCCTGACCTCGTTCGCCTGCACGCGCTGATGCGAACGGCCGCGCCGGACCGCGAGCGCTTCTTGCACAAGGGCACGCCGCCGGGCGAGCCCGGCATGCGCTTCAAGATGATCGGTATGGAAAATATCGCTACGCCGCCCGATCGGGCACGCTGTCGTCGCTGTTCGCCGAGGTGGGTCGGATCTTCAAGGCAGACCCGGAGAACCCGGTTCGGTGCCGGGTGGGCCGGTGATCGTGCAGCGGCTACCGGCCTTGCGATGACGCGACCAGATAGGGCCGAACGACCTCGGAGAGATGCTGCCGCGTAATTTCCATCGTACTGGCCTTGCTGGTCCCGAAGGGACTGCTTGTCGCGAGAGCCTGGAACTGCACCACGGCCAGCGCATTGGCGAACACGAGAAAAGCCAAGGCGATGTCGATTGGATCTGCTTTCACGCCGTGCCCCACAATCATTTTCTAAAATAACTTAGCGAAATATCTTGCGACCTTATCTGAGCCATTGCCTCCCTATAATATGCAATATTGCATATCTAGAGGGACGGTAATCTGGAGTTTGGCGGTCGAGATATGCGTGCGCCGGTGAACTAGAGGGGTCCACCGCGCGAGGCATGGTGCAAATTCGCGCCGCTAGGTCTTGCATTTGAGAAGAATCAAGATATATCTTAGACATGTTTAGATATAGAAAGGAGAACTCCATGCGGGTTCACGACCACCATCATGCTTGGGGACACCACGGGCATCACCACCATGCGATTGCCCGTCACTGGATGCGCCGAGGCGGCTGGGCGCGCGAGGGCGGCGAGCAGGGCGGCCGGCGCCGCCGGGTCTTCGACTCCGGCGAGCTGCGCCTGATCCTGCTCAAGCTGATCGCCGACCAGCCGCGGCACGGCTACGACCTGATCCGCGCGATCGAGGAATTGAGTGGCGGCGTCTACGCGCCGAGCCCCGGCATCGTCTATCCGACGCTGACGATGCTGAATGACATGGGCCAGATCGAAGAGGCGACGTCGGCGGGCGCCCGCAAGGCCTTCGCGATCACCGCCGACGGCGCCGAGTATCTTGCGGCGCGCAAGGCCGAGGTGGATGCGCTGCTGGCGCGCCTCGCTGAATTCGCCACCGCGCGCCAGCGCACCGATCGCGGCCCGATCCGGCGGGCGATGCAGAACCTGCGCGCCGTCCTGATCAATCGCTTCGAGCGTGACGACGTCTCGTCCGAGACGATGCATCAGGTCGCGGCGATCCTCGACGAGGCGGCGCAGAGGATCGAGAAGCTATGAGCTACGACAGCACCGTTCGCGTGCCGACCGCGCATGCCAGCCGCTACCTCCAGCAGCTCTGCAAGCATTGGGGCCACAATCTCGCGGTCGAGTTCGACGAGACGGCCGGCCGCGTGACCTTCCCGCGCAACGCGCGCGGCGCCGATTGGCCGGCCGGCGCCACGCTCGCGCTCAAAGCGCATGACGACGGCCTCGAGTGCCAGCTCGTGGCGAGCGCGCTCAGCCAGCGCGAGGCGCTGAAAAGCGCCGTCGCCCGCCATATCGATCGCTTTGCCTTCCGCGAAGCGCCGCTCACCTTCGACTGGCAGGATCAGGGCCAGTAAGCCGGTCTAGTCGCAGATTTTAGGATCGCGGGTCGCCTTCTTCAGATAGGCAATCAGATCGGCCCGCTCCTGCGGATCCTTCACGCCGGCGTAGCCCATCTTGGTGCCCGGTACCGTCTTCAGCGGGTTCTCGATGAACTTGTCGAGCGTCTCCTCGTTCCAGGTGACGCCGTACTTCTTCATCGCCGGCGAGTACTGGTAGTTCGGCACGCTGCCCGCCTTGCGGCCGAACAGGCCGCAATGGCGCGGGCCGACGCGGTTCTGTTCCAGCGCGTGGCAGGCCTTGCAGCGCGCGTAGATCTCCTCGCCGCGTTCGGCATTGCCCTCGGCTGCCAGGGCGGAGGCGCAGGTCAGCAGCCCGACCAGGAACGCGGCGAGGAGCCTCATGATCGGTCAGGCCACGAACGCTTCCGGCACCGGGTTCTGGCCGAGCGCGTAGCGCAGCACCGCCCAGTGCATCGCCTCGTCGCCCAGGATCGAGGCGGCGGCCTTGGCAAGGTCCTTGTCGGTGAGGATCGGCACCGCACCGAGATAGGCGCTGACCGCGCCTTTCTCGAGCGTGGCGGCGAAGGCCAGCACGTCGTTCTGCGACTTCAGCTTCTCCTTCGGGAAATGGTAGTCCTTCATCGGCGCGACCGGCTTGCCGCCGAGCTTGGTCACCGCCTTGGCGAGGGCCTCGGCGTGCGCCTTGTGATGGCCCTGGAACTGGACCGCGAGGTCCTTCACCGGCTTCTGCAGCAGGCCGGACTCGGCGCCGAGCTGGTAGGCGGCAATCGCCTGCTGCTCCGCGCCCAGGGCGGAGTTCAGGATGGTGACGTCGTTGTTGGCGGTCTGCGCCGAGGCGGTGCCGACCAGGCCGAGCTTTTCGTTGCCGGCCAGCAGCGCGATGGCGGTTGCCGACAATGTGAAGCCCGACAGGAAGGTGCGACGCTTGCCGCGGGCGGGCAGAGGGTCGAGTTTGACGATGGCCATGGTGTTCTCCCGTGCACGTTGACGAACCGCTGTCCGTCGCTCGGGAAACCCGGGTCGGCTGCGGGATGGATGCGCTGCCGGACCGTTTCTTTTTTGTCGGCGACTGCATCCGGTCGTCGTGTTGCCGGGTAACAGGGTTTGATGGGCGAGCTTCTCAATCTTCGGCGCGGCATAGCCCAGCTCGGTATCGCCGAGCCTCTGGCGCATGCCTCGGTCGACTCTCCATCGTTCGATCCGCTGGCGCAGCTGCTGGCCGATGTCGCGATGGGCAACGAACGGTCGTTCGCCCGGCTCTACGAGCTGACCGGCAGCCGGCTGCTGGCGATCGCGCGCGGCATCGTCGGCCGGACCGATGTGGCCGAGGACGTGCTGCAGGACTCTTTCCTGCGCGTATGGCGCTGGGCGCATCGATTCGATCCGGCCAAAGGCTCGGCCCATGGCTGGCTGGTGCGCGTGGTGCGCAATCGCGCGCTCACGGCGAAGGCGACCTTGCAGCGACGCGAAGGCAACCAGCAGCCGCTCGACGCCGAGACGCTGGTGCTGAGCGAGCCCGATCCGGCCGACCGCGCGATGCGCAGCGAGGCGGCACGGCGAGTCAATTCATGCCTCGCCAACCTGCCGGCCAATCATCGGCGGTCGGTGTCGCTGGTCTATTTCGAGGGCCTGACCCACCGCGAGCTGGCCGACCGGATGGGCGTACAACTCGGCACCGCCAAGAGCTGGGTGCGGCGCGGCCTGGCGCAGATGAATCGCTGCCTGACCGGCACCGAGCCCGACGGGCGCGAGCTGGTCGCGGCCGAGTATGCGGCGGGCAGTCTGGACGACCTGGTGCGCCGCGGCTTCGAGCGTCGCCGCGAGCGCGACGCGCGCTACTGCCGTGCCGTCGATCTGTGGGAAGATCGGCTGGCGCTGCTGACGGAGTTCCTGCCCGACGCCGGACCGGCCCCCAAGCACGTCTGGACCCGCATCGAGCTGGGACTGACCCGCGACAGGCTGGGCGCGCCTCCTCTCTTGCTCTGGAAGATCGCGACCGCCGTGCTCGCGTTTGCGGTCGTTGCGCTGCTGGTCAGGCTGGCCGGCGGGTGAGCAGCAGGCTGACGCCGAGGCCGGCAATCACCAGTCCGGCGCCAGTGCGCAGCCGCCGCACGAACGAGGGGCGGCCGAGGACGAATCGGCGAGCCCGTGAGGCTGCGAACACGACGGTAACATCGATGGCGGTGTTGAGCGCTACCGAGATCAGGCCCAGTGCCGCGAACTGCAGCCAGACCGTACCGGCCGGATCGACGAACTGCGGCAGGAAGGCGAGAAAGAAGGCGGCGGTCTTCGGGTTCAACGCCTCGACGAGCACGCCGTCGCGAAAGGCCCGCCGGTTGCCGACGCGCGGCGCGTCGAACGGCAGCACGGTGCGTGCCTCGCGCATCGTTTTCAGTCCGAGCCAGACGAGATAGAGCGCGCCCGCGAGCTTCAGCACGATGAAGGCCTCGGCGCTCGCCATGACCAGCGCCGACACGCCGACAGCGCCGGCCAGCACATGGACCAGCCCGCCGATTGCCGTCCCGAGGCTCGAGGCCAAACCCTCGCCACGGCCGCCGGCGATCGTGCGGGCGGCGACGTAGAGGATTCCGGGTCCCGGCGACAGCGCGATGATCGATGCGACCGCGAGGAAGAGCAGGAAGGTCACGCAGCTTACGCGATTGGATCAGGTTCGCCCGGCGGCAGCGGCATCTCGAAGACGTTGAGCGTCATCGACACCAGCATGTAGTAGCCGCACACACCGACCAGATCGACCACGCCCGGCTCCCCGAAGGCCTCGACGGCGCGCTTGTAGTTCGGCGCCGAGACGCGGTTGGTCGCGAGATACTCGGTGACGAAGTCGTAGACGACGCGCTCGACGTCGCGCGTGAAGGGCGGCGTCTGACGGGTGCGGACCGCCTCAATGATCTCGGCCGAGAGACCGGCTTCCCTCGCGAGGCGCGCATGGGCGTAGAACTCGTACTGTGCCTTGAAGTGGCGGCCGACCAGGCAGATCGCGAGCTCGCTGAGGTCGCGCGGCAGCGAGTTGTTGAAGCGGCAGTATTCGCCGAGCTTCTGCGCCCGGTCAGCCAGCTCGGGCCGGCGCAGCCACGGCTCGAACGGTCCGCGGAGGCCGCCGCGCGGCCCGCCGACGATGGCGTCGGCCACCTTCTTCTGATCGGGCGTGAGCTTGTCGAGGTCGAGCGGCGCCAGACGCGGCATGGCGTTTCCTTCCTGGTCGTTGGAATGGGGGTTAAAGCGGGCAGCCTGCGTCGCCGGTGTGGCTCTTGTCGGCAGCTCCGAAGATCGTATCGATCATGGCGATGCCCGTCGATTCGGCGGTCCCAGCGTGGGTTGCGCAGGAGCTCGTCGCCGCCCACAGAACCCTGCCGCCGTCCACCGAGTAGAGCGTGAGCACGATGCGCAGCGTCGGGGCGCTGAGGTTGGGGCCGAGGCCGTTGCGCTGCTCGAACTTGTTGCTCGGCAGCTCGAGCCGCGGGTTGGCGCCCGGGCCGTCATAGCCGGGATTGCCGCCGATCGTGTTGCCGCTGCCGTCCCCGCCGACCGAGAAGTCGAAGTAGCTTACGTCCATTCGCATGACGTTGCCGCCGGAGAAGCCGACCTCGTTGCCGCGCCGCGACAGGCGGATCATGACCTCGCGCCGCAGATTGCGCGCCAGCGCGGTATCGGAGCTGAGCTGCACCGCGGTCTTGGTCTTCGGGATCACCTGGTAGGCCTTGATCTCGAGCTGGCCAAGCTTCGGGCCGCTGGCGACGCCGGGCGTGCTGTTCGGCGCTTTGAGCTGGGCGTGGGCCGGCCAAGCGGCACCCAGCGCCATCAGCAGGGCCGTCAGGCTCGTCGCGATACGCATTGTCATCTCCCCCTGTCGTCCTCTGGGCGTCGTGCTCTAGGCCGCGAGGCGGCGCCAGCCCGGCTCGTCGCGGTCCAGCAGCCGCTTCAACGATTCGAAATGCAGGAACGCCTGCTGCGTGTCGTTGGCGATCTGGCGCGCCGCATGCGCCACCGTCGCCTCGTCGATATTGTGCAGCGGCCGGCCGGTCTGCATCGCCAGCACCTGCACCATCGCCGTGCGCTCGAGGTAGTAGAGATCGTCGTAGGCCTGCGCGACCGAGCGGCCGGTGACGATCACGCCGTGATTGCGCAGGAACAGGATGTCCTTGTCGCCCAGCGCCCGGCACATGCGGTCGCCCTCGTCGTTGCTGAGGGCAACGCCCGAATACTGCTCGTCGTACGCGATGCGGTCCCAGAAGCGAAAGGCATTCTGGGTGCACATCTCGATGCGGCCGTCGCTGATCGAGGTGAGCGCGGTGGCGTACGGCATGTGGGTGTGCAGCACGACCTGCGCGCGGGGATTGCCCTGGTGGATGCGGGCATGGATGAAGAAGGCGGTCGCCTCGACCGGATACTTGCCCTCGACGACGTTGCCTTCGCCGTCGGCCATCACCAGATCTGCCGGCGTGACCTCCGACCAGTGCAACCCCTGCGGATTGACCAGGAACAGCTCCTCGCGGCCCGGCACCGCCATGCTGAAATGGTTGCACACACCCTCGTTCAACCCGTGGCGGGCGGCCGTCCGCAGCGCCGTCGTCAGGTCCAGCCGCGCCTGTGTCACCGGGTCGTTGACCAACATCCTCTACGCTCCTCCAGAACGCGCCAATGATGCCGCGCGGCGCGCGGTCTGTCGATGAATGTCCTGATCGAGTCGCCGCTCGGCGGACTGCTGGCGCGGCCCTGGCTCGATGCGGCGGGGCTGTTTGGGTTGCGTCGCTACATGCCGCTGTCGCGCCTGTGGGCCGCCGCCAATGCCGCCAAAGGCGACGTGGCGGCGTTTCGCGACCAGGTCGGAAGCCTGCCGGCCTTCTGGTCGGCCTTCCACCTGCGGCCGCTGCTGGCGCACCACGACCGCTTGAAGCGCGCTGCCGACGACACGCGCCGGGCATGGGAAATGGCGATCTTCGATCCCGCCCAGGCGTCGGCTGCCGGGCTGCTCGACGATCGCCGCCGTCGCGCGTCGACATCGCATCAGATGACGCGCGCATACTTTGCGCCGATGCTCTTTCCGCGGCGACCCTCGCTGGCGCGCTGGCAGATCGATCCGCCGGGCGCCATCGACACCGACCCGTCGATGCTCTATCGCGCGGCGGTCGATCCCAAGTCGGTCGCGGCGTCGCGCCGCTTCGTGCGCAATGCCCTTGCCGAATACTGGCTGCGTGCGCTCACGCCGTCGGCGCGGCTTTCTGCACGGCCCGGCAGCGACCGGTTGTATGCGCGGGTCATCGAGCCGGCCGATGGCGCAGCGGCCGATACGCTGATCTTCGGCAGCGGCCTTTGCCTTGAGTTCGACGTGCTGTCGGTGGGCGGCGATCCCGGCCGGCAGTTGGCCGCGATGGGCTGGCGGGTGATCGAGCCGATCTCGCCCTATCATGGGCTGCGGGCGATGCCGGGCTTCTATGGCGGTGAGCCGTTCTTCGCTCTGGCGCCGACCGGGACGCTCGACCTGATTGCCGGACAAGCTATCGAGACGGCCCTGCTGACGGCCTGGGCGCGCCTGCGGTTCGGCGGCACGGTGTCGGTCGCCGGCATCTCCATGTCATCGTTCGTGGCGCAGCAGGTCGCGAGCCGGTGCGATCGCTGGCCGCGCGAGGCGCAGCCGGATGCGGTGCTGCTGATCAGCCATTCCGGCCGACTGGAAGCGGTGACTTTCGGCGGCGCGCTGGCGTCGCTGCTCGGCATCGACCGTGCCCTGCAGGCGGCAGGCTGGACGCGCGAGACGCTGGCCGCGATCTCGCAGGCGATCGATCCGACCGAGCGGCCGGCGCTGGCCTCCGCGCGCATCGTCTCGGTGCTCGGCGAGACCGACCGGTGGGTGCCCTACGATCATGGCCTGGCGCTGGCGCGGCAGTGGCGGCTGCCGGAGGAGAACGTGTTCCGCTATCGCGTCGGCCATCTCGGCATGCCGGTGCAGCTCACGCGCGATCCGCTGCCGTTCGAGCGGCTCAGGCAGGTGTTGCGCGCGAGGTAACCAGGCCCGAGATCTCGCGGATCAGTTTGCTGCGCACGGCGCGGCCGAAATCGTCGAAGGTTGCCGCGGTGATCATGAAGGCGCCCGGCCCGCCGATCACGTTCTCCTCGTAGTATTTGTCGAGCCCCGCGTCGGGCGGGCGGCCGAAGTTGGTGCGGTTCATCATCACCGGGAGGCCGTTGATCACGAAGCCCTGCGCCACCAGCTTGTCGCGCACCATCTCGGCGGGCGGGCCGTCGTTGGTGCGGCCGTCGCCCGAGATGTCGATCACGCGGCGCTTGGCATCGTAGCCCGACTTGTCGAAGCGCTGCGCCGCGAAGGCGAGGGCCGCGCCGACCGCGGTCCAGCTTTGCGAGGTGCGCGGTGCCTCGGCGAGCTTCTCGGCGAAGCCGCGGGCCGCAGCGGCGCTGTCGATCAGCGTCCAGTCGATCACCACGACCTGGTAATGCGTGCCGGCCCATTCGGCGTAGCACAGCGCAATGCGCTTGTGCTCGCCCGACAGGATCGCGTCGATCACGCTCTGGTTGGTGAGCGCTTCAGTGTAGCCGCGGCGCTGCAGCTCGGCCTCGACCTCGTCGATCGA
>Ga0209062_1003315_pt1 | contig 18865 bp, 16 predicted proteins | sample Coa_R2_2_FD_187158 | JGI IMG/M metagenome (GOLD analysis project Ga0209062, IMG submission 187158) | Surface soil microbial communities from Centralia Pennsylvania, which are recovering from an underground coalmine fire - Coalmine... | ecosystem: Environmental > Terrestrial > Soil > Unclassified...
AATCATCTCGCGCAGCACAGCAACAATCTCCGGGCTATCGTCCACCAGAAGAATACGGGGAACCTGACGACGGCCTGGGTCTGGCGTCATACCCTGATAGGAATACTTACCCGTCGAAATAGATGCCTGCGGTTTGTCTGGCGAATCCATAGCTCAAGCTGCATTGTAACGGACAGTCCTGGCGATTCCCATTATGGGCTTAGAAATCAGATATTTGTGACATATGACCTTGTGCTTTTCGATTGCATGTGACTAATTTTGGCCATGACGCAAAGAATTGCACTCTTTCTATTGTTGCTTCTGGTAAGCGAGGCACGGGCCGTGTCCAAGCCGCATGTTCTCAGCTTCGGCAAATGGGCGACGGTTTCGTGGTCGGTGGAATCAGACAAGCCTTTGGTCCTGAAAGTTCGCCCGCTCTATGTGGATGGTAAGACCAAAGAATTTACATTCGGATTGCCGCATGAGGTCACAGACCGCTTGTTCGTAGTTCGAGAGGCATTCCGCATCAATGACGCGCTGCCAGATGAGCCGGCAGCTGCGCCGCGCTGGGAGTGGCAGCCGGGGGGCTGGCTGCTTGTTGATCGCGTCAGTGGGCATGTCTCACAGATTGCGCTGCCCGAATTTGATCCTTACTATTCGGCTGCAAGTTGGTATCGAGATTACATTGCCTATTGCGGAATCTCCGATGATGGCAAGAAAGTTTCTGGCGTCGTCAGCCAACTGGGGCGGCGCAAAGTTGTGCTAAAGAAAACAATCGAAGAGGTTGGCACGGGGCTTTCAGGAGCAGATTGCTTTACTCCGGTTTGGCAGCGAAAGCCCTCGCGGGTGACGTTTCGGTTGAAGGATGCACAGGCTGCCACTTACATGATTCATGGCCACGCTGCGGAAATGATGGAAGCGCCTAATGACGAAGAAGAGGCAGATAAAGCGACGGAGTAAAGCGCGAAGGCGGCATTACTTTGCCGTTCGCCTGCTTGACTGCGGTATATGCTTGGAACAAAGCAAGCGTGGCTGCAACCAAAACCATATTGCGCCAGCGCGCGCGGGCGTCCGGCGCATCGGTCAGATGCCGGGCGAGCAATGCGCCTAAAATCAGGCCGGTGACTAATCCGCCGATGTGCGCGGAATTGTCTATGCCTGACACCACGCCGCCAAAAAACAGATTGTAGCCTGCGAAGGTCAACAGACTACGAAGCGTCGCCTTCATCGCAGACGCGGGGATAGGCAGACGACCCAGATAAAGCGCGGCGATGAGCGCGCCCGCCAAACCAAAAATTGCTCCCGAAGCGCCCGCGCCAACAACCAAGGGATGCCACCATAAGCTCGCGATGCTACCGCCGATGCCGCAGACTGTGTAAACAGTCACGTAGGTGACGGGATCGAAAATCTGTTCTGCGAGCGCACCGAGATTCCAGAGGCACCACATGTTCAAGGCAATGTGAATGATGCCAATATGCAGATAATTTGAGGAGAGAATGCGCCAGGGCTGGGCGTTGAGCGATAAAGGTCCCCAATTCGCGCCCCACACTAGCAATTGCTTAATGGTCGGCTCGACGATAGAAATCCCCGATAACGCCATCGCGACAAAAACCGCGGCGTTCAATCCGACGAGAACTCGGGTGACCGGCATGCGCGGACGAACGCGTACGACCGGTTGCGTCGTTTGCGCGCGGTGGGCCCAACGCGGGTCGCCGTTGACGTCAATTGCGGAAGAGCGGCAATCGCGGCAGACATTGCCCTGCTCTCCGAAGGTCAGTGCAGGCAGTTGCCGTCCGCAGGTGATGCAATTCGCCATCTTAGAATCGTAGCATTACGCTGCGGCTGCGGTGGTTTCCACGATGGCATCGCGAAGTTGCGAGACCGCCCAATTAATTTCTTGGCCGGTGATGACAGCCGGTGGCGCGATTAAAAGATGGTCTCCCGAAGTGCCGTCTGCGCAGCCCTGCATGGGATAGACAAGCAATCCGCGCTGAGAGGCAGCTTGCCCGACACGGCCGGCAAAGTTGAATTTCGGATCGAATGGCTTTTTGCTTTGCTTGTCGGCAACGAACTCAACTCCCCAAAGCAAGCCCAAGCCGCGTACTTCGCCGACAACATCAAGAGCATTCAAACTTTGGAGTGCGGATTTCAGCTGGGCCGCTACTGATTTTTCCACCGAGGAATCCGCCGCTTGCACTAATTTGTGATCTTGCAGAAACTTGAGCACTGCGCGGCCAACCGCCACGGAAATAGGATGCGCGTTGTAAGTGAATCCGTGCAGAAAAGAGCCGGAGCCATTGGCGAGGGCATCCACCACTTTTTTCGAGGCAATCACCGCGCCCAATGGGGCATATCCACTAGAGAGACCTTTGGCCGTCACCAAAATATCCGGCGCGAGATTCCAATGTTCAATGGCAAAATTACGGCCGGTGCGTCCCATGCCGGTCATGACTTCATCGGCGATAAATAAGACTTCGCGCTTTCGGCAAATCTCGGCAAGGGCTTGCAAGTATCCCGGTGGAGGCACCACGGCGCCCAATGTTGCGCCACTCATAGGCTCGGCGATGAATGCAGCGACTGAATTTTTCGATGTGACGATTGCCTGATCGAGTTCAGATGCATATTCCAGTCCGCAATTGCGACAGCCGTCGGTGCAGTCGTAGTTGCAGCGGTAGCAGTACGGCATCCCAATATGCGCAAACTCACGCACCATGGGCGTGTAGATTTCTCTTCGGCGGCGATTGCCAGAAACCGCCAAAGCGCCCAACGTTGAGCCGTGGTAGCTCTGCGTGCGGCTGATGATTTGGAATCTTTCCGAGTGACCGGTTTCGACCTGATACTGGCGAGCGAGCTTGAGCGCGGTTTCAATCGCTTCGGAGCCGCCGCAGGTCAAATAAACTGCGCCGCCGGCGAAAGTTGGCCCGGCAAACTCAAGCAACTCACGGGCATACTCTTCGGCAATGGGAGTAGTGAATTGGCTGGTGTGGACAAATTCAAGTTGCGCTGCTTGAGCTGCCATCGCGGTAGAAATCTCTTTCACGCCGTGGCCGATGAAGTTGACAGCAGCCGAGCCGGAAAAATCCAGATATTTCTTGCCGCTGGAATCCCAAATCCATACGCCTTCGCCCCGGACAGCAGCGGGAAAATCTCGAAGGAAGGAACGGCGTAAGACGGCGCTGCGCGAATGGTTTCGCATGGGCATGCATAAATTATCGCGCAAGTACCGAAATGGAACCATTTTCCGCAGATTTACGCAGAACTCACGCAGATTTTTCGCAAATCATCAAACTAATTGGTAGGCTTGCGTACTCAGCAATTTGGGAAGCAGACCTACGTTGACGTAAACATGCAATGGAGGAGGTTTTATGACCTGGGATTCCGAGAGCTATAAGCACCAGGAACTTACTCAGGCAATTATTCAAGTCTTTTACGACGTGTATAACGAACTAGGATTCGGATTTCTGGAGAGTGTCTATGAGGCAGCGATGATAATTGCACTGACGCAAAAGGAAATCCGGGCGACCCGCCAGCATCCTCTGCCAGTTTGGTTTCGAGGTCATGGGGTGGGTAACTTTTGCGCCGACCTCATTGTGGAGGATGCCGTCATCGTAGAATTAAAAGTGGCGAGAAATATTGAAGGCGCTCACGAGGCGCAATTATTGAACTATCTAAAAGCATCCCAAATCGAAGTAGGCCTATTATTAAATTTTGGGCCCGCGCCAAGAATACGGCGAATGGTGTTCAGTAACGACAAGAAATCCCATCTGCGTTTATCTGCGTAAATCAGCGGACATGAATAGATTTTTGCGCGTTTTCCGGCCCTCGCATCAGCACAGCGCATTTTCTGCCACGGTTTTGCTGATGTCTGCGGTGATGCTTTCGCGGGTGATTGGCTACCTACGCGAAGCTTACATCGCATGGGCGTTCGGCGCAGGCCCGGCCACTGATGCCTATGTTGCCGGCTTTACGATTCCGGACTGGCTGAATTACATCGTCGCCGGTGGAACGGCTTCGATTACATTCGTTTCTATCTATACGCGATTTATTGCCGACAATCGCGAAGAAGATGCACAGAAAACTTTTTCCATCATCATCACCGTGATGACGGTTGTGCTTGGCTTTGGCGTTTTGCTGACTGAAATTTTCACCCGGCCGATTTCCCGATGGATGTTCAGCGGATTCAGTCCGAGCCAGCTTGATCTATGTGTGCATTTGACGCGCATTATTTTGCCATCGCAGATCTTTTTTTATGTCGGCGGGGTGGTTTCTGCGGTGTTGCTTTCGCGGCGAATGTTCCTATTTCCGGCGTTCGCGCCGCTTCTCTATAACGGCTTCATCATTCTGGGCGGTGTAGTGCTCTCACACCGCTACGGTATTTCGTCACTGGCATACGGCGCGTTGGCGGGCAGCTTTGTAGGGCCATTCTTAATTAATGCCATCGGCGCTCATCGCGCGGGTACGGGTTATCGCATTTCATTTGAGACCAGCAATCCTGCCTTTCGAGAATGGGTGCGGCTTTCAATTCCTCTGATGCTCGGAGTTTCTCTGGTCAGCGCGGACGATTGGATCCTTCGCCACTTCGCTTCCAGCGGCATCGGGGAAATCACGCGACTGAACTATGCCAAGCGCTTGTTTGCTGTGCCGATTTCTGTTCTCGGACAAGCAACGGGGCAGGCGTCCATGCCATTTTTTGCGCGGCTTTTTGGTGAGAAGCGCAAACAAGAATTTGAAGACGCGGTGAACGGCAGCGTCTATCGCGTATTAGCGGCGTCATTCCTCGCGACTGCGTTAATGATGGCAACGTCTCTGCCTTTGATTGATTTGGTCTATCGCCGCGGGCGCTTCACTTTTTCCGACACAGAGCAAACGGCAGTTTACTTTTTCTGGTTTTCGCTTTCGCTGGCATTCTGGTCGGCACAGGCGCTCTATTCCCGCGCCTTTTACGCGGCTGGCAACACACTGACTCCGATGGTGGCCAGCAGCATTATTACGCTGGCATCCATTCCGGTGTATTCGCTCCTCTTTCACACGCTTTCGGCAACGGGGCTGGCAATTGCCTCAGATTTGGGCATTCTCGCCAATACACTCGCCATGGCCATCCTGCTGCACCGCCGAAAATTAGTGAATACGTGGAAGCTGCCGTGGGAGGAATTATTCAAGGCTGGAGGCATTGCTCTGGTTGGCGGCGGCTTGAGTTACTTTGTGGCGCGTGCCGTCATGGTGAATGGCAGCCGCCGCGCAGATTTCGAAACGCTTGGTCTGGTGACCTTGACCTGGGCTGCTTTTTCCGCTGGCGGACTTTGGCTGACTCGTTCGCATCTTTTACGCGATCTGCGCAACCGCAATTTCAAGGCTTCGCCGGGCAAAAATTGAGGCGGAATTCTCCAAGCCAACTCAAAGAGGAGAAATTCCGCCAATTTTCCCGCCTAAAATTATTAGGCGCGCGCTGCAACCGTCTCGGGCGCCGACGCGGGGACAGCCTTGACTTCCTCGCCGTTGACTTTCTGTCCGGCTTTGCGGATGTCAATACCGCCCTTAAAGAACGCTCCATCTTCGATGGAGATGCGAGCTGCGACCACATCGCCGGTCAGAGATCCGTCGCTGCGAATGTCCACCCGATCACTCGCGGTCAGATTGCCGCGGACTTTGCCCAGCACAACGATTTCGCGCGCATTGATGTTGGCTGCGACGATTCCGTTGCGCCCGACCGTAACGCGATTGCCAGCGAGATTGATGGAGCCCTCGACCCGTCCGTCAATGTATAAAGATTCCGACCCGCTGACTTCGCCCTTAATGACGAGCGACTTTCCGATGGTTGCCTGGTCGGCCGTGCTGGTTGCCACCGGACGCGTAGCAGACGCTGGCTCCGGTGAAGATGAAATGGATGATGAAGACACCGGAGTCGGAGCGGCGGGGCGCTCGGGCTCATTGGGCCGGCCAGCAGGGGGCGTTGGCTGATTAGTTGGCTTCCACATGGGTACAATCCTCTCCTGTGCTATGAATTTCCAGTCTCAAAGCCGCATTTCCCGCGACCTTTGTGAATTTTACTCCGCGTAGTGCCTTTCGTGTGTGGAAATTGTTGCGTTTCTAGGAACATGCCCTTCTGAGTATTCCGGTTTAGGGCAGATTTCAAAGTAGGCAGGCGGCTTTCAATCGTGCCGCTCAGGTATCCTGAAGTCACAATGCTTCCCGATTCCGCCATTCTTAAAAAAATTGGCCAGCAGCCGCGCCAAACCGCTGGATTTAAGCAGCTTCTCAGAGAACTGGGATTGCACGGCGTAGAGCGCCGCCTGCTTGGCGAAAGCCTACAGCGGCTGGTCCAGACGGGACAGCTCAAGCAGGTGGATGGCGACCGTTACGCAATTCCGGCCGCAATAGCTGCGAAAAACCTTGTCGCAGGAAAGCTGTCCATGCATCGGGACGGCTTTGGTTTTGTCATACCTGACAGGAACGCCCTCGATGAGCGCATGAAATCGCGGATTAGTGGCGATATCTTCATACCTCCGCCGGCGGTTGGATCGGCGATGCATGGCGATCAGGTCCTTGTCGAAATTACAAATTTCAAACCTGATGGGCGGGCCGAAGGCCGCATCATGCGCACCGTCAATCGTGCTCATGCGACCGTGGTCGGCATTTTTCATTTTGGGGCACGCAATAATTACGTCACTCCCATTGACCAGAAAATCTCTCAAGAAATCGTGATTCCGCCCGGAATGGAAATTCCGGGCTCGCAGGATACGTTGGCCGTTTCAGAAAAAAAATCGAGGCATCGCGTTTTGGGCGATGAGGCGGCGCGACGCAGCGAGTGGAAAGATCTCGAAGGGGCTGTCGTGGACGTCGAAATTACTGACTGGCCCAGCGCCACGCAAAATCCTCGCGGCAAAGTCGTCGAAGTTCTGGGCCGCCCGGACGACTTCGGTGTGGATGTCGAAATTATCATTCGCAAATTTCATTTGCCTCACCGCTTTCCCGAAGAAGTGATCGACGAAGCGCAGAACGCATCCGGCATAATTTCTTCCCGCGAATTGGAGAAACGGCGCGACTTTCGCAATCTCCCGATTGTCACCATTGATGGCGAAACTGCCCGAGACTTCGATGACGCGGTGCTTGTCCGCAAACTCGAGAATGGCAATCATGAATTGCAAGTGCACATCGCCGACGTTGCGCATTACGTGACGCCGGGTTCAGCACTTGACTCCGAAGCCCGGCTTCGTGGAACCAGCGTGTACTTCCCCGACCGCGCCGTACCCATGCTTCCGCTCGAGCTTTCCACTGACATTTGCAGCCTGCGTCCGCAGGTGGATCGTCTCGTCATGTCGTGCCTTATGGAAATTGACCATCAGGGTCAAGTTGTTCAGCACGAGATATGCGAGGGCGTCATTCGCTCCGCCGAGCGCATGACTTACACGGACGTCAATGCTGTGCTTGAAGGCGATGAAGTCCTGCGGAGGCGCTATGCACCATTAGTCGAGAATTTTGAGCTCATGCGCGACCTCGCGCTCATCCTGCGCCATAAGCGCGAAAAGCGCGGATCCATTGATTTCGATTTGCCCGAACCGGTGATCGAATTCGACGCGAACGGGCTAATGCAGACCATTACGCGATCCGAGCGTAACATTGCTCACCGCCTCATCGAAGAATTCATGCTGGCTGCCAACGAATGCGTAGCTGCGCATCTCGAAACTCGCGGCATTGCGTCGCTTTATCGCATTCACGAAAAACCGGATGCCAAGCGCGTCTATGATTTTGAAGTTCTCGCTGCTGCGTTTGGATATTCGCTAGGGGTGGGCGCTTTGCCCATCCAGCGGATGAGCTTTAAGTCTGACCGCCGCGCCAGTCACGGGACGGGCAAACGCCCGCGGGAAATTGAAATTCCCAAGGAAGTGCACATCACGCCGCGGATGTATCAGAAACTCGCCGCAAAAATCTCCGGCAAGCCGGAAGAGCGCATCGTGTCTTACTTAATGCTTCGTTCGCTCAAGCAGGCGCGCTATTCGGAGGAAAACTCCGGGCACTTCGCGCTGGCCGCGCCGAGTTATACCCATTTCACTTCGCCCATCCGCCGCTATCCTGATTTGGTTGTGCACCGGATTTTGAAAGATGTGCTCGGTGCTGAAGATCAGATTGGAACCCCTACGGCCGGACGAGAGTTAGCCGATGAGGAATCGCGGGCGAGGCGCCCGCGCCACACGGGCGAGGCTTCCCCCTGGTCGAAACGCCGCGAACATGAAACCGTCGCGGCAACTGGCGGCCCTATTCCTCCTGGGGAACTTCATGCCATCGCGGAAGAATCCAGTCTTACCGAACGCCGCGCCGATGAAGCCGAACGCGAATTGATGGAATGGAAAAAAGCAAAATTTATGGAGTCGCACGTGGGAGAAGATTTCGACGGCCTCATCATCAGCGTGACAAAATTCGGATTCTTCGTCGAACTGGCCGACCTGTTTATCGAAGGCCTCGTCCCGCTCGCCAGCCTCACCGATGACCACTACACCTACCACGAAACCACGCGCGAGATCATCGGCCAACGCAACCGGCGGACTTATTCGATCGGACAAAAAATTCATGTCTTAGTGGACCGCATCGATCCTGTGGAAAGAAAAATCCAGTTTGCCATTTGGGAAGAGACGCCCGCTCATTTGCGCAAGCCTGCTCCTAAGCCCGGCAAGAAGAAGCAGCGCCGGCAGGAAAAAGCGAAAAGGAGAAAGCGAAGCTAGATCTCGGTGGTGTCCAATTAGTGCGTTGAAGCTCTAGTGTTTGCGATTAAGCGACGGTCGCGGTCTAGAGAGATGCGCGGGGGGCGAGTACTAAGCTCACATTTCTCTCCTGGTTTGGCACCACAGGTGGGACAACGAACGGCAACGACCCTTCCATAAGGCTGAGCGTTTTCTTCATGGCGAGGAGATAATGCCCCCAAAACCTCGATGCGGGTCTGGTCAATTTTGACCAGTAGGCTTATTGCGGAGGCGTTGTTTCTTTTCTTCCAGTAGGCGGTCTATTTCCCGGGCAAGCTCGATAAGCTTTTCGGAGTCTTGCTCATTCGCGGCCTGTTCGCAAAGTTCCATCCAGCGTTCTTTTTTTTCTCCCTTCATGGGTGCCTCCTACATAGGTCAAACCCAAAAAACATAAGAAAGTTTATACAGCGTTTTCCTGAATTCTAGCGGCAAAGACCTTACGTTTGAATAGTGTTCGATCGGGTGGTCAAAAATGAGCCCAACCTGATGATGTAGAATAACTGAGTTAACCCCATCCGCCTCCACGGCGGATTTCTTCAGTCGGGACGTGGCTCAGCCTGGTAGAGCACTCGCTTGGGGTGCGAGGGGTCGGCAGTTCAAATCTGCCCGTCCCGACCAATTCTCAAATTTCGCGTGTTGAAAGATCAGATCAAACGGCTTTCTGTATGACGGGATTAGATTTACGCCGTCCGTCTTGCAGTTCAAAAGCACTGATCTCAGCAAATCGGCTCTCTCTGCTGAATTCCTCGTAAGATATAGTGAATGCGCCTTGTTAGCGAGTTCAAAAATCCTTTCGAGATTTAGTAAATTTTCGTCTGAAAGGGGTGCGTTCAAGCTCTCGGAAGAAACTTCCAAAGTTCGTTCTTGTTCTCGATATTCAGCCTGTTTGCGGCTCCAAAACTCTTCATCAATCCGCCCGTCCAACTTGTCCTCGTAGAGCTTATCCATACGTGTCCGCAGCATTGAGAGTCTCTGTGTGATGCTTGCCAAGCGTTCTAGTCTCTGGCGTTCGTTCCGTTCTCTGTCGGCATTCAACGATGAAACAATGCCCTGCGCGACTTGCTCCGGTACGTAGATGTCTTTCATTAACTGGCCGAGTTGATCTGACACTTTTTCTTCTCGCATGTACGGAAGAGAACACTTTCCGCGACCTTGTGAGCAGCGGTAATAGATGTATCGCCCTTTCTGTAATTCGCTCGTTACCGTGCAACCGTCGTGGGCGCATTGCAAGAATCCAGCAAACGCGAAGTTATGCTTTCGTACTCTCGCTTTGTGCCGCCCTATAAAGACATCCTGAACACGCTGAAACTGTACTTTCGAGATCAATGGTTCGTGATTGCCTTTAAACTCCTCGTCTCGCCAGATGAAATTCCCGATATAGAACGGATTCTTGAGCATCGTTTCCAGATATGAGCGATTGATCTTGACTCCCGTCTCTTTCAGAATCGCCGTTCTAAGACTCGCAAGCGAGTGACCGCCCGAAGCATACAATTCGAAAACACGTTTCACGATAGTGGAACGTTCTGGAAATATATCTATCCCTCTTGTCGTCCGATTGTTCTTGTATCCGAATGGCGCATGACCCGGATAAATGCCTTGTTCCGCTTTCTCCCGCATGCCCTTCTTGACTTCCTCTTTGAGATTTTCGACGTAGTGCTTCGCGACCGCGACATGGATGTCGTGCATGAACTTGTCCTGTGGCGGCGAATTCTTGCCAATGACTTGCCCTTCCTTAACCAGATGAATTTCGACTCCACGGTTCTCGACTAGAGCTTCAAATGCCAGAGTGTCAGTGCGATTGCGATAGAGCCGATCTGTCTTTTCAACAAGAATGATCCGAGGGGTACCCGGCGACTTCAACAGTCGCATCATTTCGTTGAATTGCTTGCGGCCCGGATTCTTTGCCGACTGCACGTCTATGAACTCAAACTGGATGTGAAAGCCTCGACCGCGTGCGTAATTGGTGAGAAGTTTGCGCTGTGCGGGAATCGAATAGCCTTCACGCTCCTGCTCACGACTAGACACCCTGGAATATGCAATCGACGGAATCATTCAAATACCCTCATCCAAGGCACCCTATATTAGTGGGCCCATAGGGTTTTGCAAGGCATTTCTAAACCAGACGTGAAATTCTTAGTCTCCGGTCTTAGCAACTAGTAAACGCTCATTTAACTGCGTTTCAATCGCTGTAAACATTTTGTTAACAGATTCCCGCAGCAGGTCTGAGCACAGACGATCACGAAACTCTGCGAAACACTGTGCGCAAAACGGAACGGAAACCGATGATCGTTGAATACGTTTGCTTATTCCAACAGTCGAGGTGATGACGACCACTGAATAATTCGCGTTCGCCGGGCAGTTGCTACATAACTTTTGCATTTGGATTCGCCTCTCGATCCCATTGATCTAGTAATTTGAAAAACTTGATCAACTCCGCGATCTCGTTCGCTTCGATCTCGTCTAAGCGCAGCTCTGTGCTCTTGGTCAGACTCTCCAGTGCATCGGAGTTCAAGACATCGATCTGTGAACGCCGTGCCATGAGTTAACTGGCTAACCCGCTATTCGCAAGCTGCTCTAGTCGCAACAAAAGATTCTCTATGCGCTGTTTGAGAAATGTCCGAGTGCGATCTTTGTCATCATCGTCGGTAAAGATGCCGAGTAAGCCGTCGAGCTTACTGAGTTCTTTCTTTAAACCTCTAAGCTCGGTCAAGATCGCCTGAATCTCAAGTAGCACACGCGCATGTTCACGAAACGGAAAGTCTTGTTTGCGAAGCGTAGATATAAGTTCTGTGAGATTTAGAACTCCCTGACGGCCCCGAACGAATATCTGCATTCCGCATGGATCACAAATGAAGTATGGTTTATCGTTCTTATCTTTCCTTTGTTCCAATTCTTGACTACATAAGAAGCAAGGTATCTTTGGCATAAACTTTCGATTTTTCTCTAACGTTACGTTGTAATCTGCGGCCAGTAAGCCTACTCCACTGAAATTGCGAAACTGCATAGAAAGCCGTCCTGGTCGTTTTGCACGTCTTTCGCGATGTCCGATAGCCACGAAAACAATCGAAAGATTGAATGCTTGTGAAATTTCCACTCAAGCTCGCTCAGCGTTTTAGTAACCAATCGAATAGAACGAGACGTAGTGACCCGCCGGGCACGCTTCGGTGCTGACAAGAGCAAGTCCTTGGTCAGATATTTGGCGAGATAGTGAGAAACCCTGTGAATATCTACCCATCGAATATCCACGATTTTGCCGCCACCCACCGCACTCCAACTTTCCGAAATCCATTTCTGCTCTATGAAGCGATCAACAAGAACGTGCAGATGAGCAATGCCCTGTTGCGTAAATTCCAAAATCGCGATGTACTTGATCGGAGCGCCGTAGCGTCGGCGGATATACGTGCGAAACTTGTTGAACGACAAGCGCAAGTACCGAGTTGAATCACCTGTGATTTTCGATGGATCGAGCGTTAGAGTAAGAAAGCGATTTAAGCCTTCCCGTTCCGCAACCTCTGAGATCAGATGTTTGTAGAGCTTAGCCTTTTTCGGCCCACAGTCCTCGCAGCTCCAAACCTTACACTTGCTGCGAAACATGATGACCGTTGAATCGCCAGCCTTTCGGCAAGAGAGCGTTGAGATGCCACAATTTCGATTTCTGTGTTTTTTGAACTCTCTCTCGTCCAGACTTTTGTTTCGATTATTCTTTAGCTTGTCAAGAGAAGAAACCAACCCCTGCTGCGTCCCTTCGCTCCGCAGCACGGCGCTCGCTCCGCGAACGCCGCTGAGAGCTCCGCTCTCAGACTCTCGCCCACTTTTATGCTGAGAAGTGTTAACAACAGAATATGGTGGGCAAGCCTCCGAGTTTCGTTCGGCTGTTGGTGGAGTTGTTGGCTCTCTCAGCCCCGGATCGGAGTGGTCAACCGATGGCCCGGAATTAGATCGAACCGCACCCCGCTCGCCCATATTTGACTGCCCGTTCACTTTGTTTCCTTTGAGTACGCATGTTGCCTTTGCCTTTCATGTACATCAATGAATAAAAAAGTTTTTGCCATATCGCCTTCGAAGTTGTACAAACGACTTAGCTTGCATGATTGACCACATTAAAGAATTCCAGCTTTCCAAGTTCGAGGTCAGCAGAGAAGTTGCAGAATGGAAGTGGTTCTTTTCGGGGCTTGCAAAGGGATTTCACGCAGAACTGACTATGAGGCTGGAAGTGCCAAGAGCACCGCTGCAAAACCATCCGGCGTTGATAGCTGAACGAAAAAATAAACCGATCGATTGGAAGCTCGTGACAGAAACTTCTAAGGCTCTTCCGCCCCAATACCGAATGTGGAGATCATTGCTCAAAGCAAAGACAGTTCGACAAGTACAGAGGCTATGCAGGGAATCGAGGTTCTGGGCGGATCACATCGATCATATCGAGAAGGCGAGAATTTCTTTTAATCTAGGCCGTCTCGATGAACTGGCGAAGCCTTGGTTGGCCGCGCTTAATGAGAAGAGGTTTCCGAAGTCAAATCGTCCGTCTTCGCAGACTAAGCAAATTGATTTTCTTGCACGAGCGATGGCTGGGGCTTCCAAGGGCCTAACGGCGCGTTATGCGAACGAGAAGTTCTCGAAAAAATAATTCCGTGAATAGCTTAATTGCAATTCGGCAGAATGAAGTGCGAAATTCTCGTCTGCCACGTTGGATTCGTTAGCTGCGCTACGTCAAAATATTCGTTGACATACCAGAACGTGCAATCATCCACTGGATCGACGCTCATACTGGTGTACGTACCCCAGTTGAAGGCATTCTCTTCATCGGCAGTTCCAGACCACAGGCTGATTTCCGTTGGCGCTGTCCTCTGCTGCAAATTCAAATAGGATGCGCTAATCGATGGGTGTTCCGTAAGGCTGGATACACTGTAGCCGACAGCCAGATTCCCTGCTTTATCCTGAGCGGCGCTGGGCATGAAGCGATAGTTCTCATCGCCGGGATTAATCGTTCCTGTATGAATCGTTTTGTTATTTCTGAACTCATACCACTGAACACCCGTTTGCGATTGCGGCCCACTACCCACCTGTACAGTTTGAGAAAGCACATACGACTGGTATGGCTTGCTCCCGGTGAAGCTCCTGAAAGTCAACCGTTGCATCAGGCGATCTCCAACGGAGTCGATGTACTGGCTCGTCTGCGGCGTACTTGGCTCCGGCACGCACACTGTATTTGTAGGCAACGAAACCGAGTAGCAACCCTGCGTGTAGGTGGGCACGGTAAATAAGGTCGGCCCGGTGAAGGTTGTCAGAGTTGGATTATTCCAGTTCACATGAAATGACCACAAATTCAGCTTGTTCGATGTGCTTCCGCCCTGCGGATTTTCGATACTGATGAACACTTCCTGCGCCCCTTTCGGAGGAAGGTTCGTGCCATCGAAATCCGCTGGCAAAAGACTGTGGGCGTAAAACAACCCCAAAGGTGTCCCGGGATAACGGAAACATTGCGGCGGTCGCATCGTGGTGCCTGTAAGCATGTTGGTTCGGTCGAAGGCGCAGGTGACAATTCCAACCTCCGCGTAGCCTTGATCCACATCTTCAAGATCGATGGTCACATAGTAAGCGTCCGGCCATACAGCAATCTTCGGGTAATCGGGGTAGTAAGTATGTGTCCCGTTGCTACCAAGAATCGGGTTCAACACGAACATGTAGGGGTACCATGCGAAGGTCGGAGAAGTTAAATCGTCCGTATTAGAAATGGCGATGCAATACACATAGTTTCCATCGGGTTCAATGCCCTGCCTGCGTCCAAGCACCCAACGCTTTGCGATCTTGTCGAAATTAAGCTCCGCATTACCACCCACGTCAACGCAGTCCTGCATACCGTGAAACCGCCACGGCGTGCTGCCATCAACCGGCGTTGAGTAGATCGGATTGCCGGTCGCCTTATCGAAGCCCTGATAAACAGGATTCACCCACTCCATGTATTGTTTGGTGCCAACGGCTCCGTTGGGGTCAACATTCAGACCCGCGTATGAGTAGGAAGAGGCGTCGATGCCTTCAAAGGTTGTTGGCATGACCTGAGCGCTCATGGCAGATGCTGCCATGAATACTAAGAAAAATAGGACGAATTTAAATGGAAATTTCATTGTTCTCCGGCGCCCCTGCCAAGATTCGCTAATCCACCGAAACCCGTGGATCACTGATGGTGCCTCATGTAAGCGACGGTAAGATCGGAAGCTGTTACGCTCAATACCGACCACCACAAGAGTCCTGCTACACTCCCCCAAATGCAAAGTTTTCGCGCCAATCCATGCTGAGAAAATAGAGACGAAACTAGCGTGATCAGCGACATCACAACCGCTACTCTGCTTGACCACAACACCATCAGAAGAAAATTGTATTCATTTAGGCCCACTACTGGAGCTAAGTGGCCATGCGTAACTAATAAATCGGCGACAGTGCAGCAATACAAAAGCAAAATATTGCCCGAAAGCGTGATAGCAGAGAACAGCAGCAGACCCCGACCCTCGCGGTTTTCTAAAGACCAACCGATCTTAATCTCACGCCAAATCCCGAAAGCAAGTATTCCAGGGACTATGAATACTAAGGCGTTGAATAGTAACTGCATGTATCAGCTCCTACATAGATGGCTTTGTGACATCGTTATTGTGCGCCGACGGCATTCCAAGGATAATCCACCGACAGTCCACATGCGCTTGTAGCATCAGAGGCATAGGTGTTGCTGTTGTTGAAAAGCGGTGAGTAGGTAGATTGTGAGGTGTTAAAGTATGAGGTCACAGTTTGGATACAGCCAGCCACACTGCAAGCGACTGGAGACTGGAATATCAAGGTACCTCCGTGTGGGCCTCCGGGAGGCGGACTGTTCGGAAGTGACTGCACTTGCAGTGTCGGCTGATTACTGAAGGGATTGAGTATTTGTAAGATATTATTGTTTGAAGGCATGCCATCGTATTGTGTGTATGTACCGTTTTGCCCGACTGTGATCCCGCAGTGGGTGGCACCTGGCGCGTCCGCAGGTGCGTCACATGAAACCGCTACGGAACAGGGCGTATTGTTTGCAGGTTTACCGCCGCAAGGATTCTTGAGAACGTAGTAACAAGGGTTGCCAGTACCCGCGATTCCCGTAGTACCACCTCCACCATCTTCTCCTCCACCGCCTCCACCTCCGAATCCGCAATAGCCGATGCAAGTTTCCCATCCGTCCCCACTATCAGAAACACAAACGGTGAAGTCATTGTCGCAGTCGGCATCCTCGTTCAGCCCCAATGGGTCCGCAAAGCTCATAGGGTTATTGGTGACGTACGAATATCGGTTCCAACTCTGAGGGTTCTTCATATCCACAGCAGCCAGCCCAGATGGATCAGGCGTCGCCCAGCGCCCTTGGAGCATATTGTATTGCCGGAAGCGGAAGTGCGTAAACACGCCGTCCGCATCAAGCGGAGCACCAGTAAACCCAAATCCGTCGGGCGATGGACTGCTGCACGGGCTTCCGTCGCCGAACGGAGAGTTGCTACACGTTGCGCTGAACGTTGTGGTGCCACCTGTCAATTCCGCATGCGCCCGCATTGTTCCCAGATAGTCGCTGTAATCAAACCAAGTCGCATAGGAACTCGCATAATCCACGTAAGCGCCGAGTGGCTGGCTTCCAACATAAAACTCATCCACGGGCGAGGTCGTCGTACCCGTGTAGTAAGTTAACCGTCCCAAAGGATCGTAGAAATAATCGGTCGTACCTGCGCCGGATCCCGTAATCGCCGCTTCCACCCGATTGCCAAAAGCGTCATAAGTGTAGGTTTCGCCTACGGCAGTTGTCGTTGCGGTGCGCATTCGATTCTCGGCGTCGTAAGTGTAGGTATCACCTAGGCTATCCGTAGTCATGTTACCTGCGGAATCATAGACGACCCCGCTGCCATTAATTTGGTTATTGGCATTGAAACTGAAGGAAGGGTGATTGCCGGTGCCCGCCGAAAGAATTTGTTTCCATCGGTTCCCAAACTGATCGTATGTGAATTGAAGGCCTTGGGTACCCTGACCACCCGGACAACTTACCCCGGAACAAGAACTCGAATTCAAGCGGTTCAGGTCGTCATAAGTCAAAGTCCAGTTACCATTCGCAGGGTCGGCGGCACCGACCACATTTCCATTTGAAGCATACGTCGTACTCCAGTTGTAGCTGGCCACGTTGATGCTGGTAAGCCATCCCCGGTTGTTGTGTGAGAACACCCGATGACTGCCATCACCTGTGTTCGCAACCGCAATTTGACCTAACGGATCGGTGTTGATAACCGTCAGTAAAGCGGAAGGATGGCTTTGGTCGCTCCAACTGCTCGCTATCGAAGTTAGATGCTGGGCTTGATTATAAGAATAAGAGAGAGTGTAGCCATATTGGCCCGCGTTTTGTTCGGCAAAGTTTTCAAAACCTGTTATATCGCCGAGATAGTCGTACGCGAAACCGAAATGAGCCTGCCCCCCGGAACAATTGCCCAAGGGGGTGCATTGCCACTGGTTTATAACCCTGCCCATCTGATCGTAACTCAACGTGGTCATCACGTGGTTATTGTCTGCAATGGCGTTAGTAAGCCGCCCCAAACCATTTTGAATTGTAAAGGTGTTGGCCGAAGTTTGATCGTACTGAAAGGTAACCGACGGTGTTTGCGGGCTGTCGTTATAGGCAACGTTCGTAATTCGGTGCAATGCGTCTGTTGTATAAGTGGTCGTGGTTTGCAGGCTTCCAATTTGATTCGCTCGCGGGCGTATCCGGGTATACAGGTCGCCGGGTCTTTGCGTGTCATAGGCATACGAAGTAGTGCCCGATTCTGGGTTTATCTCCTGCACAAGGCGCGAGAGTCGGTCGTATTGATAGCTTCGCGTGTTTAATCCGGGTTGCGCAACGGAAACAAGGCTGCCTGTGGAATTGGCGGCGTAGGTGTATGTAGTCGCAAATCCTTTGAGGGAATTGTTCTGGGCGCATGTAGAAGGTGCAACATTATTCGCCTGCGTCGTTGTGCTCACTTCGCAAATGGACGCAATTCTTCCCAGTCCATCAGATTGATAGAGTTTCACTGTATGTGTTCCGTTGCTGTTATTTCCTTCGTCCGTCACGGTAGTGACGTTGCCGGAGTAGGAAGCGTTCCACGTGCTGCTGTCCTGGTGAGTCAAGGTCACAAGCCGTCCGAGCGCGTCGTAGATGTATTGGGTCACGCCGTATGTGGGTTCGGATGTGCTACACGTCCTGCACGGATTCGATATCGCGTTGACTCTTCCCAAGCCGTCGTAGCCTACGCTGACTGTAGTGTTTCCGTCAGGATCATTTTGAACCTGAGAAGTAGAAACGCGGCCCAGACCATCAAAGTTCGTGACCTTCGTGACGCTTTCACCCAGATTCATGGCAGAGACAGTTGTCGTGGAAAAAGGTGGGGTAACCGTCTGGTAGGTGATATTGGTCGTCCCTTGGTCAAAATTGGTCACGTTCGTGGGTCGCCACCGCAAATCATAGGTATAGCTTGCCGTGTTCTGATTCTCGTCCTTAACGGATAATGGCAATCCACCGTTGCAGTCCCAAGTCATGGATCGAGATAGACTCAGAGGCTCTGCTATTGAGGTGGGAAAAGCATAGTCGCAAGATGCATTATTGGTTGAAGAATAAGTGTAAGTTGTCGGATTGGAAATAGAGGAACAACTATTGCTCGTTGTGCTTAGATCGCCACTTTGATTCAGATTGCCGGTGTCGTAATAGGTGTACTTTCGATACAACGTTGTACTACTGCTGGCCTGAACTCCTATAGTTGTTGGGTTTCCTCGCGATCCACTAATCGAAACGTGCTGCGTTGCGCCGGAAGGAGTGACCGAACATTCGTCATAGGCGTAGGAAGTCATGGATTCGATATTGCCGCTTCCATCCTTCACGGTCACACTCGCTGGGCGATTGATAATCCCGTTACCTAGAGAAGTATTGTAGGAAATAATGGTGTCTTTTAGGACTGTTGTCCCGTTGTAGTCAATTTCCTTGTCTTCGGTAGGAAGAACGTACGAGTTGTACGAAACTTTTGAAATGGCATACGAAGCGAGACCCGCGGGCTGACGATACGCGTCTTGCTCAGTTATGGGGGAGGAAACTGATTCCGTGGCACAACCTGTGGATGTATTGTTCCAAC
>Ga0209062_1003316_pt1 | contig 18863 bp, 17 predicted proteins | sample Coa_R2_2_FD_187158 | JGI IMG/M metagenome (GOLD analysis project Ga0209062, IMG submission 187158) | Surface soil microbial communities from Centralia Pennsylvania, which are recovering from an underground coalmine fire - Coalmine... | ecosystem: Environmental > Terrestrial > Soil > Unclassified...
TCTTCCCGCGTCGGCTCAGATTGCGAATCGCCATTCATGAATCCTTGAATCGAAACGCGATTCCGCTGTCTAGAAAAATCTTACCGGCAGAACATCGAAAGGATGGCTATCCCACCTGGGCAGTTACGAAATACCTGGCTAATGATCCGGCCTTGCTCAAGCGCACGTGGCAGAGCGTCAAGGAGGTGATGGCTGAGGGAGAGCTGAGTCCTTTGGTGAAGGAATTGGTATATGTTGCGGTGAGCGTGACCAATGGCTGCGAATATTGCATCGCGAGCCACACGGCTTCTGCCCGCAAGGCTGGTATGACGGACGCGATGTTCGGCGAACTCATGGCCGTGGTCGGCATGGCCAATGAGACCAACCGGTTGGCGAACGGCTACCGCGTTCCGATCGACCCGGCGTTCGAATAATTGTTGCTCGCCGCGCTCGACGCGTGAAGTTGCCGAGCGCAGCCGCAGGGTGGTTGAACGATGCCGAAGCCTCCCGCGGCGGTGACTGCCGCCGATATCGCAAAATAAAGGACGATTTTGGCGCGCGCACCGTCCTCCCGGCGCGCCGCGGCGTCATGTTGATTGCTGGCATTGTCGTATCGCGGCGCGTCCCATGGGCAACCCGCAACGTCAGGCATTTTCACGATCTCGAAATTTCGGTGGCAGATCTTGGGCGACTTGAGGCCCGACTCGGCGGTTTCGCAACGCCGTCTTTTCGATTATGATTTCAGGAAATCGAATTCTTTTGCACCCGGTCCGCGGGAGGGAACCTATGCTCAGAATGTTGTTTTCGACAACCGCCATCGCCTGCTGCCTCTCGTTGACGGGCGGGATTCTCTTTACTGCGCCCGTGCAGGCACGGGTCACACAGATCATAATCACCCAAACCGAATCGCCGACCTTCGGCGGCAGGAACTTCGGCGCGGTCGGCGCCTATGAGCGCATCAGCGGGCAGATCATCGGCGAGGTCGATCCCAGGGACCCCCTGAATGCGATCATCGTCGACATCGGCTTGGCGCCGAAAAACCCCAACGGGACTGTGACATATTCCACCGATTTCCAGATTCTGCGGCCGGTCGACCGCGCCAAGGGCAACAAGCGGCTCATCTACGAGATCACCAATCGCGGCCGCACCAATGTGCTGGGGACGCTCAACGACAGCAAAACGGAAAACGACGTTGAATCCTCCGGTGACGCCGGCAACGGCTTCCTGATGCGTCAGGGCTATGCGATCCTGGAAAGCGGCTGGGATTTCTCGGCGCCGCGCAACGGCAAACTGTTCACCATGACCGTCCCGGTTGCGAAAAATCCGGACGGTTCACCGATCACCGGCCTCAACACCGAGGAGTTCGTCATCGACAAGGCGGCGACGCCGGCGCTTGAGCGCCTCACTTATCCGGCCGCAAGCGCCGACAAGTCGAAGGCCAGCCTGACCGTGCGCAGGAACTACGCCGATACGCCTGTTGCGGTGCCGGCTTCTGAGTGGGACTACGTCGATGCGAAGCTGAATGCGGTCAAGCTGACTTCGGGCAATTTTGGCGGGCCCGGCTCATTCGGACCGACCGCGCTTTACGAGTTCACGTATGAGGCGAAGGACCCGGTCGTGGCCGGATTGGGCTTTGCCGCCATCCGCGACATTGCGACGTTCCTGCGCAATGCGGAGACCGACGACAAGGGGACGCCGAACCCGCTCGCCGGCGACGCGCAATATATCTACTCGTTCTGCTCCTCCCAGCCGTGCCGCACCATGCACGATTTTGTGCAGCTCGGCTTCAACCAGCCGGAACAGCCTGGGAGCGCGCCGCCGAAAACGACGGACACAGGCTTGGGAGGCGCCGTCTTGCTGCGAACCGCGGCCCGCGCGGCAGGCGCCGCGCCGGTGTTCGACGGGGTGCTCAACTGGAAAGCGGGCGGCAGCGGTCTGTTCCTGAACTACCGCTTCTCGCAGCCGGTGCGAACCCACCGCCAGCATATCGGGCGCTGGACGCCTGAATACCAGTTTCCGTTTGCTGACGTGAAGGTCACCGACACCGTCACCGGCAAGACCGATTGGCGGCTGCGCCGCTGCGAGGAGAGCGGCACATGCCCAAAGATTTTCGAAGCAAACTCGTCGAACGAATATTGGGCCAAGGCGTCCTCGATGATGCAGACGGACAGCCAGGGCCACGATCTCGATCTCAGCGGCGCCGCCAATGTGCGCTACTACCTGCTTGCCAGCCTTCCGCACGGCGCCGGAAACGGTCCCGGCATCTGCGCGCAGCCGCGCAATCCGCTGCGCCCCAACGCGGTGTTGCGAGCGCTGCTCACCGACCTCGATGCGTGGGTGACGGCCGGCACGGCCCCGCCCTCAAACCAGATGCCGCGCGTCGCTGACGGCACGCTGGCGCCGCCGCTGCCGCAGGAGAGTTACGGGTTCCCGCGCATCCCGGGCGTGGTCTACAACGGCGCCCACCATACTGGCGATTTGTGGGACTTCGGGCCGGGCTTCGACAAGGGCTTCCTCTCGGTGCTGCCGCCGAAACTCGCAGGTCAGCCCTATCCGGTATTCGTTCCCAAGGCAGATGCGGACGGCAACGACATTGCCGGCATCCGCGTGCCCGAGGTGGCCGTTCCGGTCGCAACCTATACGGGCTGGGCGCTGCGGGCAGATGGGCTCGACGGCTGCGACGCCAGCGGCCAGAAGCTCAACTTCGCCAAGACCAAGGCGGCGCGGCTTGCGGCCGGCGATCCGCGGCTCTCGCTCGAAGAGCGCTATGCCCATCATGCCGCCTATGTGGAGCGGGTCAGCCGCGCAGCCCAGGCGCTCAAGGATGAGCGCTTCCTGCTTGACGAGGACGTGCACGCCTATGTGGAGGCTGCCCAGGCGGCGAACGTGCCGTAGCTGAGCGCACCTCCCGGGACCGCGGGCGGTCCCGCCCGCTCTCTCGGCCGTGGGATGGGTTGAGCGCATGCGAAGCTCTTCTCGCCCGTGCGGCGGAAAACGCCGAGACGGATTTGGCTGCCGCCCAATCCAACCTGCGCCTCATGGCAGGGGGCGCGGGGCGTCCGCGGTCAGGCCTACCGCCACCCAAGGCGCTCCGCCAGCGCGCGCCCCATGATCCATTCGAGGTCGTCGCCCGACAGAAAATCCAGCTCCTCGGTGAAATGCGTTACTGTCTGCCGGTAGCTGCATGATGCCGGCACGCGCGTGATATCGCTGCCCCAGAATGAGCGCCGGGGCCCAAAAGCCGCGATCACGCGGCGCAGCGGCTCGCGCAGATTCCGGAAGGGATAGGGCGCGGTCGAAAAGCACGGCAGCGCCGAGACCTTGACGCAAACGTTCGGGTAGTGGGCGAGCGCGATCATGCGCTCGGCCGCGGCGATGGTTTCGTCATCCACGGTGGCGCGGGCAAATCCCATGTGGTCGACGATGATCGTGAGCGCGGGATGCTGCTCCGCAATCTTGGCCACGGCCGCGAGCCGCTCGGGCGCGTGCACCATCACGGGAATCGAGTGTTCTTCCGCCGCGCCCCAGAACCAGTCAGCGGTGCCGTCATCGATCCACGGCCGATCGGCATCGCGGTGAAAGGTCAGGCGCACGCCCAGCATGCCCGGCTGGCTTTTCCATTCAGCCAGCAAATCGGGCCCGCCGCCCTTAAGGGCTACGCGTCCCATGATGGCGAAACGATCGGGATGCTGCCGCACCGCCTCGATGACGTAGTCGTTGCGGTCCCGGTCGAACGATGGCGGCACCAGGATCGCCCGGTCGACGCCGGCGGCGTCCATGGCGGCGACGAGCTCCTGATAGCTGAAAGGCACACGGTCGAGGCCGGCTTCGCCGAGCGGCCGGTCCGCACGGTGAGGCGGCCAGATATGGACCTGGGAATCGATGATCATCATGTTTGCGTTGCTTGGTTTGCGCTCGGGCCGATGTCATACGCGGAATGGACGTGGAGAGCCAACCGGATAGCGTTACGGCGGCTCGCAGGCCGCCTTCATTATCATGAAAAACGGCCGCGTTGGGTGCGACGCGGTCGTGCGGGAGTGCGGGCCATCCTCACGCAGCATTATTCCCACGGTGGCATCGTCTCATAGGGTCCATAGCGGTAGCGTGGCCTGACGGCTCGGATGCAATCAGCCGGTGTCGGCTTTCCGAAAAGCATTGCGGCCCCTGTCGGCTTGGCCCGGTGTGCACCATCTGCCCCCCTGGGACCTCCCCTCCAGATCTGATTCCCTCGAGTCGTTGCAGTGATGCGGGCGTTCTGGTTCTGGTCGGGGCGATCGGCGTCCCGATTCCCTGCACGCTTGAGGTCAGCAGTTTGCGCATCCTTCTGCGCTTGGAGTTGTTGTGCTGCGGCTAGCTGTCTCTTCACGGCGTTCAGTTCATTCTCAAGACGCCTCCTTTCCTTGTCGGTCTGCTGCCATTGCGATTGGGCGCCGACTATGGCCTGCCGCAGCTTCTTCCACTCCAATTCCAAGTCGGCGGCGGAGCGCGGCGCTAACTCTTGGCCTGGGGTCAAGGATTGCGCGCCGTGAGTGCACCCGCAGGCCTGACGCGGCCCCGATCCTGGGGCTTCCGTCGAGTCCACTGCGCCGGAGTTTGTGAGAGGCAGATGCTGGTCGGCGTTGATGTCCTTTATCGTGGCGGCGATCGTTACTGCCGTGACGCCGGCCAGCGTCGCGAAACGAATGGCCATGGCAGCCTCCTTGTGCTGGGGGTGTTGTCGGGCGACCCGCGGCGTAGCGCAGGCCGCCCCCGATGCCGATCAGCTTTGGGGCGCGCCGTTGAGGAAGTTCTCGAAGTCCGGATTGCGCAATGTTTTGAGCGATTCGGCCGCTTCACCTTTTGGTGGCTCCGCCTTGATCAGCTCCGAGGTGGTGCGCAGTTTCAGGTTTGTGTCTCTGATTTGTCGGTCAGCGGATCCTTCGATCTGGTTGATCTCGCCGAGGACCCGGTGAAAGTCCGACCTCAAAGCCTCGCGGCGCGCCTCATCGATGCGCGCGGGCATCAGCGACAGCTCGGCATCAAGCTGCGTCCTAAGGGTCCCGTTGGCCTTCAGGTCCTTTTCGAGCTGCTCTGAGAATCTCCTATGGCGATCGCGTGTTTGCTCAAGAATCGCCTTCTCTTCCCAGAGAAGCTGGACTTGGGCCTTGAACTCCGCTGGGCTGTAACGGGCACCCTTCCAATCCACAGGCTGGCCGTTCATCGAGCACTGCCGGTAACGATCGCGCGCCTCGCTCAGCAGCCGGGCATTGTCGCTGACCGCCGTCTCGGCCGCCTTTAATTCTGCGGACCGCCTGTCGCGCTCGGATAGAAGCGCGTACCCCTGATCCGCGGCCCTCTTGGCGATCTTGCGCAAGTCAGCCTCGTGCCATTGCAGGCAGAGCACCGCATCAAACCGGCATGCTATCTGCGCGTTCACCCAGGATAGCATCTCAGGGGCGCCGCTTCGGACCAGCGAGGCCGCAGGTCCAGTCGTGAGGGCGTACGTGATTCCTGCCGCCCCGGCGAGGATCGCGGCGGGCTTCAAGATGGATATCATTGGCTAACTCCTTGATTAAACGCGGTAAGAGTTCAGTGTTTTCGGGCATTGAATGTTTGCGGAAATGGTTCCGAACGTTTCTTGCTGTGTCCATGATACATTTATGATGTAGAAAAACCATTAAATTATCATCAAAAAAATCTTCAGCGTCAACATGACGCACGCCTGTCACATTTTCATTCGACGTAGGGGCGCATCAACGCGCTGAGAAAATGGCGGAAAAGTATATCGGCAACAGAATCCGTCTTGGTTCCAGTTAATGGGAAAAGTATGCATCTTTGATGGTGAAAAAACATCTAGATTGAGCATGCATACGCCTTGGGGGAGGAGACGTTGTGCAGGACGACAGTTCGGAGGAAGAATTTCCCGTCGACCAGGATGACCACCTTAAGGTCAAGAACGCAGGGGCGTTTTCAGCCGACGAAGACATTCTTGCAATGCACGCGGTCCAGGTCGGCACCGACTATTTCGGACGCTGGGTTGTCACCATCACCGATCTCGATACAAATGAGATCACGAAGCTCTATGAGGCTGGCGACGGCGGGAACGCGGGCATTGACTTGAGCAATTAAGACGTCAAAAATGCTTGTATTTACTCATACAGATGTTGTAGATAGACAGTCAAATGCTGTAATAAGTATGTCTAAGTTGAAGCACACGCCGGCAGTCTTGCAACGGATTTGTGGCTACTCGAACGCACGTGGCTGTGTTTTAGCGCTGTGGGTTTGTCCCCCTCCCGCGATCCGCGTAGCGTTGTGCGTCTGCGCCCCCCGAAATCCGGGGGTTTGCTTTTCGGCAACTGCTATTAGGGAGGACTGACGATGCCAGATGCCACGGAGATCATCAAAGAGAAGGAGCCGAGCTCAATGAGCAGTGGGGTAGCCGTCAGGGCGCAACACGATGACAAGCGAGGGACCGGGGGACGCCCCGCCGGCAGTCGCATAAAATCGTCCAGCGGCGGCCTCCGTCGCCTGCAAGTGACCCTTACAGACCGTGGCTTCGAGCGATTGGAAAAGATGCGTCAACTGTCTGATGCCGTATCTCTGGCCGATGTTGTCCGGGATGCTCTGAGCCTTTATGAAAGCGCACTGGAAGAGATCACGAGCGGCAGACGCATTGTTTCGGAGGATCCGAAAAACCCCACGGATCGCCTTCTACTGAAGCGCTGAAGGTACACTGGACAACCGTCCATCGGAGCGGAGCATCGCCGGCAGCGCAATACTCGATGATTGAGCTGGCGAATCTGCGACAGCATCGGCGGCGCCGCCCCATCGCCCGCTCCCTCAGCGGGCGGTCGCCATCGGAGGAAGCTGTCTTGGGTTGGCTATGCTCGCGCTCCGCCGCGGCGGCGCGTGGAACTGTCTGCCTCCGATCCATCGCCATAATTTAATGGCGACGGTCGCATCGGCGGCGATTGTTATCGCCGGTAGCGCCGTCATCGTCTTGAGGCGGCGAATCGGATATCTCGCTGATAAGAGGCTCAGCCTCTTCCACCTCGCGGACTGATAGGATGTGCGTTCCCCAAAACGCCCTTCTCTTGCGGCTTTTAAGCAAGGCTTCTCTCCCCGCGTTGGGCAATTCGAACGCTCTTCATGCCAAGCGAACTGGGGGCACGCCACCGAGCGCCTTCCAGAACCGGAATTCTTTCCTGTGGGGACGCGTCGGAGCGGGTCGCAACTGCTCACCGATCCGCTCAACGATGCTGGTGGGATCGCGAACAATTTTTCGAGCCTCCCCTCTGATTCTTTAACATTCGTGAACGCATTTATGCGTTCATCGAATTGGTGCCCGCATCGACATTTGTTTCGAGAATAAACTACGTTCATGACAGTTTCTAGATTTCTTCTAATAAAGATTTTGTGTTTACAATAATATGTTACCTTTATCGATATTTGTGATGATCTCGACGAGGATTGGAACTAATTGACATCTTTTGCATTTTCATTTTGTCTGACTCGAAAGTGAGCGGCGATTCTCGGAATGAGGTTCGGATTCCTCGCAAGAATCGCGAACAGGACTCGGGGCTCCTATGAACCCTGCGACGCCTTCTAAGGTCCAGAAGTCGCTTGGGATTATCGCCCAATTCGTCCCGATCAGCCCGACCGAGGCGCCCGCCCAATTCGTGCGGGACCTCGCCCATCGCTGGAAGGAGCGGGGAGGCCTCGTCGCCGGCAAGCCGCGCCACAGTGACCGTTATCTCGATGATTTGCTTCGGACGCGAGGTACACCTGTAAGATCGCTGATCCCGAAGCTTACGGGCAGGACCAATCTGAGGCCTGCGGACGCCGACGCGCTCGTGCGCGTGTTCCTGTCACACTGGCGTTATGTGGGAAATGCAGGCAGCGGCGGAACAATTGGAGCATCCGCGAGATCATATGAACCGCTGCTTTCCAACGCCGAGATCGAGGAGGTCGGCAGGTATGTAGCGGAGCAAATCTCCAAAGGCGCGGCGGAAGACAGAGGCGAGACCGAATCTGCGAAGGTCGTAACGCAACCCACGCCCGATCTGAATGCAAACGAATTCCAGAAGTGCGAGGCAATGTTCATCGTAGGCGCCGGCCAGGCCGTGCTCGCTGACCACCTTGTTGGCCGGCCTCAAATGGCCTTGATTGGTTTCAGGGATTCCGTGAACAAGCTGTGGGGCAACGATGACGCGGACAGAAAGCGGTTGCTTGTCTGGATATTGGACATGGGACGACAGGATATTGAGGATCCCGAATCCCGGTTGAGGTTCATGAATGTAGAGGCATTGGTCACAAGGTTTAAAGCGCTCAGGCGCTTGAAGGACAGCGCAACCGAATCCAGATGGAACTGGTTGGTGTCAAAGTCCATTATCGTTTTACATGATGCGCAAAGCATTTCGCGTGCTGAGTCTAGGCTTCCTAACTTCGAGACTCACCACGTCCTGTTTAGCGCAATTCCTCCTAGGTGGGCGGAATTACGTGAATTCCGCCTCCTCTACGGCGCCGAACGGTTAAATGAAAAGCCGCACTATACCATTTTTTTGAGGAGGTCGGCCGCTCATCCCGACAACGCGCATTACGAGCTCCGCTATTTCGGTCACGCTCTGTTTAAGTCTGATGAAAAAAAAGATGTGCGCGAGGAAAGGGGGCTGCAACTCATTGCGCCTGGCCGGAGTTACATTGAGGCCTTTGGTACCGTATACGCCGCTGCCGCACAGGTCCTGGGCTTGGGAAGCGTGCTGGATTGCTTGTCAATTGATGGGATGCGGGTCGACGCGACGCACTCGATCGAAAAGCTGCGTCATTACGGCTTTCTGCTGTTGCGCCTTGACGAGTTTTTGAAGTTCTAATGAAAACCTACGCTGCAGCCGGATCTTCTTGCTGCCACTTCCGCGATTGGTCGTGCAGGGCTCAGTGCTCCGCAACAAATTGTTGTAAAATTGTAACAGGTATCGTCTTTTTCGTGTTGTCTCTTGCTTTTCAAGACAAAAGACTGGCTTCTTTTTACGATTTTCGCGACAAAGTACCCTCCAGCCATATGCTTACTGGGGGGTAAGATGGTATCTTCGGGGTTGCAGCCGCAACCGGACCAACCCGATGCGGCGGGTCAATTTCTAACGTTCATCGTGCCATCAGCAAATGGTTGCAATCTCAAATGTTCCTTCTGCCTTATTCGACAGCGCCGAGAGATCGCAGAGATTTATCTTAGCCCTGACGATTTGGCGCGTTTCATTCGTGAAGCCGCCGTGTGTGCGCCGCTCTTCGCTCTCGCGGTTCAAGGATACGAGCCCCTGTTGCCGGAATCTCTTCCATTTACCCAAGCGATACTTGGGACGGGGCGGTTCCTCGGTATCCCCGCGAGCCTGGTCACCAACGGGACAAAGCTCGCTGATGCCGTCAGTTTGTTGGCGGCGCTGGCTCCCTCAAAGATCGCAGTGTCCCTGGATGCCGCGTCAGCCGACATCCACGATCGCATACGCGGCTTGACTGGTGCATGGGCGGCGGCCGTGCGGGGCATCAGGATCGCTGTCGACGCCCTCGCGCCGTCGACGCGCCTCATTGTCTCCTCCGTATTACTGCCCTCCCGGCGGCATTATCTGGATGCGATGCCTTCACTCCTCCGTGAAATTGGCATCGACCGGTGGATCATTAATCCGCTGCTTCGGGTTGGCGGCGATCAAGCCGGAGGCCCGGTCGCCGATCGGTCAAGACTGTTTCGCGATCTGCTGATCCTTCAAGAAGCGGCGCGCCGCGAGGGAATCAGACTGACGGTGGATGATGAATTCGATCACCTCGGTCACGATGCCGCGTGCGTTTCCGACCCTTCGCTTCGAGCGCTCCACGTGCGGACGCTGCCGACGAATGTGGAAATCTTCCGGTTGACACCGAACGGGCAATGCTCGGTTGGGGACGACATCCTTAAACAAGAAACGTTCGATACGCCGCGCTGGGTTCCGGGCACGGTGCATGCTGGCGATTTTCTGGAAATGCTCCGCCGGAAACCGCAAGCGGCGCGCCGTCAACGCGCCTGACGCGCCACGCCTCACCACTCTACCCCTTCGCATTCCACTTCGCCGACAGCGCCGCGCGCGGGATCCTCTCTCCGCGCAAATAGACCCGGTTGATCCGCCGCGTGTTGGCGATGTCATCGAGCGGATTGGCGTCGAGCACGATGAAATCCGCGCTCTTGCCGGCCGCGATGGCGCCGAGGTCGCTGAGGCCGAGAATTTCGGCCGAAGTGCGGGTTCCGATTACCAGCGCCTGCATGGGCGTGAGCCCGACCTCCGTTACCAGCAACTCCAGCTCGACATGCGTGCCGAGTCCGAAGAACTGGCCGCCCGACACGCCGCCGGTGTCGGTGCCGAGGCCGATGCGGGCGCCCGCGGCGTAAAGCCTGGCGGTGTTGCGCAGGTTGGTTGCCGCCATGTCGCGGGCGCGCTGCACGGCCTGCGCGTTGGCTTTCGGGTCCGGCGAAAGCTGCTCGGCGAGTTGCGCGATGCTCTCGGCCGAGAAGGCCCCGCGCAGCGCCGGGTCATCGACCCAGGCAGGCTTGGCAGCGAAGATCGCGCGCCGTTCGCCCCACAACGTTTCCGTGAAGAATACGTTGGGCCGCGCCTTGACGAGTGCGAGAAACTCGTCGTCCACATCGTGGTCGCGGACCATATGGGCGAAGCCGTCGAGTCCCGCACGCAGCAGGTCCTTGGCGTCGGCAAGCTCCGTAATGTGCGCCATGACGCGGAGACTGTGCTTATGCGCCTCATCGATGATGGCCCGATAGAGGTTGGGCTTGAGCTTCTCCACCGTGCCGTTGCGATCGTCCACCCAGATCTTCACCATGTCGGGCTTGTGGGCCGCCAGCTCCTGCACGTCCTTGCGCGCCTGCTCCTCCTCGGTAACCCCGTAGGCGGAATCCCGCATCGCGCCGCCCGGCCCCGCATTGGGCATGCCAAAGCCGCTGCCGGCGGTGAGATAGCGCGCGCCCGTGCGCGCCTCGGCCCGCACCTGGTACGGCAGGTCGCCGCGTCCCGTGCCGGTTTCGAGGATCGCCGCAACGCCATACCAGGCATAGCGGTCGAGCATGTCGAGCAGATTTTCGCGGGTGTAATTGTCGGCCGTGAAGCTGGTGCCGCGGCGATAGCCCATGTGGACATGAGCGTCGATCAGCGCCGGCATCACTGTCTTGCCCTTCAGGTCGACGCGCGCGGCGCCATCGGGGGCCGCAACCTGGCCGCGGCGGCCGACCGCCGTAATGCGGTTGCCGCTGACGACGATAGCGGCATCCTCGATCGGCGCACTGCCGTCGCCGGTGATGACGCGCGCGCCTTCAAACACGGTGACGTTGGGTGGAGTCTGGCCGCAAACCGGCGCGGCGCTCGCCGTGAGCGCGAGGATAGCGACGGCGGCGAGAAAAGACCGCATCGATTTTGGTCCGCACATTGTGTGTCCTCCCTGGACAGCCTTGTAGCCCGGACGAAGCGCCCGCCCTTGCCGGCGCGCAATCCGGGGCGCTTTGCTCGGCCACATTTAGGGAACCCGGACTGCGTGAGTGTTTGCCGGCGCCGCAGGGCGGGCACTCTTCGACAGGCTCAGAGCGAAGCGCGCCACCCGCGCTCGAACGTCGCGCGCCGGTGGACACGGCGCTCCTGAGCTTTGTCGAAGGGCGCCTTTTCCCACCCTATGAATCATCGCAACACGTCGCTCGCATCCGCGGCGGCGATGAGCGCTTTCGCGTCGCCCTCCAGCAGAAAGCCTTCCGCGACCGCCTTGTGCGCGGCGGCTTCGACCGCTCGCACGTAGCCGGCGTGATTGCCATAGCGCTCCTCAAGCGACGGGCGCGGGTCCTCGTTCGCGAGGCGCTCGGCCTTGGTCTTGGCGAAAGGAATCATGCCGCCCGCATAGTTGCAGATTTGCCCCTTGTGGAAGCCCGCCGCGGTGATGTTCCAGCCCAGATAGGTGCCGAGCGGCGCATCGCGCAGGACCACCGGCACGCCGCCGAGTTCGTTGCCGTCGGCATCAACGCGCGGCGCCTTCAGCCGGATCACCTGTTTGACGCGGGGCGGCACCACGGTCTGCACGCCGGAGCCATCCATATAGTTGAACTCGGGCCCGAAATCATAATCGAGCAGCGGATTGATGAGGCCGCTTGGCGCGTGCGCCGGCAAGCCCGGCAGAGCCGGGAATCCCATCGCTTCAGCGGCGGCGTCGACCAGCGTCCCCGCGGCGAGCGTCGGGTACCGGCTGGGCGGCGGCGCAATGCCCTTCATCACCCAATCGCGGAAGTGGGCCCGGATCGCATTCACGGTCTGCGTGTGCGGCACCGGATTGCTGGGCAGCACGCCCCTGCCCCAGCCGACGCTGGGGCAGGAGGGCGGAGCCGCCGCCGTCGTGCTGAAGCCGCCCGGGCCGCCGCCATGCTGCGTGCTTGGAATGTAGTAGCGGCGCACATTGTCAGGCAGGGGCAGGTCGGCGTCGCCGGCCGAGCCGACCCACTCAGGTGTGAGCTTGAGACCCCAGACTTCCGCGGACCCAAAATGCTCAATGATCTTCGGGCAGGTGTGGCTCGCGGTGCAGCGATCGAGGATGCCGGCGGACGGAAGGCCGCGCACCGGATCGGCCGCGGCGGCCCACCATTGCGGGCCTTCGCTTCCGGCCTCATAAAGCTTGAGCACGCCGTCCGGCAGCGCGAAGCGATAATTCAGGGCAATCCGTCGGCCGGCGATGATGGGCCAGGCGCCGTCATAGACCTGGCGGCCGGCTTCGTCCTGATTGAACCCAAGATGGATGAAACCGCGCAGGAAATTGCCGGACTGCGATACCCCGCGGGCGATGGCCCACGACACGCCGCCGGCGATCGGGTTGGGCGTGCCGGCATCATCCTGTGCGGCGTTGCGGAAGAACGAGCCCACGTCGCGGAACGCCGCAAAGCCGATGCCGAGCACCGGCGGATCCTTGGCGGTGAACGTCACCTGATAGAGGAGGTTCGGATCGAAGCCGTTCTTCAGGCAGATCTGGGTCGGATCGGGCGTTCCGGGGAACGGCTTGTCAGCGCTGCATTTGGCGAAGGCCCAGTCGCCAGGCGCAATTACGGCTGTCGCCCCGATGGCGCCGTCGATCGTCTCCGACGCGTGGGTCACAAGGCTCGCTTCCTTGGTGTCGAGGCTCGCCGGCCGATAGGGCATCGGGTTGCTGTGGACGATCATCGGCCGCGAATCCTTGCCGGACGCATTCATGATGCGCGCCATGACGCGGCCGGTGATAGCCGAGCCGTCCGGCTTCTTCGCGACCGGCACCACAACGTACTCGTTGTTCGGTCCCGGCGCCGTTGCGCCCGAGTTGTCGCCCTGCCAGCCGCTGGAGAGGCCGATATCGCCATTGGCGCGCTCGATCGGCACGATCGTGATCCGGCCAGCGCGGTTGGGCACGTCGTGCCACATCAGGCGGCTTGCCTTCGCCATGTCGATGGGCTTCACGATCTGGAACGTCGCGGTGTATTCGACCATGCCGCGGGCATTGCGGGGCGCGAGCTTGATGTCCTGGATGATCGCGTTGTGCGGATCGTTGGGATCAAGCTCGCCGAATGCCTTGCCGGCCAGCGTTTCATATTGGCCGGCGGCGCCAAAGCTCGCTCCGTCGAAGGCGGGCGACAGCTTTTTTTCGATCGCGATACGGGTTACGCGCGCCTGCACCGTCGCGGTCGCGGCGAGGATAAGCCCGACTGCGGTGAGGCAGGCTGACGATGCTACGAGGGTGTTGCGAAGCCTTTCGGTACCGGACATGAGTTCCTCCCCTCCGGTGTAGTGCCGACCTTGTGGTCGCCCCCAGTCGAGCCAATCTTAAACAGCGCATTGCATTCGCCTGCAACGGGGCGACTGCAAGGATCACTCCTGCATTGCTCACTTGCCCAAGCGGTCCGGCCCCTTGGCGAGCGTCTTCACCCGATAGAGCCCTTCACGTGCCGTCAAATAAAGCGTCTGCTTGCCGGGGCCGGCGAAAGCCGCATTGGCGGCCTGGCGGCCTGCCTTGATGGTGCCGAGATATTGGCCTTTGGCGTCGAACACCTGAACGCCCGCGACCGTCGTGATGTAAAGGCGGTCGTCGCGGTCGATCGCCATGCCGTCCGCGCCGCTCTCGGCGCCCGGCGGAATGTCGCGAAGCTGAAGGAACGCGCGCTTGTTCTTGACGCTCCCGTCCGGCTGCACGTCGTAGGCGAATACTGTGGGATTGAGCGTGTCGTCGACGATGAGCGTCTTGCCGTCGTTGGTGAGCGTCAGACCGTTGGGCCGCGGCACGGCCCCGTCGATCAGGATCGGCGTTTTGGCGCCGGCCGGCAGGTAATACACGTAGGTCGGACGGCCCGGCACAACGGGCCGGGGTCCCGGATCCGTGAAATAGATGCCGCCCTTCGCGTCGACGATGAGGTCGTTGGGCGCCAGCAGCGGAGCGCCGGGCGGCCCTTCGGTGAGCACCGCGATGGTGCCGTCGCGGTTGCGCTTGGTGATGCGCTTGCCGTCGCCCTCGGCAAACAGGAGTTCGCCGTCCCGGGTCAGCGCGAGCCCATTTGCGCCGTTGGTGTTTTCGCGTGCGACGCTGATCTTGCCGCCAGCATCGAGGAAGTAGGTCTTGCTGACCCGGATGTCGGAGAAATAAAGCCCCCCGTCAGCAGTGCCGACCGGGCCTTCGGTGAACACGAAGCCCTCCTGCACGAGTTCTGGCATAACCCCCGGCGCCAGCACGCCCGGGATTCCCGCAGGCGTCTGCGCTCCCACCGGAAGGGCAAACGCCGCAATGATCACCGCGATGCCCAGGGCTGAACGAGCAAGCATTCCGCTGAACCGCCGCTGCCTGGCCGTCATGATCTCCTCCCTGATGTTGCGCCTTCGTTGGACTGTAGCCCGGGTCGAGCGCAAGCGAAACCCATCAGGCCAGCCAGTGGCCGGGCCGACGGCGGTTTCGCTCGCGCTCAACCCACCTGCGGTCGCAAGCCTGTCCCCGGGACAGGAGCGGTCGCGCCGATCTTTTCGGCCGTTTCGCCCTGGAAAGGGGCGACGCGCATTGGACCGCTTTCGCCTCTCCCGCATAGGCCGCCTGCATCGGACGCAGGTTGCGCCGCCTGGCGCTGTCCGTATATCGGAGAGTCCGTCTCCTCTTTCGCACGGTCCTCATCCATGCACAGCGCCCTGTTTTCGCCGATCCGGCTCGGCAGCGTCGAACTGGACAACCGCATCGTCGTGTCGCCGATGTGTCAATACAGCGCCGTCGACGGTTGCGCGACCGACTGGCACATCGCTCACCTTGGCATGCTGGCGAATTCCGGCGCCGGCCTCGTCATTGTCGAGGCGACCCATGTGGAGCGCCACGGCCGCATCACCCATGGCTGCCTGGGGCTCTATTCCGACGAATGCGAAGCGGCGCTCAAGCGCGTCGCTGATTTCTGCCGGCGTACCGGGACCGCGAAGCTCGGCATCCAGCTTGCCCATGCGGGCCGCAAGGCCTCCGTGCAGCGGCCCTGGGAGGGCGGCGGTCCCCTGAAGCCGGACCGGGACCCTTGGCAAACCGTCGGGCCGTCCGCTCTGCCGTTCGGACCCGGCTGGCACATCCCGCGCGCCATGGAGGCGGATGATTTCGCGCGGGTGCGCGGCGCGTTCACGGCAGCGGCGCAGCGTGCGGTGCGGGTCGGTTTCGACGCCATCGAGCTGCACATGGCCCACGGCTACCTGGCCCACAGCTTCATGTCGCCGCTCTCGAACCAGCGCACGGATCAGTACGGCGGCTCGATCGAAAATCGCATGCGCTTTCCGCGCGAGATCACCGAGGCCGTGCGGAAGGTGGTGCCGCACTCCATCGCGCTGGGCGCCCGTATCACCGGCAGCGACTGGCTCGACGGCGGATTGACAGCGGCCGACGCGGTATTCTGCGCCAAGATGCTCAAGGCGGCGGGCTTGGACTATGTGGACATATCCTCGGGCGGCATTTCGCCTGATGCGCGCACGCCGACCAAGCCGGGCTACAACGTCGATATCGCCGAACAGGTGCGCGCAACCGGCATCGCGACCCGCGTGGTCGGTCTCATCGTGACGGCGGAGCAGGCCGAGAGCATCATCGCCGGGGGCAAAGCCGATATGGTGGCGCTGGCGCGCGCTGTCCTCGATAATCCCCATTGGGGCTGGCACGCGGCGCGGGCGCTTGGCGCCGACATCAAACGCCCGAATCAGTATCTGCGCGCCGCACCAGCGCTATGGCCCGGGGCAACACTGGCGGGGTAAGGCTGTGGCCTCCGGGCCTGCGCCCACCACCCACCGCATCAAGCCGCCAAGCCCCGCGCTCGCAAGCCGGTCGAGGTCGGCCGGCTCGTCGACATCCCACAGACGCGCCGGCTCGCGCCAGGAAAGCGCGAGCCGGGCGAGGCGGCGGCGTGTTTCCGCCATCACGGATGACGTGCTCCAGGTCATGCCTTCAAACAGCGCCGGCTGCGGGCGCCGCAGGCCGATCAGTCCATAGCCGCCATCATCCACCGGGATGATGACCGCATCGATCCCATCGACGAGCGCCTGCCCCGCCGCGCGCAAATGCTCGGGCGTGAGCGCGGGGCAATCAGTGCCGACGACGATCGCGGGGCCGCCTGCGGCTGCAAGCGCAGCCATCATGCGCGGGCCGAGGTCGCCTTCCGGCTGCGTCGCGAGAGCGACGCCAAGCTCGCCCGCGATCGTCTGGAACAGCGGGTGGTGGAGATCGGGCGTCGCCCATAAGGTCACTGGACCGATTGCCGCCGATCGCGCTGTAGTCACGGCGCGCGTGATGAAGCGGGCCTGGAGGGCCGCGGCGCCGGCGGCGCCGAGCGCCGGGACGAGCCGCGTCTTGGCGAGGCCAGGCAGCGGCGCCTTGGCAAGGATCGCAACCGCCACGCCTTCAGGACTGCCGCGGAACATAGCCATAAGATCGCGCCAGCCATGCGGGGTTTGCGCCGAAAAAATACGCCAGCCGCAGCCACCACATGAGGAGAATCGTTTTCAGCACGCCGTGCTTCTCCCAGCGCCGCCCTGAAGTAACGACGGGCGACGCGATGCATAGCGTCGGCGCCAAGCGCTTGAGGCGTTTCGCCATGGCGATGTCCTCCATCAGCGGGATATCCGGAAAGCCCGGTCCGAACGCCGCCCGCGACATGAAGATCGCCTGATCGCCCGTGGCGATGCCGGTGAGCCGCGAGCGCAGGTTCATCATGGCGGCGACGATCCGAAAAAGCGGGTGCGCGCCGGCAATGCGGACGTCGAATCGTCCCCAAAATGGTCCTGCAGCGGCGCCGGACCGGGCTAATGCGTCGCGGATGAGCGCATCGGCATCTGCCGGAAGGCGCGTATCTGAATGGAGGAAAAGCAGCACATCGCCACTCGACGCTGCAGCGCCGGCATTCATCTGCGCACCCCGCCCGCGAGGCGCCGCAATGACGACATCGGCCAGCGGATGCGCGAGGGCCACCGTCGCATCGCTGCTGCCGCCGTCAGCCACCACGACCTCGACGCCCCGCGCACGCAGCGGCGCCAGCGCGGCGAGGGATTCCTCGATGCCGTCTGCCTCGTTGAGCACCGGCACGACGACGGAGAGCTTCATTCCACGGCCGAGCCGAGCGCCTGCGCGACGGTGCAGGCGGCGCCTTCAACCGTGGGCTGCGAGGCAGAGCCCGCGTTCATTTCGCCGCGTCCCTCAGCACTCATTCTGCCGCTTCCTTCAGGGCTCCGCCGCAACTCGACCCTTGGCCGGCTGTGCAGCCATAGCAGTGACCGGCGACCTGGATCGGGTTGTGGTCGAGATCATCGTTGAGCAGGTCTTCGAGCCGCCGCCGCGCACCGTCAAGTCCGGTCAGCGGCAGATCGAGCATCTGGTTGAAGTCGCAGTCGTAGAGATAGCCGCGCCAATCGACCGACACGAGGTCGCGGCACATGACGCTGTCGAGATTGTCGTCGCGGTGGGCGGCGCGCAGCAGCCCCACGTAACGGTCGAATTCACCCTTGGAAATCAGCGTCGAGCCAAACCGCTGAATCGGCATATTGGCAAGCGTGAAGAGGCGATTGAACACGATCCCGAATTTGTCACCGAGTTCGCGCCGATAATCGGCCTCGAGCGCTTCCTGCGGCGGCGGCAGCGAGGGACCCTGCGGATTGTAGACGAGATTGAGAATGTGGCCGCTCCCCTCGCGTCCATAGCCGAGCGCGTTGAGGCGCTTGAGGCTTCTGATCGAGCCCTCGAAAACGCCCCTACCGCGTTGCCTGTCCACATTATCGGCAAGATAGCACGGCAGCGAGGCGACGATCTCGACCTCTTCGGCGGCCAGAAACTCGGCAAGGTCTTCCTGGCCAGCCAATTCCAGGATCGTGAGATTGCAGCGATCGATGACGCGTACGCCAAGATCGCGGGCGGCGCGAACCAGCCGGCGGAAGTGCGGATTGAGTTCCGGCGCTCCGCCGGTGATGTCGAGAGTCGCGATCGGCCGGCGCGCCAGCACCGCAAGGACGAGGTCGACGGTCTCGCCTGACATCTCCTCGGTGCGATGCGGGCTTGCGCCGACATGGCAATGCACGCAGGACTGATTGCAGCGGTAGCCGACATTGACCTGCAAGGTGTCTATGCGTCGGCGGGCGAGCGGAGGAAAAGCGATCCTCCTAAGCATCAATGATATCGAGTTGTTAGGTACCATCTTTGGAACCTACCATGGTTTCTGCCAAACGAAATCAGATTGAAGTGGACCCCGTGGGCAGGACCACTCCGACCGGGTTGTTAATTGGATTCTCGGCCGCTCCGATCTCCTCACTTACCACATCAGGCAGCGCATAGCTGCTGCTGTTGTTGCGGCTGTGGGCATGTGGGCAACGCTCTTGCGTTGTCCATCATGT
>Ga0209062_1003319_pt1 | contig 18851 bp, 19 predicted proteins | sample Coa_R2_2_FD_187158 | JGI IMG/M metagenome (GOLD analysis project Ga0209062, IMG submission 187158) | Surface soil microbial communities from Centralia Pennsylvania, which are recovering from an underground coalmine fire - Coalmine... | ecosystem: Environmental > Terrestrial > Soil > Unclassified...
ACACGTCGGACGCGATCCTCTACACCAAGACGATGAAGGAGCAGAACTGGAAGCCGTCGATCCTGATCGCCGACGACGCGGGCTTCAACGATCCCAAGTACGTCAAGGAGATGGGCTCGCAGGTCGAGGGCCTGATCAGCCGCACCTCCTTCGCCACCGGCAAGCCGGGCAGCGTTCCCGCGATCTGCGACGCGCTCTACAAGAAGAAGACCGGCGGCGACGGCCTTGACGACACGTCGGGCCGCGGCCTGCAGGGCTTCTTCGTGCTGATGGATGCGATCAACCGCGCGGGCTCGACGGAGCCGGCGAAGATCCAGGCCGCGCTCAAGGCGACCGACCTCAAGCAGAACCAGATGGTCGCGGGCTATCACGGTGTGAAGTTCGACGCCAAGGGCCAGAACACCCTGGCCTCGAGCATCGTCGTGCAGATGAAGGGCGGCCAGTACGCACCGGTGTGGCCGAAGGCCAATGCCACCGCCGACCTCGTCCTGCCGTACAAGGGCTGGTAAGGCATCTCGGCGCCCCGTCGTCCCGACCGGAGCGAAGCGGAGTGGAGGGACCTTGCCTCAACGATTAGCCGCAAATTGCGGAGGGAAGGTCCCTCCGCTGGGCCGCGCTGCGCGAGGCTTCGGTCGGGACGACGGTATTCCGGGCGAGCGTTTCGGATGTCGATGACGCTGGTGCAGGTCGTGGTGAGCGGCCTGCTCTTGGGCGCGATCTATGCGCTCTTCTCGTCGGGCCTCACGCTGATCTGGGGCATGATGAACGTCGTGAACTTCGCGCACGGCGATTTCGTCATGCTCGGCATGTACACCGCCGTCGTGGTGTGGACCGCGCTGGGCGGCGGGCCTTGGGCCTCCGTGCCGATCGCCGCCATCCTGATCGCCACGCTCGGCATCGCCAGCTACTTCCTGCTGGTGCGCCACATCATGCGCGGGCCGATGCTGGCGCAGATCCTCGGCACATTCGGCCTGGCGCTGTTCCTGCGCTACTCGGCGTTCAACGTGTTCGGCGCCAATTTCCGCACCCTGCCGGACACGCTGGTCGGCGGCTCCTTCGTGCTGGCCGGGATCCGCTTCGAGGGCGCGCGGGTGCTGGCGGGCGCGGTCGGCCTCGCCGTCACCCTGCTGCTGCACCTGATCCTGACCCGCACCGCCGTCGGCAGCCGCATGCTGGCGGTGTCGGAAGATGCGACGGCAGCGCAGCTGATGGGCATCCGGCCGCAGCGCATGCAGGCTCTGGCCTGGGGGCTGGCCGGCGCGGCGACCGGCATCGCCGGCGCGCTGATCGCCACCTTCTTTTACACCTCGCCGACGGTCGGCGAGACGCTCGCCATCGTCGCCTTCGTTACGGTCTCGCTCGGCGGCTTCGGCTCGGTGCTGGGCGCGCTGGTCGCCGGGCTGCTGATCGGCGTGGTCGAATCGGTGGCGGCCTACGAGATCGGCCCGGTCTACAAGGACGTCATCGTCTACTCCCTCTTCGTGCTGGTGCTGTGGGTCCGGCCGCAGGGCCTGATGGGCAAGACATGAGCGGCCGGCGCATCCTGCATGTACTGCTGATCGCGATCGTGCTGATCTACCCGCTGGTCGCTGCCGATTCGCCGGTCTATGGACGGCTCGGGGCTCTGGTCCTGCTGGGCGCGATCAGCGCCTCGGCCTGGAACATCGTCGGCGGCTATGCCGGCCAGGTCTCGGTCGGCCATGCGGTCTTCTTCGGCATCGGCGCCTATGCCTCGGTGACGGGCTTCGTGCATCTCGACCTGCCGCCGATCGCCGGTGCGCCGATCGGCATGCTGGTGAGCGTGCTGGTCGCCGCGGTGATCGGCGTGCCGACGCTGCGGCTCTCCGGCCATTACTTCAGCATGGCGACCATCGCGGTCGGCGAGCTGGTGCGCGTGCTCAGCTCGACCAGCGACTTCCTCGGCGGCGCGCAGGGGCTCGGCGGGCCGGCAATGCCGCGCAGCGTGTTCGACCTCTCGTTCGTGTCGGCGACGCCCTACTACTACATCTTCCTCGCCGTGCTGGTGGCGCTGCTCGGGCTGACCTGGTGGATCGAGCGCAGCCGCGTGGGCTTCTACCTGCGCGCCATCAAGGACAGCGAACGCGCCGCGCGCTCGCTCGGCGTGTCGGTCGGCCGCTACAAGCTCTACGCCTACATGCTGAGCGCCGCCTTCACCTCGCTGGCGGGCTCGCTCTATCTCTGCATGTTCGGCTTCATCGATCCCGAATCGGGCTTCGGCATCCTGATCTCGGTGAAGATCGTCGTGATGGCGGCGCTGGGCGGGGCGGGCCAGCTGTTCGGCCCGCTGGTCGGCGCGCTGATCCTGGTGCCGCTCGAGGAGCTGTCGAACTCCTATCTCGGCGGCCAGGGCGCGGGCCTGACCTTCGTGGTCTACGGCGCGATCATCGTGATCATCGCCCGCTTCCTGCCGAGCGGGCTCTTGTCGCTCCTCGAGCGCCGCAAGGTCGTGCGCCGTGCTGATTGAGGCGCGCAACGTCGTCAAGGCGTTCGGCGCCTTCAGGGCGGTCGACGATGCGTCGGTGTCGGTCGAGGAGGGCGACGTCCTCGGCCTGATCGGGCCCAACGGTGCCGGCAAGTCGACCTTCTTCAACTGCCTGACCGGTGACCTGCCGGTCACCTCGGGCAGCGTCGCCTTCGCCGGCCAGGACGTCACGCGCCGGCCGCCGGAGGCGCGGGCGCGGCTCGGCCTCGCGCGCACCTTCCAGGTGCCGCAGACCTTCGAATCGATGTCGGTGCTCGACAACGCCATGATCGGCGCGCTGCTGCGCCATCCCCATGCCAAGGAGGCGCGGGCCAGGGCGCGCGACGTGCTGCAGCGCGTCGGCCTCGGCCATGTCATCGATGCGCCGGCGCGCAGCCTCGGTACGCCGGGCCGCAAGCGCCTGGAGATCGCCCGCGCGCTCGCGTCGGAGCCCAAGGTGCTGCTGCTCGACGAGGCGATGGCCGGACTGACGCCGACCGAGGTGCAGGATGCGATCGCCCTGGTGCGCCGGCTGCACGAGAGCGGCATCACCATCGTGATCGTCGAGCACATCATGGAAGTGATCACCCAGCTCACGCGCCGCGTTGTGGTCTTCCACCAGGGCCGCGAGATCGCGCGCGGTACGCCGCGCGAGGTCACCGGCAATCCGGCGGTGATCGAAGCCTATCTCGGGCGCCGCAAGGTTCGGCACTGATGGCCGCGCTCCTGAAGATCGAGCATCTCGAGGTGCGCTACGGCGACCTGATCGGCGTGGCCGACGTCTCGCTCGAGGTGCCCAAGGGCTCGGTGGTGGCGCTGCTGGGCTCCAACGGCGCCGGCAAGACCACAACCTTGAACGCCATCGCCGGCATCGTTCCGGTCGCCAAGGGTACGGTGTCGTTCGACGGCGCCTCGATCGGCGGCGTGCCGGCGCATGCCATCGTGCGCAAGGGCATCGCGCTGTCGCCCGAGGGCTGGCGTCTGTTCACCCAGCAGAGCGTCGAGAACAACCTTTTGCTGGGCGCCACGCCGTTGCCCGACCGCACGCGAATCCCGCGCCTGCTGGAGCGCGTGTATTCGGTATTCCCGCGGCTGGCCGAGCGCCGGCACCAGCGCGCCGGCACGATGTCGGGCGGCGAGCGCCAGATGCTGGCGGTCGGCCGCGCCCTGATGAGCGAGCCGCAATTGCTCATGCTCGACGAGCCGAGTCTCGGGCTGGCGCCGGCGATCGTCGACACGATGTACGATTCGTTCGCAGCGCTTCACCGCGAGGGCCAGACCATCCTGCTCGCCGAGCAGTCGGTCGATCTCGCCCTCGAGGCGGCCGACCATGCGTATGTGCTGCAGGTTGGTCGGACGGTGCTCGAGGGGCCGGCCAAGGCGATGGCGGATAATCCGGACGTGCAGCGGATTTATCTCGGGATGGAGTAAAGCGCGGCGCTCGCGCCGTGCCGGCGGGCCTACGTCTACGGCCCGTCTTGGCCATCGGCCGATGGCCGATAGCCTCGTGATCAAATGGAGACCGCGCAACCGGCCGACTGAGCCAGCCATTGATGCTCCGGAGGAGCCTAACATGCGCAAAACCCTGCTTCTGGTCGGTCTGCTGGTCGCGAGCCCTGCCTTCGCCCAAAGCCTGCCCCCGGCCCCGACCGGGAAGATCACGAGTGGGGGCGTCGGCAATTACAATTCCTCCGGCAGCTATGGCGGCAAGGACACCGGCGTCAGCATCGTCGGCGACACCCAGGACATGGGGTTGGGCAACTCCAGCATGGGCAACGGCAGCGTGGGCACCTCCTACGGCATTGGCAGCCCGAATGCCGGGACCGGCATAGCGGTCGACAGCAGTGGCTTCTCCACCGGGATGTCGTCGCTTCCGGCCGCCGGCAGCGACCCGACCCTGGCGGTGCCGTACTCCGGAAAATCGCACCCGATGAAATGATCAGAAGCTGGCGTGCAGCCGGCCGCTGAACACGTGCACCGGCCCGCGGTCGGCGTTGTAGGCCGGATTCACCAGCAGCTGATAGTCCGCCGTCGCCGTCAGGCCCTTGAACAGCTGGAGAGCGTAGAACGCCTCCACCACGTTCTCGGAGGCGTAGGTGAGCCGGCCGTCGCCGACCAGCACGCCCAGCCCGCCTGCACCGAGATAGCGGGCGTGGTCGGGTGAGATCATGTTCCAGGCGCCGGCGAGGCCGATGCGGTCGTTGGCGCGGCCCCATGACGTGCCCTTGAGCTGCACGCCGCCCGACAGGCTCTGGTCGATGTCGGTGAAGGCGTTGATCTCGCTGCGGCCGTCGTTCCAGCTGAAGCGGGCGAACGCACCGAGATCGTCGGTGATGTCCTGCTGCAGGTTTATGTAGAAGCCGTACTTGGTGCGACCCTGACGCGTCTGCGCGATCGTGTCGGCCGCGCTTGCCCCGGTCGCGTTCGCGATTGCGACGGCCTGGTCGTAGGAGCCGGCGAAGGTCGAGGTGAGCCAGGTTCCGAACTTCGCCGCGCCCTTCTTGCCGAACGGCTCGTAGCGCATCTCCAGCTCGCCGACATAGCCGCCGCGGGCGAACAGGTTCATGTCGAACACGTTGGCGTTCGGCTCGTTGCCGACCAGGAAGTAGCCGACCCGCGCCGCCCAACGCGGCTGGTTCAGCTCGGCGGTAATGCCGTAGGTGAGGCCGACGCGGTCGGCCGGATAGTCGAAGGCGCCCGCCGCCCAGATCGACCAATTGAGGAAGTCGACGCGCGAGTCCTCGGCATAGTCGTTGCCGTCAAAGATGTCGTGCACGGCAAACTTGCCGATCTGGAAGGTGAGCCGCGAGACGTCCTTGTCGCCGGCAAGCTGGCCGTAGTCGCTCTCGACGGTCTCGCGCTCGCCGCCCAAGCCGAACTCCTGGCGCAGGAACAGCCGCGAGGTGTTGTAGCGCGGGAAGGGGAAGTTCGACTTCTGCGCCTCGCCGTTGGGGAAGCCCGCGGCGCCGACCGTGTCGGCGAGACCGAAGCCCTGCAGCAGCTCGGGATTGTAGTAGAGCTCGGCCCCCTGCCAGAGCCGCACGCCGAGGAACGCCGAGACCGTCCAGGTCTCGCGCGACTGGCCGCTGCCCGGCAGGCTGTTGGTGCCCTCGTAGGGCGAGTTGAACGCCGGATAGCCCTGGAAGACGAAGGTCGACTGGCCGTGGATCTCCCAGCTCAGCGGCCCGCGGTCGTCGTTCTTCTTGTCGTCGCCGTCTACGCCGAAGTGGTAGTTCAGCCCGAGCCGCAGCTGGTGCAGGTCGTAGAGCGAGTCGTAGCGCGCGGGTGCGGAGAAGCTGAAACCGGTGAGCGGCAGGCGCGTGTAAAGATACTCCGCCCGCGCGGTCCACCGCCGGTCGAGCGCGTAATCGACGCCGGCGCCGAAGGTATAGCCCAGCCGCCATTGGCTCGGCGTCGCATCCTGGTTGCCGCCGATGAGGTCGGTGCGGCCCCAGCGCGTGCTGGCAAAGGCGAGCCCGCCGGTCACGAACGGCGTCCAGGCGCCCATCTGGTAGCCCAGCCGCCCGCGCAGGCTGCCGAGATACTCGAGCTGCTCGTCGGCGTAGCCCGCCTGGGTCTCGCGATAGGACAGGACCTGCGCTCCGTCGCGCGCATCCATGAAAGAGAAGTCGAGCTCGATCCCCACCATCCAGCGCGACGGCAACGTCGTCTGCCAGCCGCCCTGCACGCCGCCGAACAGCTGACCGATCGAGTTCGTACCGCCGGACGCGGCAATGCCGGGCGGATCGCCCAGGGTCGCGGTCCCGGTGCCGAATAGGTAGCCGACATGGCCGCCGAAATAGAAGCCCGATGGTGTCTGCGGGTCGACAGCAAGAGCCGGAAGCGGCGCCAACACGGCAAATGCCGCGAGCCCGAGCCCCCAGGATTCAAAACGCTTCATCGGTCCCCGCATCATAGTGTGCCGTGCCCGCGGGCAATACCCGCGGCCAACGCACCATCTTCCCGAATTGTTGCGGTTTTCGTTCGGTGTCGCCGTCATGTTCATCTCCCGGCCCGATGCGCAGCGGGGATGAACATGGAAACCGTGCCTAGGCGCGGTCGTCCCAGCTCACCCGACGCCGACGGTCGAGCGCGATCCTCTCGATCTTGGCCGCTGCCTCGCGGGCAGCGCGTCGTGGGTGGCTATCCATCGATTGTTCCGTCGTTGTGGCGTCACGGCTGTGACGACCGCGGCGGCCAGTACGCCTCGACCTTCCGGCAGTCAAGCGCAAAGCATCATCGGCGCATCAGCTCGTGCACATGCGCAGCAGTCGCAGAGGCCAGCGCCTCGAGATCGTAGCCGCCCTCCAGCGACGAGACCAGCTTGCCGCCCGTATGCTTGCCGGCCAGGGCCATCAACTCCCGGCTGATCCAGGCGTAGTCCTCGGTTTCCAGCCTGAGCTGGGCCAGCGGGTCGCGGCGGTGGGCGTCGAAGCCCGCCGAGACGATGATCAGTTCGGGCGCAAAATTGTCGAGTGCAGGCAGGATGCGATCGGCCCACGCCATGCGGAACTGCGCGCTGCCGCTGCCCGCGGCCAGCGGCACGTTGACCACGTTGCCGTCGACGCCGCGTTCGCGCGCCGAGCCGGTGCCGGGATAGAAGGGGTATTGATGGGTCGAGCCGAAGAATAGCGACGGATCGATCTCGGCCACGGCCTGGGTGCCGTTGCCGTGATGGACATCGAAGTCGACGATCGCCAACCGCGAGAGGCCGTGGGCCGCCTGCGCATGGCGCGCGGCGATCACCACGTTGTTGAACAGGCAGAAGCCGCCCGGGACCGTCGGCGTAGCGTGATGGCCGGGCGGCCGTACGGCGGCGAAAGCGTTGTCGACCAGCCCGCCGCACACCGCATCGACCGCGGCCACGGCGGCGCCCGCGGCACGTCGGGCGGCCTCGGCGCTGCCCTCGCTCATCACCGTATCGCCGTCGATCATCACCAGCTCGTCAGGCGGTGGACGGACACCGAGGATCGCCTCGACGATCTCGATCGGATGCACGCGGGTGAGCTGCTCGATCGTCGCCAGGGGCGCTTCGGCGCGCCGGAGGCTCGCGAAGGCGTCGTCCTGCAGCGCCGCCAGGACGGCGCGCAGCCTGTCGGCCCGCTCGGGATGATGCTCGCCGGTGTCGTGCGCCAGGCAGGCGGGGTGGGTCAGCAACAGGGTGGTCATCAGACGGGGGCGGTGTGAGGCCGGACGGAGGCCGACAGGCCGATGACGATGATGATCGGCAGCAGCAAACTCCAGAAGCCGACCGTGAGATAGCCCAGGGTGCCGAGAATCGTGCCGGCGACGAACGAGATCAGCATCGCCACCAGCCTATGGAGACGCGCCCGCTTGGCCAGGAAGGAGCGCGCCGCCGCGAACAACCCGAACAGACCGACGAAGCTCAGCGTACCGACCAAGCCCGAGACGAAGGCCAGGAGCGTCGGCACGGGACCGAGCGTCGCATCTTTTCGTGTGTACATCGGCTGGCATGTTAGACGGGACGGAACCGCGAGGCATCCGGGTTGACGCCTCGGACCGGGTTGGCCAACGTGCGCCGCGTCATGCCCCAGCCCATCGCGCTCGCCTGCGTTCGTTGCAGCGCCCGTTACCCCGTCGACCACTATGCCCAGGATTGCCCAGCCTGCCGGGCCAATGGGGCACCTGCCAACCTAACCGTCGTCTATGATGCTGTTCCCGGTATCGGAACAGACCGCGACGCCATTCGCCGCGACCGCGGCTCGATGTGGCGCTGGGACGGCTTTCTGCACGCCTCAGCCCGCGAGGCGGTGACCTTGGGCGAGGGCAATACGCCTCTCCTCCATGCGCCCTCGCTGGGCTTGGGCGACGTCTGGATCAAGGACGAATCGCGCAATCCGACCTGGTCGTTCAAGGATCGGCTGGGCTCGGGCGCGCTCACCATGGCGAAGAGGTTCGGCGCCCGGGTCATTGCGTCGAGCTCGTCGGGCAATGCGGGCGCGGCAGCCGCGGCCTATGCCGCCAAGGCCGGCATCCCATGCGTGGTCTTCACCTTCATGGGTTCGGCGGGTCCGCTGGTCACCCAGATGCGGACCTACGGTACGATGCTTGTCAAGGTTGCCGACAAGGCCGATCGCTGGCGCCTGCAGACCTTGGGCGTGCGCGAGTTCGGCTGGTATCCGACCTCACCGTTCTTCGGGCCGGTGGTGGGCTCCAATCCCTACGGTATGGAGGCCTACAAGACGATTGCCTACGAGATCGCCGAGGCCTTCGACTGGCAGCCGCCCGATTGGTGCGTGCTGCCGGTCTGCTACGGCGATGCGCTGTACGGTATGTGGAAGGGCTTCGAGGAGCTGAAGGCGCTGGGCTGGATCGACCGCGCGCCGCGCCTGGTCGCGGCCGAGGTCTCGGGGTCGCTGGCCGCGGCAATGGAAGGCGGTGACGCGATGCCGCCGGAATCGCCGCGCAATGCGCCCTCGATCGCGACCTCGATCGGCGCGCTGCAGGGAACGGTGCAGGCGCTCGACGTGCTGCGCAAGACCAAGGGTGCGGCGGTGACGATTGCCGACGACGATCTGCGCCGCTGGGTCCTGACGCTTGCCGCCAAGGAGGGCATCTGGCCCGAAGCCTCCTCGGCCGCCCCGTTCGCTGCGATCGAGCGGCTGCGGGCGCAGGGCACGATCAAAGCCAACGAACGCTGCGTCGCTCTGCTGACCGCGGCGGGCCTCAAGGATCCCGGGCCGATCGAGAATGCGCTGCCCGAGGCGCCGCTGGTGCAGGGCGGGTTGAAGGAGCTGATGGCGGCACTCAAGTCGGCGTACGGCTTCCATGGCTGAGCTGGGCATCGCCATGGATGGCCGCGCGCCGATCGCCGATATCGCGGCGCAGGCGCAGGCAGCGGAAGCGGGCGGGGCGACCACGCTCTGGATCGCCTGCCATCTCTTCCTGCGCGACCCCGTGACGACGGCCGCGCTGGCGCTGGCGGCGACGAAGAGGATCAAGATCGCCTTGATGGCTCTCAGTCCCTACTCGATGCATCCGGTCTACATCGCCATGGCCGCGGCGAGCCTCGACGAGATGTATCCTGGCCGCGTCATCCTGTGTCTCGGTTCGGGCGCCCCGGCCGATTTGAAGGCAGCGGGCATCGACTCGCCCAGGCCGCTGGTCGCGATCGGCGAGGCCGTCAAGGTCTGCCGACAGCTCTTGGCCGGCGAGATGGCCGACTTCCACGGCCGGATGTTCAACGTCGCCGGCCGCCGGCTGGTCAATGGCGGTCGTCGCATTCCGATCGTGCTGGCGGCGTCGCGGCCCAACATGCTGCGGCTCGCCGGCCGGCAGACCGACGGCGTGCTGATCTCGGCTGCGACCTCGCCGCCGTTCGTGAAGGCCTGCCTCGACCAGGTCGGCAGCGGCCACAAATCGTGCATCGTCTATACCCGCCTCGGCCCGGTCGACACGGTGCGCCGGCCGATCGGCTTCGTGCTGCGTGGCGCCCATCACGCGGAGAACATCCGCCTCGGCGGCGCGACGCTCGACCAGCAAGCTCTGGCGGCAGCCTACGCGACCGAGAACTGGAGCGAGGTCGACCGGCTGGTGAGCGACGACATCGTGCGACGGCATGCGGCGTGCGGCACGGCCGCCGAGGTGCGGTCGAAGCTCGACGAGTACCGCGCCATCGGCCTCGACGAGGTGGTGCTGGGCGGGCTGGACGATGCCGGCTCGATCGCGGCCGCATTGAAGGCGGCGGTTTGAAAACGTCCCGTCGTCCCGACCGGAGCGCCGGAGGCGCCTCGCTTCGCTCGGCTTCGGTCGGATGACGGTCTAACCAAGGACAACATCCTCATGAAGTTTTCGATCAGCCTGCCGACCGGCTTCGAAGGGGTGATGTATCCCATCCCCTTCGTCGATCCGTCGGACTTCGTGCGCATGGCCCAGCTCTGCGAGCGGCTCGGCTATCACTCGGTGTGGGGCAACGACCATATCCAGAGCCAGCACTATGTCCGCGAGCTCTATCCCGACACGCCACCCAATTTCTACGAGCTGCTGACGGTGCTGTCCTTCTGCGCCGCGGCGACGACCAAGCTCGAGGTCGGTACCGCGCTCGCCGTGCAGCCGATGCGCGATCCGTTCTGGCTGGCCAAGACGGCGGCCACGATCGACCAGCTGTCGAATGGACGCTTGATCCTGGCGCTGGGAATCGGCGCCTATCGCGAGGAGTTCGCGTCCTGGGCGCCGCGCCTCGCGCCGAAGGCGCAGCGCGGCGAGATGATGGACGAGGGGCTGGAGCTGATGCGCCGCCTGTTCACCGAGCGGCGCGTGACGCACGAGGGCAAGTACTACGCCGTCAAGGACATCGAGATGTATCCCAAGCCCAGGCGCGAGCCGTTCGCGCTGTGGCTGGGCGGGCACAACAAGCCGACCATCGAGCGCACGGCGCGGCTCGCGACCGGCTGGTTGCCGGGCTGGCGGCCGTGGCCGGAGCTCGCCGAGTGGATCAAGCTCCTGAAGGAGCGCGCCGCCGAGTTGGGCCGCGATCCGAAGGAGATCGAGATCGCACCGCAATTCTCGCTGACCATTGCCAAGACCCCGGAAGCGGCGGAGAAGCGCTACATGGAGTCGGGCCTGGTCGCGCATCGCAAGTCCTTGGCCTACACCGGACGGGACCTCTCCAAGCAGGTGGTCGCCAATCTCGTCGGCTCGCCCGACCTGATCCGCGAGAAGGTCGAGGGCCTGCGGAAGATCGGCGTCGACCATGCCTGCGCCCTGATGATCCCGGCCGATTCGATGGCCGAGTTCGAGGACCAGGTGGAGTGGTTCGCCAAGACGGTCATCGCGTGAAACGCCGCACGCTTCGCGATGCCGGCGGCGCTCGCGCCGTGGTCGGCGGCGGCGCAGGAGCCGGCGCGGCTGGTCTGGATCGCGCCGGCTACCCCGGAAGTCGAGGCCAAGCAGCTGGCGGCGCTGCGTGTCGGCCTCAAGGAGAACGGCCTGATGGAGGGCCGCGACGTCACGCTCGAAGTCCTCTACGCCAATGGCCAGTACGAGAAATTCCCGGAGCTCACCGAACAGGCATTGGCGCGCAAGCCGGCGATCCTGATGGTGGTCACCATCGCTTCGGTGCGCGCGGCTCAACGGGCGACCAGGACGGTGCCGATCCTGCTGACGGGAACGAACGATCCGGTCGGTGCCGGGCTTGTCGACAGCCTGGCGCGACCCGGCGCCGGGTGCGCCGTAACCGGATGCGTTGATCGTCGTGCCTGACGCGATGTTGAACCAGGTCACGCCGCGGATCGCGGGCCTTGGACTCGAACGTCGTGTGCCGGTGCTGGCGCCTTTCCGGCGAAACCGTCGAGTAGAGGCTCCTCGCCTCCACCGGCCCAGGATTTTTTAGGCATCTCATATCGACGAAAAAGGCCGGATGACCGTCTCGCCGAACCGGCGCAGCCCATCCTCGAGATCGGGCTGGAAGCGCCAGACCGGCAGGATGATCCGGCTGACTCCTTGTCTCGCGCGTGCCTCGATGGCGGCGCGGGGATCTGCCGTCGAGCCGGGCAGCAGCTCGGGACAGCCGGCCATGATCTCGACCGCCTGCGGGTCGCGGCCCGCCTCGGCGGCGGCGCGGCGCACGACGTTGAACAGGGGAACGGTGTCGACCTGGGCGCCGATCGACGGGAAGAAGCCGTCGCCCAGCCGGCCGGCGCGCCTGGCAGCCGCCTCGGAATGGCCGCCGATCACGATCGGCACCGAGCCGCCCACCGGCTTGGGGTTCGAGCTGACCTCGTCGAACTTCACGAACTCGCCGTCGAAGCTGACGCCGTCCTCGGCCCAGAGCTTGCGCATCACGGCGATGTATTCGTCCGAGCGCGCGCCGCGCTTCGCGAACGGGATGCCGAGCGCCTCGAACTCCTCCTTGAGCCAGCCGACGCCGATGCCGAGCTCGATGCGGCCGCCGCTCATGTGGTCGAGCGTCGCGACCTGCTTGGCCAGCACCATCGGGTTGCGCAATGGCAGGATGATGACGCCGGTCATGAAGCGCAGCCGGGTCGTGACCGCCGCCATCATCGCCATCCAGATCAGCGGATCGGGCAAGGCGCCACCCGGCCCGCCCGGCAGCCTCCCACCCGGGGCGTATGGATAGACCGAGGTGTACTTGTGCGGGAACACCACGTGGTCGACGGCGACGACGGAGTCGAAGCCAGCCGCTTCAGCGAGTTTGACCATGCGTAGCGCGCCGGCCAAATCGGGGAACGTGTTGTTCCCGAAGTGAAGGGTAAACTTCACAGCAGGTCCTTTACGGCATCCCGGTACTGCGTGATGGCCTTCACGTGGTCGTCAAAGGTCTTGCCCTTGATGCGCTCGTGAATGGCGCTGGTGAAGGTCGTATGCGCCAGCACGTGCGTGCAGCCCGCCTTCTTCCAGAACGCAACCTCCTTGCGCCAGTCGTCGGGCGTTCCCTTGCCGGGCGACGTCCAGACTTCGAGGCCGACATCCTCGGGCTTGCGGCCTTCGGCTTTGATCATGCCGCGCAGGCGGTCGAAGATCCTCAGCACTTCGTCGCCCGGCGGCCAGCGGTTGGGCATGAAGCCGTCGCCGTACTTGGCCACGCGCTTCAGCGTCTGCTCGGCGTGGCCGCCGAACCACACCTCGACCTTGCCCGACTTGGGCCGCGGATTGATGCCGCCGTCGGTCAGCTCATGGTACTTGCCCTTGAAGGTGACGCCTTCTTTCGCCCACAGCGCCTGCATGAAGCGCACCTGCTCGGCCGAGCGCACGCCGCGGGTATGGAAGTCCATGCCGAGGCCCTGGAACTCGACCTCGTTCCAGCCCACCCCCACGCCCAGCCGGAAACGGCCCTCGCACAGCGCGTCGAGCGAGGCGGCCTGCTTGGCGACCAACGCGGCCTGGCGTTGCGCCAGGATCAGCACGCCGGCGGCGAAGCCGATCTTCTTCGTGACGCCGGCGAGGAAGCCGAACAGCACGAACGGATCGTGATAGGCGGTGGCATTCGAGCCGCGTTGGCCCGGCGCGATCTTCGCGGGATCGATGCCCAGCACATGGTCGGGCGCCACGAGATAGTCGAAGCCCAGCCCTTCGGCGGTCTGCGCATAGTCGCGCATGGCGGCAGGGCCGGCGCCGAGGTCGCCGACGGCAATGGATGCTCCGAGCTGCATCGATGTTTCCCCCTGTGTTCTATTCCGCCGCAGCCTTCGCCACCGGCTTGAGGTCCTTAGAATAGCGCAGGTGCACGGGCGCGTTCGACTCGAACGGGCTCTTGAGGTCGAGCTCCTTGGCGATCTCGCGGATCGCCGGGAAGACCTCGGTGCCCATCAGTCGGATGCAGGTGAGCGAATCTTCCTGGCTGACCCGGCCGTCATTGCCCCACAGCGCCAGGATGCCGGGCCGCGTCTCCTCGAGGATGCGGCGCAGCTTGGCAATGACCGTCTTGGGCGTCCCGGCGATGATGCGCAGGTCGGCCATCTGCTGCTCGAAGCTGGTGTTGCCGCGTGGGTTGACCGCACGGCCGGCGGCGAACTCCACGAAGGCGCGCCGGTTCGAGGGCGAACCGTAGCCCGACGGCGTGCTCCAGACCGGATGGGCGAGACCGGTGAATTCGCCCTGCATCCAGCGGAACTGCTTGGCGTTCTCGACCGCCTTCTCCTCATTGTCCGAGATGTGCACCTGGATCAGGTAGCCGCGATTCTCCGGCCCGCCGACATAGCCGTTCTGCAAGGCCACCTGGTCGTACAGCTCCCAGATCTTCTTGGTCTGCTCGATCGAGGTGTTGAGCGCGATGTAGGGATAGCGCTGCTGCGCCGCCCACACGATCGTCTCCTTGCTGATCACGCCGGGGATCCAGACGCGCGGGTAAGGCTTCTGCAGCGGGACCGCCCACGGATTCACCACGCGGTGCTGGTAGTGCGTGCCCTCGAAGCGGAACGGGCCGGGCTGGGTCCACGCCTTGACGATCAGCTCGTGCGCCTCCTCGAAGCGCTCGCGGTTGAAGGCGGGATTGACGCCGGTGGCGAGCTGCTCCTGGCCGCCGCCGCGCACGAAGCCCGAGACCAGCCGGCCCTTGGAGATCATGTCGATCATCGACAGCTCCTCGGCGAGCCGTACCGGGTTCTCCGCCAGCGGCAGCGGATTGCCCAGCATCACGATCTTCACCTTCTTGGTCATGCCGGCCAGGATCGCGGCGAAGATGTTGGCCTTGGCTTGCATGCAGAACGGCGCGTTGTGGTGCTCGTTCAGCATGATGCCGTCGACGCCGACCTCCTCGGCCAGCATGTATTGCTCGATGTAGTTGTTGTAGAGCCGCGAGCCCGCGACAGGATCGAACTCGGTGTTGGGGAACATCAGCGCAGTGGCGCCGAACTTGCGGCCCGCTTCCTCAGAGTAGGCCGACATCGGCTGCTCGGTGAAGTACATCAGGTGCATGGCAGTTACTCCCGACCGATGAAATTGGTAACGAGCTTGGCGAGCGCTTCCGGCTGCTCCATGTCGACGCAATGACCGCAGCCCTTGACGATCTCCACCTTGGCGTTGGGCAGGCTCTTGGCATAGACGCCAGCGGCGCTCTGCGGCACGACCTTGTCCTGGTCGCCCCACACGATGAGCGACGGCGCACGGACCGAGCCCAGCAGGTGCGGGAGGGTCTGGCTGTACATGTAGGGCTTCCAGGCGATGCGGAAGCTCATCTCGCGGCAGATGTCCCACATCTCGAGCTGGTCGGTGGTGGGGTCGGCGCCATAGACCTTGTCGAACGCCTTCTGGTCGTGGAAGCCCGCGCGGGCGTAGTCGATGTAGCCCGTGATGGCGAGATCGAGGATATCACCTTGCGGCGGCTTGATGCCCATCGCCCCGACCAGCACCAGATGCGAAAGGTCGCCTGGCGCCATACTGGCCATCTCGGCCGCGATCCAGCCGCCGAAGCCCAAGCCGACCAGGCCGATCTTCTGGACGTTGAGATCGCTCAGCAGACCGCGATAGACGACCGCGATGTCGCGTACGCTGCGCATCCACTCCGGCCGCGGCGAGCGGCTGTAGCCCGGATGGTGCGGCACCAGCACGTCGTACTGCGCCGCCAACGCGTCGTAGAAGGGGAGCCGGTCGAGCGTGCCGGTCTCGTGATGCAGGACAAGGACGGGACGCCCTTTGCCGGCGCGCGACACGTGGAGCTTGGTGCCCGCAGCCTCCATGGTGGAATCGGTCCAGGTTACACCGGCCATACGCTTCCTCCCTGCAGTCCGAATGGTTGCAACCGATGGGGCCCCCGTCAAACTGCCGGAGCCGTTGTGCGATAGGCGGTCATGGTTGGTGGGAAAAAGCTTCTCGTAACACTCGCTGCCTGCCTGATGCTCGCCGCGATGCCGGCGCGCGCCGATCCACCGTCGGTCGACGAGATCTGCCACACGCTGGCCCAGGCCGCAGCCGAGAACGACCTGCCCGAAGAGTTCTTCACCCGCCTGATCTGGCAGGAGAGCCGGTTCGATCCGGCAGCCGTCAGCCCGAAGGGCGCGCAGGGTATCGCCCAGTTCATGCCGGCGACGGCCGCGATGCGCGGGCTGGTCAACGCCTTCGAGCCGTTGCAGGCGCTGCGGGAGTCGGCGAGCTACCTCAGCGAGCTGCGCACGACCTTCCAGGGCAATCTCGGCCTGGCCGCGGCCGCTTACAACGCCGGCCCGGCGGCCGTCGAAGCCTGGCTCGCCCACCGCGGCAGCCTGCCGTTCGAGACTCAGGCCTATGTCCGCATCGTCACCGGCTATACGGCCGAGGCGTGGATCGCCAAGCCGGCGCCGCAGCTCGAGGCCTCGCCGCCCGAGGCGGCGGGTGCACGCTGCGTCGCGCTGGCGAAAGCCCTGCTCGAGAACGTGCGGCATCGCCTGCCGCTCTCCTCCAGCCCGGCCTGGGGACCATGGGGCGTTCAGCTGGCCGGCAACTGGTCCGAAGGCAGCGTGCTGGCCGCGTACGAGCGGTTGCGGCGCAAATACCCGTCGATTCTGGGCGACCGCCTGCCGCTGGTCATGAACAACCCGCGGGCCGCGCCGTACATCGTTCGCGTCTCGGAAAAGAGCCGCGCCGACGCCAACGCGCTCTGTGCGAAGCTGCACGCCGCCGCCGCGGCCTGTATCGTGCTGCGCAACCCTCGCGACTAGCGCGAAGTTGCTCTTACTCGAATCGCCCCTGGCGGGAGTCCACAGGAGTCCACTCGGGTGTGGACCGGTTGGATGCCGATGGCATAAGGGTTTCGGGCCCGGAGTCCACGAATCCACCGATTCTGTCCCAACCGAAAAATACCCCTCATCGGACCGCGCCACTCCAGTGGCGCTCATGACTCTGATTGCGCCACTGGAGTGGCGCGGTCCGATGAGGATGGTCATGCGCGCGACACTGCATGATCACGAGCCGAACACCTATTACGGGCAATGGCCGAGGAAAAAAGCCGCTGTTTGCGGGCCTCGACCGTTCTCCATTGCCCACAATGGGCTCGCTGCGACCGCCCAGATTCGAGATCTTTGACCGTCGAGAGCGAGATTTCCCAGGGAATCGCCCGCCGCGGCGCTGGAAATTTGTGTCTCGACCAAAAAGAAAGATCCGCGCGCCCGACCTCGCGGGCCTGTGCTAGGACTCTCGCCGCAACATAAGGAACACGCCCGTGCTCAAGCTCGGTTACAAGGCGTCGGCCGAACAGTTCGCGCCCTCGAAGCTGCTCGATTTCTCGATCCTGGCGGAGCAGGTCGGCCTCGACTCGGCCTTCGTCAGCGATCACTTCCAGCCGTGGAAGCATATCGACGGCCACGCGCCGTCGTCGCTGGTCTGGCTGGGCGCGCTGGCGGCGCGGACCAGCAAGCTGATCATGGGCACCAGCGTGCTGACGCCGACCTTCCGCTATCATCCGTCGATCGTGGCCCAGGCCTTCGGCACCCTGGGCGCGATGGCGCCGGGCCGCGTGATCCTGGGCATCGGCACGGGCGAGGGGCTGAACGAGGTGCCGTCGACCGGCGCGCCCTGGCCCGAGTTCAAGGAGCGCTTCGCCCGCATGCGCGAGGCGGTCACCCTGATCCGCAAGCTGTGGCGCGAGGAACGCGTGACCTTCGAGGGCGAGTACTACAAGACGGAGAAGGCCACGATCTACGACCGGCCGAGCGAGGAGATCCCGATCTACGTCGCCGCCGCGGGGGCGGTGGTGGCGCGCTATGCCGGCCGTACCGGCGACGGCTTCATCTGCACCTCGGGCAAGAAGTGGGACCTCTACACCGAGACGCTGATGCCGAGCGTCGCCGAGGGCATCTCCAAGGCGGCCGAGCCGAAGAAGCATCCGTACGACAACATGATCGAGATCAAGCTCTCGTTCGACACCGACCGCGAGCGGGCGATGCAGGACACACGGCACTGGGCGGCGCTGGCGCTGACGCCCGAGGAGAAGATGTCGGTCGAGGACCCGGTCGAGATGCAGAAGCTTTCCGAGGCGCTGCCGGTCGAGCGCGCCGCCAGCCGCTGGATCGTCTCGACCGATCCCGACGAGGTGGTCGAGAAGGTCGGCGGCTATGTCGGCCTGGGCTTCAAGCATCTCGTGTTCCACGCGCCGGGGTCCGACCAGGCGCGCTTCCTCAAGCTGTTCGCCGAGCAGGTCGCCCCGCGGATGCGCAAGAAGTTCGGCTGATGCAACGAGTAGAGTTGCTGGCCGTGTCAGGCCTGCCGATGGTGAAGGCGGGCGACGACCTCGCGGCATTGATCCGTGAGCGCCTCACCGGCGAGCTGGCGTTGCGCAAGGGCGACGTGCTGGTGCTGGCGCAGAAGATCGTTTCCAAGGCCGAGGGGCGCCTGGTCGAGATCGCGACCGTGAAGCCCTCGCAACGCGCGATCGAATTAGCCGCCGAGGTGCAGAAGGACCCGCGGCTGGTCGAGCTGATCCTATCGGAATCGGTGCGTGTCGTGCGCTCGCGGCCCAACGTGCTGATCGTCGAGCATCGCCTGGGCTTCGTCATGGCGAATGCCGGCATCGACCAGTCCAATGTGGCGCCGCAGGACGGCATCGAGCGCGCCCTGCTCTTGCCGAAGGATCCCGACGCCAGCGCCGAGGCGTTGCGCGCCAAGCTCGGTGCCACGGCGCTCATGATCATCGACAGCTTCGGCCGCCCGTGGCGGCGCGGCACGACGGGTGTCGCGATCGGCTCGGCCGGCCTGCCGGCAATGCTGGACCTGCGCGGCAATCCCGACCTGTTCGGCCGTACGCTTCAGGTCACCATCTCGGCCTTCGCCGACGAGATCGCGGCGGCGGCGTCGCTGGTCATGGGCCAGGCCGACGAGGCGCAGCCGGTCGTTCTGGTGCGCGGGTTGAGCTGGAAGCTCCCGGCGACCAATGCCGCCGAGCTGGTGCGACCGGCGAGCGAGGATCTGTTCCGCTAAT
>Ga0209062_1003320_pt1 | contig 18847 bp, 6 predicted proteins | sample Coa_R2_2_FD_187158 | JGI IMG/M metagenome (GOLD analysis project Ga0209062, IMG submission 187158) | Surface soil microbial communities from Centralia Pennsylvania, which are recovering from an underground coalmine fire - Coalmine... | ecosystem: Environmental > Terrestrial > Soil > Unclassified ...
TCAGGCACCGCGGCAAACCCAGCATAAGGTTTGGACGGATGCAACGATAGACGGTCCGGCCCGGTGGGCGACCGCCGTAACTTACCGATAAGCGGCGGCCGCAGCGGGCACAGGAAATCAACCCGGACAACAGCGCCGGGCCGCCGCGTCCGGATTTAAGGCTCCCTGGCTTGCCATAGGCGTTGATGGCGAGCTGCTTCTGATTGCGCTCGAACTCCGCCCAATCGATGTAGCCTTTGTGGTGGCCTTTGAGCATCACTTCCCATTGTTCGAACGGTTTGCCATGACCGTAGCTCTTCCTGGCACGCCCATCGACGATCTCCGTTCTCTTCTCGCTTTTGCCATAGACATAGACGCCGGCATAGAATGGATTCTTCAACACCGAAATCACATTGCGATACCTGATCGGCGTCCAATCGAAGTTGACCAGCCTCTTGCCGTCCGACGGGCGCGGAAAATGAATCTGATCGGCCTTCATCGACAGCAAAACCTGTCGTGCGCTGCCCAGTTTGCGAAATCGAGCAAAGATCTGGTGGATCGCCTCTTGAAGCCGCAGATCCGGATCGAAATCGAGCCCCATCTCGCGGTGCCAGATGTAACCGATCGGAACGCTGATGCGCAGCTCGCCACGCCGAGCCTTGGCGCGAGCCGCATCCAGCATGCGCGCTCGGATGATGCCGAGTTCAAACTCACTGATGCTGCCCTTCATCCCAAGAAGCAATCGGTCGTTTGGACGGCAGGGGTCGTACACACCGTCCAAATCGATGACGCGGGCGTTGACCAGCCCGCAGAGTTCAAGAAGGTGGTGCCAGTCGCGGCCATTGCGGGCAAGCCTGGAGGCGTCGAAGCAGAGCACGGCCCCAACTTCCCCGGCGCAAAGCCATGCCACGAGCTTGTCGAAACCTGGCCGGGCCACCATGCCGCTGGCGGAGCGGCCGAGATCGTCATCAATGACCTCGATATCCCGAAATCCCCGCCGCCGCGCTTCCTCGACCAGGTCATATTGCCGGCGCTGGCTCTCGAGATTATTTTGAACCTGGGATTGGCTTGACTGCCGAACATAGACGACCGCTTTGCGCTTCAGAACGGCAGGCGGAAGAAGCTCAGTGCCCGTCATCGTCGTGCCCCTCCGTCACGGCGCTGGCGGCCTGTAGCAGAATGTTGGCCAGATGCGTGATGATCTTGGCCCGCTCGGTCTGGGGTATCCCGCGTATCGGAAGGGTCTCGAACGCAATGCTGAGCTGGCGCGACGCGGTCGGGAACGAGAGCCGCGTCGCGGCGACGGGTCTTGGTAGATTGGTCATCGTGCTTCTCCTCGCCGATGCTGGAATCGGTCGAAGAGTCTCGCCGGAAACCTCGCTCAGTGAGTAGACCGTGCAAATCGATCAAAGCGACAAGGGTAACGCGCGGCGGACCGAGTGCCATCCCTGCGCAGGCAGACGGATCCAGCATCCAGGCCGGCACCGCAATTACCTCTCCTGGCGCGATCTCGACGTGAACCAGATCACCACCAGCCCGTTGCTCGCGGTAATACCAGCGAACGCGACGCCGAAACAGCGGATGCCATTGGTAATGGACCTCGACTTCCTGCCCGATATGGGCAGAATGTTCGGGTGATTGCGGTCGCCCGTAGCTCACGTTCAGCAGCATTGTTGGACATGCAAAGCCGTCCGTCATCAAGGAAGCGGCTAAATGCATCCCAGCGGCTGAGGCAGTAATTGATCGCCTTGGTCGTGTCGTTGTTCCTAGAGAGCTTGGCGCGCTGCTCGCGCAACCACACCTCCAGCTCGCCGATCAGGGGGCGACTGCGCTCCTGGCGCACACGCAGACGCTCCTGCGCAGGAAGTCCGTTGATCTCGCGCTCGATGGCGAACAGGACATCGACGCGCTTGACCGCCTCGGCCGCGATTGGCGCCTTGCTGAGCCGTGCCAGATCAAAGAACTTGCGTCTGCCGTGAGCCTAGCATGCGGCCTCGACGATCGGGCCGCCCTTGCGATTGGCCTCGTAGAGCCTGCCAAAGCCAGCGTAGGCGTCAGCCTGCATCAGTCCGGCGTAGCCCGCCAGATGCTGCTCCGGATGCGCACCGCCACGATCGGGCGAGTAGAAGAACACGGCCGCCGGCGGATCTGGGCCGGCAAACGGACGGTCGTCGCGCACGTAAGTCCAAAGCCGGCCGGTCCGGGCTTGCCTTTGGCCAGGACCGGCACCGTGGTGTCATCCGCGTGGATGCGCTCGGCTGCGAAGACGTGGCTCCGGATCGCATCGACCAGAGGCATCAGGGTTGCTGCGGAGGCACCTACCCAGTCCGCGAGCGTCGATACGTCGAGGTCGATGCCTTCACGCTGGTAGACGTCGCTCTGACGATGGAGCGGCAGGTGCAGGCCGTACTTGGCGAACAGGACATGGGCCAACAGCTTGGGCCCTGCACGCCCGCGCGCAATGGGGTGCGAGGGCGCCGGCGGCTGGGTGATCGCTTCGCAGGCCCGGCAGACGAGCTTCTCGCGCACGTGCTGGATCACTTTCCACTGGCGCGGAACGAGCTCCAGCGTCTCGGTCACGTCCTCGCCGATCTTGCGCAACCGGCTGTCGCCGCAGCATGGGCAGGTCGCAGGCACCGGATAGCAACCATCGCCAGGGAGTCCATGCCGCGGCGGAAATCGACCGGCTGCGTCGCAATCCAGATCGACAGCCCAGGTCGAAGCCCGATTATCGAGCAACCGTCCCGACTGCCGCCAGCACCTCGCACAGTGCCCGCCGGTCGACCTTCCCCTGACACGGATGCGAACCGCGCCGACCTCGATCTCGATTGCCGCCTGCTCCTCACCCGGCAAATTGGCCCCCGCAGCCAGTGATCGCGACCGGCACAAAGCCAAGCGGTATGCCCGGCGCTCCGCGACCTGCGCGAGCGTGGCCTGGCGACGCCATCCACGCGGCCAGCGCGGCGCGAGCCTCCGCAAGCGACATGAACAGCGTCTCGTTGAGGAGCTCGTCGCGTAGGCGGCCGTTGAAGCTTGGACCAGAACCACCACCGACCTGTTCCTGGTGCGATTGGGAACAAGCCGGCTGTCTGAATTTCTGCACCACCGATGGCGTAGCCAAGCCCGCCATTGTGAGAGTGCTTAGTACCGTTGCCCAAGGTGTTGCGCAAAATCTCTAGGGGCGCCGATGGGTGCTTCTAAAGCCACGCTTTGACACGCGCATAAGATCGGAGACGAGGGCTATAGGCAAACCTACCAACGGCATGTACCACATCGCGGCACCCCGCATTATGGCGCTGAGTTTATAGTGAGCTGTCATCCATTTGCTGTCGCAATCCAGTCGAGTTCGGAACGAACTTGCTGCGATTGTGTATGGGGATAGGTCAAGATATACGGATTCAATATACTTTCTGAGACCCATGGGTGCCGCAGCGTGCCAACCTTCAAGCCATGGCTTGATTCCTTGCGAATGGATAAAGTAAGGCCGTCCATGAACGAGCCGGAGCGCTCGTTCATGCATGGTGTATCCGTAAAGTCCGAAAAATTGAATTATTTCTTTTCCTCTCGCCAGTATTCGCAAAGGAATTTGCGCGTATTCTGCTGAGGACAGAATAGCGGTCAGCACGTCCTGATCACCTACCATGTGAACCGGACGATCGATCCACGATTTCTGCTGGACAGTTCGGTATTGTTCCGATTCCAATATTTCCCGCCATTTTCCGAGCAAGCCATAATGTAAGCGGGTGACGCGAAGCACTGCTGTGTTCAAGGTGAACGGCAAATTTCGTCCTGCATCAAAGCCCCATAGCCGGGCCCTTAAGCAATCTGGGTCTTCGTGAGCTCCCCAAAGTGCTTCTTCGGTAATCGCCAGCACAGAGGGGGGCAGCTCATTGAGCATCCGTGTGAAATCTCGATTAACAATAATATCAGAGTCAATCCAGACGATTTGATCGTAACCTTGATCCATGAGGTGCAAGATGGCCTGGGGTTTTACATTCCAGCCATGCGCCCCGGGAAGCGGAGCCGTGTGAACGGTAACTTGCGGATAGCTTCCGACCCATGACCGGAAGGCTGCTCCAGCGGGAGGGTAAAAGACAATGACGGGTAATTCGCGGCAGTGTTTGTCGAGGCTCAGAATTAAGAGCTTCAGACCGGGTTCGCAACACTCCCTATCTTCCGCGATACAGATAATCAATCGATTTCTCCGAAAGGAATGATCAATCTCCTAGAATAGACTATTAATTTTTCAATATGAAGCCCTTGACCTGAGCCCCAACTTTCATCCGCCGACAAGTAGAGTCCCGGTGGCATTTGAGCCCAAGGGGCTGCCGGATCATGATGGCACGCGCACCACCCGCAGGCCCGGCAACGAGGTGTCTGCGATCAGCGCCAGGCATTCCCGGGTGAAGTCATCGACTACCACAAGGATGCGGAAGCGACGCCCATCGGTGAAGGCATCCGACAGGAAGTCGAGGCGCCAGCGCTGGTTCGGCCCCTGCGGGATCGTCAGGGGTGCCCGTGTGCCAAGCGCCCGCTTGCGCCCGCCGCGCCGGCGCACCTGCAGCCGTTCCTCGCGATAGAGACGGCGGAACACCAGCGAGCCGTTCCAGCGCCTGATGGACGACCATGGCATCGTCTGCAGCATGAGCCGTTCCGGCAATGTCTGGGACAACGCGGCGATGGAGTGCTTCTTCCCTTCGCTCAAGACCGAACGGACGGCCGGCAAAATCTGCAGAACCAGAGACGAGGCAAGAGCCGATGTGTTCGACTACATCGAGAGATTCTACAACGCCACCCGCAGGCACTCGACCATCGGCTATTTCAGCCCCGTTGAGTTCGAGCGCAAGGTGGGATTAGCTTAACCCGGTGTCCATCAAACCAGCAGCAGCTCAGGATCGGTCAGTGCGACGGTAGGAGGTCAGGATGCTTATGTTCTTTACATTGGCGATCGCATCCTCCACTGGTGGCTTGGTGAATGAAGATTTGGTATTGGATGGGGGGCCGGTGAGAGCATGTATGTTCGGAGAAGCCGCGGATTGTCAACCGGCCTCAAGTTCTTCCGACAGTGGAAATCAAAATGCTCACGTATTTATGGCGGCAAACCGAACGGGCATGAGATCTCCCTTAGCTGATGTTTCATCCAACAACCAAGTGTCGCTCGACACAGACAGCGTTTTAAATCCAAGTCTAACGGTCAATGCCGCCAATCCGAGCAATGTCGTCTTTACGGTGTCTGGTCTGGAGAGTGATTACAGCGGGACGGTGACCTTCACCGATTCCAGCGGCAAATCAGACGTGGTGCCCATTGGCGCGAACGGGACATATTCGGCCAATTTGTCCAATCTGAGCGAAGGTACGCTCACCTACCTGATGACGGTAAGTGATCCCGCCGGTAACGTGATCAATGTGGATCCGACGGTCACCCTTGGCGATGGCTCAGCCAACGCGCCGGCCGGCACGCCGCAGCTGCCGAACCTGTTGAACGGTTATGCGGTTCGCGCGCCTTGGATGGTGGCCGGCGTCGACTATGCGGTCGGTGTTCCGACCGGCACCACATTGAAAGACCCATCGACAATCTCGATGGCGGGCGTGTCGGTCAATACGACTAGCCATGTTGTTACGGTGACCGGCAACAACGTCACGCTCAACGGCTATGATTTTTCGCTGAATGGCGGATGGCAAGTTTACATCAGCGGGGCCAGCAACACTGTCATCGAAAATTCGAATTTTTCAGTCGGTTCGAACAATCATATTCCTGTTCAGAGTAGTGCGACCGCTTCAAACCTGACGGTGCAGTATTGTAATTTCAACGGAGGAGGGGCGAGCGCAGGTGAATCCGCGCTGATCTATTTTCTCGGCTCTGGGAGCTTCGTTTCTGAGTATAATTTATTTGAAAACGCTCCCTCAGATGCCATCGATCTGAATCCGTCATCTCCATCGCTGACCCCAACCGTTAGTTTCAATGTCTTTGAAAGCCTCGGCATGGCGTCCGGCGCGCACGGAGACGTCGTGCAGTTCGTCGGCGGCGTCGTCAATAATTACGTGGAGACGTACAACACCATTTACCAACCGGCGACCAGTGTTGACGGCATGGAAGGCGTGCAAATTGCCGCGCAGGTGGGTGGTTCGGTCTCGAATTCTACCATTGCAAACAACACGCTTGTCGCCCCAAGGGGGGCGGCAACGGGCAACACAATGTCCTACGTGATCGCTCTCCTGGGCGGCACTTCTACTCCGATTAACAACACCGTCATCACAAACAACTACATAGACCCAACCGGAGCCTGGGGGACATTTTATCCGTTGACCTATAGTGGCGGCCCCACGAATACGACCGTTTCCAATAACGTGGATATGACCACTGGTAAGATTGTCCAACCGAACAATTCGAAGGTCGCGAAGCCAATGCAAGGGCGAAAGCCCACGAAGTTTGACCGGAAGTAGTCGGGCGGGATGGGAAGAGCAAGAGCTCAAGCGACCGATGAGACGGCGGAAGACTTGAAGTTGTAGCTGGCGGGCAATTATCCGATCGAGCTTTCAATTACCCACGCCGTCTCTCTAGTCGCCGTCAACGCTAGCTACTTTCCGGCGCAAAAATCGCTCGGCTTGGATTGTGCCCGGAGTCGCTTAGTGGAGCGAAAACTGCAAGGTCGGACGGATTGGCGTTGACTTGAGGCGGCACCACTGATTCATTCTTATGGATGATTGTGAGCGAGCCCTTCAAACGCGCGAGAGGCTTTGTCGGCAAGCTGCCGGTAACCGGCGAGCTACTGCGCGGTTCGCTGCTGGAGCGAAGCCTACGCAGAATGCCTTCATCGAGAGCTTCAATGGCCGGCTACGGGATGAGCTTTTGAACGAGTCGCTGTTCACGTCGCTGCCCCAGGCCAGCGTCACGCTTGGATGCTGGCGGGCCGACTACAACGACATCCGACCCTACTCGCAGCTCGAATGGAAGACACCTTCTGAGTTCGCTCGCAATTGTAACCCGCGCCGGATCTGGCGCTGCGCTATGCCGAAGGCTCCGCGCCAGCTCCCGTCGCTACCACCGCCCAACCGGACAAAGCAGTCAGGGCGAACTCGGGATTGGATAAAACTTGGGGGCAAGGTCAAAGCCCGTCAAAATATCCTAACTGGCCGGTTCACGAAGGTCCCCTCCAGTAATGGAGACCAATGGCAACGGTAAGATGGTGATGATGAGAGGTAACATCCGTGCAGTTGAATTGCCCTATGGTACAGACCAATGGTGCCGTGGCTCCTGCGCATCGGGTGAAATTCCGGCCAGAAGGAGGTCTCTTGATTTTTGAAGAATCGAGCTATGTAGGATCGTCAGAGTGGAGTCTCCAATGGCCGATTCACGTCAGACACATCAAGTTTTCACGCTGAAGACACACATTCAGCGGGGAGATGCTGCGCCTTGGTGGAAACAAGGCAGATATAAATTCGTTTTTGACGCAATCGGGGAGCGCTACATCGTATTGGGCTTCTGCGGAAGTGGGCATGAAGCAGCCGCGCAAGCGCGCTTCCGCTCTGTTCACGAGCATGGTGATTTACTCAACGGGAAGGTCGGCTTCTTTTGCGTTTGCTCGGATGCCGAGGATGGGATAGCGCTCGAAATCGAACAGAGTTTTCCTACGTTCAAATTCCTGTGGGATTTTGACGCTACGCTAAACACCGCGTACGGGATCGGTCCAAACAAAGTATGGATCGTTTTGGATACGATGCTCCGCGTCATCGACGTGATTCCATTCAAAGAGGACACCGGGGACCTTCGACAGCTTGCGAATCTGCTTGCGAGCCTGCCACCACCTTCACTTTATCTTGGCTTTGAAACCCCAGCTCCGATCCTTGTTTTGCCCGATGTCTTCGAGCCGGAATTTTGCGGGCATCTGATCGGCTGCTATGAAGCGCACGGCGGAAGAGAGAGCGGCTTTATGCAGGAGGTGGGTGGGAAGGCGGTCGAGATGTACGACGCGGGCTGGAAGCGGCGCAAGGATTGCTTGTTGACGGATGAAAACTTGATTGAGCTAATCAAGCAGCGCTTGGCGCGTCGCGTCGGCTTGATGATGCAAAAGGCGTTTCAGTTCAAGCTCTCGCGAATGGAGAGGCACCTGGTAGCGTGTTATTCGGCAGAGGATGGCGGTCATTTCGGTCCTCATCGGGATGATACCGTCAGAGCCACCGAACATCGCCGGTTCGCCGCGTCGATCAATCTGAACGACGACTTTGATGGTGGAGAAATAAGCTTCCCAGAGTTTGGCTCCCGCCAATTCAAGGCGCCGATCGGGGCCGCTTTGATTTTTTCTTCGTCTCTGCTTCATTGCGTGAGTAAGGTAACGCGCGGCCGTCGCTATGCCTTCCTTCCATTCTTGCATGACGAGGAAGCAGAGAAAGTTCGTCAGGCTAATCTGCGATTCTTGTCCGTCGGGGCCGGTTAAAATCGGCGAAAATTGAGCGGCCAAGACTGCAAGAAGGAGTTGCTTAACGAACTCTATCGAGCGGTCGCGATCTACGCGGGGCAGGGGATGTGACATGTGTGCTGCCGATGGATCGAACGCGGTCTGCGCAATGTCGATCGCGCTTCATCGGAAGAGGCCAAGTTGGCGCGGTAAAACGGTGAATAGTGGTAACGGCGATTAGGCGGTCGGTATTCGAGCCTGAGGGCACGGAGGCAGGCTGTTTTGGGCTGTGTATTCTACCGCCCGCAGGCAGCACCATCAGGCAATTCTGGAGCGCGCGCAAATCGGACGATCTCAGGCGGATGTCAACCCGACCGTTGCTGACCCGATCTGAAGTTAAGCGATCAGCGCCCGCTCGCCGCTCTGGGGATTAATCGGTATTATGGTGCCGAATGGAGTGCCGGCCACTCGACCGACCGGGTAGACGCCGTAGAGCCTGCTGTTGGTCGGCAGAGAGCTCTTTCGTTTGGCAGGACCATGTAGGCCCGGATAGGCAAGCTATGGCACTTTTGGGGCAGTCTCGAAGTGCCAAGTGAGACTGGCAGGAGTCACTCGGCACTTTTCCAGCCAAAGGGCCGTCGGAGCGCCAGGCTGGTCCTGGATCGCATGTGTCGGCCGGGCCGTGGCCGTGCCCGAGTTTCATCTTGAAATGGGGAACTTTGAGTCCCAAAAAAGCCCAGCTCTTCTCGTTAACCATAACATGGGGCCTTTGGTGGGCTGGGGCGGACGTCCAGAAGTGGGACCACTTGGCGGGCGGTAAGCGTTCCCGGTCTTTCAGTGGGTGCGTGGGTCAGACGAACTCCTCGCGTATATTTGGAACTTGTCAACGCTGTGCGGGAGCGGGTCCCAATCAAGGGGGCTTGGCTAACATTGGCTAAACACGCGACCAACATTTTTCTGTGCTGCGACCCTGATCGTGATCTCGGGGAGCAAATCATCCTTTCATGGCTGTTAAGGAGCTTGCATTTCGCTACTCGATCCGCGGCTGCGCCAACCTCTGCGGATCCAAACATATCGGCAACGGCTTGCAACCATAAAATTGTTGGGTTCCATCCAACAACTTATTCAAACCCGGCAAGTAGCATCGGTCTCCGATTTCGGTCGTTTCTATTTCCATCCGCAAAGGATCGGTGAGGCCATGTCACTCAAGACCCCGGTAATCAGGTCGTTCTCGCAAGCCAGTGGTTCGCTCCGTAGTTCGGCAACCGACACCCTTGCATGGGAACTGAGCGGGATCGCTCCGGAGAACAGCGTTGTAAGCTTGTTCGATGACACCGGTTTGCTCGGAACGACCATATCGGATGCAAGCGGCGGGTGGATTTTTAAAACTCCATTCTCTGCCTCCAGCAGCTTCACTGCGACTGCAACGGATGCGACGGGAAAAACCAGCGGCAGATCGTCGCCCTTCAATGTTTCGGCGAGCGTGCCTCAGACCCAGGCATTTGTTTTGGCCGCAGCACCGCTCGCAGCGCCGCCTAGCTTGGCGGTCGCCGATACCGCTGACCATATCATCAATGCGGCCGAGTCGACCGACGTTGCCTTTACGGTTGCTGGCCTCCCTGTGGGGGCACCCGGTACGGTGACGTTCACCGATTCTTCCAGTCACCAAGTGGTCGTCAATGTCGATGGAAATGGCATCTTCTCGGCCAATCTGTCGAGCCTGGCTGATGGAGCCGTTTCATCCGTCCTGTCCGCAGCCGATGGTACCGGGTTCAATGCGACCGTCGATGGTAATGTGGTCGCGCTCGACACAGACAGCGTTTTAAATCCAAGTCTAACGGTCAATGCCGCCAATCCGAGCAATGTCGTCTTTACGGTGTCTGGTCTGGAGAGTGATTACAGCGGGACGGTGACCTTCACCGATTCCAGCGGCAAATCAGACGTGGTGCCCATTGGCGCGAACGGGACATATTCGGCCAATTTGTCCAATCTGAGCGAAGGTACGCTCACCTACCTGATGACGGTAAGTGATCCCGCCGGTAACGTGATCAATGTGGATCCGACGGTCACCCTTGGCGATGGCTCAGCCAACGCGCCGGCCGGCACGCCGCAGCTGCCGAACCTGTTGAACGGTTATGCGGTTCGCGCGCCTTGGATGGTGGCCGGCGTCGACTATGCGGTCGGTGTTCCGACCGGCACCACATTGAAAGACCCATCGACAATCTCGATGGCGGGCGTGTCGGTCAATACGACTAGCCATGTTGTTACGGTGACCGGCAACAACGTCACGCTCAACGGCTATGATTTTTCGCTGAATGGCGGATGGCAAGTTTACATCAGCGGGGCCAGCAACACTGTCATCGAAAATTCGAATTTTTCAGTCGGTTCGAACAATCATATTCCTGTTCAGAGTAGTGCGACCGCTTCAAACCTGACGGTGCAGTATTGTAATTTCAACGGAGGAGGGGCGAGCGCAGGTGAATCCGCGCTGATCTATTTTCTCGGCTCTGGGAGCTTCGTTTCTGAGTATAATTTATTTGAAAACGCTCCCTCAGATGCCATCGATCTGAATCCGTCATCTCCATCGCTGACCCCAACCGTTAGTTTCAATGTCTTTGAAAGCCTCGGCATGGCGTCCGGCGCGCACGGAGACGTCGTGCAGTTCGTCGGCGGCGTCGTCAATAATTACGTGGAGACGTACAACACCATTTACCAACCGGCGACCAGTGTTGACGGCATGGAAGGCGTGCAAATTGCCGCGCAGGTGGGTGGTTCGGTCTCGAATTCTACCATTGCAAACAACACGCTTGTCGCCCCAAGGGGGGCGGCAACGGGCAACACAATGTCCTACGTGATCGCTCTCCTGGGCGGCACTTCTACTCCGATTAACAACACCGTCATCACAAACAACTACATAGACCCAACCGGAGCCTGGGGGACATTTTATCCGTTGACCTATAGTGGCGGCCCCACGAATACGACCGTTTCCAATAACGTGGATATGACCACCGCTAAGATTGTTCAGGCCAGCAACTCGGAGGTGGCGCAGACAAAGGTAACTAGCGTTATTTCCTCGCCGTCGAGCGGGATTGAGTTTCCCGGCAATAGCATCACCCTGACCCTAGCGCTGAGCGCGGCCGTCACGGTATCCGGTACGCCCACGCTGACCCTCAATGACGGTGGGACCGCAACCTATGTTGCCGGCTCCGGCACCAACGCACTTACGTTCAGCTATACGGTCGGCACCAGCGACAGCACCGTGTCTGCCCTGGCGATCACGCAGGTCAACTTACCCAACGGAGCGACGGTCAAGGACGGCAACGGCAACACGCCCGATTTTTCGGGCGCTGATGTTACGTTCTCCGCTTTGGGGATCGATCCTCCGTCATCCGGTCCTACCATTAGCTCGCTTACGGAGTCGCCATCGACCGGCGACCTGAACGCCGGAAAAACGGTGACGCTGACGCTCAACCTAAGCAGCGCCGTGACCGTAGCCGGCGGCACCCCAACGTTGCTGCTGAACGACGGCGGCACGGCGACCTACACCGGCGGCTCGGGCACGAACGCGCTAACCTTCAATTATACTGTTGGGGCGAATGACACCAACGTGGCGGCGCTGTCGGCGACGGCGGTGAATCTGAATGGGGCAACCATCAAAGACGGTGGTGGAAATGCCGCCAACCTAGCCATGAGCGGCATCACGCAGTCCGGTCCTCAAATCGACACGACCGCCCCGACCGTGTCATCGGTGGTGTCATCGCCAGCCACCGGCACTGAATTGGCTGGCAGCACGGTGACTTTGACGCTGAATCTGAGCGAGGCAGTCACCGTGGCAGGTGGCACGCCCACGCTGAAGCTTAACGATGGCGGCAGCGCGACTTACACGGGCGGCTCTGGAACCAATAAGCTGACGTTCAGCTACACTGTGGCTGCCAGCGACACCGCGGTCTCGACGTTGGGAATTACTCAAGTGAACCTGCCCACCGGTGTAACGATCACCGACGGAGCCGGCAACGCGGCGAACCTCGCCGGCGCGCTGACCACGCTTTCTGGTCTTGCGATTAATCCGTCTGCATCCGGCTACAATGACGGTTCTTCCGGCGCGCCCTCTGGCACGCCGCAACTTGCGAATCTGTTGAATGGCTACGCAGCGTCGGACAAACCGGCGTGGATGGTGGCCGGCGTGAACTATGCCGTGGGTGTCTCAACGGGAACGACTCTGAAGGACCCGACTATCGCCGCGAACCTGCCCGCCGGCGTGTCAATCGATTCGACCAACCACGTGATCGATATTACGGGCAACAACGTTACGCTGAACGGCTTTGACTTTGGATTGCACGGTGGTTGGGGAATTTCAGTCCAACCTGGGGTCACGGGAACGATCATCGAGAACTGCAACTTCTCGATGCTCTCGAGCCAAGTGGTTGCAATTAATGCATCCTCAACGAGCGTCGGTAGCTTAACGGTATTGAATTGTACATTTAACGGCAACAACGAGAACATTCCGTCGGTCTTGCCGCCGTCCGCGGGTGGAACCGGTATCGGCGCCGCGATCGAATACAACGGAAACGGTACTTTCACGGCCAAATATAACTACATCTACGACATGCCCGCTGATGGTATCGACTTCAGCAATGGCTCGGTAACGCCGACCATTGAATATAACGTTTTTCAGAACCTTGGTATGACCCCGGGTGCGCATCCAGACCCGGTGCAGTTTTATGCGGATACAGTGAACAACGCGATGATCGCGTTTAATACTATCTACAGCGCGCAGGCCGGTGAAAGTGTCGGCGAAGGGCTCACGATCGAATCCCAAGGCGGCTCGACGATCAGTAATACGACGATTGAGAACAACGTGATCGTGGCCACCGGCCCGACCATGACGCAGTCTCTCAACGTCGGCATTTTCCAGGACTCCGGAAACGTCCTGAACGGTCTCGTGGTCAAGGATAACTACCTGGATCCGACAGCGACCTACACCAGTACTGGGTTTGGAGACAGTGGAAGTCCGCCCAGTGGCACAAACATGACGTTCACAAACAACGTCAACATGCTGACTGGCGCGGTGACCGCACCTACGGCAGGAAGCTTCAGTACGAATGACGTAACGACAGTCACTGCATCGCCGTCCAGCGGCACCAAGACCGCGGGCAACACAATCACGTTTACAATTAGTACGGACGAGCCGTTTACCGTTACCGGCACGCCAACGCTCACGATGAATGACGGCGGCACCGCAACGTATACGGGCGGTTCTGGCACCAAGACGCTTAGCTTTAGCTACACCGTCGGCGCAAGCGACACCGCCGTCTCGTCGTTAGCCATCACAAAGGTCAACCTGCCCTCCGGCGCAACCATCGTTGACGCAAATGGCAACACGGCCAACCTGGCCGGAGCATTGACGACTTTTTCCGGCCTGCAGATTTCCGCGTCGAGTTCGCCGCTGACGGTTTCATCGGTTGTGGCATCGGGCAGCGGGATCACCAGCGGGACGGGGGACCTCGGGGCCGGCAGCTTGGTAACGCTCACGGTAAACTTGAGCGCCCCGGCAACAGTGGCGGGCGGCACACCAACCCTGACGCTCAACGATGGCGGGACGGCGACCTATGCCGGCGGCTCGGGCAGCAATGCGCTAACCTTCAATTACACGGTCGCGGCCGGGCAGAACACCCCGGATCTGACGGTGACGGCGATCAACCTCAATGGCGCCACGATCAAGGATGGCTCCGGCAACTTGGCGAACCTCGCGGGCGCGGTGACCAACCCGTCCGGGACGCTGCAGATCGACACCACGACGCCGACGGTCTCTACTGTGGCGGCCTCCGGCACCGGCATCACGGCCGGTGGGGGTGACCTCGGCACCGGCAGCGTGGTGACGTTGACGGTGAATCTGAGCGAGGCGGTGACGGTCGCCGGCGGTACTCCGACGCTGACGCTCAACGACGGTGGCACGGCGAGCTATACTGGCGGTTCGGGCAGCAATGCGCTGACCTTCACTTACACGGTGGCGGCCGGGCAGAACACCTCGGATCTTGCGGTGACGGCGGTTAGCCTCAATGGCGCAAGCGTCACCAATGGGGCCGGTACGGCAGCCAGCCTGGCCGGCGCAGTGACGAATCCGTCCGGCACGCTGCAGATCGATACGACGACGCCGACAGTCTCGTCGATCGCGACCTCCGGCACCGGCATCACTGCCGGTACGGGCGACCTTGCGGCGGGCAGCGTGGTGACGCTGACGATGAATCTGAACGAGGCGGTCACGGTTGCCGGCGGCACGCCGACGCTGACGCTTAACGACGGCGGGACGGCGACCTATACCGGTGGCTCGGGCACCAATGCACTGACCTTCCGCTATACGGTCGGGGCGGGGCAGAACACGCCCGACCTGGCGGTGAGCGCGGTCAACCTCAATGGTGCGACGGTGAAGAACGGCGCCGGCACGCCGGCCAACTTGGCTGGCGCGGTGACTACCCCGTCCGGCACGCTGCAGATCGACACGACCGCGCCGACGGTTTCGCAGGTCACTGCGTCGCCTGGGACTGGCACAGAGCTTCCGGGCAATACAGTCACGTTCACGATGGCGTTCAGCGAGGCCGTCTCCGTGACAGGCACTCCGACGCTCACGCTGAACGACGGCGGCACGGCGACGTATACGAGCGGCTCCGGCACCAATGCCCTCACGTTCAGCTATACGGTCGGCGCAAACGACAGCGCGGTCTCGGCGCTTGCGATCACTCAAGCGAATTTGCCGAATGGTGCAACCATCAAGGACGGTGCGGGCAACGCGGCCAATTTGTCAGGGGCCGTGACCACCTTCTCTGGCCTGGCAACCGATCCGCCGGTTCATGTGAACTCGCTGACCGATTCCCCATCCACTGGAGATCTCAACGCAGGCAAGACGGTGACGCTGACGCTCAATTTGAGCGGCCCAGTCACGGTTGCGGGGGGGACGCCGACGCTCTTGCTCAACGACGGCGGTATCGCGACCTATACCGGCGGCTCTGGCACAAATGCGCTGAGCTTCAACTATACGGTCAGCTCGAGTGACACGAACGTCGCGTCGCTGGCTGCTACGGGCTTAAGCCTTAATGGAGCAACGCTCCTGGACAGCGGCGGAAACGCGGCGAGCCTGTCGTTGTCGGGGCTGACCCAAACCGGCCCGCAGATCGACACCACCACTCCGGTGATCAGCACGATTGCGGAGACGCCCGCGAACGGCGACCTCAACGCCGGAAAGATCGTCACCTACACGCTGACGATGAGCGAAGCGGTGACGGTGAACACGACCGGCGGAAAGCCGACGTTGGCGCTCAATGACGGTGGCACCGCCACCTATGTGAGTGGCTCCGGCACCAACACCTTGACCTTCAGCTATACAGTGCAGGCCGGTCAGAACACACCCGACCTCATGGTGTCGGCCTTCAACTTGAACGGCGCCAGCATTACTGATGGTGCCGGCAATGCCGCGAATCTGTCTTTAACCGGCATCGCGCAGGGAAGTCCGGCAATCGACACCACCCCGCCCACCGTGGCGTCGGTGACCGCGACCGCGGGCGACTACAATGCCGGTAAGGCGCTGACGCTGACGCTGAACATGAGCGAGGCTGTCAACGTCACCGGTACACCGACGCTGACGCTCAATGACGGCGGCACCGCAACTTATGTCAGTGGCTCCGGCTCGAGCACGCTGGTCTTTAGCTATCCGGTTGGGAGCGGGCAGAACACGTCGGCACTGGCGGTGACTGGAGTTACCGGCACGATCGCCGACCTGGCCGGCAACGCACTGAGCACGTCCGGTCTGCCGCAGACTTTTACAGGCGTTATCGTCGACACCACGGCGCCGACCGTGTCGTCGGTCGCGACCTCGGGCACGGGGATTACGGCTGGATCGGGCGACCTCGGAACCGGCAGCGTCGTGACGCTGACGGTGAACCTGAGCGAGGCAGTGACGGTTGCGGGCGGCGCGCCGACCCTGACCCTCAACGACGGCGGCACGGCGACGTATGTCGGCGGCTCCGGCAGCAACGCGCTGACGTTCAGCTACACGGTGGCCGCGGGTCAGAGCACGCCGGATCTGACGGTAACGGCAGTCAACCTCAATGGCGCGACGGTGCTCGACGGTGCAGGCAATGCTGCGAACCTGGCCGGTGCTGTGAGCAACCCGGCCGGCACATTGCAGATCGACTCTGCGGTTCCGACCGTATCGTCGGTGGCGACGTCTGGTACCGGAATCACAGCCGGGACGGGCGACCTCGCAGCCGGCAGCGTAGTGACGCTGACGGTGAACCTGAGCAAGGCGGTAACGGTTGCGGGGGGCACGCCGACGCTCTCGCTCAATGACGGCGGCACCGCCACTTTTGCCGGCGGCTCCGGAACCAACGCCCTGACGTTCAGCTACACCGTGGGGGCCGGTCAGAACACCTCAGATTTGGCGGTCGCCGGGATCAGCCTCAATGGCGCGACGGTGCAGGATGCAGCCGGCAATGCCGCCAACCTATCGGGTGCCCTCACGAACCCGGGTGGCACGCTGCAGATCGACACCACGACGCCGACGCTCAGCTCGATCGTAGAAAGCCCGGCAAACGGCCATCTGAAGGCGGGCAAAACGGTCACCTTCACGCTCAATATGAGCGAGGCAGTGACGGTTTCCGGCGGCACGCCGACGTTGACCCTGAATGACGGCGCGACCGCCACTTATACCGGCGGCTCGGGTACCAGTGCCCTGACCTTCAGTTACACGGTTGCGGCCGGACAGAACGTCAGTTCGCTTGCGGCGACGACGATCAACCTGAACGGCGCAACCGTGAAGAATGGCGCCGGTACGACCGCGAACTTCACCACACTTTCTGGGCTCACCCAGATGGGCGCGCAGATTGATACCATGACGCCCAGCGTGACGCAGGTCGTGGCTTCGCCAGGGAGTGGCACGGAAAATCCGGGCAACGTCGTTACGCTGACCCTCAACTTGACCGAGGCGGTGACGGTCACCGGCACGCCGACGTTGACGCTCAACGACGGCGGCACTGCGACCTATGCCAGCGGCTCCGGCACCAGCGCTCTGACTTTCACCTACACCGTTGGGGCGACCGACAGCACGGTCCCGACGCTTGCGATTACCCAGGCGAACCTGCCATCGGGAGCAACGGTGACCGACGTGGCCGGCAACGCTGCGGATCTGTCCGGCGCCGTGACGACCTTCCCGGGCTTGTCGATCGATCCGCCGCCGATTGTGGTTTCGGTTTCTGAGTCGCCTTCGTCGGCCGATCTCGGCGTCGGAAAGACGGTGACGCTGACACTCACTCTCAACGATGTCGTCACGGTTACTGGCGGCATCCCGTCGCTGTCGCTGAACGATGGTGGCATCGCCACCTATATCAGCGGGAGCGGCACAAACGCCTTGACGTTCCGCTATACGGTTGGAGCGGGAGATAACACTGCGTGGTTGGCTGCAACCGGTCTCACCCTCAACGGCGCAACCATCCAGAACAGCCTTGGCGACCAGGCCATTTTCTCGTTCACTGGCGTCACTCAGGCCGGCCCGCAGGTCGATACCACAACGCCGGCTGTAACATCTGTCGCAGCATCGGGCCCGGGCATTACCGCCGGCTCCGGCGATCTCGCCGCGGGCAGTGTGGTCACGTTGACCGTCGATTTGAGCGAAGCGGTGACGGTTGCCGGCGGCACGCCGACGCTTTCACTCAACGACGGCGGCACAGCGAACTATACCGGTGGCTCCGGCACGAATGCCCTGACGTTCAACTACACAGTGGCGGCTGGTCAGAACACAGCCGATCTCGCAGTTACCGCGTTCAATCAGGGCAGTGCCACGATCGCAAACGGCGCCGGCACGGCTGCGAATATGAGCGGCGTGACGGCAAGCATTGCCGGCACATTGCAGATCGACACCTCGACCCATCTTGCGCAGGTCGGCTCCAATTACTTCCTCGACAACATCAAGAATTCCGGTCCGGAACTGAAATACAATGGCGCCGCGGTGACGGCAGGCGATTTAGGCGCCTGGACACCCATTGGCGCGGTTCAGGTTGCGGGCGGCAACTATGACGTTGCGTTAAAGAACACAACGACCGGTCAGTACGTAGTCTGGAGCACCGACAGCAGCGGCAACTATCTGTCGTATTCGTCGAGCGTCGTCGGCGCGGTTTCCGGCAACAATCCGGCGTTGGAGGCAATCGAGACAATCTTCCATCAGGACCTCAACGGTGACGGCACCATCGGGCCTCCTCCGCCTACCTTGATCCAGACTGACGGGACGACAAGCCTGGTCACAACTGATGGCGAATACTTCCTGAACACGGTGGGCAGCAGCAGCCTGGGACCGGCGCTGAAATACAATGGCGCCGCGGTGACGGCAGGCGATTTAGGCGCCTGGACACCCATTGGCGCGGTTCAGGTTGCGGGCGGCAACTATGACGTTGCGTTAAAGAACACAACGACCGGTCAGTACGTAG
>Ga0209062_1003321_pt1 | contig 18838 bp, 20 predicted proteins | sample Coa_R2_2_FD_187158 | JGI IMG/M metagenome (GOLD analysis project Ga0209062, IMG submission 187158) | Surface soil microbial communities from Centralia Pennsylvania, which are recovering from an underground coalmine fire - Coalmine... | ecosystem: Environmental > Terrestrial > Soil > Unclassified...
TCCGTATTCATACGTCGCATCCGCACTGAACAGAGCGGCTGCGCGGTCCCACAAACCCTTGTCGATATAGTATCCGTACGCAGCCTGCAGCCGCTCGATGCCATTCGCATCAGGGATGCGCTCGGCGGCGGCCAGCAGCGCTGCGACGCGCTTCTCCAGCTGGCCGATGTCGCGAGGCATCCCGCCGGCCGCTTCGGCCCGAGCGCTCGGCAAGCCACCGAGAGCCGCTGCAGTCACTGCAACCAGCGCGACCGAGACTCGGCGCGCGACGGGGCTTGAATCCGTGCGCCCCGATGGGCGCTCTGATAATGGTCCGACTGCACGATTCCCCCCTCACCGGATCGTAGCAGGAATGCCGCCGTGGATGGCCCGCCTCAGGAAGAGCCATCGGCCGTCGCGCCGCACGAGCACGTCCTCGTACGTGACGAATATCGCGAGCCGTGCGCCCTTTGTCCCAGCATCAGGGACGACGTAGGCACCCAGGCTGCGTGCGGTCGCGCGATCGCCGGTCACCTCGATGGTCGGATTGAAATACAGGTGGAAGTCCGGCTTCGGCAGATTCGCCGGATTGCGCGCGATGATGGACTCGAGCGAGGCGCGAATCGCCGCCCGTCCGTGCACGAGCGGACCGGCGCCTCCGCCGTACTCGGCGTCCTCGGCGAACAGCGCTTCGAACGCCGCGAAATCACCTCGGTCGAGCGTCGCCCCGTAGGCGGTAAACAGATCGAGAATCTGCTCGCGATCCTCGAGCCTCTGCAGACGCTCGAGCACCGTATCGTGCGCCTGCGTCCGCGCGAGGAGCGGCCGTGCGACCAGCGAGAGGACGACGATGCCGCTCGCGATCGCGGCGCCTGCGACGATCGGCGCGAGACGGTGCCGGGGCGCCGCCGATCGTCTCTCCACGGATGCGCTCACGGTCCGTCGACCGGTGCGGGCGGGGGCTCGCCCTTGATCTCGCGCGGGTCCTGGAAGGGAATGTCCATCATGACGACGCGACGCAGGAACTTCCACTGCCCGTTCTCCCGGATGAGCTCATCGTCGTAATGGCCACCCATGGCCGGTGTGGGCCTGTTGTCCTTGTTCCGCGACATGAACACCAGCTTCGTCCTCGCCGTCGCGCGGTCACCGTCGAGGTGAATGTAGAAGTTCGTCAGGAGGTGAAAGCCCTTGACGTTTCTCGCATCGAACGGCCCCTTGCCCATGTACTGGTACATCAGGGCGAGGATCGCCTTCGGCCCCTTGGCGCGCCCGAAGCCGCCGATCCACTCCCCGTTCGTCGCGAACAACTTCGAGAACCCGACGAAATCGCGCGTGTCGAGCAGGTGTCCGTACTCGATGATGAGCGCCCGGATCTCCTCGCGGTCCTCAAGCTCGCGGACCTGAGCCTGCAGCGCCCTGAACTCGGCCTCGGTGGGCTGCCGTGCCAGGGCGGGCGCGCCCTCGGCGAGCAGCACGCAGGCGGCCGCGGCAGCGATGCCGATGCGCGAAGCGAGGGGAATCGATCGAAGCATGCCGGTGGTCCTCCTCGGGATCAGTGCTCGGTCCACAGGGTCTTCATGTCGAACGGGCTGCGCATGCCGTAAGGCACGCGCGGGCCGAGTACGACCTCGACCTTGCTGATCTCCCCGTGGACGATTTTGAACATCTCGACTTGCTCGATGGTGAATGGGACGAGCTCGGCGGGCTCGGCCTCGAGCAGTGTGCCATTGCGCAGCTTGATCTCGCGGACATTCCCCGGCACGTTCGGGGTGAACAGACCCACGACGAGGCCATGTTCGACATCGACGGCCCAGATGCGGCGGGGATCGACGCGATTGCCGTTGTCGAAGCGGCCGGAGTTCATCTGGCCGAAGCAGCTGCGGTCGTCGGCGGCAACCACCCCCGCGGCCGCCGCCGCCGGCCCAGGGGAGCGACCCGAGGTGGTCTTGCGGCCGTTGTCCCACCGCTCACAATCGACGGCATACGGGGCGAGGCGCCCGTCCCCGTGTTCCATCGCGTCCCAGTTCGAATTCGCGATCGCGACGAGCCGGTCTCGGGTCGAGCGCTCGGATGGAGGCACGATGCGGGCAAAGTCGGGCCTGGGGGCCGCAACGGTATCCGCCCCCGTGAGCAGCGAGCGTCCGACGAGCGTCTCGAGCTCGGTCACTCGACGGTCAACGACCTTGAGCCGCGCGGCCATCATCACCGGCTTGTCGTTCTCCTTCACGATGCCGATCCAGACGACGTTGCCCGTCCCCGGGTCGGCCGCATAGATGTCATAATTGCGGCGGCCGGTGACCGTCTTCCACAGACCCTCCTCGCCGAATCTGAGCGGCACCAGGTTCTCAGTGAATTTCACGTCCCGCGCGACCGGGAGCCGCGAGGGCTCGTGGCTCACGAGCGCGGCGGTGTACTGCTTCGCGATGCCGATCAGGCAGTCGCGGTCGCAGCGGACGGCGGCTTCGAGCCGTGGCGAGAGGCTGCCTGCACAGACAGCCGCTGCAATCGCCGCCGTCCGCACGAGCCCTCCGCCCGATCGCACCGCTGCCGTGCTCACGCGTTCCTCCCGCCGGGCCGCTCGCCCCGCACGTCAGAACGTCTTCTGCACGGTGAATGTCCACTGGAGCGGAGGTCCGATCTGACCGCCGACGAAGCCGCTGCCGGCATTGAACTTCTGCATGTAGTAGAGCCGATTGGTCAGATTCTTGCCTTCGAAGGCGAGCGACCAGTCGCTCAGCGAGCCGCCCGGCGTGAAGGTCAGCCGGCCGTTTACGAGCGTATAGGGATGAATGCTGAGCACGGGCGTGCACGCGAGATCGCCGCAGGAGCCCGGCATGGCATTCACGTCGATCCGCGGCACGAGCGAGCTGCCTGAGATGAAGGGAATGACGTACTGGACGCCGCTGTCCCACTTCCAGTAGCCGATGCCCGCCGGCGTCGTCCTGCCCACGCGCACGGCCGGAGAGAGTGACTTCACGAAGGCGAAGTCGAGCCAGCTCACCGAGGCATCGATCGTGAGCCGGTTGACGGGCCGCACCTCGAACTCGCCCTCGACGCCCTTGATGTCCGCATCGCCGACGTTGAGATACTCCCCGCAGGGCGCATTGTAAGGCGGCTGCAGCGGGTGCCCCTGCGCGTCCACGCACGCCGTCGCGTCGGCCATCGCCTGATAACCGTCGTATTGATTGTAGAAGGCGGCCAGGTTGACGCGCGCCCGGTGGTCGAACCATTGGCTCTTGAGGCCGATCTCGTACGCCTTCATGGTCTCGGGACCGAAGCCGATCGCCTGCTGGGGGAAGTAGGGCCGGGGGGAGATGCCGCCGCCCTTGAACCCGGTCGAGAACTGGACGTAGCTCATCAGATCGGCAGTCCACTGGTAGTCGAGGGCTGCGCGATAGTCGACGTGCGAGCCGTCGAATCGGCCGACCGTGCCGTTCAGGGGATTCGCGGGATTGCTGAGCGGCAGATACGGCGTCGTGCCGTCGATGTTGAAACGATAGAACGTGTAGTCCTTGCGGTCCTCGTGTAGCGGATCCCGAGGTCGGGCCGTCAGCGCGTCGGTGAGGTGAAGGCCCGCATGGCCATAGACGCCGGCGCTCATCGTCGTCACCGGATCGTTCTGGATGAAATCGAAGGTCGGCTCGCTCGGGGTGCCGAAGGGCACGAAGGGGCTGTTGACCCGGCTCTCGTAGTAGGTCGTGTCGTCGAGATAGATCGCACCCAGGGTGTAGTCGAGGAAGTGGCCGAACGCGCTGCCCGTCGCGCGCAGCTCCTGCGTCACCTGCCGGTGCGTGAGGTAGCCTGCGAGCTGCACGATGTCGATCGGGGAACCGTCGGGGTCTGCGTTGTTGTCGCTCTTGTAGTGACGGTACGAGCTGATCGACTTCAGCGCGAGACGATCGAAGAGCCGGTATTCGAGCGTGAGCGCCGTGCCCCAGGACTCGAGCCGCTCCACGGGCGTCGAAGCGAATGCGCCGTTCGGCGCACCGGGCGCTCCGAAGGGGTTGACGGCGCGGTAGGTCACCCCGGGGTCGAGGAAGTTAGCGTAGGTGACGTAGGGATTGTCGACCACCGTGTCGCCGCGGTAGGCGCCATACGGAACGAAGCGATTGTCGAAGGGAGCTCCCTGATAGGGGAGCGAGTTGACGGTGCCGGTCGTCTCGAGCAGCACGCTCGGAACCACCGTACTGTCGTCCTGCGTCGCATCGACGGTGAAGTTCGCCTCGAGCTTGTCGAACGGCAGCCAGCGGGCGGCGAGCCGCACGCTCGTGTAGCTCGTGCTGCCCTCGTCACCGATTCCGCATCCCGGCGAATTGTTGTCTCTCGGCAGGGCGCCGGAGAGCACGTAGGGATCGTTCGGATGCACGCAGGCGTAATCGAGCATCTGCACGTAGCCGTTCTGACGCACGGACGCCCCGCTGATCCTCACGAACAGCTTGTCCGGGATGACAGTGAAGTCCCCGCTCGCACGCAGACCGACATGATTGAAGTTGCCGTAGCTCGCCTCGACGTATCCGCCCTTGCCGTCGGGCTTGCGCGAGTAGAGCTTGATCGCGCCGCCGAGCGAGTTCATTCCCGCGAGGGTGCCCTGCGGACCGCGCAGGACCTCGATGCGGTCGAGATCGAGCAGGGCGAAGTCGGCGCCCGTGAGACTCGAGTAGTACACGTCATCAATGTAGATGCCGACCCCCGGCTCGAGCGCCGGATTGAAGTCGGATTGGCCGACGCCGCGGATATAGGCGAGCAGCGACTTGCCGGAGCCCTGCTGCTGAGGCAGCAGGACGACGTTCGGAGCCGACGCCGTGATGTCCCGCAGGCTGGTGTCGCCGCGCGCCTCGAGCTGCTCGCCCGTCAGCGCCGTGATCGCGATCGGCGTCTGCTGAAGATTCTGCTGGCGGAACTGCGCCGTGACGACGACCGTCTCGAGAGCATCGCCATCCGATGCCGAGCTCGACGCGGTGGAGGAGCCCGCAGGCGCCTGTTGCGCCGCTGCCTCCGTCACGCCCAAGGCGGAGAATGTCGCCCACGCGGCGGCGGCCACGACCGCCCGCGATGCATGGACCCTCGACCCCATCGCTCTCTTCACTGCACCCTCCCGTCACGTATGAGCGAGCAGCAAGCGCGCAATGCTCGCGCCGCTTGAGTGAATCTATCCGGGAGGGTGTGGGGCCGTTTGCCCGCCGTGGCGTGATGAATTGACTCGGATGGAACCAAACAGCCGCGGGACGCTATCGGCCCTGCGCCGCGATGGAGCCCACCGCGCGGATCATGAAGGGGCCCGGCGAGCGACCCTTGAGCTTCGGGTCGATCAGGTACTCGATCTTGCCCTCGATCGCGTAGACCTCGTCGCCGACGAGCGTGACACCCGGTGGTGAATCGAGCCCGCTCTTGAGGACGCGGATCGCGGCCTCGTTGCCCGTGATCGTCACCTCGTCGATGCGCCCGGCCTGATTCTCCGCCAGCACGAAGCGGTTGCCGCCGATCGGGCGAAAGCCGTCGGGCCCCGCGATGCGCTCGGGCAACGCGAGCTCCGTGATCGCACCGAGCGTTCCGTCCGCGCGCAGCTCGACGCGGAGCAGCGCGCCGCGGGTGACGATGTTGACGTACAGGGTGCCGTCCCCCGCGAATGCCAGTCCGTCGATCCCTTTCAGCCGCTCGTCCTGGCCGACGACGCGAAGGCGTTGCGCGTGTGGCGCGAGCGCGAGGATGCGCCCGTTCGGCGTGTCGGTCGCGTAGACCGTGCCGTCCGCGGCGGCGGCGATGTCGTTGCACACGCCCCCTGGAGCGGGGAGCGGATAGCGCCCCTTGGCGCGGCCGCTGTCGAGATCGAAGGCGAGCACGGCGGAGGTGCGCGGACGTGCGGCGCGCACTGAGGCCGCGAACGGATTCGGCACCGAGCACGCCCACAGCGTGCGCGTGCGCTCATCGGCGAGCACCCCGAAGATCCCGAGCCCCTCGCCGGCCCCCGCGGTGCGAATCCACGCCGCGGCGCGCGGTGCTCCCGGCAACGCTCGATAGATGATGCCAGCGAGACTGCCCGTGAACAGCGTCCCATCGGATCTCGACGTCACGCTCTCGGGAAAGATGTCGTTCCCGATGAGCACGTCGCTTGAGGCCGTGGCGCGGCCGGGGATCGATGCCGTCGGCTGTGCACTGCGCGCAACATTCCCTTCGGTCGCGATAAGGAGCAATAATACGGCGAGCACACCGATGGTTTTCAACGAGACCATCCTAGAGAAATGCCGATCCGAGCCCGCCACGATAGTGGGCCTTCGGCCCTCCGCTTGACCGGGATGGAAACGCGTGTTGATCCAGATAGAACCCCTGCGATCCTTGTAGGCGCCCTCCTCGCTCGATCTGCGGGGAATCGAGGAAGCCCAGCGCGCAGTGATCTGGGAGCGCACCGCGGGTGCGTTCTTTCCGGGACTGTCGATCCGCGCGCTGCCGATGACTCGGTCCGCCGGCTCCATTCAGAGCTGGCAGTTCGGCCCGGGACGGCTGTGGACGATCCTCTCCCCGACGCTGCAGGTGCATCATGCGCCGAGCGGTGACGATTCGTGCGCCGCTTCGGGGTCGCCCGTCGCACAAACCTTCTCCGTCATGCTGCAGATTCCGGGATCGACCATTGCCGCGCAGCACCGGCGCTCGTGCCGGCTGCAGCCGCGGGACATCTGCGTGACCGATGGGCAGCTTCCGTTCGCCCTCGAGGTCGACGGGCCGTTCTCCCGGTTCATGTTCCTGCAGATTCCACGCCACATGGTTCTCGGGAGGCACCCCTATCTCGCGGGCCAGACCGCCGAGCGCTTCGACGGGGACGAGCCGGGCGCGCGGCCCGCCTTCCAGCGCCGGCAAATCGCCTCGCCATTTCAATCAAGCGGCTCGTCGGGGAGACCGTAACAACGTCCGCGAGCCGACGAGCGTCGCGGTCGCCGCAGGCAATCCTCTGTTCATGACACACCCCTCTTCCGGACACGCCCGACTTCAGCGGATTCAATGCGCCATAGCGGATCGAGTGCGACATATTCGACCTCGTGGTCGAGGGAACGCTCCCCGAGGAGATCGACGGCGCCTGGTACTGCTCGGTGCCCGATCCGCAGTTTCCGCCGATGCTGGGGGATGACACCTACCTGAGCGGCGATGGGATGGTGAGCCTCTTCCGCATCCACGGCGGACGCGTCGATTTCAAACAGCGGTACGTGCAGACCGAGCGCTGGCGGAACGAGCGCGCCGCCGCGAGCAATCCGCTCGTGTGGGCGCAGATGGTCGACGGCGGCGAGCCGCAGCGGCAGACGCGAGGGCTGGCGGCGGCGGGGCTTCAGTGAGGGAGTGCATGCCATGAATTTCGAGATGCTCGACCTGCTCGCTCAGCCTGGCGGCTTTTCGCTGGCGTTGGCACCTGGCGCCGAGCGGCCTCCGGCGAGAAATGAAGTCTTCAATTATGTTGCCCGGCATCACTCGGCACCACGATCACCCGCATTCGGCGCGGAACTCGAGCGGCTCGAGCCGTCGGTGATCCGCGGCGACTGTATCAGTCCGTTGCTCGTCGCCGGCGACGTGATCTATGTGGACCATGCTGCGCGTCCGCTGCCCGGAGATATCGTCACGTTCCGTCTGAGCCAACGGTTCGCCGACGATCAGAACGCCGCGCCGCCACCGGGGCAATCACCCACATGGAAGAAGGGCGACGGGTGGGCGAAGCTGTTCGTGCCGTTCGCAGGCATCGATATGCTGCGCGACCGGCACGGCGGCTCAGTGACGGCCACCTATGCGGCGTGCGAGTCACCGGACGATGTGCCGGCGCTCGGCGTAGTTCGTAACGTGCGCCGTGCCGGCGCGCTGCTTTTCCTGCCATAGACGGATCGCTCGCAGATCGGCACGAACGCGGCAACGTCTGTGGGTGGCGCAACCCTCGCGACGCTGAACATTACTGGCAACGGAAGCCATGACGGCCCCGTTGTCACGACGCCTGCGCCCAGAGATGGCAATTCACTCCTCATCGCAACTGCGATGTTCGCGGGCCAATGGACGAGCGGCCTCGGACTTGCCGCCAGGCTCACATCGAGTGTGGACGGCGTAAGGCTGCGGGGAAACAGGCTCCTTGACCGAGATCATTCTGATCTGCGAGCTGGTGAAGCAATGAGCCACCGCGTGATCTCAATCTACGACAAGGCCACTGGTCTGCTCACCGGCCGCACGGCCAGCGGCACCGAACTCACGGACGAGCTTGCAGATAAGCACCTGCGCGACGGGGAGCCGTACGTCGATGGCCTGCATGACCATCTATCAAAGCGCGTGAACCTCAAGACCGCAGAGGTTGAGGACCACCAGCCGCCCCAGCCGAGCGCGGATCACGAATGGAATGCAGATATGCGAGGCTGGCGGCTCCGCGCCGACGTGGCCGAGCGCGAGGCTCGCCGCCGGGCCGCGCTCGCCGAGATCGCGCGGCTCGAGGCCTCACAGCACAGGCCACTGCGCGAAGCGGTGCTGGGGCTTCCCGGCGCCTCGTCGAGATGAACACCGAGCGCATGCAGGCGTGGCTCGACGCGGTGGCGGCGGAGGAGCCGGGGCCGGCGCTGCAGATCATCCTGCATCTTGCGGAGTTCATCGTGCCGAAGCTCGCGCGCACCGAGCACGTGGGCGAGGACGGCGGCCCGGTGCGCATCGAGTGGCCGCTGCCGCGGCCGTGATCGCGTGTCGAGCCTCGGCGATGGCGACCGGGCAGTGCAGCGAGCCGCCCTCGCGCGGATCGCCGTTACGCCAGTTGTCGGTCACGCGCTGCAAGTAGTGCCGTGCGGCACGCAGGGGGACGGCAAGGTCGGGGCGATACCCCGAAATCGCACGCGGTGGACTTGCGGTGGACCTGCGCGCAACCGCCGAATCCGCACCGAGGCGCGAATTGGCGCGTAACTCATTGATTCCATTGGTGCCGGCTGAGGGGATCGAACCCCCGACCCCATCATTACGAATGATGTGCTCTACCAGCTGAGCTAAGCCGGCACCGCCCGCCTTGCGCGAGGGCGCGAATTCTACAGTAAAGGAGCGGGAAAGGGTCCCGGCGCGAGAACCCCGGATCGCAGGGAGCACCGCCGACTCATCGGCCCGCCATCGGCTCCGCGATCGGCTTACTCCTGTCCAGCCGGCGATTTCTTCCTCAGCCGGATGACGAGATCGATCCCTGCCATCTCCATTCCCGGCGGCGGCGGGGGCAATCGGCTGAACTCGACATCCGGGACAGGCACATCGATCAGCTGTCCGGTGTCGAGGTCATGGAAGTGATAATGCGCCGCGACGTTCGAGTCGAACCAGGCTCGCGCGCCGTCCACGCTCAGCTGGCGGATCAGGCCGCGCGCGGCGAAGAGATTGAGCGTGTTGTAGACCGTCGCCTTCGACACCCGCGCACCGCTCGCGCGCAGATTGGCGATGATCTGCTCAGCCGACAGATGCTGAGGCGCCGCGAGCAGCAGCGCTGCAATCTGCATCCGCTGCGCGGTCGGCCGGATGCCGAAATCGGCGAGCCGCTGAGCGCAAAGCGCTGACGCATCAAGGGCGAGCGAACGATGCTCCATAACCGATCATTATATCCAAGCCGTGGCCGCAGCCCACAATCGAGGGTCCCAGGCAGGTCCGGGCCTGTTACGCCCGGGACACACTCCACCCCCGGAACTGACTCCAAGCCCCAAGGGCTCTCATTCACCTGCCTGCCTCCGGCACCGCCTCCTACGAGCCGGCAGCCAGCCTCCTGCGCAGCTGCCGCGGCAGCGCGAACGTGACGCGCTCCTCCCGGCCCACGACCTCCCGGGCGCTCTCTCCTCCCCACTCCCGCAATCGCTGCACGACCTGCTGCACCAGCACCTCCGGCGCCGAGGCGCCCGCCGTCACACCGACCACCCGCTTGCCCTCGACCCATTCCCGGTGCATCTCCTCCGGTCCATCGACGAGGTAGCCGGGCACGCCGCTGCGTTCTGCGAGCTCCCGCAGCCGGTTGGAATTCGAGCTGGTTTTTGAGCCGACGACGATCAGCGCCTCGCAGGTCTCGAGCAGCTTCTTCACCGCGTCCTGCCGATTCTGCGTGGCGTAGCAGATGTCCTCCTTGCGCGGCGTCGCGAGCCCCGGAAAGCGCGAGCGCAGGACCTCCACGATCTCTGCGGTGTCGTCCATCGAGAGCGTCGTCTGGGTGACGAAAGCGAGCCGGGAGGGGTCGCGCACCTCGAGCCGAGCCGCTTCGGCAGCGCTCTGCACGAGGTACATCCGCCCGCCGAACGAGGTGTCGAACCTGCCGAGCGTGCCCTCCACTTCGGGATGGCCGGCATGGCCGATGAGGATCACGTCGCGCCCCTCACGGGCGTAGCGTTGTACTTCCATGTGCACCTTCGTCACGAGCGGGCACGTCGCGTCGAACACGGTAAGCCCGCGCTCGCGAGCCCTGCGCTCGACGGCGCTCGACACGCCATGAGCCGAGAAGATCACCGTCGCTCCGTCGGGCACCTCCTCGATCTCTTCGACGAACACCGCGCCGAGGCCGCGGAGTCGATCGACGACGTAGCGATTGTGAACCACCTCATGACGCACGTAGATCGGCGCGCCGAAGAGGTCGAGCGCGCGCTCCACGATGTCGATCGCGCGGTCGACGCCGGCGCAGAAGCCGCGGGGATTGGCCAGCAGGATTTGCATGAGCTCAGCTCCTTGGGCGCCGGTCCGCGGACAGGCTGCCGCGCCCCCCGATCCAGGCATCGAGGAGCATCAGAATGGCGCCCACGGTGATCGCCGAATCGGCGACGTTGAACGCCGGGAAGTAGGCATCCTTCCAGTGGACGACGATGAAATCAATGACGTGCCCGAGGCGCAGGCGATCGATCAAGTTCCCGAGCGCTCCGGCGAGAATGAGCGACAGGCTGACCGCGAGCAGCCATTGCCGGCGCGCGTCGAGCCGGCGCAGCCATGCCACGATGCCGATCGCGACCACCACGGCGAGCCAGGTGAAGAGCCAACGCTGCCAGCCCGAGGCGTCCTCCAGCATACTGAAGGCGGCGCCGCGGTTGAAGCGCAGCGTGAGCTCGAGCACCGGCAGCAGCGTCAATCTCTCGCCGTAGGCGAAGTGATGGGCGATCCAGCTCTTCGTGGACTGATCGAGGGCGATGACGAGCACTGCGATCGGCAGCCAGCGCCAGCCGCGTGCGACGCGCGCATCGGGGCCCGCCGCTTCGGACCCGGCAACGTCCCCGGCGCGCGCCATCAAGCCCATTTCCTCAGCTCGCCGGAACCCGCGACGTTCGCGACGCACCGGCCGCAAAGCTCCGGATGCTCCCGATGCGAGCCGACATCCGGCAGCCGATGCCAGCAGCGCACGCACTTCGGCGCTTCGGTCGGCTTCACCGCGATCCAGACGCCCTCGCGCGCGGCGTCGGCTGCCGGAACGGCTCCGGCAGGGGGGCTCGACACCCGATGCATGCGCGCCGCCGAGGTGATGAGGAAGAACCGCAGCTCATTCCCGAGCGCATTGAAGCGCTGAAACTCCGCCGGCACGCAGTACACGTCCACTTCCGCATCGAGCGGCGCGCCGATCGCGCCGGCATCGCGCAGCTTCTCGAGCTCCCGCAGCACATCGCCTCGCAGCGCGAGAAGCGCGGGCCAGTCGATGTCGTGCGCCGCGGCCTCGGGCGTCTCGTGCCAGGTCGCGAGGAACACGGACTCGCCCCGCTGCCCCGGGACCGAGCGCCAGATCTCCTCGGCCGTGAACGACAGGATCGGCGCGAGCCAGCGCACCATGCTCTCCGTGATGTGGTAGAGCGCGGTCTGCGCGGAGCGGCGCGCCAGGCTTCTCGGCTGCGTGGTGTAGAGCCGGTCCCGCACCACGTCGAGGTAGAAGGCGCTCAGGTCCACGATGCAGAAATTGTGGACCTTGTGATAGATGAGATGGAACGCGTATTCCCGGTACGCTTCGATCACCTCGGATTGCAGCGCGCGTGTGCGGGCGAGCGCCCAGCGGTCGAGCGCGATCATCTCGGCCGGATGCACCGCGTCCCGCACCGGATCGAATCCGTGGAGATTGCCGAGCAGGAAGCGCGCGGTATTGCGCAGCTTCCGGTACGACTCGGCCGCGCGCTGGATCAGCTTGTCCGACACGCTCATCTCGTTCGCGTAGTCGGTCGAGGCGATCCAGAGCCGCAGCACGTCGGCGCCGAGCGTGTCCACGACCTTCTGCGGCGCGATGACGTTGCCGAGCGACTTCGACATCTTCCGCCCCCGCTCATCGACGGTGAATCCGTGGGTGAGCACGCCGCGGTAGGGCGCGCGCTCGTACAGCGCTTCGGACATGAGGAGCGAGCTGTGGAACCAGCCGCGATGCTGATCGGAGCCTTCGAGATACAGATCGGCCGGCATGGCGAGCTCCGGCCGCAGCGTGCTCACGCACTCGAACGACAGGCCGGAGTCCGCCCACACGTCCATCACGTCCGTGAGCTTGCGATAGCGCGCGGCATCCGCCCCGATGAGCTCCGCGGGATCGAGCCGGAACCAGGCGTCGATGCCTTCGCGCTCGATGCGGGCGGCGATCGGCTCGAAAAGATCGAGAGAGCGCGGATGCGGCTCGTGCGTCTCCTCATGGAGGAACAGCGTGATCGGCACGCCCCAGGTCCGCTGGCGCGAGATGCACCAGTCGGGGCGGGTCTCGATCATGCTCGTGATGCGCTGCTCGCCCCAGGAGGGCGTCCAGCGGACGCGTTTGATGTCGCGCAGTGCGTGCTCGCGCAGCCCCTTGCGCTCCATGCTGATGAACCACTGCGGCGTCGCACGGAAAATGACCGGTGTCTTGTGCCGCCAGCAGTGCGGATAGCTGTGGCGGAAGGGCTCGAGGTGCAGCAGGCGGCCGCGCTCGCGCAGCGCCTGGTCGATCACGCCGTTGGCTTCCTCGACTTTCAGTCCCGCGACGAGCGGCGTGTCCGGCAGGAAGCGTCCGTCGCCCCCGACGGGATTGGTGACGGGCAGGCCGTACCGCTGCCCGACGACGAAGTCCTCGTGGCCGTGAGCCGGCGCCGTGTGCACCGCGCCCGTGCCCGCCTCGAGCGTCACGTGCTCGCCGAGGATCACGGGCACGGTGCGGTCCGCTAATGGATGGCGCAGCACGAGGCCTTCGAGCGCGCGGCCCTCGACCTCGGCGATGACGCGGCGCGCGGTCATGCCGTACCGCCGCAGGCATGCCGGCATCAGATCCGCGGCGAGAATCAAACGGCGTGCGTGCGACTCGGGCGCCTGCGCCTCGACGAGCACGTAGCGCAAGGAATCGCGCACGGCGACTGCCTGATTGGCGGGCAGCGTCCACGGAGTCGTGGTCCAGATGACGATATCGCCGGCGCCCGGCGGGTCAGGCTCGCCTTCCCGTACGGCCGAGGACCCCAGGGTGCCAGGCGGCACTCCCGTCCGGCGCTCGAGATCGCGAACGTCGGCCACCGGGAAGGCGACATCGATGGCCGGGGACGTGCGCGCCTCGTACTCCACTTCAGCCTCCGCGAGCGCCGAGCGGCATTCCGCGCACCAGTGCACCGGCTTGACGCCGCGGTAGACGTGCCCCCCGCGCATGATGCGGCCGAACGCCCGCACCTGCTGCGCTTCGTACCGCGGATCCATCGTGAGGTACGGGTTCTCCCACTCGCCGAACACGCCGAGCCGTTTGAAACCCTGCCGCTGCAGCTCGATCTGCTCCGCGGCGAAGGCGCGGCAGGCGGCGCGGAAGGCCGCCGCATCGAGCCTCTGCCCCGGACGGCCGTACTGCTTCTCGACCTGCTGCTCGATCGGCAGCCCGTGGCAGTCCCAGCCCGGCACATAGGGCGCATCGTACCCATCGAGCGTGCGCGCCTTGACGATGATGTCTTTCAGGACTTTGTTGATCGCGTGGCCGAGGTGGATCGCGCCGTTCGCGTACGGCGGCCCATCGTGGAGCAGAAAGCGCGGACGACCCCGACTCGCTTCGCGGATCTTGCGATACAAGCCCGCGCGCTCCCAGGCTTCGAGCATGGCGGGCTCGCGCTTTGCGAGGTCCGCTTTCATCGGGAAGTCGGTCTGCGGCAGATTGAGGGTTTGCTTGTAGTCAGGCACGGGTTCTTGCTTCTCTCTCTAAGATCGCGCGCGCGGCGGCCGCATCGCGGTGCATCTGCTCGACGAGCGCATCGAGGGACTCGAACCGCTCCTCATCCCGCAGCTTCTCGATGAACTCCACCTCGATCTCGCGGCCGTACAGGTCTCCGTCGTAGTCGAACAGGTGCGCCTCGAGCACCGGCACGGTGCCGTTGACGGTCGGTCGCGTGCCGAGGCTCGCGACGCCGGGCCAGCCTGTGAGCCCCGCGCCCGACACCCGCACCGCGAAGATGCCCTCGAGCGCCGGCCTGCGACGCTCCAGCCGCAAGTTCGCCGTCGCAAACCCCAGCCGGCGTCCGAGCCGCTGACCTTCCACCACCCGGCCGCTCATCCGGTACGGCCGTCCGAGCCAACGCTCCGCCTGCCGCAGCTCGCCGCGCGCCAGCGCTTCGCGGATGCGGCTGCTGCTCACGCGCACTCCGTCGATCGTGATCGGCGGCACGATATCCACACGCGCACCAAAAGCCGCGCCCGCCTCGCGCAGCATCGATGCGGTCGCCTCGCCGTTGCGCCCGAAGCGGAAATCGTGGCCGACGACGACCACCGGCGCGCGCAGATCGGCGAAGAGCAGCCGCGCAAACGCCTCGCTCGGCAGGCTGCGCACGCTCTCGCAGAAGCGCAGCAGCCACACGTAATCGAGGCTCGTGCGCGCGAGGATGCGCAACCGCTCCCGGCACGAGGTGAGCCGCGGCGGCGGATCGGCGGGCGCCAGATGCTCGCGCGGCATCGGCTCGAACGTCAGCATCATCGTGGGCCGCGACAATCGCCGCCCATGCTCGACCACGCGCTCGATGAGCGCCTGATGGCCGAGATGGATGCCGTCGAACGTGCCGACCGTGACGGCGCTGCCGCGATGGCGTTCGCGCAGATTCCGCAGTCCCCGGATGAGCCTCATGAGCGCCTGTCGAGCCGGCCCGCCTCGGCGCGCCGCCAAAGCGGGAAAGTATAGACTGCGCCGCCCCTCGCCGCCCCGCCGCCGCCCGCTGCTCCCGCCGCCCTCGCCGCAGCGCGCCGTCTCCGGGAGCCGTCTCCCGGCGTTGACATCCCGCAGACCCATCCGCAAACTACCGCGCCTTTTTCCGGAGCCTCACCGTCGGAGTCGTTCGTGGCGAACACCAAATCGGCCGAGAAGGCGGCCCGTCAGGCCGAGAAGCACCGCGCACGCAACGTCGCGCTGCGCTCGCGCATGCGCACCGCGATCAGGAAAGTGACCTCGGCCGTCGTGGAGGGCAACAAGCAGGCGGCCGAGGCGAGCTATCGCGAGGCCGTGCCCCTCATCGACACGCTCGTCAACAAGCGCATCATTCACCGCAACAAAGCGGCGCGGCACAAGAGCCGCCTCGCCGCGCGCATCCGCGCTATGGCGTAGCGTCCCGGCGCAGCTTCGCTCCGCTCGGACGTGCATGCGGCCGTCGGTTCCGGCTCGGGCCTGCGGTCGTGCTTGCGCCCGCGGTCGTGCTCGAATCCGTGCCCGTGCCCGTGCCCAAGGCCGCGCCGGTGCCTGCTGAAGCCGCTCCCTGCTTGAGGAACCTCATCACCGCCTCGGAGAGCTCCCGTGTCCCCTGCCCCGTCGCTCCGGAGATGAGGAAGCTCGGCCCCCGATAGCGCAGTCGCCGCACGATCTCCCTCGCCCGCCGCTCCGCCTCCTCGGCGGGCAGCAAGTCGCGCTTGTTGAGCACCAGCCAGCGCGGCCGGGCGGCAAGGTCCGGGCTGAATTTGCCGAGCTCCGCGATGATTGCGCGCGCATCCCGCACCGGATCGGCGTGCGGATCGAGCGGCGCGATGTCGATGAGGTGCAGCAGCAGCCGTGTGCGCTGCAGGTGCTTCAGGAACCGGATACCGAGCCCCGCTCCTTCCGCCGCCCCTTCGATGAGTCCCGGAATGTCCGCCATCACGAAGCTGCGATGCTCTCCCACGGCCACCACGCCGAGATTCGGGTGCAGCGTCGTGAAAGGGTAATCGGCGACTTTCGGCCGCGCGGCCGAGACGGCGCGGATCAGGGTGGACTTGCCGGCGTTCGGCAGGCCGAGGAGTCCCACGTCCGCGAGGACCTTGAGCTCGAGCTCCAAGGCCCGCTTCTCACCGGGCAGGCCCGGGCCGAACTGGCGGGGAGCGCGGTTGGTGCTCGATTTGAAACGAGTGTTTCCCCAACCCCCTTTGCCGCCTCGGGCGACGAGCAGCTGCGCGCCCACCTCCGTCAGGTCTCCGAGCTGCTCGCCCGTCTCGATGTCGCGGACGACCGTGCCGACCGGCACCGGGATAAAGAGGTCCGCGCCTGCCGCGCCCGTGCAGTCGCGCCCCCTGCCAGGCTCGCCGGACTGTGCCTTGTAGGTGCGTTCGACCCGAAAGTCCGCCAGGGTATTGATGCCGGCGACCGCGCGCAGATAGACGCTGCCGCCTTGGCCGCCGTCCCCGCCATCGGGGCCGCCGAAGGGAACGAATTTCTCGCGCCGGAAGCTGGCGCTGCCGCGGCCTCCATGCCCGGCCTGCACTTTGATGCGCGCTTCGTCGACGAACTTCATGGAGCGCCGGGCGCCCGCACGAGCCCGGACGCTCAGGCCGTCTCGGCGAGCTCCGGCAGGACGCTCACGTGCAGGCGCTGGTCGGGACCTTTGCGCCGGAATGCGACACGCCCCGTGACCTTCGCATAGAGCGTGTGATCGGTGCCGACGCCGACGTTCTCGCCGGGACGCACCGCCGTGCCGCGCTGGCGCACGAGAATGTTGCCCGCCAGGACGAACTCGCCACCGAAGCGCTTGACGCCCAGGCGTTTGGAATGGGAGTCGCGGCCGTTCTTGGTGCTGCCGCCCGCCTTTTTGTGTGCCATGTGTATCCTCAGCCGGCGGTGATGTCCGTCACCCGCACTTCCGTGAACGGCTGCCGATGACCCTTGCGCCGCAGATAGTGCTTGCGCCGCCGGAATTTCACGATCGAAACCTTCGCGCCTTTGCCGTGGCGCACAACGGTCGCGAGCACCTTGCTCCCGTCGAGCCGGGGTTTGCCGAGCTTGACCTCGGCGCCCTCGCCGACGAGGAGCACCTCGCCGAACTCGATCGTGGAGCCCGGCTCGGCGTCGAGCTTCTCGACGCGCAGCACCGCGTCCTTCGTGACCCGATACTGCTTGCCGCCGGTGGCGATGACCGCGTACATGTCTGTAAACCTCGGCTTCGAGGGCGTGCCGCCCATGCGCGAAAGGCCGCGCATTCTACTTGGGGGGTCGGGAAGGGTCAAACCGGCGATTCCCGCCGCCGTGCGCACACTTACGGGTGGACCTACAATTGAGAGTCACCCGTGCCCGGAGCATTCTCCGCTAGGCTTCGGTTCCCTTGCAATGCGCGACCCGAAAGACCTCCCGCCCGCCATGACGCTCGAGGAAATCCGCGAGCTCGTCCGCCACGATCTCGAGGCGGTGGACGAGGTGATCCGCGCGCGCCTCAAGAGCTCCGTGCCGCTCATCGATCGGGTCGCCGAGCACATCATCTCGGGAGGCGGGAAGCGGCTGCGTCCGCTGCTCGTGGTGCTCGTCGGGCGCGCCTGCGGCAACACCGGACCCGCGCACGTCGAGGCGGCCGCGTTCATCGAGTTCATCCACACCGCGACACTGCTGCACGACGATGTCGTCGACGGCTCCTCCATGCGCCGCGGCCGCGACACCGCCAACGAGGTGTTCGGCAATCAGGCGAGCGTGCTCGTCGGAGATTTCGTGTATTCGCGCGCGTTCCAGATGATGGCCTCGCTCGACTCCCAGCGCGTGATCGAGATCATGGCGGACGCGACGAACGTCATTGCCGAGGGCGAAGTGCTGCAGCTGATGAATGCCCACGACCCCGAGACCACCGAGCAGCGCTACCTCGATGTGATCTACCGCAAGACCGCCCGCCTGTTCGAGGCCGGAGCGGAAGTGTCGGCCGTGCTGTCCGACGGCGGTAGAGAAGTCGAGCGCAGTCTCTCGCGCTACGGCCGGCATCTCGGCACCGCCTATCAGCTGGTCGACGATGTGCTCGATTTCCGCTCGAACCCTGCCGAGCGCGGCAAGAACCTCGGCGACGACCTCGCCGAGGGCAAGCCGACCCTGCCCCTCATCCACGCCTTGAAGCTCGCCGGCGAGCCGGACCGCGCCCTCATTCGGCGGGCGATCGAGAGCGGCGGCCTGGCCCAGCTCGAGCCGATCGTCGGCGCCATCGAGTCGAGCGGCGGGCTCGAGTATGCGGCGAATCTCGCGCGCCGCGAGTCCGAGGCCGCGCTCGCCGCGCTCGAGATCCTGCCGGATTCCGGCTACAAGCGTGGACTGCAGGCCCTTGCGCGCTTCGCGGTGGAGCACACGACTTGAGTGGCGGCGGCGCCGGTTCTCTCGTATAACGGCGCCGTCGGTGTAAGCGGATGTAAACGGCGCCGCGGATGCCGGCGTCCATGCTGAAACGGCCCCGAGGGGGGCCCAGTGCCGAGGAGCGTCCCATGCACCACCCGTACCGCCTGATCTGCCCTCTGGTCGTTCTGAGCCTCCTCGGATGTGTCAACGCGCCGGACGACAGCGGCGGTGGAAAGGGGAGCGGCAACGGGTCCTTCTTCGGGAACGGCAACGTGACGGCCGACAGCCGCGGTGGCCACACCGTCAACGGCTCGGTGCAGGTCCCTGATGGGGAAAAGAGCGGCGATCTCGGGACGGTCAACGGCCCCATTCACGTCGGCGACAAGGCCACCGTCGATTCGGCCCAGACGGTCAACGGCA